>Ga0208080_1000712_pt1 | contig 16693 bp, 16 predicted proteins | sample NGESurdeep092012_3_FD_184476 | JGI IMG/M metagenome (GOLD analysis project Ga0208080, IMG submission 184476) | Arctic peat soil microbial communities from Barrow, Alaska - NGEE Surface sample 210-3 deep-092012 (SPAdes) | ecosystem: Environmental > Terrestrial > Soil > Wetlands > Peat ...
TTCATTGGCGAAAAGCGGGTCCAGGGGGTCCGCCCCACAATTTCGGCGGGATTCGCAGCTTTGGCAAAAAGTATGCGGCATTAGGCTTCAGCCTGCCCATCCGGGCGAGCGGTTAACAGTGGCTGCGTTTCACAGGCGTTGAAATTGGGCGCTCTCGGCGGAATCTCGCCGCGGAAAGTGCGATGGGGAGTCACCAGGCCCAGTTGCGTCCACCAAACGACCTTGCTGGAACGTGAACACCGCGTCGTAGTGGCCGTGCCCTGTCCGCGGGCCCTGGCCAACAGGCGCCTCCTCGACCGTGATGCTTAGGTCCCGGTACAGCAGGCGCGTTAGGAACGGCAGAAAGTATTCGTGCTTGGCGAACGGCTGGTCTATGAACAGCACCCGCGCTCCGCGGGGCAGAGTCGGCCGCAGGGCAATCAGTTCCTCGGCGAGCCGCCGCGAAGGCGGCTGAAAGTTTTCGAAGTTGCGGAGCGTCTTCGCGCTCTCCTGCCGGTGGTGTGGGGCTAGGAACAACGAAAGCACAAGGGGCAGCGCGACCACGGATACGATCTGAACCCGCCCTGCCTGGAGTCTCCCCAGACGGACAAGCAGACTCACCAGAAGCGTGCGGGCCATTACCAGCAGCACGGCCCCATAGAGTGACCAGCCAATCATCGGGAGGTACAGGAAAAACGCCGCGTAGTGGGCCATAAAGGCAACCGGCAACAGGCTGACCAGAAGAAAGCACCAGGCAAACAACAGCGGCCGGCTGCGTTGCCACAGCGCGATCCCGAGCATCGCCAATAAAAGTTGTATGGTGTTCGCGTCGCGGAAGACGTGCTCTTGGTATAGCAACGGGTTCAGGTACAGGTGGAACGTATGCAGGTAGTGGCTGGGCGAGATGGTCAATCGGTAAGCCGGGTTCTCCGTCAAGCTGCCCCCCGCCGTGAGCTTACCGATGACGTAGGGTAGGGTGAGCAGCCCCGTAACAAGGACGCCCCGGCCTTCGCGCCAGGGCCAGTGGCGGCCGCTTTCACGCAGCGCCCGCCCGTGGTAAATGACCTCGTAGGCGGCCAGCAGCACGGGCAAGCTCACGGCCATCTCCTTGGCATTGAGCGCACACACGTACAGAGCGGTCAAAATCCCCAAGTGACGCGTAGCCAAGGCGAGCCCTTGAGCGCGGACGCCCAGGTACAGGTTGAACGCGCCCAGATAGAAGGAGTAGCAGAGCAGGTCGTATACAGTGCCCGTGCTGTAGTAGAGGTCAACGAACCACGCGTGGAAGCCAGCCAGTAACAGCGCGAGAAATGCCACCTCGCGCGAGCCCGACAGCCGGAGCGTGAACCGCCACAGCAGGCCGAGATTGAGTGCCAACAGGCCGAAGCACACTACACGGAACGGCAGCGGGTCAAAGCCGAACCAACGGTAGAGCGCGACGTAGAAAAGCCCGCCCAATGGACGGTACGACGTCGACCAGTAGTGAAGGTTGTCCACAATCAGGGAGGCAGTTGGACGACTGAGGTACACATGAAGGTTCGTCAGGTCGTCGCCCGAGAATTGTGCCCAGAGACCGTTATGCGCAAACAGCAGGAGCCAGCCGAAGGCGATGAAGACGAGGACAGCGTTGATTGGCGAAAAGTGCAAACGCATTTGGGAGTTCTGATTCGCAGAGAATGAACCACCGGCAAAGACGGAACAAACGGTTGTTACTCTATTAGAGTCCCAACAACCCGTATTCAACTACACCGCCAGCCGGGAATCTTGCTTGAACCGCATCCCAAACGCAAAAAGGCGCCGGCGGGAAGCCGGCGCCTTTCTTACTTACCGAAAGACCGCTACTCCTTCACGGGAGCGGACTTCAGCTTCTCGCGCTGTTCTTTGAGCACCGCGCGGCGGCTGAGTTTGATTTTGTTGCCTTCGAGCGCCAGGCACTTGACCAGGATCTGGTCGCCTTCCTTCAGCTCGTCGCGAACGTCCTTAATGCGATTCTCGGCGATCTCGCTGATGTGCAGCAGACCGTCGGTTCCCGGGAAGATTTCCACGAAAGCGCCGAAATCCACCAGGCGCACCACTTTGCCGAGATACGTCTTGCCGATTTCGGCGGTGGCGGTGAGATCGCTGATGATTTGGATCGCCTTGTTCGCGCTGGCTTCATCGGCGCTGGCCACGTGAATCGTGCCATCGTCTTCGACGTCGATCTTGACGCCGGTCTGTTCGATGATGCCGCGGATGACTTTGCCGCCTGGTCCGATCACGTCGCGAATCTTGTCGGTCGGAATGTGCAGGGTGTAGATCCGCGGTGCGTACTGGCTGATCGCCGCCCTGGCGGCGGGCAGCGCCTCGTACATCTTGTCGAGGATGTGCAGGCGGCCCTTGCGCGCCTGCGCCAGCGCTTCCTTCATGATATCCACGGTGATGTTCGGCACCTTGATATCCATCTGGAGACCGGTGATTCCGGAGCGCGTGCCGGCAACTTTGAAATCCATGTCGCCGTAGTGGTCTTCGGCGCCCGCGATGTCGGTGAGGATGGCGTAGTCCTTGCCTTCCAACACCAGGCCCATGGCAATACCGCCGACGTGAGCCGGCAGCGGAGCGCCCGCATCCATCAGGGCCAGCGAAGCGCCGCAGACCGTGGCCTGCGAGCTCGAACCGTTGGATTCGAGGATGTCGCTAACCACGCGCATGGTGTAGGGGAACTTATCTTCGCCGGGGATCAGCGCGGTGAGCGAACGCTCGGCGAGAGCGCCGTGGCCGATTTCGCGGCGGCCCGGTCCACGCATGAAGCCGGTTTCGCCGACGCTGAACGGCGGGAAGTTGTAGTGCAGCATGAAGCGCTTGCTGGCTTCGCCCGGTTCCAGGAGTTCGATGCGCTGCGCATCGTCCTTGGTGCCGAGGGTCACCGTGACCAGCGCCTGGGTTTCGCCGCGCGTGAAGAGGGCGGAACCGTGGGTACGCGGCAGAACGCCGGTTTCGATGGTGATCTTACGGACCTCATCGAAGGCGCGGCCGTCGGGACGGCGGTGGTGCTTCAGCATCTCATCGCGGAAGACGCGCTCTTTGAGAGCCGAATAACACCGGGCGCCTTCTTCGCGCTGCTCTTCGGGCAGGGCTTCGACCACGCGCTTCTTGAGGGCGGCGATCAGCGCGTAGCTTTCCAGCTTCTCGTGCTTCGCGGTATCCATCGCCTCCGTCAGGTCTGCGCGGGCATCTTTGGCAACCTGATCGTTAATCGCCTGGTCCAGGACGTGCGGGATGAATTCGCGCTTCTTCTTGCCGGCCAGCTTCATCAGTTCGCGGATGCCGGCGGCAATCTTCTTGCAGCACTCATGCCCGAACTCGATGGCGCCGAGGACCTCGGCTTCGGAGACCTCCTGTGCGCCGGCTTCCACCATCACGATGCCTTCTTCGGTGCCGGCCACCACGATGTTCAGCTTCGATTCGCGGCCCTCCGTATAGGTGGCGTTGGCAATGTATTTGCCGTCCTTCATGCTGACGCGAACTCCGCCCAGCACGTAGGGGAAGGGAATTTCGCTGATCGCCAGAGCCGCCGCCGTGCCCGCGATGGCGAGCGAGTTCGGATCCTGTTCGGGGTCGGCCGACAGGACCATGGCGATGATCTGGGTTTCGTACAGAAAGCCCTCGGGGAACAGCGGGCGGATCGGACGATCGATCAGGCGGCTGGTGAGGACTTCTTTTTCCGAGGGGCGGCCCTCGCGTTTAATGAATCCGCCCGGGATCTTGCCGGCGGAGTAGGTGTACTCTCGATAATCGACGGTGAGCGGGAAGAACCCGGCCCCCACCTTCGGCTGGTCAGCCATACAAGCGGTGACGAGTACCACGGCGTCACCGGAACGAACGACAACAGCGCCGCCCGCCTGCTTGGCCATTTTACCCGTCTCCAGGGTGATCTTACGGCCGCCCAGGTCTACTTCAACTATGTGATGCATTCTTTCTTAAACCTCCAACACTCTGCCGGAAACCAGTTCCGGTAAGTCGTAAAAGTCGGTTTCCATCTAAGGAACCGTTTGAGAGTGGAGCTGACAGGGTGGATAATCCGCAGCCGGTACCGGGCAACGCGCCCGGCACCCGTTCGAACCAAATAGGTGTGCAAACGGAAACATCCGCCCCATACCTATGGAGCGGATGGTTTCCGCGAATGGGACTAGCGGCGGATGCCCAGCTTCAGAAGAACCGCTTTGTAGCGCTCTGGGCCCTCATCTCGCAGGTAAGTCAGAAGCCGGCGACGCTTGGCAACCAGGGTCAACAACCCTTTGCGGGAGCCGTGATCCTTTTTGTGCGTCTTGAAATGCTCCGTAAGCATCGTGATTCGGGTGCTCAACAGGGCAATCTGTACTTCTGGCGACCCGGTGTCGGTTTTGTGGCGCTGATTCCCGGTGAGAATCTGCTGCTTTGCTTCAATCGCCAGTGCCATTCTAGGGGTAATGCTCCTTGTCTTCTCTTAATCTCGCTTTGGTACGTCCACCAGAATACCACAGGCGGGAATGCCGTGGGGTGGATGCACGACGAGCGAACTTTTAGTATACAGCGCCCTCAAAACACCTGGAAGCAGAACACCTGGTTGGAGCCCTCGGCGCTGAACGCATACTCGCCCGGCTCCAGGCTTTCCTCCACTTCCAGGCGAAAGAGTTTGCCGGTGTTCAACCGTGTGAGTTCGACGCGGATGGCTTTGGGCTGCTTCTTCGGAGCGAAGGCGATCTCGCGCCGGCCGTTTCTGGTTTCCAGCTTGTAGAGCGCCAGCTTGGCCGCCACCAGCTTATCCTCTTGCAGCAGGAAGATCGGCGAGGCCAGCGGGGTCCTGGCGCTGGAGCCCGCTCCCTCGATGACATAGGTGGTTTCGTCCTTTTTGCCCTTCTCCTCTTTGGCCTCAAGGACCTCGGTGGGCACCAGGTTCGCGGCGTGCTTGAGGTAGGGCAAGTCGGCTTTGGGCGGCAGCGGTCCGCTATAGTTTTGCGCGGCGCCGGCGAAGGCGGCCGCGAAGCATAGGGCAAGACAGCGGATTCGCATGGCTGTTTGCGATTATCCTACCTCCGCGGGGCGAATGGCGGGGAGGGGTCCCTTAATGAATGAAACGCCTACTGGAACGTCACGGTGGCCACGCGGTACCACGGTTGGCCGCTGGCCTCGTCCACTCCCCAAAACTCAAACTGGTGGTGCGCGCGGCCGCCTCGTTGTTGACGCAATGGCCGGCGGTCAGGAAGTGGGGCTTGAAGCTGTTGTCGTGTGGAGAGCAGGGTGCGCCGGATGCCTGTCTTCAGCCGGGCACTCGGCTCGGACACCGGCGGTATACTTCAGAGGGAGACAAAGGCGTGGCGGACCCGATTGCCAGCGACACCATCCGTGAACAGCGTGAGGCAATCGTCCGCATTGCCGCCAGGCACGGCGCGACCGAGGTGCGGCTGATCGGATCTGTCGCACGAGGCGAAGCCCGCCCTGACAGCGACGTCGATCTGCTCGTGACTTGGAGCGAGGACACCAGTCTCCTCGACCAGGCGGCTCTCATGCTGGAGCTTGAAAGCCTGTTGGGCCGGAAAGTCGACATCGCTAGCGACGGCTGGGTGAAGCCCTCGATCCGGGAATCGGTCTACCGGGATGCCATCGCCTTATGAGGAGCGACGCGGAGCGCGTGAGCGATATCCTCACGGCCACCGCGAAAATCAGAGAACGAGTCCCGGATAGCATTGATGCCTTTCAGGACGACGAGATGCTCCAGGTCTGGGCGATCCACCACCTGCAGGTGATCGGAGAAGCCGCCCGCGGCGTGTCCCAATCCCTCAAAGCGCGTCATCCCGAGGTGCCGTGGCCACAGATCGTCGCGCTGCGGAACATCCTGGTGCATGAGTACTTCGGCCTCAATCTGCACCAGGTCTGGACCATGATCCAAAAAGACCTTCCCAAGATCGAGGAGCAGGTTCAATACATCCGCTCACAGTTCGCGCCCGGCTCCGAGCGCGGCGCCTGAGGTGCACGGGCCTGCCGGGCGCCGCCTCGGCCAGGTTCCGCGGTGCAGTAGTCACTCCCGCAGTTCCACGATGGTAGCTCCGGCGCCGCCTTCCTGTTGCGGCGCCGGATAGAATTTCGCCACGTGCGGATGCGTGCCGAGCATCTCGGCGACCATCCGTTTCAGCACGCCCATGCCGTGACCGTGTACGATGCGCACGCGGCTGGCGGTGGCCATCACGGCGCGGTCCAGGAATTCATCGATCGCGTCGCGCGCTTCTTCCGCCCGCTGCCCGATCACGTTGATTTCCTGGTGCACCGGCGCGAGCTCCGGCGCCGGCTTGTAGCTCACGTTCTTGGGCAGCTTCCCCGCGCCGCCGCCGCCTTCGGGCAGCACCTCGATCACGTCGTCGATCGAGACCTGCATCTTCATGAAACCGACCTCCACTTCGAAGCGCCCGTTGCCCAAGAGGCGGCGCACGCGCGCGGGGTCGCGGACATCCTTCACGCGCAAGCGCGCCCCCTCTTCGATGCGCAGCGGCTGTATGCGGTCCTGGCGGGAATCGTCCTGGGTCGCGAGCACCGTGGTCTGGAAATCCTCGCGCAATTCGCGCTTGGCCTTGGCGACGCGGCGCACGGCGTCCTGATCGGCCTTGCGCCGGTCGCCGCCCTGCACGATCTTGCCGATGGCATCCTGCGCCTGCTCCTCGAATTTGGCCAGCGCCTCATCGGTGCGGCGCTCCAGTTCCTTGATCTTGGCGGTTTCGCGCTTCTCCCACTCGCGGGCGATTTCCTTCTCGCGGCGGTCGAGCTCGACGATCTTCTCGCGCAGGCTGACCTCTAGCGCCTGCGTCTCCTCGATGCGGTGGTGGAGTTCAGAGAGGAAGCGCGTGACATCGCGCTCGCGGTCGCTCATGGAGAGACGCGCGCGGCGCATGATGTCCTCGGGCATGCCGAGCCGCGTGGCGATTTCCAGGCCGGCCGATTTCCCGGGCAGGCCCAGTTGCAGGTGGTACGTCGGCTCCAAGGTTGCCTCGTCGAACCCCATGCAGCCGTTGACCACGCCAACGGTCGCCGCGCCGTAAATCTTGAGCGCCATCAGGTGCGTGGAGACCAACGTGAACGCGCCGGCCGCGCGGAAGTGCTCCACCAATGCGACGCCGAGCGCTCCGCCCTCTTCGGGGTCTGTGGCGGCGCCGAGCTCGTCGAGCAGGACCAGCGAATTCGGCGTGACGTCGAGCGCCATCTCGCGAATGTTGGAGACGTGCGCCGAAAAGGTGCTGAGGTTCTCCTGGATGGATTGATAATCGCCGATATCGGCCAGCACCGCTCCGAATAGCGGGAACTCGGCTTCCGCGGCGGGCACGGGCAGGCCGGCCTGCGCCATCAGGCTGAGCAATCCCACGGTCTTGAGCGTCACCGTCTTGCCCCCGGTGTTGGGGCCGGAGATGAGCAGCGTGCGGCGCTCGCGCGTGAGTTCGAGCGAGATGGGGACGGCGGTCTTATGGCGGCGGCGCAGCACGTCGGCCAGCAGCGGGTGGCGCGCGTCCTTGAGGTAGAGGCGCTCGCCGAAGCGCGGGATGGCGCAATCGAAATCGTTGGCGAAACGCGCCTTGCCGAAGATCAGCTCCAGCTCCGCCATGGTGACCAAAGTCTGGCGGATGGAGTCCCGATACACCCGCAGGCGGTTGGTCATCTCCATCAGGACGCGGTAGACCTCGCGCATCTCCTCCTCGGTGAGGCGCACCAGTTCGTTGTTGAGGTCGATGGTCTCTAGCGGCTCCACAAACAGCGTGTGCCCGCTGGAACTGGCGGCATGAATCACGCCATCGATCTTGCGGCGCTGTCCGGCGATCACCGGGACGACGAAGCGCTCATTGCGGATGGTGACGAATTCCTCCTGCAAGACGCCTTCCTCGCGGTGGGCGCGCAGGAAACGCTCGAGCGACTCGTGGATGGACTTCTTCTGGCGCTCGATGTCGCGGCGCAGGCGGCCGAGCGCGACGCTCGCATGGTCGGCCACGCTGCCATCTGGCAGGATCTTGCCATCCAGTTCGCGCAGCAGAGCGCGAAACTCGCCGATGGTGGCGGCGCGGCGTCCCAGCAGCGGAAAGCGCTCGGCGGCCGCGGCCAGGTGCGACTTGGCATCGGCGGCGACATCGAGCAGGGTGAACAGCTCGAAGATTTCCTTGGGCTCGAGCCCCGCGCCTTCGATGCGCAGTTTGTGCACCGCGGGTTCCACGTCGGGGATGCCGCCGAACTCGATGCGCAGCGCGGCGCCGCGCCCGCCGGCTTGCGGGTGCAGGGCGGCGTGCAGGTAGTGAATCGCCTCTCCGGCTTCGGCGAGCGCGGTGTCGAGTTGCGCGCGGTCCGTAAACGGGCGCACCTTTTCCAGTTCGCGTTTGCCCAGCGGGCTCGCGATGTAGCGGCCAAGGAGTTGCCGCAGAGCTTCGAATTCCAGGACTTCAGCGCTTGTTTTCAAGATGGCTACTTCCTCAAAAATAGGCCCGCCGGCGGAGATGCCCCCATGAATGGGGTCATGGCAGCCTGAAAGGCTACGCTACTTATATCTTCTCCGTTTGCGGAAGGCTTTTTCAATCACGCCGACCGTGCCTTCGGTGATTTGGAGGTTCTCTAAGCCCTCCGGCTTCACCCATTCCACGCGGCAAACGTCATCGCCCGCGCACAGCGTGCCGCCGGTGACGCGGCAGATATAGTCGACCAGCACGTAGTGGTACTCGGCCGCGCCGGTAGAGTCGCGCATGATGCGCTCGAAGATTTCGAAGACGCCGAGAGGCTCGATTTCGAGGCCGGTTTCTTCGCGGACCTCGCGGCGCACGGCGAAATCCAGGCTCTCGCCGACTTCCAACGCGCCGCCGGGCAGCGACCACCAGCCCTTCAACGGCTGCTTGCCGCGCTGCGCCATGAGGATGCGTCCGCGGTCGAAGATCAGCGCGCCCACACCGACGATCGGGCGCTTGGGGTAGCGGCGGTCGTCCGTCACTGGGTGTCCGGCCGTGCCCGGAAGACCACGGCGCGCGCGGTGAGAAACAGGGTCTTGAAGTCGGCGTCTCCGAACGCCAGGCTGGAGACCACGTCGGACATTTCGATCAGATGGACGCGCTTGCCTTCGGGGCTGTAGACGGCGATTCCCTTGGCGGCCACCCACAGGTTGCCCTGGGCATCCACCGCGATGCCGCCGGGGGCGCCTTCGATTTTGGCGGCCAGCACGCGCTCGCCGGCAGCCTCGCCGTTGCGGTCCACCTCCCAGGCGCGGATGTTGTGATCGTCCACGTTGGACACGTAGAGCGTGCGTCCGTTGGGCGAAAGCGCGATGCCGCGCGGCCGAGAGGCGGATTTGGCCACCAGCGTCATCGGGCCTTTCGGCGGGATGTGGTAGACGCCGTGGAAGTCGAGCTGGCGGTGGTCGCTTTGTTCGCCAAAGGCGGGGTCGGTGAAGTAGACGTGCCCGTTCCGAGAGACCACAATCTGCGACGGAGCGTTCAGGCGCTTGCCTTCCCAGGCTTCGGCCAACACCTCGATCTTGCCGTTCTTATCGGTGCGCGTGACGCGCCGCGTACGGGTTTCGCAAGTGTATAGGCGGCCCTGGGCGTCGAAGGCATTGCCGGCGGGACCGTGGGCGTCGATGCGGTAGACCGTGACCGCAGAGCCCGGCGCCCATTGGAGCAGGCGGTCGCTGGGCGTGTCGCTGAAGACCAGATAGCCGCCCTCCCTGGACCATGCCGGCCCTTCGGTGAAGCGGTAGCCTTGCGCCAGGCGTTCGAATTTCAACTCGCCGAAACCCTGGGCGAGGGCCGGCAGCGCGAGCAGCGGTAAGAGAATGAAAAGCGGGTCCAGGGGGACCCGCGCGGACCAGGGGGTCCGCCCCACAACACATGGGCCGGTCATTTCCCCGAGGTTCGCGACTTGATCTCGATGTGGTTGACCACCTGCTTCACGCCCTTGACCTTCCTGGCGACCCTCTCCGCTCTGGACTTCAGGCTTTTCGCCTCGACGGAACCGGCAAGCGTCACCACACCCTGTTTCACCGTAACATCCAAGGACAGGACACCGACGAGTTGATCGCCGGCCAGCTTGACGCGCACCGCGTCGCTGATGGTGTCGTCCGTCATCTGCGGAGGATCTTTTGCCAGGCAAACAGCCTGCAACAGGAATAGTGCGAGGAACGCGGCCAAAAGTTTATGCATCGTCTTCTCCGGTCATTGTACGCCAGTCGAGGGCATTGAGAAAGCTGCGGTTCTCGCGCCAGTTGGGCTGCACGCGAACGTGCAGGTCGAGATAGATCTTCAGGCCGAACAGGCGTTCCATTTCCTGGCGGGCGAGCGTGCCGATCTGCTTCAGCATAGCGCCGCCGGTGCCGATCACAATCGCCTTCTGCCCATCGCGTTCCAGGTGAATGGTGGCGTAGATGGTGGTCATCTTGGGGTTGTCTTCCCACTTGTCCACCGTGACTGCCACCGCGTGCGGCACTTCCTGGCGCGTGGCGCGCAGCACCTTTTCGCGAATCAGCTCGCCGGCCAGAAAACGCTCCGGCTGGTCGGTGACGTGGTCCTCCGGAAAATACAGCGGCCCGGCCGGCAGATATTTGAGGATGACCTGGAGCAATTCGGCGGTGCCGCCGCGTTTCACGCTGGACACGGGAACGTAATCGGCGAATTCGTACACCGCCTTATACTGCTCGATGAGCGGCAGCAGGAGCGACTTGTCCTTGATGAGATCCACCTTGTTGAGCGCCAGCACGCAGGGCGTGTCGGTGCGCCGCGCCACGTCGATCGCGTGGCGGTCCTGTTCGTTGAACTTGCGCGCGGCGTCGGCCACAAACACCAGGAGGTCGCGTTCCTCTAGCGCATTGCGCACGGTATCCATCAGGCGCTTATTGAGCTGCGAGTTGGCGCGATGGATACCGGGAGTATCGATGAAAACGATCTGCGCTTCGGGCAGAGTGACCACGCCTTGGATGGACGTCCGCGTGGTCTGCGGCTTATCGGCGACGATGGCCACCTTCTGGCCGACGAGAGCGTTGAGCAACGTGGATTTTCCGGCGTTCGGCCGGCCGATGATGGAGACGAACCCCGACTTAAACACGGGCTTAGAACCAGGCTTGGACTCCATCTTCAATTCTGTATTCATTGAGGCTTTATTCATTGAGCAACTGTTTGGGACTTGCCGATGCGGACCTGGCCGACGCGCAACTCGTCGGAGACCAGTACTTCGAGGCGCACGCCGTCGCGGTCGACGCTCTCGCCGGCCTTGGGCACGCGCCCCAGCCATTCGCTGACCAGCCCGCCCACCGTGGTGGATTCGATATCTTCCTCGCGGCGGAAGGACGCCACCAGGTCGGAGATGCGGTCGAGATCGAAGCTTCCGGAGACGATGAAGCCGCCATGGCCGTCCTCGGTGACATCGCTTTCGGGCTCGTGTTCGTCGCGAATTTCGCCGATGATGACTTCCAGCAGGTCTTCCATGGTGGCCAGACCGGCGGTATTGCCGTACTCATCCACCACGATCACCATGTGGCTGTTCTCCTGCTGCATCTGGCGCATCAGGACGCTCACCGGCTTGGTCTCCGGCACCAGGCGGATGGTGCGCACCAGCTCGCGGACGGTGCCGTGCTCGCGCTCTTCTTCCTCCAGCTCGAACATGTCGCGCACGTGGATGAAGCCGATCGCCTGGTCGATGGTCTGCTCATAGACGGGAATGCGCGAGTACTGCTCGGTGATGACGAGCTGGCGCAGTTGCTCCAGCGTGGCGTCGGCGGAGATGGCGACGATATTGGGCCGCGGCGTCATGACTTCGCGCACCACCTTGTCGCCGAACTCGACCACGGACTGGATCAGCTTGCGGTCTTCCTCCTCGATCAACCCCTCTTCGGTGCCGGCGGAAATGAGGGCGTCGATGTTTTCCGCCGAAGTCGGTTCGTCGGCGGCAGTGGCGGCATCGTCGGTGAGATCGATCAGGGACTGGAAGAAGGTGAGCAGGGCGACGCAGGGGCGCGCCAGCAGAGCGAAGAAGCGGAGCACTGGGACCAGCGGCAGCAGCCAGTGGCCGCTGGTGCGCCGGTAGAGTAACTGGGGCAGCGCGAAGGAGACCGCGATCATGGTGAGCACGACGGCGACGACGGCCTGCCAGAAGACCGCGGCGTGCCAAGGCGCCTCATCGGCGAACCAGGCGAAGTAGAGAATGCCGAGGACGGAGAGCAGCGTGTGCTTGACCAGCGAGAAGGCACCGGCGCCATCCTCGGTTGCGATGCCGATCTTGTCTTCGAGGGTATCCTTGAAGAATTTCAGCGAGGGCAAGTCGCGGGTACGAAGGCGCAGGCTTTCCAGGTAGAGGACCTGTACGAAAGTCATCAGCCCCAGCAGCGGGATGATGACCAACAGGGCGACAACGACCGCCAGGATCATGGCCGCACCCGTTCGATCAGGCCGTTGGGCAGGCCGAGTTTGGCGCGCCAGCGTTTTTCGGCGCGAGCCATGGCCCCGGCATCGGTTTCGTGATCGTGGCCCACCAGGTGAAGCACGCCGTGCAGCATGAGGATCTGGACTTCCTGCTCGATCGTGTGGCCGAATTCACGCGCCTGGGCGCGGGCGCGCCCCAGGGAGATGGCGATGTCGCCGAGGAACGCACCGCTCCCGACCCCAGGGGGGTACCCCGGTCGCGGCTCTGTTGGGAACGAGAGCACGTCGGTAGGGTAGTCCTTGCCGCGGAAGTCGCGATTGAGGCGGCGGAGCTCGGCGTCGCCGGCGATCAAGGTGTCGAAAGGGCGCCCCTTGCCAACTTCCTTTTTCAGCGTGCGGGCGAAGCGAGCGATCGGCGCCCGCCGCAAACTTGCAGGGACGCGACGGAACCGGACGCTACTGCCTTCGGGAGAGGACATGGCGCGCCTCAGGCCAGCGGGGCGGTCTCGGTGGGCGGAATCTCCACCTTGACCTCGCCGTTCCCGTTCCCGTTCCCGGCCACCGGTTCGGCCAGCGGCAGGGTAAGCTGGCGCCCGGCGCCGATGGCCTCGTTGTAGCGCTCGTAGGCTTTGACGATGCGCTGCACCAGGACGTGGCGCACCACGTCCTTGTCGTCGAACTGCACGAAGCTGATGCCTTCGACACCCTTGAGCACTTCCGTGGCGTCGATCAAGCCGCTGCGCCGGCCGGCGGGGAGATCGATCTGCGTGACGTCGCCGTTGACCACCATCTTGGAGTTGAAGCCCTGGCGCGTCAGCACCATCTTCATCTGCTCAACTGTGCAGTTCTGCGCCTCGTCGAGGATGATGAAGCTATCGTTGAGCGTGCGACCGCGCATGAAGGCGATGGGCGCCACTTCAATGACGTTGCGCTCCAGGAGTTTCTCCACGCGCTCGCTATCCAGCATGTCGTAGAGGGCATCGTAGAGGGGGCGCAGGTAGGGGTCGACCTTCTCCTGCAAGGTGCCGGGGAGGAAGCCCAGGCGCTCGCCGGCTTCCACGGCGGGACGCGTCAGGACGATGCGCGCCACCTGTTTGTTCATCAGCGCGGAGATGGCCATGGCGACAGCCAGGTAGGTCTTGCCGGTGCCGGCGGGGCCGATGCCGATGACGAGGTCGTTGCGCTCGATGGCTTCCAGGTAGCGGCGCTGGTTGACGGTCTTGGGCGCCAGCACCTTCTTGCCGAAGTTGCGCTGCTTGCCGCTGTTCACCAGGGCGCGAAGCGACACTTCGCGGTCGCCAGTGACCACGCGCAGGTAGCTGTTCAGGTCGCCGTTGGTGAAGACGTGGCCTTCGCGGAGGAGGGTGTTGTAGTCCTCCAGGATGTTGGCCGCGCGGCTGACGTTCTCGGCCTCGCCTTCGATTTCGAGGTTGTTGTCGAGCAGGTGGGTCTGGACGCCCAATCCGGCTTCAATCAACCGGATGTTTTCATCCCGGGTGCCGAAGAGGCTTTCGACGCCTCGGCTGATGCGGACGCTGGATTTGATCAAGTGGGTGTTGGATACCTCCAAGCAGGGGAAAATCGACGACAAGGGTTACCGCGTAACTGGGAAGGATTCGAAGCTTCGACCACCCGCTGGCACGGGCTGCAGAACACCATCCACGATTATTATACCGCGATCAGTCAAGCCCCCGGGCTCAATGACCGCGGTTCAGTGACATCGGTGCGCGATATGGAAGGCGGCGCCGGCTGCACCAGCCCGACGCTAACGTGTACCGCAGAGGGTACCCCGCCTGCCCCACCAGCGCGATCCTTATACACTGGAATGACAAGACCATGCTGCGCCGCCACGCCATCGCGAGTCTGCTGGTCACCGGAGCTTGGACCAAAGGGGTCGCGTGGGCGAAAGGGGTCGACCGCTTTTTCGATGGTGCACACGGCGCCAGTGTGCTGGTGGACCGCAAGACGCGGCGCCTGATCGCCGCCCATGCGCCGGAACTGGCGAGCGGGTCGGCGGCGCCGCCGGGATCGACGTTGAAGCCGCTGGTGCTGAACGCGCTGCTGGAGCGCGGCCAATTACGCGCCGGCGATAGCTTTCCCTGCCCCCACGATCTGCGCCTCGAAGGGCGGAGCTTCGACTGCTCGCATCCGCCGCTGCCCGCCCCCCTGACCGTGCGCACGGCGATCGCGTATTCGTGCAACTGCTTCGTGGCCCACTACGCGCCGCGATTTCGCGACGGCGAACTGGCGCGCGTGATGGAGCGATGGGGCCTGGTGTCGCGCACCAACTGGTTCGGCGAACGCGAAGGCGCGGGCCGCGTGTGGAACGCGTCGCCGGAGTTGCAGGCGCTCGGCGAGGACGGCGTGCTGGTGACGCCGGCATCGCTCGCCATGGCGTACTGCCGCCTGGCGTCGCGGGCTGCGCCGGCGGTGCTGGCGGGGATGGCGGACGCGGTCTCATTCGGCACCGCGCAGCGGGCGCAAGTGACGGGGCTGAAAATCGCGGGAAAGACCGGCAGCGTGCGCACGCCGGCAGGGGTGTACCTGGCGTGGTTCGCAGGCTTCACGGACGGGGCTGTGGTGACGGTGATGTTACAGGCGCGGTCGGGCGGAGCGGATGCCGCGCCGATCGCGGGGCGCATCCTGGAAGCGCACTGGAAGGGCCAGTTGTGAGGGGTAAGACCTTGTGGGGCAGGCGCTTCCGCCTGCCAACCGTGCTCCTCGCGCTGCTGGCCTGCGCCACGCTCACAGCCGCGCCCGGAACCCTGAAGGTGCGCGTCAGATCGGCCACCGTCGAAATGGCGCTGGAGCAGTATGTCGCGGCGGTCCTGGCGGGAGAGTGCAGCACCTTCCGCTCCGACGAAGCCATCAAGGCGATGGCGGTGGCGGCTCGTTCCTATGCGCTGAACCTGCGCGGGCGGCATGCGGCGGAAGGCTACGATCTCTGCGCCACCACGCATTGCCAGCGTCTGGAGCCGGACGCGGTCACGCCGCGCCTGGCATTGCTCGCCGCGCAGACCGCAGGCGTGCTGTTGTGGTTTGCAGGCAAGCCGGCATTCGCGTGCTACTCGCGCAGTTGTGGCGGAACCACGGAGGACGGCGGTGCGGTGTGGAGCGATCTGCGCGCGCCGTTTCTGAGGAGCCATCCGGACCCGTACTGCCCGCGGCAGAGCGCGGGCTACTGGCATTGGAGCGCGCCGGCGGCGGAAATCGCGGCGGCGCTGCGCCAATCGCAATTGCGCGCGCCGGCGGAGATCAAAGGCATCGCCATCGCGCAACGCACCGGCTCGGGGCGGGCGCGAGTGCTGGCGCTAGTGGGCACCGGCGAGCAGGTGCGCGTGTCGGCGAGTTCGTTCCGCTTCGCCATCGGCCGCGCGCTGGGATTCAACACCGTGCGCAGCGACCTGTGGAGTGTGTCGAGGGAGGGCGCGCAACTGAAATTCGTGGGTACCGGGGAAGGGCACGGCGTGGGCATGTGCCAGCTCGGCGCCGACCAGATGGGCGTCGAAGGGCGCGGCTATCGCGAGATTCTGGCGTTCTACTATCCGGGCACGGGGCTAGGGCTGACGGCGCGCGGGCTCGCCTGGCGGCGCATCGGCGGCGAGACGGTGGCGCTGATGACGACGCAGCCGGACCGCGACGGCACAGTGCTGGCGGCGGCGGAACGGCAGGTCAAGGAAATCGCGGGCCGGTATGGGTGGACGCCGCCCGGCGGGATCGAAATCCGCGTGTACCCGGATGTCGAAACCTTTCGCAATGCGACGGGCGAGCCGGGATGGGTGGCCGCGCGCACCTCGGGCCGGCGAATTCACTTGCAGCCGGCGGCAGTATTGCGTGCGCGCGGCGCGCTCGATTCCACCATCCATCACGAACTGCTGCACGTGTTCGTGGAAGCGCAGGCGGCTCCCGGAATCCCCGTGTGGTTTCGCGAAGGCCTGGTGGGATATCTGGAACATCCCGCGAGAACGGGCGCGGCGGATGCCCCGGACAGCGACCTGCGCCAGAGGGAAGACGCCGCCCGCGCGCGCCGTGCCTACGCCGCCGCGGCACAAAAGGTGTCAGCCTTGGTGCAGCGCCATGGCGCCCCGGCGGTATTGGCGTGGCTCAAGAGCGGCCTCCCTGCCGGGACGAAGTAGCGTGCGCACGGCGCCAGTTTCCGAAATCCGCGTTTACCGGCGTTCATCGGCGGCCAGATTAATCTTCACTTGCCGGTACGCTGAGCCGCACTTGTGTGCCTTGGCCCAAGGCGCTCGTGATGCGCAACTCCCCGCCCAGTTTGGCGACCCGCTCGCGCATGCCGATCAGCCCATAGTGGTGGCCGTCGGACGATTGGG
>Ga0208080_1000714_pt1 | contig 16672 bp, 12 predicted proteins | sample NGESurdeep092012_3_FD_184476 | JGI IMG/M metagenome (GOLD analysis project Ga0208080, IMG submission 184476) | Arctic peat soil microbial communities from Barrow, Alaska - NGEE Surface sample 210-3 deep-092012 (SPAdes) | ecosystem: Environmental > Terrestrial > Soil > Wetlands > Peat ...
GAGAAGGGCTTTTGCAGAGCCTTAATCAAATTAGGATACCAGGATGCCATGAAACGCAGCGAAGAAATACTTGCATTTCTCAACTCTGGCACAGAAACTAAAAGTGTAGACTGAGTTCTTAGGTGGCATCAAGGTGTAAACCATCGGATCTTGATTTCTTATGTCATTGTTCTGGCCTAGTGAAATCTCCAATTTTTCCCTTATAAAAGATCTCGATTCCGTCTTTCATATATGCCAATGTCAGGTCGTTTTGCTTTTGTGACGCGGAATACCTTTCACAAACCTCAATCGCCTTTTCAGCTGTGGCACGTAAATCTTTTGTCTTGATATCTTTCTTTAGGGTATTGATTTTCTGGATACCGTATATAGCAATACCGGGGAGAACAATTCCGCTCACGAAATATGCATTCTCTAACCAACTCATGCTTTTTCTCCAAAAGAAATCTAACAGTTATTCATCAGGCTCGCCGGTCTGTACTATTGAAAATAACGAAGCCTGCAGATTCACAATAACTGAATAATTCATTGACGGCTCCACAAGTTTGTCTGTCAGAAAATGCATAATAGTACGGACAGGAGCGAATGTCTCCTTGTGGCACTTTTCCGAATGTCGATCTTTGAAATAGCCTTCTCAAAAGCAGTCATCGGAGCTTTGCGTTCAAGTTAATAATTCAGGATGACCGCCAACTATCAATGGTGACGTTCACTACGCAGATTGCTCTTTACGACAAAGCCTATTCTGCAAGTCGTAACTGCGCCAAAGAAGCGAGCGCATCCCCTCCACTTATGTCCGGAATGATACTCAACTCGAGCACCGTGACCGCAGGAAGCTCAACGTGAAGGTCTTCCGTCTCACGGGTAGCTTTGCCAAGTGGAGACGTACTTGAGCCAGTGATATACCTGCAGCTTTTGCAATCTCTGTATCGAGCTGCTCGCCATGTATTTTGAGGTATTGCAGGATTTTATTCATTCAATCGTCTCTTTACTTCATTGACCACGCCTATCACCTGCAGCTCTGTCAGTAGCAGCCCTTAGTGAACAGGGGGTGGGGTAATAAGTATTAACTCAACGGACATAATGAATCTCCTGGCTAAGCATCTCCGGAGTAATCAGCGTCACACCGTTCGGGCTGACATGGAAACGCTTGCGATCTTCTTCCGGATTGACCCCAACTACCAAGCCGTCCGGAATTTTGCAGTTCTTGTCCACAATGACGCGCTTCAATGTGACGTCGCGGCAAACATCCACGTTCGGCAATAATACTGAATCTTCGATGTTGCAATAAGCATTTATTCGCACATCAGAAAAAAGCAATGAGCGTCGCACTACAGAACCGCTGACGATGCAGCCGCCGGAAACTAGCGAGTCAATCGCCATGCCGCGCCGTCCTTCTTCGTCAAATACGAATTTTGCCGGCGGCAATTGTTCCTGATGGGTCCAAATTGGCCATTCCTGGTCATACATGTTCAAATCTGGATTGACCTTGGTGAGTTCCATGTTGGCTTCCCAATAGGAATCGATGGTTCCAACATCGCGCCAATAAGGCACCTTGTCATCGCCCATCCCGACGCAACTTTGTTCGAAACTTTGCGCGAACACACGATATTTTTCAACCAAATGAGGGATCAGGTCCTTGCCAAAATCATGGCTGGAATTCTTTTCGTCGGCATCGCGAATCAATTGTTCAAAGAGGAACTTGGTATTGAATACATAGATGCCCATACTAACAAGCGACCTGTCGGGTTTACCGGGAATAGACGCAGGGTTAGCCGGTTTTTCGGCAAATTCGACAACGCGTGAATTGTCATCCACACCCATCACGCCAAACGCTGATGCTTCGGCAATCGGCACTTCCAAACAAGCTACCGTCATGTCGGCCTTATTATCCACATGGAAAGCCAACAACTTGCCATAGTCCATTTTGTACACATGATCACCGGCCAGTATCAATACAAAGTTGGGATTCGATGTGCGCAAGATGTCAAGGTTCTGGAACACCGCATCTGCGGTGCCTTTATACCATTGATGTTCGTCAACACGCTGCTGCGCCGGCAACAAGTCAATAAACTCACCGAAATGTCCATTCAAGAAAGACCAGCCTCGCTGAATGTGTCGGGTCAGGCTGTGCGATTTGTACTGTGTTGCCACCCCGATGTGGCGGATACCGGAATTCACGCAATTGGACAACACAAAATCAATGATGCGGAACTTTCCACCGAATGGAACCGCCGGCTTGGCGCGCCACTCAGTGAGTTGATGAAGACGACTACCACGCCCGCCTGCCAACACCATCGCATAAGTATTTTTGGTAAGGCGACTGACGAAACGCGGAGTCGAATTACTCTCAGCGGCATGGTACTTTTTTTGCAAGTAACCCAATTCGGTATTCATTTAGTCTCTCAATTTTTTTGAGGCGAATTTAACTCCAGGAATGATGTCGGGCTTTGTGTTACTTGCGCATGTATATATATCGTCCAATGCATTCTATGCCTTAAAAAAAAGTGGAACGGAAATAAAGTCAAAATTAATGGCGGTTCTTGGCACACAGCGGCTATATGAACATCCTACGCGATATTTTGTTCGCGCAGGGAATCTAGCTGTCCACATTAACCTTGTTTTAAGTGATGGTATATTCAAAAAAGGGGCATAATAAATTCGTGAGCGACGCTGTGTTGAAGCTTCCAACAAGCGTTATCGCATGGTCGAATTGAGCGTGTCGGTTGAAGGTTGCCAGGATATTTCACTCTTAGTAACCTTAAATTGAACTTGGCATTGATTGGGGAAACAATCGCATTTCTTTCGGTGTCGCAAAAGTTACAAGAGGGTCATTATCTTTTTGTGGTGGTCCGTTCCAATTGTGGCTGGATCGGGCTTTTTGCCTTTCAGCATTTTATCGAATGAGGGGAATCGTGATGGAACAGCAAGTAACAGCACTCGAATTAGCGAAAGAAAAATCAACGTGGGGTGAGTACCGCAAAGATAATTTTGGCTATGCATCCAACGCGGAGCGCCTTGAAAAACGTGGCATGGAAGATTGGGAATTGGTTGAGAAAATTCCGGAATCGCAACTAAATGTTCCATATTGGTTCTGGGCGGTTGTGGTGATTGTATTATTGGTTGGCGTGGGCCTCAGTTTTCCGTTCTGGGGACTGCGCCCCGGGGTTGTTGTGAAGTGGACTGACTGGGTGAAAGACCCGGGATTTTTGGGCTCGCTTGTGTATATTTCTCTTGCAGGTGCATTCGTATGGTACATGGTAAACATGTACGGATCTTCTGCTGCGGGCAGATTGGATTCCGACAAGGGAGCACAGCGAAACAATTGATGGTGTTCTTTCCCAATTGATTAGCAAACGTGGATTTTCAAGGCCACCTCAGGTGGTGTCAGTGCCCACATTACCTGAGAAGACTCTAAGCTCGACCCTCTATTGCTGGTCGCGACAGTCAGCGATCAAGTGTTAGTCACCTTCGATTACACGCTCCCTTAGGCCGGTAACTTTGCGCCCTTGCCTTTCGGTAAGTTTGCCAAGTTAAGTACAGATTATTGCGTGGCTCCGATAGAGTCAATACATATAGGATGAAAGGTCGATTTTTAGAATGGCCGGCAATCGGTAATCTCTAACTTCACACCTCAATTGAATCCTTGTGTTGGGAGCTGCACGTCACCAGTATCCGCTTTGCGGCGATCTAAAAACTGGTATGAAAACAAAATTACGATGGACTGCTTTCGGGTAAGCTATTGCAAGGATAGAAGGGCTGCTGCGTGCCACAACCAGAACTTCAACTTGATATTCCATTTGATTCACGGCAGGATGCACCGATGATCCTTTTTCTACATTGTCTTTAGGTGTCTTAAAGGAACCGCATGACCCAGCCGCTGCCATTGCCAATGCATTGTATCCCCGTCACCAATGCTACGGTACTTGAGTTATACGAGTACGTCGTAGCGCCGTGGGTTAAAGAACTTGGTCTTTGCCAGTTTTCCGTGAGCGTAGGGCAAGCCTCCGCTCGACTGCCACAGAAACCGGCGTTGAAGTTCTCAAGTGGCGCTGTGTGCGGCCAGGCCATAATGTCCGCGATTGATACCGTTATTGCATTGGCGATGATGACAACGCAGCGACCGACCAAAGGAACTATCTATCAGCACACACACTTCCTTCGTCCAGCTGTGAACGACGACTTTCTTGTGCAGGCCACCGTTCTTCGGTTTGGGAAAGGAACCGCCTTCGCCGAGGCCCGGGTCACCTTTGTGTCGTCCGGCGAACTGGTTGCACACGCGACTGCGGAGTTTGCATTTTGAGCACGACGCCTGACCTGGCGTTAGGAAAGTAGCTATTTCACTACAGTAAGGGATATATTTTCAATGAAAATCCCGCGACTGCGTAACCAGGTCACCTAGCATATGCGTCAAGTCTTTCAAATGTCCTGCGATTAGATGCGTCACCTCCCCCTGCTTCTCCAATACCCCATACACCGCCAGCAGCTGTGATCCCAGCAGCTGTGGCCGCTGTTTTTCAGCTAGGTCGCGCCACACTACTACGTTGATGGATCCGGTTTCGTCCTCCAGCGTCAGGAAGGTCACCCCACTCGCAGTACCGGGGCGCTGGCGGCTGATCACCAAGCCGGCCGCACGTGTGAGACGCCCATGCGGGAATGAACGTAACTCATTCGCTGTAACCAATCGTTGTGCACGGAGATCGTTACGAAGCAGAGCAAGTGGATGCCTGCCAAGGGTAAACCCAAGACTTGCATAGTCCGCTGCCAGGTTTTGGCCTTCAGTCAGTTGGAACAGTTCGGGTTTCATTTCATTGGACGATGCCAATGCAAGCGGAGTGGCCTGTTCGATGCCAGCGACATCCCAGTAGGCGTTTCTGCGGTGCCCGGCTAGTGTGGCCAAAGCACCAGCTGCGGCCAGGCACTTGAGATCGCGCTTGTCCAGCCCGCAGCGTGCGGCCATATCTTCCACGCTATCGAATGGTCTTTGTGCACGCGCTTCTATGAGGCGTGCCGCACCTTCCCAAGAGAGTCCGTTTACCATACGCAATCCCAGGCGCAGTGCTGGCTGATCCTTCTCTACCAGTGAGGGAAGTTGATGAGCAAGGGACAGGGTGCAATCCCAATTGCTCTGGGTTACATCCACTTCCAACACTTCAACGCCGTGACGGCGCACGTCCTGCACGATCTGCGCCGGGGCATAAAACCCCATCGGCTGGCTGTTCAACAGGGCGCACGCAAACGCTGCAGGTACGTGGTATTTGAGCCAGGCGGAAACATAGACCAGCAGGGCAAAGCTTGCCGCATGCGACTCTGGAAAGCCGTATTCACCAAATCCTAGTATCTGCTGGAATATCTGCTGCGCGAATTCTTCCTGGTAGCCACGCTCGCGCATCCCATCAATAAGTCTTCTCTCGAATTGTTCCAGTCCCCCCTTGCGTTTCCAGGCAGCCATGGAGCGTCGCACCTTATCCGCTTCGCCAGGCGTAAACCCTGCCGCTACCACCGCGAGCCGCATCACTTGCTCCTGGAAAATTGGCACACCCAGCGTGCGTTCCAGAACGTCTTTCACCTCCTCGCTTGGGAAGATTACAGGTTCCATACCCTGACGACGGCTCAGATAGGGATGAACCATGCCACCCTGGATCGGGCCCGGGCGAACGATGGCCACCTCGATCACCAAATCATAGAAACAGCGCGGCAGCATGCGCGGCAACATGGACATCTGTGCACGCGATTCGATCTGGAACACGCCCACCGTATCGGCATGCCCGATCATGTCGTACACAGCAGGATCCTCGCGTGGTACATCCGCCATCGTGAACGGTCGGCCACGCAGCCTGCTCACTTCATCCAGCGCCCGGCGAATGGCGGAGAGCATGCCGAGCGCCAGTACGTCGATTTTGAGCAATCCCAGAGCGTCGAGGTCGTCCTTGTCCCACTGGATGATGGTACGTTCCGCCATAGCCGCATTCTCGATCGGCACCAGATGCGAGAGTTTGCCGCGCGCGATCACGAAACCGCCCACATGCTGGGAAAGGTGACGCGGAAAGCCCATCAGTTCATCGACCAACTGCATCAGCAGACTGACTTTTTGGTTGGCGGGATCGAAGCCGGCTTCCGCAAGGCGTTCTGGCATGATCTGACGTCCATCCCACCATGCCATGGATTTTGCCAGTCGATCCACCTGTTCCAGGTCGAAGCCCAGCGCCTTGCCCACATCGCGCATCGCGCTCTTGGGCCGATAGGTGATCACGGTTGCAGCCAGTGCCGCACGGTCCCGACCGTATTTTGCATAGAGGTATTGGATCACCTCCTCGCGGCGCTCGTGTTCGAAATCCACGTCGATATCCGGGGGCTCGTTGCGCTCCCTTGAGATGAAACGCTCGAACAACATTTCCATGCACGCCGGGTTCACTTCGGTGATATGCAGCGCGTAACACACCGCAGAGTTGGCTGCCGACCCGCGCCCCTGACAGAGGATGTTACGCGTCCTGGCAAAACGCACGATGTCGTGCACAGTGAGAAAGTACGGCTCGTACTTGAGTTCTTCGATGAGAGCCAGTTCATATTCCACCAATGTGCGAACATTTTCCGGCACACCATCCGGGAAACGCTGCGAGAGCCCTGCTTCGGTCAGCTGGCGCAAATGGGAGATGGCCGTTTCACCTTTTGGTACCAGTTCCTCTGGATACTCATAGCGCAACTCGTCTAGCGAGAAATGGCAGCACTCGGCAACTACAAGCGTTTGTTCCAGCAATTCCGGCGAGTACAAGCTCGCCAGATCGGTGCGCCCGCGAAGATGGCGCTCTCCGTTTGGATAAAGCGCGGCCCCTGCAGCAAATATCGGCTTACCCAGACGAATCGCTGTGAGTGTGTCCTGCAATGCACGGCGAGACACAGTATGCATGTGCACATCGCCTGTCGCGACCAGAGGTAGCCCTGCTGCCTCTCCCAGCTCAGTTATTGCGGTGAGCCGCTCTGTGTCGTCTGAGGCACGGAACAGTTCCACTGCCAGCCATGAACGCCCAGGAAAAGTGGCCGCGGCTTGTTGCGCCTGTTCCAGGCTAGGCAGAGGATCCGTCAACAGCAATGCGAGGCAACCGGGCAGGCCGTTCAGAATGTCGCAGAACGCAATACTGTATCGCCCTTTGATGTCGTTGCGTCTCCCTTGGGTGATCAGTTCCGACAGGTTGCCATACCCCGTACGGTCTGTAGCAAGCAGCACGATGTTCGGTCCGTCTGCAAAACGAATTTCGCTACCCACGATCAACTTCAAGCCGCATGCTTTCGCCGCCACGTGGGCGCGCACAATACCGGCAAGGGAGCACTCATCGGTGATGGCTAGCGCCGTGTAACCCAACTCGTGGGCGCGTTCCACCAGTTCTTCGGGATGCGATGCACCGCACAGGAAAGTGAAGTTGGAAAGGCAATGCAGTTCTGCGTAGGCGTTCATACCAATCACCCATTGCTTCAGGCGAACAGCCCGTGCACAAACCAAGCACCGCTGGTGCGATCGCGAAACACCCATAGCCGAGAACCGTTGCGGCCTTGCGCCACGTAATAGTCGCGCACTGCGTCCATTCCGTCCCACCAGCCGCTCTCGATGCGCTCCGGTCCTGATTTCAGTTCCAGCCTGTCTTTGTGGCAGGGTAATGGCTTGGGCAGCAGCCACAGCGGCCTCTGAAGTTTGCTTGGCGATCTTACTTCCTCTCCAGCGTCGCATTTTCGCCAAGCCAGTTCCGGTCGGTGGTCAGCTGCTGGCGTGATGTTGAATACAGCCTCTTTGCCAAGTCGGATGCGCAGCCGTTCCAGCAACAGATTGCCATCACCTGTTTCTGCACTAACCTGGAACATATCCAGGTTAGATAATTCCATGGCCTGAATGCGGCTGGCATTTAGCATGATGGTGTGAACCGGGGCAGACAAACGGGTACGGCCCAAGGTTTCCCGCAGCAGTAGCAACATCCGGTTCAAATCACGAGCGGGCTGTGCGAACCCCACCTTCAAAACTGTATCCGGCACATCCTCATGGCAGCAGACGAGTTCGAATTCCTGTGCACCTGCCTGACACAAACCTAGATAACCTTCCAGTTCCAGCAGCAATCTGCGTGCGGCAAAAAGCAACGCCTCCACTTCGTGTACTTGCGATGGCAATTCCAGACGCCGCTCGAAACCGGGTGGCGGCACGAAGAATTCGCGCGCCTCAGGCAACCGGCCCAGCGCGCGATCCAGCTCGTCCAGCAAGTTCTGACCAAAACGTCGCGCCATACCGGCACGCGGAAAACGCATGCATTCACCCAAGGTAAGCGCACCGACCATTTCCAGACTCGCCAAGGTATCCCGCGATTGATCGAGCACTCTCACCGGCAATTCACCTAGGACCTTTTCGAGCTTGCCCGATTCGCGGATTGCAACCTCCTTACCCGCCAGCGCCATCAACCAAGCTGCATGCGGCGTCGGCGCGCAGGCGAGGCTGGAGGTGTAGCCCATTTCGTTCAGGCCGTTACGCATTTTACTGATCAGGTTGTTGAAGCCACGATGCAATCGCAGGCAGCTGCCGATTTCTATTAGCAACCCATCAGGAGGCTGGAGGCTCACATCAGGTGTAAAGCCTCCCGCCCAAGCAGCAAGACCGGCCAGCGATTCCTGCTCTGCCGCCATATCGCGACCGCGCACAATAAGATTGCCCACCAATGCCTGGGCGGAGGAACCCTGCATTCCCGGTCGCACTCCGCCTGCACTGGCGGCCGCATTGCATGCCTTCACGCACGAGCGGTTGCCCTGCTTTTCAATGACAGCGATGGGTTCAGGCGCAGCACCGCCCCTGGAGAAGATTTCCAGAGGAAGCGAGGAGAAATGAATGGCTAGCCAAAACATGAATGATGCGCACAGCTGTGTTGTGCTGGTCAGCTTCGGACTGCTTCCCGAGGAAACTGCACAACAGATAGAGATGGCGCCGATGGACGTGCACGGCGAACGCCATTGGTTTGATGAAGATTCACCATCACCGGTTTGCTCACGTAACCGCCCCGGCGTTTGAGGATATGCACCGCCAGTCCGTTCGCGGTTGCTTCCAGACGTAGTCGCAGCGAGGCGGTAGAGCGTTCCTGCGCGGCACTCGCTGAACGGAACAGTACTCCCCAGGCACGCCCGGATTCCGCAGCGAGTTGCAGGCGGCGCATGCGCCGCTCATCGGGTTTGCTCAGCCATGCCAACACCGCACTGCATGCGCCGGAACGTAACGTCTGTTCCACAGTCCACCAGGCATCGGCTGCCGTTCGCGGCTGTGCTACCAGCAGTTGTTTCAGGTTGACCCCGGCAACGCTCAAGGCTGGCGCATAAGGCACGTGGGGTGGAGCCACCCAGGCCTGCCATTCGCTTTGTGCGGATAGTTTGGCCAGCGCCGGGAGCAACAACCGCAGCTCACCGATTCCTTCCCGCTCAACCAGAATTTCCGTTAGTGCTCCACGCGCCCAGCCACCGCCCGGCAACTGTTCATCCAGTTCGGCGAATCCGGTCGGCAGCGTAGTAGCGTCGCCCGTCTGCGCAAGCCGGTCACCGCGCCAGATGCCGGGGTGTTGTAGCACTAAATCCAGGGATGCATTCATGGTTCAGCTACTTCCACATTGCCTTCATCTTGCTCAGCAAATCCACCACCTCTTCCCGAGATCTGCTGGTTGCATGGACAGGAGTTGCTTCAACTACCGGCCAAGTCTTCTTCTCAAACAGGTCCAGGATGCCAGCAGGAATGAAGCGAGTCCTGCCGGCATAGACATGGCGGTCTCCGAATTGCGATTGTTGCGTGACAAAGAAACGTTGTGGCATCACGATCTGCAGATGATCTTTGGCACGGGTCATGGCCACATACAGCAGCCGCCGTTCTTCTTCGATCTCGTTGGTGTTTCCGGTAGCCAGATCAGAAGGCAGGCAGCCGTCCACCGCATTCAACAATGTGACTGATGTCCATTCCTGCCCTTTCGCCGAATGGATGGTGGAAAGTATCAGGTAGTCTTCATCGCGCAACGGCGCACCCGATTCGTCGCTTGTGGCATCGGGCGGGTCCAGCGTGAGTTCGGTAAGGAAGCGCTGCCGCGACGGGTAAGTGGCTGCGATCTTTTCCAGTTGATCGATGTCGTTCAGTCGAACCTGTGCGTCTTCAAACAGGCGCTCCAAATGACCTTTGTACCAAGTGCTGATCGTTTCGAATTCCAATGGCCACGGCACAGCACGCTGGCGCAGGCTTTCCACCAGTTCAAGGAAGCCCTGCCAATCCTCAGCCGCACTGGACGGCACTCGGGATTCCTGCAGCCCCATCATCACATCCTGCGCCAATGCAAGGTTGTCGAGCACCTGTGCCGATGTCTTCGGTCCGATGCCGGGAATCAGTTGCAGCACGCGGAACCCGGCAACCCGGTCGCGCGGATTCTCGATCCAGCGCAGTACCGACAGCACATCCTTGACATGAGCGGACTCCAAAAACTTCAAACCGCCGAACTTCACGAATGGAATGTTGCGCCGCACGAGTTCGATTTCGAGCGTCGCACTGTGATGAGAGGCGCGGAACAACACCGCCTGTGATTTGAGTCGTATGCCCATTTCCCGCCGCTCAAGCACCTGCTCCACCACGAAGCCAGCCTGGTCCGTCTCATCGCGAACCGTGACGAGCTGCGGACGTTCCCCCGAGGTCCTGTTGCTCCACAGTTCCTTGCTGTATCGCTCGGCAGCCAGTCCGATCACGCCGTTTGCCGCTGCAAGGATAGGCTGTGTGGAACGGTAGTTCTGTTCAAGTGTGACAATCTTCGCAGGCGGAGTGAAGTGTGATGGGAAATCCAGGATATTGCGCACGGTCGCACCGCGGAAGGCATAGATAGACTGGGCATCGTCACCGACGACCATGAGTCCCCGACCATCCGGCTTGAGTGCGAGCAGGATGCTGGCCTGCAGGGCATTGGTATCCTGATATTCGTCCACCAGGACATGTTCGAAGCGTGCACCGATCTCTGCTGCGAGCACCGGTTCAGCCACCATCTGTGCCCAATACAGAAGCAGATCATCGTAGTCGAGCACGTGCTGTTTCTGTTTGGCCTCCACATAGGCGAGGAACAGCTGCTTGAGCTCATCCTGCCATTCTGCACACCACGGGAAGCGGCGCTGCAGTACTTCTTCCAGCGGCAACATGGTGTTGACAGCAGCAGAGTAAATCGCGAGACAGGTGTTCTTCAAGGGAAAGCGCTTCGCCTTACAGGACGCACCAAGCTCATGCCGCACCAGGTTCATGAGATCGGCCGAATCTCCCCTGTCGTGGATGGTGAAGCCCGAGTCGAGACCGATCCTGCCGGCGTATTCGCGCAACAGACGCGCGCCAATGCTGTGGAATGTTCCGGTCCAGCTCAGTTTTGCGCCGGCAAGCCGCGGTCGATCAGCAGCAAGCTGGCGCACGATACGCTCGGCGCGCCGCGCCATCTCATCCGCCGCACGGCGCGAGAAGGTCAATAGAAGGATGGTCCCCGGATCGGTGTCCTGCGCAATGATGTGGGCGACGCGGTGAGCAAGGGTATTGGTCTTGCCGGATCCAGCACCGGCAATAACCAGCAGCGGAACAACATCAACACCGCCAGTGCCGTGCTCTACGGCAATACGCTGTGCGGGGTTGAGGCGCGCAAGATAGGTTTCTGCCTCAGTATTCGGGGCGTTTTCAACTTCTAGGTTCATTGTTCAGGGTATCGCTATGACGATACGTGCTTAGTGAAAAAATTTTCAATTGCACGATACAGAACGTTCGTTCTGTTGTCAATTCAACCTACCATGATTTGTGCACCAGTATTTTCACGCAAAAGTGAAGCGCCGGTTATGTGGTCGGCGTGAATATGAGCTTCCAGTACGCTACGTAGTTTTAATCCTTGCTCATCAATGACAGGTACAGCGCGAGATATTCACGCACCAGATCAATAAGCACGGCTTCGGACCCTGTCAAATTTCCCAGAAAATTAAGTGTAGGTGGAGCTATTTGTGTTAAATAATTGGCGGAAACAAATCATGATAACCTCAGTTCATTAACGAAAAATGTGGAACTTGCAAAGTGATTCGCACACCCCTGTTACGCTTGTGGGTGAACTCTGTCTGGGGAAAGCTGGGCTGGATCGGCGGGTCACTTTAGATTTCGCGGGTAAAGCCGCCAAAATTTTGCAGGCCTCTAACCGATACCTTCCAACGTGAATTTTCTTTCATCATCAGGAGTGGCGGCAACTGCAATGTCCGTTAGTAAGTCTTGTAGGGCAAAAATTTTCCGTTTAGTTCGATTTTCACCCTGTCACCTTTTGGGTCAGGAAGCCGCTGGATATCCATTGAGAAGTCGATAGCACTCATGATTCCATCACCAAATTCTTCGTGGATAAGCGCCTTTATGGTAGTGCCATATACCATGATCAATTCGTAAAATCGATAGATTAGAGGGTCGGTGGGAACTGCGCCGGGCAGAGCGCCCTTGTAGGGTACTACCTGAAGCATGGCTACCGCATTGGCAGGCAAATCCAGCATATCCCCTATAATCTTGGCCTGTTCTGCATTGAAAGTCATCTGGCCTAGACACCCTGCGGTAACCCACTCCTTACTTAGACCAAGTGCTTTTGCTATTGCTTCCCACTTGATATCTTTTTTTAGCTTATTGGTGATGATTAATTCAGTAACTTCTAGTCGATTCATGATGTTTCTCCTTTTTTGATTTAGTAATGGTTGAAAGGTGTTTAAAATGCCCAGTGAACTGAGGGGCGAAAAGATAGGATTTTGTCGCTCTCTTCGGAAAGCGGTTCATCTAACTCTAGGCCTGGGTGTACTTCGGGTGGGGTTTTTGGATCATAGCCAGCAGGGTTCTGCATGTTAACGGGTGAATAGCGCTGCGACACCCTGTTTTTTGTTCGATAGCCTGTTCGATTTCAAGTTGTGTCAAAATACCCTGGTGATGTCCAACCAGTTCGCCGGAGGGTGAATATAGAATACTGGTCGGCAATCCAACCAGCCCGCCGAAATCTCCCGCCGTGTTTTCATTGCCAAACACGATCGGATAGGTGACGGACAGCTTGCTGACCATGTCCGTGACTGACTTGCGACTTTCATACATGACCGCCACACCGATCACCTGCAAGTTGTTGTGCTTTTGCTGCAACGCGGCCAGATCGGGCATTTCCTGAATGCAGGGCGGACACCACGGTGCCCAGAAGTTTACCAGTACCCATTTGCCGTGCAACCCGGACAGCGTGTAATGAGTCCCATCCCTGTCCTTGAGGTTCCAGTCTCTGGCATATGCCGCATCAGTGATACCAAACAACAGCAGGAAAGTCGCAAACAAGGTTGCCTTCATTGGCGAAGATAACTTCCCTGATGCTTTCATGTTTGGGCTATCCTTCAGCAGATTTATTCGAAAGATTGTTGTGCTCCCAGCGTCAAAATATAGCGCGGGCTCAGTTGCAATGAAGTGACATTCTGGTAAATGGGAAGTTGTATGAAGCCATAGACGGAAGTGCCGCCGCCAACGCGGAGCATGGCCCCGGGCGCAAGATACAGCAGTGTTTCGCCGGTGAGAGGGCCATTGTTGTTGGCGTCATATGTGGCCGCAGACCCGGAATCTGCCCGGCGGTGGATAAAGTTGAATTGCAGCATCGGGGTGAATCTGGCCCCGAACTTGGCATAGCGGATGCCGGTGCTCAGCGAATAAATGTCACCCGGACGATAGTCAGCGCCCCCGACCGATTTAGTTGCAACGGCATGTTGTACCGTGCCCTGTGCGAACCAGCCATACTCGTCGATGGCTCCGGTAATATATCCGCCCAAGATCAGATCGGTCGAACCGGTGCCGATTTGCAGGCTGCGATCCAACGTGCTGCCGTCGCTAAAGGTTGCGTTAGTACTCCCGGTTGGAAGCTTTAGTCCGGTTATGATCCCGGCGGTCTTGTCGGCGGAGAAACCGGTGTATCGGCCGATGATCCGGATATCGCCGATACCGCTGTCCGACGATGATGCGTAAGCGGTGGATAAAGCGGGAGAGGGGACGTTATTGGCAATCGGATCGAACTCACCATATGTGCCATGCTTGCGCTGCATGAATGGCAACTGGGCGCTTACTCCCCATGTGTCGCTACTGTAGTTCAGCGTAGCCGTGGTCGTCCGGGTGACGGTGTAATTCTCCACCTCATTCCCGCTTCCCCAGACATTGTTGACCTGTGACGGAGACGCGGATCCGGAACCATAGCGCTGCTGATTCTGGTTGATGTAGTCATAGGACAGATCCGCGGTGAAGCCATGCGTCGCGCTAATCCCGTGCGTCCCCCAGTCCTCGGACAGGGAGGCTACGCAGGCAAGGGCGTCGTTCATTGCGGCGAACGGCAGCAGAGCGAGCATTGCGGAAAAGATAATTCGTAATGATTTGAGGATATGAAAAAAGTTATGCGCGGGTTTCATGGCTTTGTTCCTATGTTTTGTTTTATCTCTACAGTGGACCCCTCCGTCAAGACACTAATGCATCGAGTTTAAGAGGGTAACCTTTCATATGCAGGGGAACGGCGTTGCCCCGGTTTTCTGTTTCTTTTTTTGTTTCTATTCCTGAGTGAGTTTTTCTGTCTCACTGTATTTATCCACAATTCTTGCTCCGCTTCCGCTCACTGTACGGTAGACCTCATCTGGTGTGTCGTAGCCCAACGAACACAGACATAATTATTTAAGTTTACAGGGTCCCGCTTGGAAATTTGGACAAGTCGTTTTTTCATTGGTACGCATGCCGGACACGTTTGCATCGCTGAAATTGGCTGCGCTCAGATCTGCGCCTTCAAAATTTGTGTCTGCCAACTCAGCAAATAAAAAATGTGCTTCATAAAAATCCGCATCTTCAAATACCACCCCATTCAGTTCTGCTCCTTCGAAATTCACATACTCAAATTTCGCGTGCCGAAAATTCGAGCCGGTAGCCACAACTTGGAACAAATTTGTGCGGCTGGCCATAACATCATCCCCATTCACATTCGAAAGTTGGCTACTCCTCAGATTCGCTCCGCTAATGTTCGCACGTGTTAGATTTGCCCCATTTAGCACGACGTGAGACATATCTGCACCTGTGAAAGAAGTGCCGACAAGTATGGCGCCGGACAGATTCGCTCCGGCTAAATTGGCACCCATCAGATTCTTCCCGGAAAGGTCCACTTGCGCCAGATTGCATTTAGGGCATGCATTCGTATTGAGCAATTGCGCAACCGCAGCGCTAGTGCTCGGTGTCTCTTCGGCAAATGCTGTAGTGAGAACCACCGCTGTCGCGAAAACAATTATCAAACAACGCAATATTTTCATGAGTCTCTATATGTAATGGTTTACGCCTATTTTTCCGCGGCCGCATCGGAATCAAAGCGGGCTTGCAAAGGCTCCTAGCCCTTCATGGTGATCGTGGCAACCGCCTTCTCTGATGCGCCGTAGTTAACTTTTGAGCCATCATCGCGTTTCGTAAGGTACCGTTAAAGGTTAATATTATTTACGGATAAGATCTTAGTTAACGGGCAGCTTCCGACACAAGCAATCGTTCGATCTCCTCAGCTCATTAAAGAATATTTGATCAGGCTTCCCGCATCATGATGCTGTATTGTATTTTCATGGTAATGACGGAACCCGTGATAATCGAAGCAAGCGCCAGAAATGATCCTAAAGACAGGGTCGACACGCCGGTTATGCCCTGACCGATGGTGCAGCCCATGGCTGTGACACCGCCGAATCCCATCAGTGTGCCGCCGATGATGTGGTAGAACATGTCCTGCGCAGAGGAAAAAGCTTCCCAGCGAAAAGACTTGGTGAACAGGGCGTAGAGGAAAGAACCGATGCCGACGCCAAATATTGTGGCAACGCCAAAGGTGACGATGTTCGAGGCATCGGTCCAGTACGCCCAATATTCCAGGGTGTAGGCGGTGGGGGCGACAAAGGACATCGATTCTGCCAAGTGGGAATTGGTGCCCAAATAGGTCATTTCAAGCGTATCGGGGTTCTCGCCAAAGCCGAGATGCCCGGTAAGATACCAGCCGCCTATCACGAGCAGGCCGACGATCAGACCGGCCAGGTTGTTGTCGAGGCTTTTACGGAATGCCTTATCCTTGAAAACAAATATCAGGATGGCTAATCCGATCACGCAGGCAATCGCCAATTGGAGTGTGCTGGATGAAAGGCCGCCGATGCCGGACAACAGGGCGGGGAGGGTTTGACCATGTTCGAACTGGATGGTGACGGCGGGCGCTTGCAACACATTGACGCGGAATGCGCCAAGGATTCCTCTCAGCGTCACCAATGCGGCAAACCCCAGGTAAATGAACACGACAACAGATCTCAGATTGCCGCCTCCGACGCGCACCAGCGTTCTGTTGGCGCAACCGGAGGCGAGCGTCATGCCGACGCCGAAGCACAGTCCTCCCACGATATAGGCAAGCCAGGGGAAGTTGTTGCCGGTATATAGGGTCTTGGACAAATCCAGATAACCAAAATAGGCGAGCACATTGGTGCCGATCATCGCCACTGCAATAGCGAGTAGCCAGGCGCGCATGCGCCCCCAGTGGCCCATATTGACGACATCCGAAACGGCACCCATGGTGCAGAAGTTGGTCTTGTTGGCGATGAACCCGAATACGATGCCCAAACCAAATCCCCACCAGACTAT
>Ga0208080_1000717_pt1 | contig 16641 bp, 13 predicted proteins | sample NGESurdeep092012_3_FD_184476 | JGI IMG/M metagenome (GOLD analysis project Ga0208080, IMG submission 184476) | Arctic peat soil microbial communities from Barrow, Alaska - NGEE Surface sample 210-3 deep-092012 (SPAdes) | ecosystem: Environmental > Terrestrial > Soil > Wetlands > Peat ...
TGGCTTGAACTCATATCCTGGCGGGTATCACTCATGGACCGTGACCGTACTCCCGCCTCCCAAACATCCACATAACGGACCCCGACATGTGGGGGGCGAGAGCCGCGGCTGCCGTCGCCGGACGGCACATCGTCTTCTCGCCCCAACAATCCTCTTCAGGAGCGTGAACTACCCTCCACCAGCCTGAGGCCTACTGAATGGGTAGGCGGAGCGCGAGGATCCGGTCGTCGCCGGGTTGGAGGGTGCCGCGGAAGGTGTTGCTCGTGACCAGCCACAGCCGTCCGTCCGGCGCGGACACGACCGTGCGCAGCCGTCCGTCCGGCGCGGACACGACCGTGCGCAGCCGTCCGTACCTCCCTTGCAGAAGACGCTTCGGGGTTCCCGCGTTTCCGTTGCCGTCCAACGGGATGCGCCACAGCGACTCGCCGCGCAAGGCCGCCATGTAGATGGCGCCGTCGGCGCCCACGGCGATCCCGCTGGGTGACGCGTCAGCGGTCGGCCACTGGTGGATCGGGTCGACGAAACCGGAACTGTGAGCGGTCCCCTCGACGACCGGCCAACCATAGTTGCGCCCGGGCTCGATGCGGTTCAGCTCGTCCCAGGTGTTCTGTCCGAACTCGCTGGCGTACAAAGTCCCGGCCTTGTCCCAGTCCATGCCCTGGACGTTGCGATGGCCCAGACTCCAGATGGGTGACCCCGGGAAAGGGTTGCCGGGCGCGGGGGCGCCGTCAGCCGTCACTCGCAGGATCTTGACGCTCAATGACCCCTTGTCCTGTGCCGGGTCGCGCACGCCCGCGTCTCCGGTGCTGATGTAGAGATACCCGTCAGGGCCGAACGCCAACCGGCCGCCGTCGTGGTTGCCGGCCTTGGCGATGCCCTTGACGATGACAGCGCCCGGCGTCAGAGCGATGCCGTCGAACGTCATCCGCATCACCCGGTTGTCGTTGCGCGAGGTGAGGTAGACGAACACGGTCCGGTCCGACGCAAAGGATGGGGGAGATCGCGATACCGAGCAGCCCTCCCTCTCCGCCGGGGACGACACCGGGTGGGCGTCCGACCGAGACCGGTTTGGCACCGTCCGCGATGTGCAGGACCTCGCCCTGGTCGCGCAGGGTGACCAGGGCGGTGCCATCGGGGAGGAAGGCCAGTCCCCAGGGCAAGGGCAACCCGGTCGCGATGGTCTTCGTCGCCGGCGCGATGGGTGCGGGCGCGGTGGTCGCCGGAGCAGAGCGGGGCTGGCCGTGGAGGCCGGAAGTGAGGTGTTGGTCAACAGGGGCGCTGCGGCCGTCGGGAACGTGACGCGGTCTTCCCCACTGGTGCAGCTCGTGGTGGCGACCGCGACCGCGATCAGCGCCGTCCACCAGACCCGTGTCTTCATGTGACATTCTCACCCGTTACGGTCCAGACATGCCTGTGATCTCGCTTCCAAACCGTGAATGGATCGACCTTGTCGGGCCGGTGGACGGCGTCGAGATGGTGCCCTGGGACCTGGCAGGGGAGCGGCCGCCTCGGCCTGAAGAGCTCTCGTTCGTGGTGGCGCCCCATCTCGGGTCTCCAGCGTGGCGGCAGCTTGGCCAGCTGCCCGGTCTGCGCGTGGTCCAGCTGCTGACCGCCGGCTACGACAACGTGATTCCTGCGCTGCCGGCCGGGGTTCAGCTCGCCAACGCGTCCGGTGTCCACGATGCCTCGACGGCAGAGCTTGCGGTGACGCTCACCTTGAGCTCGATACGCGGCATACCCGAATTCGTTGCAGCGCAGGGGCGTTCGCAGTGGTTGCATACCGACTATCGACCTTCCTTGGCCGACAGGAAGGTGCTCATCCTCGGGTATGGCGGGATCGGGGTTGCGATCGCACGCAGGCTCAGCGGGTTCGAGGTGTCGCTCACCGCAGTGGCCTCACGCGCTCGGGTCGGTGATGAGCTCGTGGACCGGGTGCACGGGGTGGACGAGCTCCTGTCATTGCTGCCCGAGCACGACGTCGTCATCGTCATCGTGCCGCTCTCGGACGCGACAACAGGTCTGGTCGGTCGGGACTTCCTGGCTTCGATGCCCGACGGCGCGCTGCTGGTCAACGTCTCCAGGGGCAAGGTCGTGGACACCCAGGCACTGCTCGATGCGACCTCGACCGGACGGATCAGGGCGGCGCTGGACGTCACCGACCCTGAACCGCTGCCGGTTGACCATCCTCTGTGGAGCACGCCCGGCGTCCTGATCAGCCCGCACGTGGGCGGGGCCAGCAGTGCCTTTGTGCCCCGGGCTGTGGCCCTGCTGAGGGACCAGATCGCGGCGTTTGCCGAGGGGCGTCCGTTGCGCAACGTGGTGTACGCCGGATAACCGTTGCACGCTGTCGGTGGTCGGCGACACACTCTGAGGCATGACCCGGACACTCGTGGCCATCGGCACACGCAAGGGACTCTGGCTGGCCCGGAGCAACGACCGGAACACCTGGTCGCTGGACGGTCCGCACTTCTTGATGCGTGAGGTCCCCAGCATCGGCATCGACACCCGTCATGGGCAACCGCGACTGCTCGTGGGGGTGCGCTCTGAGCATTGGGGCCCGACGATCATGCGCAGTGATGATCTCGGACAGTCCTGGGATGAAACCCCTGAGGGCGCCATCCACTTCCCGGAGGACACCGGTGCTGCGGTTGAGCGCGTCTGGCAGATTACGCCGGACGTTCATGACGACGATGTGGTGTGGGCGAGCACCGAACCGCAGGCGCTGTGGCACAGCGCTGACCGGGGTGAGACGTTCTCCCTGGTCCGGGGACTGTGGGAGCACCCGCACCGCCCGGAGTGGGGCGCAGGGTTCGGAGGGGCCGCGATCCACACCATCCTGCCCCACCCGACCGACTCCGCCGAGATGCTCGTGGCGATGAGCACCGGCGGCGTCTATCGAACCGCGGACGGCGGCGAGTCGTGGACAGCCAGCAACACCGGCATCAAGGCGCCCTACCAGCCCGACCCCTGGCCGGAGTTCGGCCAATGCGTGCACAAAGTGGCCCGTGACAGTGCCAACCCGGCACGCCTCTACGCCCAGAACCACCACGGGGTCTACCGCTCTGATGACAACGGGGGCACGTGGACCTCGATCGCCGGCGGCCTGCCGACCGACTTCGGATTCACGGTCGTTGCCCACCCGTCCAGGGGGGACACGCTGTGGCTGATCCCCGTCACCGCCGACCGCGAGCGGGTTCCGCCCGGCGGCCAGCTGCAGGTCCAGCGTTCCTCTGATGCCGGAGCCTCGTGGATGACCTGCTCCGAGGGACTGCCGGCTCCGTCATACACGTGCGTGCTGCGCGACGCGGCTGCCGCGGACACGCATGAGCAGGCGGGGGTCTACTTCGGCACCCGCAACGGCGAGGTGTACGCCTCCGTCGACGAGGGCGAGAGCTTCGCGCGCATCGCCGAGCAGCTGCCCGATGTCCTGTGCGTTCGGGCGGCCGTTCTCAGGTGAGCGACGGTGTGCGGATCATCCTGCCGGCGGTCCTGCGGGAGCTGGCCGATGGTGCCAGTGAGCTCGTCGTGCCGGTGGGCGTTGAGGCCGTGTCGCTGCGGACGGTCCTGGACACGGCTTTCGTCACGCGACCCCTGATCCGTGCCCGGATCAGGGATGAGACGGGCGCCTTGCGCCGCCACGTCAACGTGTTTGTGGACGGCCAGGATGTACGCCGGATCGGTGGTCTGGATCTCCTGGTCGGTCCGGGCGCAGTGGTCCACATCCTCCCGTCGGTTGCCGGTGGCTGACTCGCCGGATCCCCGGATCCGGGAGATGCTCGTGACATGACGAAGCCGACGATCGAGCGCACACTGCTTCTGCTGCGTCACGCCAAGGCCGAGCATGTTAAGGGAAAGCCCGACCGCGATCGCGAGCTTGCACCCCGAGGACGCAAGGACGCCCGTGCCGTCGGCGAATGGTTGCGCGATGCGTCCCTGGCCGGCGTGGTCCCGTCCGCCGTCCTCGACATAGTCCTCTGCTCGACCTCAGAACGCACTCGCCAGACCCTCGATGCGGCCTGCGCTGGGGGAGCCGGCGTCAAGGATGCCCGCTTCGACGAGCGCATCTACGACGCCAGCGCGGCCAGCCTGATTGACGTGCTGCGGGAGGTACCGGCCTCGGTCAACACCGTCCTGTTGATCGGGCACGCTCCCGGGATCCCAGTGCTGGCAACGGCGCTCGCGCAGGACGGCGCCGGGTCGACCGACGCCGCCGAACGCCTTTCGCAGGGCTTTCCCACCTGCGGCCTCGCTGTTCTGGGGTTCGAGGGTCGCTGGGCTGAGCTGGCACCCGGGACGGCATACCTTCAGGAGTTCGTCGTCCCGCGAGGCTGAACCAGTGGTCGCGATGTCCGCAGGGCGAGATCGAGGTTTCAGCTCGTGGACGGGGTCATAGAATCCCGGCATGACCCAGAGTCCGACCACATCCTCCAGCCAGCCCGACATCAAGCCGCGCAGCCGCGACGTCACCGACGGCCTCGAGAAGGCGGCCGCCCGTGGCATGCTCCGGGCCGTCGGGATGGGCGACGACGACTGGGTCAAGCCGCAGATCGGGGTCGCCAGCTCCTGGAACGAGATCACACCCTGCAACCTGTCCCTGGACCGGCTCGCCAAAGCGGTCAAGGATGGTGTGCACGCCGCGGGCGGCTACCCGCTGGAGTTCGGCACCATCAGCGTCAGCGACGGCATCTCGATGGGCCACGAGGGCATGCACTTCTCGCTGGTCAGCCGCGAGATCATCGCCGACTCCGTCGAGACGGTCATGCAGGCTGAGCGACTCGACGGCTCCGTCCTGCTGGCCGGCTGCGACAAGTCACTACCGGGCATGCTCATGGCCGCTGCCCGTCTCGATCTGGCGAGCGTCTTCCTGTATGCCGGGACGATCCTTCCGGGTATCGCCAGGATGAGCGACGGGTCGGAGAGAACGGTCACGATCATCGACGCCTTCGAGGCCGTCGGGGCTTGCGCAGCGGGGCGAATGAGCCGGGATGACGTCGACGCCATCGAACGTGCGATCTGCCCGGGCGAGGGGGCCTGCGGTGGCATGTACACCGCCAACACGATGGCCTGCGTGGCAGAAGCCATCGGGATGTCGCTGCCCGGCAGCGCGGCGCCGCCGGCCACCGACCGTCGCCGGGACGGGTTCGCCCGCAAGTCCGGCGAGGCCGTCGTCGAGCTGTTGCGCCGTGGCATCACGGCCCGACAGATCATGACGAAGGAGGCGTTCGAGAACGCCATCGCCGTCGTCATGGCCCTTGGCGGCTCGACCAACGCGGTCCTGCACCTTCTGGCGATCGCCAACGAAGCTGAGGTCGAGCTGTCGCTGGACGATTTTGCACGGATCGGGGCCACGGTCCCGCACCTGGCCGATGTCAAGCCGTTCGGCCAGTTCGTCATGACCGACATCGACCGGGTCGGGGGAGTCCCTGTCGTCATGAAGGCCTTGCTCGACGCGGGGTTGCTGCACGGTGACTGTCTGACGGTCACTGGCCGTACGGTCGCTGAGAACCTCTCCGACGTGCGTCCGCCGGACCCCGATGGTCACGTGCTGCGCGCCGTGTCCGAGCCGATCCACAGGACCGGAGGCCTGACGATCCTGCGTGGTTCGCTGGCTCCCGAGGGCGCGGTCGTCAAGTCTGCTGGCTTTGACACAGACGTATTCGAAGGCAGCGCAAGGGTTTTCGACGGTGAGCGAGCGGCGATGGACGCTGTCGCGAACGGCTCTGTGAAGGCTGGCGACGCCGTGGTCATCCGCTATGAAGGGCCCAAGGGAGGGCCCGGAATGCGCGAGATGCTGGCGGTCACCGGCGCCATCAAGGGCGCGGGTCTCGGCAAGGACGTGCTGTTGTTGACCGACGGTCGATTCTCCGGCGGCACGACGGGCCTGTGTGTCGGACATGTGGCTCCCGAGGCGGTCGACGGCGGGCCCATCGCGTTCGTGCAGGACGGTGACCGGATCCGCCTCGATTTGGCCGCCGGCACGCTCGACGTCGATGTCACGCCAGAAGCGTTGGTTGAGCGCGCCGTCGGTTTCACCCCGCCGGCTCCCAAGTACCCCCGCGGTGTCCTGGCCAAGTACCGCAAGCTCGTGGGCAGCGCGGCAGGGGGAGCGGTCTGTGGTTGATACTCCCCGGAATCGGTCCATTTGTCGGACAATCCGTCCGGATGATGAGATCGCCCGCACCCGCTTGTTGACACTGCAACCAGGGTGTTCCACGGTGGGGGCGTGGCTCGAATCGTCGTACTTCCCTAGCGCGCAGACTCTCACCTGAGTCAGCGCGCTGCCCCTCATGTCCGGCTACGGACCGAGGGGTTTTTTCATGCAGAAGGTCCGTGATCACCGGCGGGATCGGCCCACGGGACCGAAGAGGCGCTCGATAGTGAAAGCGGTGACGGCAGTGACGAAAGGCAAGGCCCCCGGGCCAGGCTCGACCAGGGAAGGCTCGACCCCAGGAGCGCCAGGTATCCAGGGCGCTTCACCGGCGGACCTCGCCGGCTCGACCCGCGCACGTAGCGCGGCGTCCGGCGCGCCCGCAACCCGGAGCCCTGGGGCGACGCACGCTGCCCGGGTCCCCGCGGTTGAGGTCACCGGCGCGCAGAGCCTGGTCATGGCCCTCGAGGCCCTTGGGGTCGACACGGTCTTCGGCATCCCCGGCGGCGCGATCCTGCCGGCATACGATCCGCTGCTGGACTCCACCACAGTGCGGCACATCCTGGTGCGGCACGAACAGGGTGCGGGACACGCGGCAGAGGGCTACGCCTCGGTCAGCGGCAAGGTCGGCGTCTGCATGGCCACGAGCGGCCCGGGCGCGACCAACCTGGTCACGCCGATCGCCGACGCCTACATGGACTCGGTCCCCATCGTCGCTATCACCGGTCAGGTCACCTCCCGATCGATTGGGACCGATGCCTTTCAGGAGGCTGACATCCGCGGCATCACGATGCCGATCACCAAGCACAACTACCTGATTACCGACGCCTCTGCCATCCCACGGGCGATCGCCGAGGCGTTCCACATCGCCGCAACCGGCCGGCCAGGTCCGGTCCTGGTCGACATCAGCAAGGACGCGCTGCAGGCCGAGACCACCTTCGTGTGGCCGCCCAAGCTCGACCTGCCTGGGTATCGCCCCGTGGCCAAGCCGCACGGCAAACAGATCCGGGAGGCGGCCCGCCTGATCCGGGAGGCGCGTCGTCCGGTGCTGTATGTCGGCGGGGGAGTCATCCGATCCCGGGCCAGCGACGTGTTGCGTCAGTTCGTCGACCTGACCCAGATACCCGTGGTCACCACGTTGATGGCGCGTGGCGCCGTGCCCGACAGCCACCCGCTGAACCTGGGTATGCCGGGCATGCATGGCAGCGTGGCTGCCGTCACGGCCCTGCAGAAGTCCGACCTGCTGATCACGCTCGGCGCCCGCTTCGATGATCGGGTGACCGGTCAGTTGTCGACGTTTGCTCCTGGAGCCAAGGTCATCCATGCGGACATCGACCCGGCCGAGATCTCCAAGAACCGCCTCGCCGACGTGCCGATCGTGGGCGACTGCAAGGAGGTCATCAGCGATCTCATGGCTGCCCTCGGGGGCGAGCACGAGGCGGTTCGCCCCGCCGACTACGAGGACTGGCGCGTCCAGGTCGCGCAGTGGAAGGCCACCTTCCCACTGGGCTACACCCCTCATGATGATCAGACGCTGTCGCCGCAGTACGTCATTGAGCGCATCGGCGCCATCAGCGGTCCAGAGTCGGTCTTCGTGGCGGGGGTGGGCCAGCACCAGATGTGGGCCGCTCAGTTCGTGCGCTACGAGCGGCCGAACAGCTGGATCAACTCCGGTGGCCTGGGCACGATGGGCTTCGCGGTGCCGGCCGCCATGGGAGCCAAGGTCGCCCAGCCAGAGCGCACCGTCTGGGCCATCGACGGCGATGGCTGCTTCCAGATGACCAACCAGGAGCTGGCGACCTGCGTCATCAACAAGATCCCGATCAAGGTCGCGATCATCAACAACTCGAGCCTGGGCATGGTCCGCCAGTGGCAGACCCTGTTCTACAACGAGCGATACTCCAACACCGACCTTCACACCAGCCACCAGCAGGTTCGGGTGCCGGACTTCGTCAAGCTGGCGGAGGCCTACGGATGCATGGGACTGCGCTGTGACTCGGCTGCCGACGTCGATGCGACGATCACGGCGGCGATGGAGGTCAACGACATCCCTGTCGTGCTGGACTTCGTCGTCCACCGCGATGCGATGGTGTGGCCGATGGTGCCGTCCGGAGTCAGCAACGACCAGATCCAGGTTGCCCGCGGTCTGACGCCCGTGTGGGATCGCGAGGATTAGGCGCCGTGAGCATCGAAGCGAAGCGAGGAGCGGAGCGAGGTCTTCGCCTCGCCATCAGGAACAGTGCACCGAAAGGGCGATTGAGATGAGCAAGCACACGCTGTCAGTCCTGGTGGAGAACAAGCCAGGCGTCCTGACCCGTATCGCGGGCCTGTTCTCGCGGCGGGGGTTCAACATCGACTCCCTGGCGGTCGGACCGACCGAGAACCCCGAGGTGTCGCGAATGACGGTCGTCGTCGACGTCGAGGATCTGCCGCTCGAGCAGGTCACCAAGCAGCTCAACAAATTGGTCGAGGTGCTCAAGGTCGTCGAGCTGGAGCGCACCGCCTCGGTCCAGCGGGCGATCCTCATGGTCAAGGTCCGGGCCGACATGCAGACCCGCTCGCACATCCTTGAGACCACACAGCTGTTCCGCGCCAAGGTCGTTGACGTCGCAACAGACGCGGTGACCATCGAGGCCACCGGCGACAGCGACAAGCTGGAGGCGCTGCTGCGGATCCTGGAGCCGTTCGGTATCAAGGAGCTCGTGCACTCCGGCATGGTCGCTATCGGTCGCGGAGGCCGCTCAATCATCGATCGCTCGCTGAGGTCGGCCTGAGAGCAGAGCAGTTCCGATATTCCCAACGCAGTTCAAGGCAACCGCTTCACATACCTGAAGGAGCCCACCGTGGCCGAAATGTTCTATGACGACGATGCAGACCTGTCCGTGATCCAGGGGCGCAAGGTTGCTGTGATCGGCTACGGCAGTCAGGGTCACGCTCACGCCTTGAACCTGCGCGACTCCGGCGTGGACGTTCGGGTCGGCCTGGCCGAGGGCAGCAAGTCCAGGGCCAAGGCGCAGGACGAGGGACTGACTGTCCTCTCGGTGGCCGACGCGGTCAGGGAATCTGACCTCGTCATGATCCTGACCCCGGACCAGGTCCAGCGCAGCGTCTATGCAGAGTCGATCGCCCCGAACCTCAAGCAGGGTGCGGCGTTGTTCTTTGCCCATGGCTTCAACATCCGATTCGGTTACATCCAGGCCCCGTCCGGTGTTGATGTCGCCATGGTGGCCCCCAAGGGACCCGGCCACCTCGTGCGCCGTGAGTACGTCGACGGCCGTGGCGTCCCGGTGCTCGTCGCCGTCGAGAAGGACGAGACCGGCAAGGCCTGGGAGCTGGCCAAGTCCTATGCCCGGGCGATCGGTGGGCTGCGTGCCGGCGGCATCAGGACGACCTTCACCGAGGAGACCGAGACTGACCTGTTCGGCGAGCAGTCGGTCTTGTGCGGGGGCGCGTCGCAGCTGGTCATGTACGGCTTCGAGACCCTGGTCGAGGCTGGCTACCAGCCCGAGGTGGCGTACTTCGAGTGCCTGCACGAGCTCAAGCTGATCGTTGATCTGATGGTCGAGGGCGGCATCGCCAAGCAGCGGTGGTCGGTCTCCGACACGGCAGAGTACGGCGACTACGTCTCTGGTCCGCGCGTCATCGACGAGCGGGTCAAAGAGAACATGAAGGCCGTTCTCGCCGACATCAAGAGCGGTGCCTTCGCTGCGCGCTTCATCGCCGACCAGGACGCGGGCGCCCCTGAGTTCAACGCATTGCGCGCCAAGGGCGCTGCCCACCCGATCGAGGAGACGGGCCGCAAGCTGCGCGGCCTGATGAGCTGGATCAAGCCGTCCGACAGCGACTACGTCGAGGGTTCTGCCGCCCGTTGACTCTCGGGTGGTCCACATCGCGGGCTTTCGCCGACCGCACCGGCTGGCGCGCCCTAAACTGATGCCTGGGCACAACGCGGTGCCGAGGAATCTGCTCCCACCGACCGGCCGCACACATGGACTGGCCGACCCTCCAGCTCTGAAGGACAGGTCCAGTGACCAATCCCATTGCCTTGACTGCCACTAAGTCGATTGTCTTAATTACCGAAGAGCTCTCGCCTGCGACCATCGACGCCCTGGGGCCTGACTTCGAGATCCGGCGGTGCGATGGCGCCAACCGCGAAGAGCTGCTGGCGGCCCTGGTTGACGTCGATGCCGTGCTGATCCGCTCCGCCACCAACATCGACCAAGAGGCGCTCGCTGTCGCCAAGAAGCTCAAGGTCGTCGCCCGAGCAGGCGTCGGTCTGGACAATGTGGACGTCAAGGCCGCAACGGTCGCCGGGGTCATGGTCGTGAACGCCCCGACGTCCAACATCACGTCTGCCTCGGAGCTGGCCATCGGTCTCCTGCTGGCCACGGCCCGCAACATCGCACCCGCCAACCAGGCGCTCAAGGCCGGCAAGTGGAAGCGCAGCCAGTACGGCGGCGTCGAGCTGCTCGACAAGACCGCCGGAGTCGTCGGCCTCGGTCGGATCGGTGCCTTGATCGCTGAGCGGCTAGCGGCCTTCGGTATGAAGCTGCTCGCCTACGACCCCTACCTGACCCAGGCGCGCGCTGGACAGCTCGGCGTCAAGCTTGTCCCCCTCGACGAGCCGCTGCGAGAGAGCGACTTCATCACCATCCACCTGCCCAAGACGCCCGAGACCGTGGGGCTTATCGGCGAAGAGGCCCTCAAGCTGGTCAAGCCCTCCGTGCGCATCATCAATGCCGCCCGCGGCGGGATCATCGATGAGCAGGCGCTTGCCGATGCCCTCAGGGAAGGTCGGGTCGCCGGCGCCGGCATCGATGTGTGGGCGAAGGAGCCGTGCACCGAGTCCCCGTTGTTCGAGTTCGAGTCGGTCGTCGTCACCCCGCACCTGGGTGCGTCCACAGAAGAGGCCCAGGAAAAGGCCGGTGTCGCCGTTGCCAGGTCGGTGCGTCTGGCGCTTGCGGGTGAGCTGGTCCCGGATGCCGTGAACGTCTCGGGTGGGGTCATCGCCGAGGAGGTCCGTCCCGGAATCGCCTTGGTGGAGAAGCTCGGTCGCATCTACACCGCGCTAGCGGGGTCTGTGCCGGCGCAGCTTGACATCGATGTCAGGGGCGAGATCACCCAGCACGACGTCAGTGTCTGGAAGCTAGCGGCGCTCAAGGGCCTCTTCCAGGGCGTCGTCGAACAGTCGGTCTCCTACGTGAATGCTCCGTTGCTGGCCCAGGAGCGAGGGTGCGAGGTGCGCCTCCTGACCGATCCGAACAGCCCGGACTTCCGTAACGTCACCACCCTGCGTGGAACCCTGGCTGACGGCAGTGTCATCAGTGTCGCCGGCACATTGACCGGCCCGCGGATGATCGAGAAGGTTGTCGGCGTGAACCAGTTCGACCTCGAGGTTCCCATCTCCGAGCACATGGTCTTCTACACGTACGTAGACCGCCCCGGTGTGGTGGGCAGCCTCGGGCGCGTGCTCGGCGAGGCTGGGATCAACATCGGGGGCATGCAGGTGGCGCGTGACGCGGCGGGTGGCCAGGCCCTGGTCGTGCTCACCGTCGACTCGCAGATCCCGCCGGCCGTGCTGAGCGAGCTCTCCCAGGAGATCGACGCGACCACCGTCAGGGTCGTCGACCTCGACAGCTGAGCCCGATCCGGGTGACCGATGTCACTGTGTGGTGCGTCTCAAGTTGTGAGAACTGCGTCCCAAAAGGTTCGACGTCGACGTAATCTCTGAGCCATGCAGCAGCGGCTGATCACCATTGCCCGCCGTCGCAATATCTTCTGAGTCAGCACTTCGTCGCGGAGACCCCGCACCCCTGCTGACGGGCATACCGGCATGCACCAATTGCAGCCGAGCCATCCCAATACCTCTGTGCGACAGCCCTTCTGGGCAAAGGACGTGATTGACATGAGCGAAGAAGAACAGGTTGTCCGCCGCGCGTTGCAGGAGTCCATGGACCTGCGGGACCAGGGTCACTCTGACGAGTGAGCAACGGCGGTTGACGACGAGCGGTGCCGGGGATCATCGCGGCGCCGTTCGTCATGTGAGACGAAAGATCCAGAATGCAAGACCGCTCCTACGCTGAGCAGCATGGTTGATGCGCACGCACAGGAGTCGTTGGACATCGCGGTCATCGGGGGCGATGGCATCGGCCCCGAGGTGGTGGCCGAGGGACTCAAGGTCCTTTCCGCGATCACCTCGGCCACTCCGAGCAACGGCCGCAAGGTCAGCGGCCTCACGGTCAACACCACCGAGTACGACCTGGGGGCCCGCCGCTGGCTTGCCACCGGTGAGACGCTGCCTGACTCGGTTCTGACCGAGATACGCGGACACGACGCGATCCTGCTCGGCGCTGTCGGCGACCCGGACGTTCCGAGTGGTGTGCTGGAACGCGGGCTGCTTCTGGGGCTTCGCTTCGCCCTCGACCAGTACGTCAACCTGCGCCCTGTCCGGCTCTATCCAGGTGTGCCGAGCCCCTTGGCGGTCGAACGCGTGGCTCCGCACGGCATCGACTTCATCGTCGTACGTGAGGGCACCGAGGGCCCGTACGTCGGCAACGGTGGCGCGCTGCGGGTTGGCTCACCGGCAGAGATCGCCACCGAGGTCAGCATCAACACCCGGTATGGCGTGGAGCGTGTCGTTCGCGATGCTTTCGTCCGAGCTCAGGCGCGCGAACGTCAGCATCTGACCCTCGTCCACAAGCACAACGTCCTGGTGAACGCGGGTGACCTGTGGCGCCGGACGGTCGATGAGGTGGGTGCCGAGTTCCCAGGTGTGTCAACGGCATACCTGCACGTGGACGCCGCCACGATCTTCATGGTCACCGACCCTGGTCGTTTCGACGTGATCGTGACGGACAACCTCTTCGGCGACATTGTGACCGACATCGCGGCCGCGATCGCTGGTGGCATCGGCCTGGCCGCGAGCGGGAACATCAACCCCGAGCGCACGTCACCCAGCATGTTCGAGCCGGTTCACGGTTCTGCGCCCGATATCGCAGGACATGGCAAGGCCGACCCGACCGCAGCCATCCTGTCCGTCGCGATGCTCCTGGAGCACGTCGGGCGCGTGGACGATGCGCGCAGGGTCGAGCGGGCCGTGGCCTCGGACCTGAGCACGCGGGGGAACGCGGCTCGTTCAACGTCCCAGATCGGTGACGCCATCGCCGATCTGGTCGGTTGATCGGAGGCTGAGCGCGAGTGCTGCCGACCTTCGCTGAGGGCGGCGAATCGCGTCCCGGTAGCCTGCTGGGGCAGATAACACGCGCACGTCCTTGGAGGACCCATGTCACCGGCAGCACTCTCGTTCACCGTCGAGCCGCGTTCCGACGCACTGCCGGACGACCTGCGCGAGGCCGCCCTTGTCAACCCGGGGTTCGGCAAGACGTTCACCGACCACATGGTCCTGGCGACCTGGACCACCGATCAGGGTTGGCATGACGCGAAGGTCACTGCCCGCAGGCCGTTGTCGCTCGACCCATCTGCGGCGGTGCTGCACTACGGCCAGGAGATCTTCGAGGGGATGAAGGCCTACCGGCACCCTGACAACTCGGTCTGGACCTTCCGCCCGGAGATCAACGCGGCCCGATTCGCGCGCAGCGCAAGGCGTTTGGCTCTCCCGGAGCTACCAGTCGCCGACTTCATCGAGTCGCTCAGAGCACTGGTTTCGACCGACGAGAAGTGGGTTCCCTCGGGTGATGCCGAAGAGACGAGCCTCTATCTGCGCCCGTTCATGTTCGCGTCCGAGGCATTCCTGGGAGTCCGGCCGGCGGCCGAGGTGACGTACTGCGTCATCGCCTCGCCTTCTGGTCCCTACTTCGCCGGTGGGCTGAGGCCGGTGTCCATCTGGCTGTCCACCGACTACACGCGTGCCGCTCCAGGCGGCACCGGCGCGGCCAAGTGTGGGGGCAACTACGCCGCCAGCCTGGCCGCACAGGTCCAGGCCAAGGCCAACGGCTGCGACCAGGTCGCGTTCCTGGACGCGGTCGAGCACAAGTGGGTCGAGGAGCTCGGCGGGATGAACCTCTTCTTCGTGCATGGTGATGGCACTGTCGTGACCCCCGAGCTGACCGGGACGATCCTGGAGGGCGTGACGCGCTCCTCGATCATCGAGCTGGCGGTCGACCTCGGCCTCAAGGTGGAAGAACGCCGCATCTCCGTCGACGAGTGGCGTGATGGCGCGGCCAGCGGTGAGATCACCGAGGTCTTCGCCTGCGGTACTGCAGCAGTCGTGACTCCGGTGGGGCGGCTGGCATGGCAGGGCGGCGAGGTCGTGATCGGCGACCACGGCGTCGACGGTGGCGTGGGGTCGGTGACCGGCAAGATCCGTCATACGCTGCTCGACCTTCAGTATGGGCGCACGGTGGACCCGCGCGACTGGCTCACCCGCCTCGTCTAGGGCTCCCCGGAGAAGAGATCAATGGTCTGTGAACAGACCATTGACGGGAAGCCTCCTGTGTGACTTTAATCACTTCACCATAATTCTCTGCGACTTTTGGTCTGCCGATCGACGTAGATGAGGTGAAGCATGAGCGTTCCCCCCGCTGTCTCGGCGCTCGACGAGGATGCGGTCAGGCTGGCCGAGCTTGGCTACAAGCAAGAGCTGCACCGCGGAATGAGTGGGTTCTCCAACTTCGCCGTCTCGTTCTCGATCATCTCCGTTCTGGCCGGATGCATCACGAGCTTTGGCATTGCCATGAGCTCGGGCGGTCCGATCGCGATCGCCATCGGCTGGCCGCTGGTCGGGGTCTTCGTCCTCTGTGTCGCGCTGGCGATGGGCGAGATCTGCTCGGTCTACCCGACCGCCGGCGGTCTGTACTTCTGGACCGGGCGGTTGGCGCGCAGGAACAAAGCGGTTTGGGCCTGGTATGTCGGGTGGTTCAACTTCCTCGGTGAGGTCGCGGTGACCGCGGCGATCGACTTCGGCGCGGCGCTGACCTGGATTGCCTTCGCCAACCTTGCCTGGGGCGTCGAGGCGACCGCAGTGCACACGTTCCTGCTCTACGCCGTCATCTTGCTCTCCCACGGACTGCTCAACACGTTCGGCGTCAACCTGGTCAGGCTCCTGTCCGATATCAGCGCCTGGTGGCACCTCGTCGGCGTCGCCGTCATCGTCGCGGTCCTCGCGTTCATCCCGGACCATCACCAGACACTGTCATGGACGTTCTTCCACTACGAGAACCACAACGGCTGGGCCAACCCCATCTACGTTTTCCTCATCGGCTTGTTGATGGCGCAGTACACCTACACAGGGTTCGACGCCTCCGCCCACGTGGTCGAGGAGACCCACGGTGCCGCCACCAACGCGCCCAAGGGCATCGTGAACTCGGTCGTCGTGTCGATCCTTGCCGGCTGGGTCCTGCTCCTGGCAGTCACCGCGGCGATCCAGAACTACAGCGCGGAGCTGGGTAGCTCGACCGGGCTTCCGGCGGCGCAGATCTTCGTTGACGCCGCCGGGAGCAAGCTGGGGCTCTTCCTCATCTTCATCTGTGGGGTCGCACAGTATTTCTGCGGCATGGCGTCGGTGACGGCGAACTCGCGGATGACCTATGCGTTCTCGCGCGACGGGGCGCTGCCCGGCTCTAGACTTTGGGCAAAGGTCAACCTCCGCACCGGGACGCCGACCAACTCCATCTGGCTCTGCACGGTCTGCTCGCTCGTCCTGGCCAGCCCCGCGCTGAAGAGCACCACGGCATACTTCGCGGTCACCTCCATCGCTGTTATCGGGCTGTACATCGCGTACATCACGCCGGTTCTGCTGCGCCGGCTCAACCCGGACTTCCAGATGGGGGAGTGGAACCTGGGCAAGTACAGCGCGGCCATCGGCTGGATCGCCATCGTGTGGGTGGGGTTCATCGTGATCCTCTTCATGCTCCCCACGGCCAACCCCATCACCGTGAACAACTTCAACTATGCGCCGATCGCGGTTGTGGTGGTCCTGGTCTTCGCCACGGCCTCCTGGTTCATCGGCGGCCGCCAGCACTTCATGAAGGACGTTCCGTCCGGGCACGACACCAAACCCGTTGAAGAGATCTTCAACCTTTGACGGCGGTGGAGCGCGTGACCTCGGTGAGTCGTCTGCCCGACGCGGTCCTGCGGCCGCTGAGGGGAGGCAACGCTTTCGAGTCCACGGTGGAGCAGCTGGCAACGGCGGTGCGTCTGGGTGTGTTCGCGTATGGCGAGCAGCTGCCTCCCGAGCGGGAGCTCGCCGCGCGTCTCGGTGTCAGCCGGATGACGCTGCGCGAAGCCATTGCGGCCCTTCGGGACTCGGGTCTGGTGACTACGCGGCGTGGCCGAGGAGGCGGCACCGTCGTGGTCTACCAGGGTCAGGACCAGGTGGGTCAGAACCGAGTGGGAGTGCGTCACGGTGCGGCGCTGTCCGATGCTTTGGACTTCAGACGGGTGGTGGAGCCCGGGGCCGCCTACCTAGCGGCTGGTCGGCCGTTGTCAGCGGACCAGCGTGCGTGGCTCGCGGCATCCGAGCTGGAGGTCTGCTC
>Ga0208080_1000729_pt1 | contig 16504 bp, 19 predicted proteins | sample NGESurdeep092012_3_FD_184476 | JGI IMG/M metagenome (GOLD analysis project Ga0208080, IMG submission 184476) | Arctic peat soil microbial communities from Barrow, Alaska - NGEE Surface sample 210-3 deep-092012 (SPAdes) | ecosystem: Environmental > Terrestrial > Soil > Wetlands > Peat ...
GGCGGCCACCGCCGCTTTCACCGCATGGACAAGAGCGTGCTCAACCACCAGGCCGGCGTGTCCTGCTTCGCCGAGTATGCGGTGTTGGCGCGCGGTTCCCTGGTCAAGATCGACCCCGAGCTGCCGCTCGACATCGGCGCGCTGTTCGGCTGCGCCGTGCTCACCGGCGTCGGCGCGGCGATCAATTGCGGACAGATGAAACTGGGCTGCTCGGCCGCCATCGTGGGTCTGGGGGGCGTAGGCCTGTCGGCGCTGCTCGGCGCGCTGGCGGCGGGCGCGCGCCAGATCGTCGCCATCGACAAACTGGAATCGAAACTGGAAATCGCGCGCTCGCTCGGCGCCACGCACACCTTTCGCGCCGACGATCCGGACCTGGTGGCGAACGTCAAGGCGGCGACTAACGGCGGCGTTGAGGTGGCGATCGAGGCGGCGAGCGCGGTTGCCGCATTGGATACCGCTTATAAGATCACCCGGCGCGGCGGCACCACGGTTACTGTCAGCCTGCCTCCGCCAAGCGCCACGTTGAACGTGCCGGCGGTCAACCTGGTGGTCGAGGAACGCACGCTCAAAGGCAGCTTCCTCGGCTCCGCCGTTCCACAGCGCGATTTACCGCGCTACATCTCGCTTTATTTCGCCGGGCGGCTGCCGATCGACAAGCTGGTGACGCATAGAATCAAACTGGACGAGATCAATCTCGGCTTCGACCGCTTGGCCAATGGCGAGGCGATAAGGCAGGTGATCGTTTTCTAAGGCTGATCGGGTTGCACCGCGCGGCCGGCGGCGGCCGCGCGGATCCGATCCCTGAAACGCGCATACAGGCGCGCAGCGCCAACCAGGTTCCATTCCAGCCAGAGGCAGGAGGCGCTAAACACCAGACCGGCCGGCAGCGCCAGCGCGGGCCACAGGACGGCCGCGAGCAGCAGTACCAGGGCTGCGAAATGCAGCCGCATCTGACCGCGCATCGCGCGTTCCGGAATCATCTGCTTCATGTTGGGCGGCGGCATCGCAACTCCGCCCTGCCGCTGCAAATGCAGCCAGTTGAGAAAGGGCATGATCTTGTAGAGCATGCCCATGATCACGGAGAGGAACACTCCGGGCAAGGCGAGAACGCCCAGCCAGAGCGGCGCGCGCGGGTGGCTGCCGAGCTGCGGCAGCGCCTCGAACAGCAGCCAGGAAGCGGCCAAGCCGAGCAGCGCGAGCATGGCGCCGCGCCAGAAGACGAAAGTGGTATCGGCCTGGCGCCGCCGCCGGCGCGATTGCAGCCAGAGGGTAGCAACGGCGAAGAGTCCCGCCAGCAGCATGCCGGCCAGCGCCACGCCAGACTGCCATGTCTGCGCTTCGCCCGTGTCAGGCAGGAGTTGCAGCGACCACAGGCACAGCACCAGGAACAAGCCTGCCGGCAACAGGCGCGTCAGCCAGACCGGATAGGCCGGCGTCAGCTGAAACATCGGCACCACCAGATAGGACACGCCGATCACCAGCATCAGGGCCCAGCCGCCCAACCCCCAGGCAACATGGACATTGATCAGCGCCAGCAGCGACCAGTCCGCTTGCAGATGCTCCTGCAAGCCCAGCGTAACCGCCAGAGTCGCGCCTAATGCCACCGTCACCAATAGACCAAGCACGGCCACGCGCAGGACATGGATGCTCATGCCGCGCGCCGGCGTGCGCAGCAGCGCGATGGCCATGACCGTGAGGAACATGCCCAAGGCCGTTACGAATGCCGCCGCGGCGAGCAGAAACAGCAGCGGCCGCTCCAGCAAAAAGGCCGTTGCGAGGAACACCGCGCCCGCCGTGATCAGCGGGTGCACCACCGCCGCGACCAGGCGCGGCCGCCAGATGTTGGCGCCGGCCACCACGGCCACGAACTGCAGCAGCGAACCGCACATCGCCTGCAGCATGAAGTCGACCACGATCAGATGGGTCATCGCCAGCGCACCGGGCGACCAGCGCGACTCGAGCGCCGCAGGCCCGAGCCAGGCCAGAACCAGACCGGCCACCGCGCCGAACAGCGGCGCCGTGAGAAAGAAGCGGTAGGGCACCGATATCGGCGGCGCCTGCTCGAACGACAGGGTGGGCTGCATTGAACTCGCGGGTCAGGCTTTTTGAATGTGAATCTCGTTGGTGCCGTCGGCGCGAAGCTCGGAGCGGTGGCGGTAACCGTTCTGGTCGAGGATCGAATACAGCGGCAGCGGTTCGCAATGCAGCAGCAGCACCAGTTCCCCGCCGGGAGCGAGGGTCGCGAGCTCGGCCAGTGCCAGTTCCAGCGGCTCCGGCGGCTGCAGTCCGCGGCCATCGATCACGCGCGGCTCAGGCATGCCCTTGTTCCAGCAGCGCGCCCATCTCCAGCGCGACCCGCTCCGCCTCGGCCCCGAGTGCCTGGTCGCACATCGGATAGAGGATGTTCTCTTCCTTCATGTTGTGCTGCTGCATCAGCATCAGCAAGGTCTCGGCGACGCCGGCGTAGCTTTCGCCATCGTGCGCAGCGCAAGCCGCCTCGAGCTGCGACAGCAAAGAGCGCATCTGTTCATGCTCGTGGCGCATCATCTGGGTCGGGCCTGCGCTCATGCCGGTAGCGGCCTCGAACGCAGGGAACAGCAGACCCTCCTCGGCGTCGAAGTGCGCCTTCATCTGATCGTTAAAACGCTCGAAGGCGGGTGCGGCCGCCGACCAGTCGCCGCGCTGGGCGGACACCTCCGCGGCGACAAACAGATCGTCGCAATGCCGGTGGTGAGCGGGAAGTATTTGCGTGGGAAGGCTCATGGCGATGTCCGGAAGTGGGATGATCGCTCAATGTTAGCAGCAGCCCCACGGCCATGACCTTGTGGGAGATCAAAGATTTCACAAGTGCCGGCGCCAGAACCGGCCATTTGACGGGTCGAACCCGGACGGCGTAGGGTAGTTGTTCCACATAAGGAGGGAGACGCTCATGAAACCCGAATTGTCCATACTGGTCTGGTCGGTGGCCCTGGCTTTCGTGCAGGTTCTGATCGCAGTGCAGGGGGCGATGATGCAGGTCGGCCTGCCGGCGCTTGCCGGCAACCGCGAAGCGCTACCCGCGATCACCGGCTGGGCCGGACGCGCGCAGCGCGCGCAGCGCAACATGGTCGAGAATCTGCTGCTGTTCGCCGCGCTGGTGCTGGTGGCGGTCGCCGCCGGCAAGACCAACGACATGACGCTGCTCGGCGCGCAGATTTTTTTCTGGGCCCGCGTCGTCTACACCGCCGTCTATATCGCCGGCATTCCCTGGCTGCGCACCGGCGTCTGGTCCGTGTCGGTGATCGGGATGATCCTGATCTTCGCGCAACTGGGCTAGCACGTACTTGCCGGGCGGGCTCCGCTGGTCCGGAGTTCGGATTTCCGTCCCGACCCGGCGCACCTTTGCCGGCGTTCGCGCGACGCGGCTATTTTGCGGCGTCCTCAGCCCGCTCTGCGCTTTGCTGGGTCTGTTCCATCGCCTTCCCGATATTCTGCTGCATCTGCTCCATGGTCTTCTTGCCTTGCTCGATTTCCTTTTTCTTGGCGGCGGCGACGGTCGCGGCGGTGGTCACGATTTCTACGCCGCAGCCGGCAAGCGCAGCGATTGCGACAATGGCGATGATCTTTCTCATGGATATTCTCCCCGGTTAGAACCGGTTTCAAAATGAGGGGATATCCCCCGAGGGGACTTCCTTCGGGGCGCCTCCCCTCATGCTCCCCTAAATTGGCCCGTTGCAAAATTCATCTTGCAACGGGTTTATGTGCGTTTATTTCTGCACCGGCAGGCCCGCCTGTTGCCAGGCCCCAAAGCCGCCGCTCAGATTGAACACCTTGGAAAAGCCATGCTTGCGCAGCGCGGCCGCGGCCGCGCTGGAGCGATTGCCGGTGGCACAGTACACGATTATCGGCTTGTCCTTGAATTTCTCGATATCGCCGAAGCGCGCCTCGATCTGCGACAAAGGCAGCCCGCGCGCGTTGAGTATATGCGACTGCGCGAATTCCGCCTGCTCGCGCACGTCCAGCACCAGGGCATCCTGCCGGTTGATCATCTGCGTCGCCTCCAGCGTATTGACCGAGGGACCGCCTGCGCCGCGCCGCACCAGCGGCCAGACCAGCATCGCGCCGCTGACGAATGCGACCGCAATGAGAAAAATATTGTCCAATACGAATTTCACGCCTGCTCCTAATGTTTGGCCGGAATAGCGCAGAGAATTTCGCCCATCAGATCGACCGGCTAGAGTGTGCGCGAAGCCTGCCGAATGGGCTTATGGTTATCGATCAGATCGAAAATATCCCGCCCGAAGGCGGCCCGTTCACGGTTTCGAACAAAGGAATATTATAAAATATTCGCGAGCTTATCGTACGGTAAAAAAGGATCTCAATGAAAAAAGTCATTCTGCTCAGGCACGGCGAGTCCGTCTGGAACAAGGAAAACCGCTTCACCGGCTGGACCGACGTGGATCTGACCGAAAAAGGCGTCGAAGAGGCGAAAAGGGCCGGCGAACTCATGCGAGATGCGGGTTTTGTGTTCGACCTGGCTCACACCTCGGTGCTCAAGCGCGCCATCAAGACCCTGTGGCTCGCGCTCGAGCAGCTTGATCTGATGTGGATACCGGTGCTGCATTCCTGGCGCCTGAACGAGCGCCACTACGGCGCGCTGCAGGGCCTGAACAAAGCCGAAACGGCGGCCAAGTTCGGCGAACGACAGGTGCTCGCCTGGAGGCGCAGCTACGATGTCCCTCCGCCCGCGCTCGCCCCGGACGATGCGCGCTGCCCTGGCGGCGACCCGCGCTACCGCGGGCTCGCGTCGAGCCAGGTGCCGTTGACCGAATGCCTCAAGGACACGGTGGCGCGCGTGCTGCCCTACTGGAACCAAGCCATCGCCCCGGACATCCGCGCCGGCAAGCGCGTCCTCATCGCCGCGCACGGCAACTCGCTGCGGGCGCTGGTTAAGTACCTCGACAAGGTAAGCGATCAGGACATCGTCGGCCTCAATATCCCTACCGGCGTGCCGCTGGTCTACGAGCTGGACGACGTCCTCAAGCCTATCCGCCACTACTATCTGGGCGATCCGGCCGAGGTCGAAAAAGCCATGCAAGCGGTAGCGAGCCAGGGCAAGGCGAAGGCTTGAATTCAGGGCCGCGGAGAGGGGGAAGCGAAACGCTGTTTCAGCGCGCCCCCGGGGTTCTGTGCGGCGGGAAGCTGTTTCTTGTTATCACCCTGATCGCCCTGATTCCGGCGTACGCCGCCGACAAGGCCGAGCTGGACGCGCTGCACGGCCGCATCGAAACGCTGAAAAAAAATCTGGCCGGCGCCGAGGAAAACCGGTCGGAAGCGAGCGATGCGCTGCGCGCGTCGGAACACGGCGTATCGGAGGCCAATCGCGTGCTGCACAATATCGGCATGCAGCAGCGGGGGGTGCGGGCCGACCTCATCCGCGTGGGCGAGCGGTCACGCGCGCTGGAGGCGGGTATCGCCGCGCAACAGAGCCGGCTCAGTCAGCTATTGGCCATGCGTTATGCCTCCGGTCAGCAGGACTACCTGAGACTGCTTTTGTCCGGCCGCGACCCGAATCAGACCGCGCGCGATCTGCACTATTACAGCTACATCTCGCGCGCCCAGGCCGATTTCATCCGCGCACTGCGCAATAACCTCGCCGGGCTAGCGCAACTCGCGCGTGAGGCGCGCGGCAAGAGCACCGAACTGGCCGAACTGGAGACGCAGCAGCGCGAAGGCCGCAAGGAACTGTTGGCGCAGCAGGCGGAACGGCGCAAGGTGCTCGCCAGGCTGGCGACGCAAATCCGTTCGCAGCGCCGCGAAATCAAGTCGCTGCAGCGCGACGAGGCGCGTCTGTCGCGCCTGGTCGAGGAGCTGGGAAAAGTGATTTCCCCGAGCGCCGGCGGGCGGCGCAACGACAAACTGCCCGAGTCGGGTCGCGACGCCGGAGCGTTCGCCGCGCTCAAAGGCAAGCTCAGACTGCCCACCCGCGGGGAACTAATCAACCGCTTCGGCACTCCACGTAGTGACAGCGGCCTGAGTTGGAAGGGTTTGTTCATCCGCAGCGCCAGCGGCCAGGAGGTGCGCGCGGTCGCCGCCGGGCGCGTGGTGTTCGCCGAGTGGATGCGCGGCTTCGGCAATCTGATGATCATCGACCACGGCCAGAGCTACCTCACCATCTACGGCAACAACGAGGCGCTGCTCAAACAGGTGGGCGATTCGGTCAGCACCGGCGATGCGGTGGCCACGGTCGGCAATAGCGGCGGCAACCCGGATTCGGGTTTATACTTCGAAATTCGGTATCAAGGCAAAGCCTTCGATCCGTTGCGCTGGGTGTCTTTGAAGTAAAAGGGGTGGAGCAGGTCATGAAAAGCAAGATACAGAAGGTCGGGCTGGTTCTGCTGGGAGCGCTGGCAGGGGTGTTGCTTTCCCTCAATTTTTCGGCCATCGCCCAGAAAGAAGGCGCTCGCTCGCCGCTCCCGGTCGAGGAACTGCGCTCGTTCGCCGAGGTGTTCGGCGCGATCAAAAGCAATTACGTCGAGCCGGTCGAGGACAAGAAGCTCATCTCCGAGGCCATCAACGGCATGCTTACGGGCCTGGATCCGCACTCCGCCTACCTCGACAACGACGCCTATCGCGAACTGCAGGTCGGCACGCAAGGCGAATTCGGCGGCCTGGGCATCGAAGTCGGCATGGAGGACGGGTTCGTCAAGGTGGTTTCCCCGATCGAAGACACCCCGGCCTTCCGCGCCGGCATCAAGACGGGCGACCTGATCATCAAGCTGGACGAAACACCGGTGAAGGGCATGAGCCTGAACGACGCGGTCAAACGCATGCGCGGCAAGGCCAAGACCTCGATCAAGCTCACCGTGCTGCGCAAGGGCGAAACCAAGCCGCTGGAGTTCACCCTGGTGCGTGAGGTGATCAAGGTGCAAAGCGTCAAGTCCAAAGTCATCGAACCGGGCTACGGCTACCTGCGCGTGGTGCAGTTCCAGGAGCATTCCGGTGAAAACATGGTGCGGCACATCAACACGCTGTACAAGGACGGCCAGCTGAAAGGCCTGGTGCTGGACCTCAGGAACGATCCCGGCGGATTGCTCAACGGCGCAGTCGGCATTTCCGCCGCCTTCCTGCCGTCCAAGGCGATCGTGGTCACGACCGACGGCCGTACCGAGGATGCCAAGCGCAAGTACCTCGCCAGCACCGAGGACTATCTGCGCGGCACCCACGACGATTACCTGAAGGGCCTGCCGGCTGCCATCAAGACCGTGCCCATGGTGGTGCTGGTGAACGGCGGATCGGCCTCGGCCTCTGAAATCGTGGCGGGCGCACTGCAGGACCACAAGCGCGCCTTGATCATGGGCACCCAGACTTTCGGCAAGGGTTCGGTGCAGACCATCATGCCGCTGGGCAACAACACGGCGATCAAGCTGACCACCGCGCGGTATTACACGCCCAGCGGCAACTCGATCCAGGCCAAGGGCATCACGCCGGACATCGTCGTCGAAGAACCCGGGACCGAGAGCCGCTCGTTTCTGCGCGAAGCAGATCTGGACAAGCACCTGACCAATGACAAGGACAAGGCAGCCGGAGCCGCGCTGGCCAAGCCGGTGGCGCAGCCCAGTAGCAAGCCGAAGAGCGAGAATGGCGAGGAACCGCCTAAGCCCATTGAATTCGGCTCGGACAAGGACTTCCAGCTTACCCAGGCCGTGAACATGCTGAAGGGCCTGCAGATCATTCAGAAAAACTGATTCGGGGGACGGGTAATGCGTGGCCGGTGAAACATTCGTCTCCCGGTTCCGCCCGATGTTTTTCCCCCTCATCCATCACCCTTCCCCCGTCACCCGCCGTGAACGATGACCAGTTGCTGCGCTACAGCAGGCATATCCTGCTGCCTGAGATCGGCATCGAGGGCCAGGAAAAGCTGCTGGCCGCACATGCATTGGTGATCGGCGCCGGCGGCCTGGGCTCCCCTGCGGCCATGTATCTCGCCTCGGGCGGCACCGGACGCATCACGCTCGCCGATGGCGATTCTGTCGATCTCACCAATCTGCAGCGCCAGATCCTGCATACTACGGCGGCGGTGGGCCGGGCAAAAGCCTACTCGGGCAAGGATACCCTGGCGCAACTCAACCCGGAGGTCGAGGTTACCGCGATCCCCGAGCGCCTGGAAGGCGAAAGGCTGGCCCAGCTTGTCGCGAGCGCCGACGTCGTGCTCGACTGCTCCGACAATTTCGCCACCCGCCACGCGGTCAATCGCGCCTGCGTGAAATACCGCAAGCCGCTGGTATCGGGAGCCAGCGTGCGCTTCGACGGGCAGGTAAGCGTGTTTGACCTGCGCCGCGCCGAGGCGCCCTGTTACAACTGCCTGTTTCCGGAAGACACCGAACCCGAGGAGACGCGCTGCGCGGTGATGGGGGTATTCGCGCCGCTCACCGGCGTCATCGGCGCAGTGCAGGCGGCCGAAGCCTTGAAGCTGCTTGCCGGCACGGGCGAGTCGCTCAACGGCCGCTTGCTGCTGCTCGATTGCCTGAGCATGGAGTGGCGCTCGGTCAGACTGTCCAAGGATCCGGCGTGCAAGGTCTGCGCTGCTTCCCAAGACCCAATCCGGGGTTCCTAACCTAGCAGCATCGGTCCCTGCTTCTGCCACAACTCTGTCGGCAGGCGCTTGAAGCCGCTCTTGGGCGTAATGGAAAAAGGGGGCGATGCCCCCTTTTATATCCCCCAAATTTGCGGCTATTCCTAACCTAGCAGCATCGGTCCCTGTTTCTGCCACAACTCTGTCGGCAGGCGCTTGAAGCCGCTCTTGGCGTACTGGTGCCAGCGGCCGATGATGTAGGCGAGCATCAGGTTGGCCTGAGCGGCGACATCGGCGTCCTTGTCGATCTCCCCCTGCGTCGCCGCCAGCCGCAGCGATTGCTTGAGGGTCGCCTCCAGCCGGTCGTGCAGTTGGTTGATGCGCGTCTGCAGGCGTTCGTCCTCGTTCACCAGGGCGTCGCCAATCAGCACGCGCGTCATGCCCGGGTTTTTTTCGGCAAAGGACAGCAGCATGGAGGCAATGGCGTGGGTCTGTTTCAATCCACTCTCCTGCTCCGCGCTGATTTTGTTGATCAGGCCGAACACCGTCTCCTCGACGAAGCCGATGAGGCCCTCGTACATCTGCGCCTTGCTGGCGAAGTGGCGGTAAAGCGCGGCCTCCGACACGTCGAGCCGGGCGGCAAGCGCCGCAGTAGTGATTTTTTCGCCCTTCGGGGCCTGCAGCATCTCGGCCAACACTTGCAGGATCTGGTTCTTGCGTTCGCCGGGGCGGGTCGCCATGATCACCTCATTGGATATGCCGATGTGCACAAATTCTAGCCTATGCAGTTGGTGAGTGCTAACCTTTTTATAATCCCAGGCGCCGCAGCAGGCGCGGCAGGGCGAGCACCGACACGGTCTTGATATCGACGTAGGCCGGCGTGCGTGGCTCGCGCGTCACCCACACCGTCTTCATGCCCAGGCGCTTGGCCGGGCGCAGGTTTTCACGACTGTCCTCCACCATGACGCAGCGCGAGGCGATCAGGCCGTGGGTGCGCAGCAGGCTGTGGAAGGCGGCGAGCGAAGGCTTGGGCTGGTAGCCGGTCGACTCGATGCAATGCAGGGCGTCGAAATGACCCTCGATGCCCATCATCTGCAGCACGGCACCGGCGTACTGGCGCGGCGCGTTGGACAACACCAGCTTGCGGCCGGGCAGGCGGCGCAGCATGGCGGCGAGTCCGCGCTCGTACACCACCATGCCGGACAGGTCGGGAAACGTATGCGTTTCGCGCAGGAAATGCTCGGGATCGGTGCCGTGATGGCGCATCATGCCGAGCAGGGTGGCGCCGTAACTGCGCCAGTAATGCGCGCGCAGCCTGCCGGCGTCCTCTTCGGTCAACTGCAAATGCTGCTGCAGATAAGCGGTCATGCTGCGATTGATATGCGGGAAGATATGTGGCGAGGCGTTGTGCAGGGTATTGTCCAGATCGAAAACCCAGGTAAGCCTTGTTGGCATTATTGCCGGTCCAATCTAGAATTGCCGCATGCGGCTGACGCGAAACTTCTCACTCGAGCAACTGATTGATTCCGAAACCGCGGAACGCGAGCGCATCGATAACACGCCCGGCCCGGAGATCGTCGACAACCTGCGACTGCTGGCCCAGGGTCTGGAACAAGTGCAATTGCTGACCGAATTCCCGCTGGAAATTTCCAGCGGCTACCGCTGCCCCGAGCTCAACCGGCGCGTCGGCAGCGCGAAAACCTCGCAGCACACCCAGGGGCAGGCCGCCGATTTCACCTGCGCCGAATTCGGGCCGCCGGTGGATATCATCAAAGCCATCCGCGCCTCCGACATCGAATTCGACCAGTGCATCCTGGAGTACGCGAAATGGGTGCATATCTCCTTCAGCAAGACGCCGCGCGGCAAGGTGCTGACGATTTACGATCCCAAGGAAGGCTATCTCGACGGCCTGTGGGATAAAGGCGGCAAACAAATCGCCTAAAAGCGTAACAGCAGATCCTTCGGCGCTACGCGCCTCAGGATGACTTTGCCGGGGCAACGACGAGCCCGGCAAAGTCACTTGCCGCGTATCAGCGTGCCGACACCCTGGTCGGTGAGAATTTCCAGCAGCAGCGCATGCTCCACGCGACCATCAATGATATGCACGCTTTTCACCCCGCTCCTGGCGGCATCCAGTGCCGAGCTGATCTTCGGCAGCATGCCGCCGGAGAGCGTGCCATCGGCAAACAACGCGTCGATGCGCTTTGCCGTCAGGCCGGTGAGGAGCTTGCCGTCCTTATCGAGAACGCCCGGGGTGTTGGTGAGCAGCACCAGTTTCTCCGCCTTCAGGATTTCAGCGAGCTTGCCCGCCACCACGTCGGCGTTGATGTTGAACGATTCACCGTTGGCACCGACCCCGATCGGGGCCACTACCGGGATGAAGCCGCCGACTTCCAGGGCGGAGATCACCTGCGGATCGATGGACTCGATTTCACCCACCTGGCCGATGTCGAGCATCTGCTCCGGCCGGTCCTTGTCGGGCAGCAGCATCTTTCGCGCGTGGATGAAAGCGCCGTCCTGTCCGGTGAGTCCCACCGCCTTGCCGCCGGCCTGATTGATGAGCGTGACGATATCCTTGTTGACCGCGCCCCCCAGCACCATCTCGACCACGTCCATGGTTTCCGCGTCGGTGACGCGCATGCCCTGCACGAACTCGCCCTTTTTGCCGATGCGGTTCAGTACCGCCTCGATTTGCGGGCCGCCGCCATGAACCACCACCGGGTTCATGCCCACCAGCTTCAACAGCACCACATCGTGGGCGAAGCTCTTCTGCAGGGCCGGCTCGGTCATGGCACTGCCGCCATACTTGACGACGATGGTCTTGCCGTGAAAGCGCTTGATGTACGGCAGCGCTTCGGCGAGGATCTGCGCCTTGAGTGCAGGTTCGGTATCGTTGGACATGGGACTGGCCCTTGGCTTATTCGGTAATTAGTTCATTTTACCGCCGCTACAACGAAAAAAGGCGGCTTGAGGCCGCCTTTTCCCGACGCATGAAAAACTTAGCGTCCGTTACAGTATGAGGGGATGTATGCCCTCATTTGATAAGGAACTCTAATGCTAGCGCTGCGGGCCGGCACCGAGTTCGCGCACCTGCGCCTTGATTTCGATGGTCTTGAACGTCTTGTCCTTGGCCTCGAAGCGCAACCTGATCGGCACCGCCTCGCCTTTCTTCAGCGGCTGCTTCAGGTCCATCAACATGACGTGGTAGCCGCCCGGCTTCAAATCCACCGCCTTGCCCGCAGGCAGATCCAGCTTCGGGATGGCCCGCATTTTCATGACGTCGTTTTCCATTTTCATCTCGTGAATCTGCACCGAACCCGCAACCGGGCTCTCGACTGAAACCAGAGTGGCCGACTCGGTGGCAGTGAGCTGCATGAACGCGCCGGTCGCCTTCTGGCCGGGCACGGTGCCGCGCACCCACGGTTCCTTGATGGTCACCTCCTGGGCATGCACGACGCTGGTCGGGAGCCCGCCGCCGAGCACCAGGCCGATGGAACCGAACAGGACGGCTCGTGTGGAATGTTTCATTTTTGTCTCCATGGAAAATTACAAAACGTACCGCGCCAGGTCTTCGGATAGCGCCAGTTCCTTCAAGCGCATATCGACATAGGCGGCGTCGATGGTGATGGTCTGGTCATTGCGCTTGCCCGCGTCGAAGGAAATTTCCTCCAGCAGCTTTTCCATCACCGTGTACAGGCGCCGTGCGCCGATGTTCTCGGTTTTCTCGTTGACGGCGTAGGCGATCTCGGCCAGGCGCTTGATGCCCTCGGGCTGGAACCGGAGCTTCACCCCCTCGGTTTCGAGCAGCGCCTGATACTGGCGCGTGAGACAGGCGTCGGTCTGGGTGAGGATGCTCTCGAAATCTGCGACCGACAGTGAGTCGAGCTCGACGCGTATCGGCAGGCGCCCCTGCAGCTCGGGGATGAGGTCCGAAGGCTTGGCCATGTGGAAAGCACCGCTGGCGATGAACAATATGTGGTCGGTCTTGACCATGCCGTATTTGGTCGACACCGTGGTGCCCTCGACCAGGGGCAGGAGGTCGCGCTGCACGCCCTGGCGCGACACATCGGGGCCGCCGATCTCGGAGCGGCTGGCGATCTTGTCGATCTCGTCGATGAAAACGATGCCATTCTGTTCGGCATTGGCAAGCGCATGGGTCTTCAGGTCCTCGTCGTTCACCAGCCGTGCCGCCTCTTCTTCGGCGGCAAGTTTCAGCGCCTCGCGGATTTTCAACTTGCGCGTCTTCCTGCGGCTGCCGGACATATTCTGGAACATGCCCTGGATCTGCGACGTCAGCTCCTCCATCCCGGGCGGGGCAAAGATTTCCATTTGCGCCTGCGACGCGGCCACTTCGATCTCGATCTCCTTGTCGTCCAGCTCGCCTTCGCGCAGTTTCTTCCTGAATTTCTGCCGCGTCGCCGATGCTTCCGCGTTCTCCGGGGCCGCGGGGGTGCCAGCTTCCACTGCATCGAACGCTCCCGACCGGCGGGCCTGGGGAAGCAGCACATCGAGAATGCGTTCCTCGGCCGCATCCTCAGCCCGGCTTTTGACCTTGCGCATGGCCTGCTCACGCGTCTGCTTGACGCTGATCTCGACCAGATCGCGCACGATGGTATCGACGTCGCGGCCGACGTAGCCGACTTCGGTGAACTTGGTCGCCTCGACCTTGATGAAAGGTGCATCGGCGAGCTTGGCGAGGCGCCGCGCGATTTCGGTCTTGCCCACGCCGGTCGGCCCGATCATGAGAATGTTCTTCGGCGTGATCTCCTGGCGCAGGGGTTCGGCCACCTGCTGCCGGCGCCAGCGGTTCCTCAGGGCGATGGCGACCGCGCGCTTGGCGCGATCCTGACCGATGATGTGCTTGTCCAGTTCGTGGACGATTTCCTGCGGGGTCATTTGTGACATGGCTTGTTTCCGGCGGCTGTAGGGGCAAACGACGCCGGGCTTACTCCTTCCGCCTCACTCAAGGGTTTCGATCACAATCTGCTGGTTGGTATAGATGCAAATATCGGCTGCGATGCCGAGTGACTTGACGACGATTTCCTTCGGCGTGAGCGTGGTATTTTCCAGCAGTGCCCGCGCCGCCGACTGCGCATAAGGTCCGCCCGAGCCGATGGCCAGCAGGCCGAGCTCCGGCTCGAGCACGTCGCCCATGCCGGTGATAATGAGCGAGGTTTCGCGATCCGCTACCGCCAGCATCGCCTCCAGGCGCCGCAAAATGCGGTCGGTGCGCCAGTCTTTGGCGAGTTCCACCGCCGAGCGCAGCAGGTTGCCCTGGTGTTTCTCCAGCTTGGCCTCGAAGCGCTCAAACAGGGTGAAGGCATCGGCCGTGCCGCCGGCAAAGCCGGCCAGGATACGGTCATGATACAGGCGCCGCACCTTGCGCGCCCCGGCCTTGATCACGATATTGCCCAGGGTGACCTGGCCGTCCCCGCCTAGCGCGACGGTTTGGCCGCGCCGCGCGGACAGGATGGTGGTGCCACGGAATTGTTCCATAATGGGATCTGACGCAGTGAATGTTTAAAGGTTGGGGCGGTTTTGCGGGAATCAACCCGACTATTTGTCAATGTGCGGGCCGGCGCTCCAGGCCGGCGGCAAGCACCGCTACCAGCACCATGGCCCATACGATCATGGCGCCGGAGGGCAGATCCAGCCATAAGGACGCCACCAGGCCGAGCGCATAGCCCAGCAAGCCGACTGCGTAGGCTTTCAGATGGCGGCGGCGCAACGCATAGTACGTCGCCAGACCCGGCACGACCAGCGAAGCAAACACGAGGTAGAGCCCGACCAACTGCACCGAAAACGTGACGGCGCAGGCGAACAAGGCGTAAAAGCCGACGCGCCCGAGACGCGCTCCCAGGCCGAACCAGAGCGCCAGAATCGATGCATAGATCAGGGCTTCCAGCGGCAGCCTGGCCGGGCTCACCCACAGGATCTGACCAACGAGCAGATCCTTGAGATGCTCGCCGCCGTGGGGGTTGCTGGCGAGCAACAGGATGGCGCCGGTGGCGCCGAGCACGAACACCACGCCGATGATCGCCTCCTGCACTTCGGGCCAGCGCCGCTCGGTCCAGGTGAGCAGCAACGCCGTGACCAGCGCGGCGGCGAGGGCTGAAATCTGCACCGCCACGCCCTGCGGCTCCCAACCGAGGAAATCGGCGAAAATCACACCCACGCCCGCGATCTGTGCCACGGCAAGGTCGATAAACACGATGCCGCGCTTGAGCACCTCGAAGCCGAACGGAACCAGGGCCGCCGTGACCAGCAATCCGGCGATGAACGCCGGCCCGAGTATCGACAGGACCGCCACCGGATCGCTCATTTTTGCACCGCCAGCAGCCGCGCCAGGGTGTCGTCGAACAGGCCGAACAGATCTTTCGCCCTGTCGCTACCGCCGACGGTGAACGGCAGCATGACCGCGGGTATTTTGGTGCGCTCAGACAGGAATTCGGCCGCCTGGGGATTATTGTAGGCCATGTACACGATCACCTTGGCCGGCTCGGCCTGCATCCGCGCGACCAGGTCGGCAAGGTGCGCGGTCGTCGGCGGTATGCCGGGCTTGGGTTCCAGGCTGCCGACTTCGCGCAGGCCCAGCCATGCATTCAGATAGGCCATGTTCTTGTGATATACGACCATGGTCAGCCCCCTTAACGGCGCCGCCTCGGCCTCCCAGCGCCGGATCGCATCGCGCCAGCGCGCAAGGAATGCCGCGGTGCGCGTACGGTAGGCGTCGGCATTGGCTGGATCGAGTTGCGCCAGTCTGTCGCCCAACACTTGCGCGACTTTCGCAATGTTGTGCGGATCGAGGTGGATGTGCGGGTTACCCGCCGGGTGGATGTCCCCAAGGGACCGGTCGAGCACCTTCGGAATCTCGAGTCTGGGCACCAACTGCGAGGTTTCCAGGTACCCGGGCTTACCGGGCTGGATGCGCTCGTTGCCGGATTGCCTCAGCAGCAGCGGCAGCCAGCCGATCTCCAGCTCCGAACCCGTGCACACCACCAGGTCGGCGTTCCTCGCCCGGGCGATCAGGCTGGGCCTGGCCTCGATGTGGTGCGCGTCCTGCAACGCAGTGGTGGCGCTGGATACGGAAGCGTTGTCGCCGGCAAGTTCCTGCACCAGAGCGCCCCATTCGGGCTCGCAGGCGAGCACCTTGAGCGCCGCCGTCGCCGGCTGCGCCGGCAGCCAGAACGCGGCTGCGATTAGAGTAAGAATTAATTTTTTCATCGTCATCCTCGATTTGGACTCAGGAGCTGTTTCAGTCATGCTGAAACAGCCGCTTAGAAATTGTGCGCGCCGTGCGCGCCCAGGCTCATGATGTACTGCAGGAAGACCTGGTTGTCGGTCACGCCCAGCCGCGATTTGTCGCTCGCGAACTGCAGGCGCAGGCGGCTGAATTCGCTCGGATTGAAGTCGAACATCAAGCTGTTGCGCGTGGGGTTGTAGCGCGAATAAATCGGGAAATCCGCGGCACTGAGCGCGCCGCTATCCACCAGCCCCAATTTCACGCTGCCCGAGTTCAGGCGGTCGTAGCGATAGCCGACGCGCCACATCGGCATGAACTGGTACACGCCCTGCGCATACCACCCCGATTGCGCCGAGCGCAGCGCGCCGGTCTGCGGGCCGGCGGGCGTGGCCGCACCGGTGTCGTAGGTGAGATTGCCGTCCTCGTTGCGCCGGAAGTACTCGCCCTGCAGCTTGAAATTGGTATCGGTGGAGTTGCCATTGGGTGCCCATTTCAGGACGCCGTCGAGTACCCAGAGGCGGCTCGCACCGTTGAAGCTGTTGTCGACCTGGGCGCCGAGGGAATTCAAATCGGTATAGTTCCGGTTCTGGGCCGTAGTGCGCAGGTTCGACAGCCCCAGACGCCAGGCAGTGCCCGCGCCGATATCCCCGCCCAGGCGCGCGAACAGGTTGGCGGCGCCGGGTCCGTTCTTGTCGCGGTTGCTGCCC
>Ga0208080_1000730_pt1 | contig 16493 bp, 16 predicted proteins | sample NGESurdeep092012_3_FD_184476 | JGI IMG/M metagenome (GOLD analysis project Ga0208080, IMG submission 184476) | Arctic peat soil microbial communities from Barrow, Alaska - NGEE Surface sample 210-3 deep-092012 (SPAdes) | ecosystem: Environmental > Terrestrial > Soil > Wetlands > Peat ...
GCGCCAGCGGTACCGAAGCGGACGAAGTGTTGCCGTGCACGTCAACGGTCACGATCAGTTTTTCCCGCGGCAAACCTAGTCGCTTCGCCGTCGACTCCAGGATGCGCAGATTGGCCTGATGCGGAATCAGCCAATCGATATCTTCGACCTGCTGGCCGCATTTCGCCAGCGTTTCGCGCGCCACCTCATCGAGCACGCGCACTGCGAACTTGAACACCGCCGGTCCGTCCATGCGCAGGAACGGATCACCGGTAACCTTGCCGTCGCAGACGTTGCCGGGAACGGACAGAATGCCGGCGTAGCTGCCGTCGGCGTGCAGGGCACTCGCCATGACGCCGGGCTTCGCGTCCGCCCTCAATATCACCGCCCCGGCGCCGTCGCCGAACAGCACGCAGGTGCCGCGGTCGTTCCAGTCGAGGATGCGCGAAAACACCTCCGCGCCGACCACCAGGGCGCAGCGGTGCTGGCCCGAGCGGATGAACAGGTCGGCCATGGCCAAGGCGTAGACGAAGCCGCTGCAGACCGCCTGCACGTCGAAGGCCGGGCAGCCCTTGATGCCGAGCTTCGCCTGCAGCAGACAGGCGGTGCTGGGAAAGACGTAGTCCGGGGTCGAGGTGGCGAGGATGATGAGGTCGATATCCTGCGCGGCGATGCCCGCGGCGGCAATGGCGGCCTTGCTCGCCTCCAGGGCAAGACTGCTCGAGGTTTCCCCCGCTTCCGCGATATGCCGCTGGCGGATGCCGGTGCGCGTGCGGATCCACTCGTCGGAGGTATCCATGCGCCGCGCCAGGTCGTCGTTGGTAACGACATTGCGCGGCAAATAGCTGCCGCTGCCTATGATGCTGGAATAGATCACGCCGCTTCCACAGTATGATGGCCTGCTGCTGCCAGGCGTTGGGAAATGCGCTGCAGTACACCCTCGCGCACTTCATCGAATGCGCGTTCGATCGCATTCTCGAACGCGAAGCTATCGGCCGAACCGTGGCTTTTCACCACGATGCCTTTGAGGCCGAGCAGACTGGCGCCATTGTAGCGCGCCGGATCCACCCGGCGTTTGAACGCAGAGAGCACGGGCACGGCCATGACGCCGCAAAGATAAGTGAACCAGTTGCGCTTGAATTCATCGGTGAGGAAAGTGCGCAGCATCTTGGCCAGGCCTTCGGCGGTCTTGAGGGCGACATTTCCCACGAAACCGTCGCACACCACCACATCCGTAGTGCCCTTGAAGATGTCGTCGCCTTCGACGTTGCCGTAAAAATTGAGGCCGCTCGCGCGCAGCAGTTCAGCCGTTTGCTTCACGACTTCATTGCCCTTGATTGCTTCTTGGCCGATGTTGAGCAGTCCGATGCTGGGGCGTTCCTTGTGCTGCATGGCCGATACCAGCATGGCACCCATGATGGCGAACTGCAACAAATGCTCGGGCGTGCAGTTGACGTTGGCGCCCAGGTCGAGCACATAGACCTCGCCTTTCATGGTTGGCAGTATGCCGGCGATGGCGGGACGGTCTATCCCCGGCAGAGTCTTGAGCACGAAGCGCGAAATAGCCATCAGCGCACCGGTATTGCCGGCGCTGACGCAGGCGTGCGCTTCTCCGTTCTTGACCAGATTGACGGCGACGCGCATGGACGAGTCCTTCTTGCCGCGCAGTGCCGAGGCGAGCGCCTCGTCCATGCCCACCGCCTGGCTCGCATGATGCACGCGCAAGTGCGGGCCCGGCGCGGCGTGCCGCGCACGCAACTCGGCTTCTATCGCGTCGTGCAGACCGACCAGAACGATATTGCTATGCGGATGCGACTTCTGGAAGTTAAGAGCAGCGGGAACGGTAACGCCGGGCCCGTGATCGCCCCCCATGCAATCGATGGCTACCGTGGTGTCCATTTAGTTGTAGCGGTAGTCAAACCGGCCTGCGGCCGGGCAAACGGGCGCGCTGCCCGTTTGCAATGCGCCAGGCGCGCCTATTCGCCGTTGGATTTGACGATTTTCTTGCCACGATAATAGCCGCTGGGGCTGATATGGTGGCGCAGATGCACCTCGCCTGTAGTCGGCTCGACTGCCAGGGCCGGGTTGGTCAGAAAGTCATGCGCCCGATGCATACCGCGCTTCGAGGGCGACTTCTTGTTCTGTTGTACTGCCATGTTTATGCTCCTTACCTGTTCAATTTTAGTTCCGGCATAACGCGCTTCGCGCATTAGCCTCCACTGAAACTTCGTTTTCTCAGGGCGGCAAGCGCCTGAAAAGCCGAGGGCTCAGCGTCCGCCCCCAATCCTGCTGCTGCGCTGCATTGCTCATGCTTGGGCACCATGGGCAATGCGAGCAAAACTTCGTCTTCCACCAAAGCCGCGACGCTCATTTCGCGGCTCGCCACCACGCGCTCTATGTCATCATCGGCCGCCGTGATTTCGGCCTCGCTCGAGGCGAACTCCAATTGCGCCTCGAGGTGCAGGGGCAATTCCAGGCTACCAAGACAGCGCTGGCATTGCAGGCGCACACTGCCGTCCACCGCCAGCTTGAGCCCCGGCTTGCCGCGCTCGTTGATTTCGCCGGTCAGGACAAAATCGAGGACCGAACCCGAACATCCGGATTGGGCAAGCCGCGGCAGGGATTCCATGCCTAGCCGCCCCTTGAGCACCGCCGCGTTGCGGGCAAACGCCAGGCCATCAATGGCCGCCGGTTGCAACATAAGGCGCGCATGATATTATTTTTGCCCCCCACTGTCAAAGGAAAAACAAAATTTTCAACACCTTGCTGAAGGTTTGCGCGCTGTGGGCGCTGGTCATCCCGGCGACCGCCCAGGTCTATAAATGGGTGGATGAAAGGGGGTGACCCACTATGGCGAACGCCCGCTCCGGGGCTAGAAGGTCCAGGACTAGCAGGTTCCGGAAAAAGGGGCCGGGCGGTGTCTTGTTGCGCAAATTCGCGCAAATCCGTGGTTAAATCCGGTCCCATATGCAACCGACACCCCAGATCGTTCTCGCCTCGACCTCGATATACCGCCGCGAGCTGCTCGCCCGGCTGGGTCTGCCCTTCGAAGTCGCTTCACCGGACGTGGACGAGATTCCGCTGCCGCGCGAGACGCCGCAGGACACCGCGCGGCGCCTGGCCGAAGCCAAGGCGCGCGCAGTGGCGGCGCGCTTTCCCCGGGCCATCGTCATCGGTTCGGACCAGGTAGCCGTGCTCGAAGGAACGACGCTCGGCAAGCCGGGAAATCACGCCAATGCCGTGCGTCAGCTCAAGGCCATGCGCACCAAGGAAGTGGTGTTCCACACCGCATTGTGCGTTTGCAACGCCGCCAGCGGACAGGCGGAGACGCGGGTTGTGCCTTATTGCGTACGCTTTCGCGATTACAGCGACGCGCAGATCGAGCGCTACCTTCGGCGCGAGCAGCCCTACGACTGCGCCGGCAGCGCCCGCTACGAGGGCCTGGGCATTGCGCTCATCGCCGAAATGCGCGGCGACGATCCCAATGCCCTGATTGGACTGCCGCTGATCGCGCTCACCGAAATGCTCGCCGCGCAGGGCGTGAGCGTTCTGTAAAGGGCACGCTGACCATGGCGGCCGGCACGCTGTTTCTCATCCCGACCACGCTCGGGAACAGCACGCTTGCCGCAGTCATTCCGCAGGAGGTGCTGCAGCGCGTGCGCACACTGGACTACTTCGTCGCCGAAAATCCCAAGACCGCGCGCGCCTATCTGAAGCAGGCCGGCACGTCGAAACCGCTGCAGGAACTGCACATCGCCACCCTGAACGAGCATACGCCGGATGAGGCCGTCGCCGGCCTGGCGGCGCCGTTGCGGGCCGGACAGGACGTGGGCGTGATGTCGGAGGCGGGCTGCCCCGGCATCGCCGACCCCGGCGCGAAACTGGTGCTGTACGCGCACCGGCACGCCATCCGGGTCATACCTCTGGTCGGCCCCTCCTCCATTCTGCTCGCGCTCATGGCCTCGGGCCTGAACGGACAGAGTTTTGTATTTCACGGCTATCTGCCCGTGGCGGATGTCGAGCGGGAAAAAGCGTTGCGCGAACTGGAGCAACAGTCGCGGCGGCTGAAACAGACGCAGATCTTCATTGAGACGCCGTACCGCAACCAGAAACTGCTGCACAGCATCCTTGGCGCCTGCGCCAGCGCTACCCAGCTCTGCGTTGCCGCCGAGATCACCCTGGCCGGGGAGGATATCCGCACCATGACCGTTGCGGCGTGGAGAAAAACTCTGCCGCAGCTCGATCGCCGGCCGGCCTTGTTCTTACTGCTGGCTACTTGATTGAGGAGTACGAGGGGATTTCTCCCCCCTCGTTTCCTAACGCAGCCGAATACTTTCGCGCAGCGTGAACTCGGCGAAGCTCTTCGCCGCAGCGGCGCCGAAGCGCTTGGCGAGGCGTTCGACCGGGTTGGACTTCTCCGTATAATCGACGATCGGTTCGGCTTTGATCACGTCGCGCGCCACCGATTCGACGCTGCCGAAACCGTCCGCCAGACCCAGTTCCACGGCCTTCTGCCCGGTCCAGACCAGGCCGCTGAACAACTCCGGATTGTCCTTCAGGCGCTTGCCTCGGCCCTGCTTCACCACAGCGATGAATTGCTGGTGAATGTCGTTCAGCATGCCGAGCGCGTACTCTTTCTGCTTCGGATCCACCGGGGAAAACGGGTCCATGAAGCCCTTGTTCTCGCCCGCCGTGAGCAGGCGCCGCTCCACGCCCAGCTTTTCCATGCCGCCGGTGAATCCGAAGCCGTCCATGAGCACGCCGATGGAACCGACCAGGCTCGCCTTGTTGACGTAGATCTTGTCGGCCGAGACGGCGACAAAATAGCCGCCCGAGGCGCAAATGTCCTCGACCACCACGTACAGCGGCGTATTGGGATAGACCCCGCGCAGCCGCCGTACCTCGTCGTTGATGATGCCCGATTGCACCGGGCTGCCGCCGGGCGAGTTGATGCGCAGGATCACCCCTTGCGTGTTCTTGTCCTTGAAGGCGCTTTGCAGCGCACTGGTGATTTTTTCGGCGCTGGCATCGCTTTTGGCATCGATCACCCCTTCCAGTTCGACCAACGCCGTGTGTTTGCCATCAGAGATGAGGTCGCCGTTGCCGCGCCATTCGAACACCATAAGAATCAGGAAAGTGACATAGGCGATAGTCAAGAGCTTGAAGAAAATACCCCAATAGCGCGCCCGCCGCTGCTCCTTCAGCGCAGAAAATGCCAGTTTTTCCAGCACTTCGCGCTCCCAGTTCTTTTCCGATTCCGCCATTGCCTCAACCTTTCACATTCAAATAGACGTTGCCATCCGCCTCGAACACATTCAAGCCTACCAGCTTCGCGCCGCGGCACGGCCCGCCACGGCATGCGCCGCTCTCCGGCGCATACAGCGCGCCATGAGTGGAGCATATCAAATACTCACCGTCCGTATCGAAAAACTTTCCCTGCTTCCAGTCGAGTTCCATCGCTATGTGCGCGCAGCGGTTGACATAGGCGTGCACCCGGCCGCCATGGCGGATGGCGAACGCGGGCGCGGTTTCGCCTTCCCACTCGAGTTCGAAGCGCACGCCGTCGCCGGCCTCGGCGAGTTCGCCGCTGGCACAGATCAGGCGCGCGCCGGCCTTGGCCTGAGGTGCCTTGATCCCGGTCAGGCGTTTTTTTCCAGCCATGGCGCCAGTTCCTGCGGTGTGTCGATGCAGGCGAGCGGATTGAACACCGTCAGGCTGTCTCTGGAATGCGCACCGTAGCTCACCGCCAATGCCGGCACGCCCGCACTCACCGCCATCTGCAGGTCGTGCACCGTATCGCCTATCATCAGCGTCGCCTCCGGATCGATCAGCAGTTCCTGCATCAGCTCTTGCAGCATCGCCGGATGCGGCTTGGAATGGGTTTCGTCGGCGCAACGCGAGGAATCGAAGTACTGTTTCAGCTGCGTCGCCTCGAGCACGCGCTCCAGGCCAGCGCGGCTCTTGCCCGTGGCCACCGCCAGCACATGCCCTCTGTCTTTCAGCAACGCCAGCATCTCGCGCATGCCCGGGAACAGCTCGATGTCGGGATCGCGCGCCAGATAATGATGGCGGTAGCGCTCCGCCAGCCTGCCGTACTCGCTCGGCGGCAGCTCGGGCACGGCATAGGCGAGGGCATCCTTCAGTCCCAGACCGATCACATGTGCGGCACGCTCGCGCTCCGGCACGGGCAGGCCCAGGTCGCGGCAGCTCTCCTGGATGCTGGCGACGATGGCTCCGGCCGAGTCCATCAGCGTCCCGTCCCAGTCGAAAACCAGCAATTCAAATCGTTTCGGCATCATTTACCTGCGCAATGTGTTTTCACCACAAAACCACAAAGTATCCTTTGTGGTTAATTTTTGTCATCGTTTTTGAGAGACTGCATGAAATGTTCCAGTTCGGGCGGCAGCGGCGCCTCGAGCCTCAGCCTGTCGCCACTGAGCGGATGCACAAATGCGAGCTTCCAGGCATGCAGGAACATGCGCTTCAAGCCCTGCTTGGCCAGGCGCTTGTTCAGATCGAAGTCGCCGTACTTGTCGTCGCCCACTATGGGAAACCCGAGGTGCGCGAGGTGCACCCGAATCTGGTGCGTGCGCCCGGTTTTCAGCTGCGCCTGCAGCAGGCTGTAGGCGCCGCAGGCACGCTCCAGTTCGAACACGGTGTGCGACTCCCGCCCTTCGTCATCCACGCTGACGCGGCGCTCGCCCGCGCCGGTGACATAGCGCTGCAGCTTGAGTTTCACGTGCTGCTTGCCCGAGGGCCACGTGCCCTGCACCAACACCAGATAGCGCTTGTCCATCTGCCCGGTGCGGATCAGTTCATGCATTGCCGTGAGCACCGAGCGCTTCTTGGCGAGCAGCAACAGGCCCGAGGTGTCGCGGTCGAGCCGATGCACCAGCTCGAGGAACTTCGCCTCGGGGCGCGCGGCGCGCAGCTGCTCGATCACGCCGTAGCTGATGCCGCTGCCGCCGTGCACCGCCAGGCCGGCGGGTTTGTTGGCGGCGATCAGGCCTTCGTCCTCATACAGCAGCGGGAGGTCGATTTTTGGCGGCTTGGATGCCGCCGCCTTGGCCCCCAGGCGCAAAGGCGGGATGCGCACCCGGTCGCCTTCCTGCAGGCGGTAGGTTGCGTCCACGCGCCCGCTGTTGATCCGCACTTCCCCGCTTCTGAGGATGCGGTAGATATGGCTCTTGGGTACGCCTTTGCACTCGCGCAGCAGGAAATTGTCGACGCGCTGGCCCGCGGTTTCAGAGTCAATATTCACCTGCCTCACGGAAACTTTACTTAAATCCTTCATTTTGCTTATAATGTTGTCACTGGCTCAGTCGCGGGACAGGGTTTGTTGCGTCGATATGACATTTTCAGACCTCAACACGTCCCCGGTTTTGCGGCCCAGAAGGCCGTAGCCCTGGGTAATGCGGTTAATATCGCTCACCGGAAGTAGCGAGAGTGTAATTGATTTGGCGCGCTGCAAGCAGCGGCAGATTACGACATCCGGTACGCGTACCGGAAACAAGTTCGACAGACCCAACCGATTCCCCTTCCACTCCTCTTATCCAAGACTGGAATGCATCGCTAAGCCCCTGAACATTTAGGCCTAGGTTTGTCCTGCCCGAGGTTTGTCCTGCCCATGCGCGCGCAGGAGCAATATTAAATGAAGCGCATGCTGTTTAATGCGACACAGGCCGAAGAACTCCGTGTCGCCATAGTCGATGGCCAGAAGCTGATTGACCTCGACATTGAATCGGCCTCGAAAGAGCAACGCAAGAGCAACATCTACAAGGGTGTCATCACCCGTGTCGAGCCCAGCCTGGAAGCTGCGTTTATCGACTACGGCACCGATCGTCACGGATTCCTCCCGTTCAAGGAAGTCGCCCGCGCCTATTTCAAGGCCGGCGTCGATGTCGGCCGCGCCCGCATCCAGGACGCACTCAAGGAAGGCCAGGAACTGATCGTCCAGGTGGAGAAGGACGAGCGCGGCAACAAGGGCGCCGCGCTCACCACCTTCATCAGCCTGGCCGGGCGTTACCTGGTGCTGATGCCCAACAATCCGCGCGGCGGCGGCGTGTCGCGCCGCGTCGAAGGTGAAGATCGCGAAGAATTGCGCGACACCATGGACCAACTCCCGGTCCCCCCCGGAATGAGCGTGATCGCGCGCACCGCGGGCATCGGCCGCTCGGTCGAGGAACTCGACTGGGACCTGAAATACCTGTTGCAGCTTTGGCACGCGATTGAGGAAGCCTCCACTACCCAGAAAGGCGCGTTCCTGATCTATCAGGAAGGCAGTCTCGTCATCCGCGCCATCCGCGACTATTTCCATCCCGAGATCGGCGAGATCCTGATCGACACCGATTCGATCTACGAGCAGGCGCAGCAGTTCATGGCGCATGTGATGCCGGATAACGTGAACCGGGTAAAGCGTTACCGCGACGATGTCCCCCTGTTTTCGCGCTTCCAGATCGAGCACCAGATCGAGACCGCCTACTCGCGCCAGGTGGACCTGCCCGCGGGCGGCGCAGTGGTCATCGACCACACCGAGGCGCTGGTGGCGATCGACGTCAACTCGGCGCGCTCCACGCGCGGCAGCGACATCGAGGAGACGGCGTTTCGCACCAATCTCGAGGCGGCCGAGGAGATCGCGCGCCAGCTACGCCTGCGCGACCTCGGCGGGCTGATCGTCATCGACTTCATCGACATGGAGTCGCAGCGCAACCAGCGCGACGTGGAGAACCGGCTGCGCGAGTCGCTGCACTTCGACCGCGCCCGGGTGCAGATGGGCAAGATCTCGCGCTTCGGCCTGATGGAACTTTCGCGTCAGCGTCTGCGCCCTTCCCTGGGCGAAGGCAGCACCATCACCTGCCCGCGCTGCAACGGCATCGGCCATATCCGCGGCATCGAATCGACCGCGCTGCACATCCTGCGCATCATCCAGGAAGAAGCAATGAAGGAAAACACCGCCGCCGTACATGCCCAGATGCCGGTGGATGTGGCCACTTTCCTCCTCAACGAGAAGCGCACCGACATTCACAGCGTCGAGGCCCGGCTCAAGGTCAATGTGGTGCTGATACCGAACACGCATCTGGAAACGCCCCATTACCAGATTTCGCGCCTGCGCCACGACGACCTCAACCAGGCCGAGCCCCTGCCCGCCAGCTATAACATGGTGCAGATGCCAACCGAAGAAGAGACCAAACCGCTCGCGAGCATGGAACCGAAAGCGCCGAGGCCGCAGGCCGCAGTGCAGGGCATCACCCCGGCCGAGCCGGCGCCTGTGTCCGCGCCCAAGCCGCCCAAACCGGCAGCGCAAGCCGCGCCGGGCATTATCTCCCGCATCATGGGCTGGTTGAAGGGCGAGGCGCCGAAAGCGAAAGTCGAACCGAGCAGCGGAATCCGCCCCTCCCGCCGCGAACCCAAGAGAGAGCTGCAGCGTGAGCGCGGCGAACGCGGTGGCCGCGGTGGCCGCGGCGGGCGCGATCGCCAGGTACGCGGTGGTCGCGAAGGCCGGCCGGCGCTAGGCGAGGTCAACAGGCCGGAGCAGCGCGAGCCGCGCCAGGATCGCGGCCGCGGCGAACGCCCGGAGCGCGAAGCGCGTCCGGAACAGGGAGCCCGTCCGGAACACGAGGCGCGCCCCGAGCGCGAGGCGCGCCCCGAGCGCGAGGCGCGCCCCGAGCGCGGTGATCGCCCACCACGCGAACCGCGCGAGCCACGTGCGCCGCGTACGCCGCGACCACAGCCGCAAGGCGAAACACAGCCGGGCGCAGAATCCAGGCCACAGGACGAACAACGCCCGGAAGGCGGCGGTGAATCCGGACGCAGCCGTGGCCGGCGCGGACGTGGTGGTCGGGGTGAACGCGGTGAACGTGGTGATCGCAGCGGCCGCGTGGAGCGCATGGATCCAGCCGAGCGAGAACGCGCGGAACAAGCAGAACACGCAGCTCGTGCAGAACGCGCCGAGCGTGGGGACCAAGCCCTGGACGAAATGCAGGCACCTGCGCCGCAAGCGGCGCCTGAGGCGCAGCATGCGATGTCAGAGGAAAGGTTTGCCGCCCCTGCGGCTGCACCGGTCGAGGCTGCGGTTCACGCCGCAGCGGCCGAACTGCCGGTCCCTGTCGCCGCTGCTGAACACGCGTTCGTACCCGAGGCGGCAGCGCCGGTCGTGGCACGCGCGGAACCCGCGCTCGGAGCAGCCCGTGCCGAACCGATTGCGCCGCCCGCACCCATCGTCAACGTGGAGAAAGCACTGCAGGAGAGCGGGCTGGTGATGATCCAGACCGATCCGAGCAAGGTGAAGCTGGCCGAGCCGGTGGCCGAGCCTCGGTTCGTGCCGCCACAACCACGCCCGCGGCGCGCACCGCCTCCCGACACCGGGCCGCTGCAGATAGTGGAAACGAAAAAATAGATTCGTCTGCACGCAACAGCGCAAAGAACGCGAAGGACGATTAGCGCAAGTTCTTCGCCGGCTTTGCGCGGTTTCAAAATGGGGGGATACCTCCCCTCATGTCTTTGGGCGCCCAAATTGAATAGGCGATCATCGCCAGCTTCCGATCATGACTGCACCTGCATCTGCCACCCCTGACGAGCCGCTGCTCGCCGGCGTTACCGTTGTCGATTTCACCCGCGTACTCGCAGGCCCCTATTGCACGCGCATGCTCGCCGATCTCGGCGCGCGCGTGATCAAAATCGAACGCCCCGGCGAAGGCGACGAAATCCGCCATACCGTATTCCAGCTTGACCCCGGACGCACGGATCAGAGCACTTACTTCACGCGCCTGAACGCGGGCAAGGAAAGCATTGCGATCGATCTTGCCCATCCGCAGGCGCGCGATGTCGCGCTCGACCTGGTGCGCACCGCCGACGTCGTGGTCGAGAACTTCTCCCCCGGCGTGATGGCGCGCTACGGCCTGGACGCCGCCGCGCTGCGGGCATCGCACCCCGACCTCGTCTATTGCTCCATCTCCGGCTTCGGCCAGACCGGACCCTTGAGTTCGATGCAGGCCTATGCGCACCTGATCAACGCCATCTCCGGGATGATGGATCTCGACCGCGGCGACGAACCCAAACCGCGCGTGGCTTACCTGCAGGCAGCCGATGTGCTCGCCGGCGCGCATGCCTTCGGCGCCATCTGCGCGGCGCTGGTGCGGCGCGGACGCAGCGGGCGCGGAGCGTATCTCGATGTATCGATGCTGGAGTGCCTGGTGGCGGCGGATGACATGACTTACGCCGCGCTGCTGAATGGCGGTACGGTGCAGCGTCAGCCGCGTATTGGCATGGTGGTGCACCCTATCGGCGGGCGTTATGTGGCGGTGCAAAGCGCGGGCGCCCCGCATCTGTGGTCGCGCCTGTCGGCTCTGATCGGCCGCCCGGGGCTTGCGACCGACCCGCGCTTCGCCACGCCGATGGCGCGACGCACGAACTGGCCGGCTTTGCTGGAGATACTGCACGAATGGCTCGACGGCTTCAACAGCGTGGACGAGGCAGTCAAGACGCTTTCCGCCGCGCGCATTCCCGCGGTGCCCATGCTCTCGCCCGAGGAACTTGTCGTGCATCCACAGATGGCGGCGCGATCGGCTTTTCCGGAGATCGAACATCCGGCGCGGGGCCGCATCCGCGTGACCGCGCTGCCTTTCCACGTGGACAAACGGCCGGTCGCGCCCGGCGGTCCCGCGCCTTATCGCGTAGGGCAGCACACGCGCGAGGTGTTGACCGGGCTCCTCGGCTATTCCGACGAGCGGGTCAAGACGCTGGAGTCGCTGCGGGTGGTCGAGATTCCCTAGCTCACGCATCGGATTCCGATTCGTGATAAATTGACACCTCGCGCTTGCGAGCGGCGACAGCGTCGGAAGGAACGAGGACCGCATAGACGGTTCGCAGGGCAGCATCTGATTCTGCGTCGATCAGGAAAACCCAAAGGAGATCTCATGAAAAAGTTCAGTATTCTCTTGTCCACGGTCTGCGTTGCGGTGGGACTCGCCGCGGCACCTGCAATAGCACAGACGACGAAGCCGATCCGGATCGGTGTTCCTACCGCGATGCAGGTTCAGGTCGGACGCGACACGCAGGATGCGATCAAGATGGCGATCGAAGATATCAACGCCAAAGGCGGCGTGCTCGGGCGCAAGCTCGAGATGGTCGTTGCCGATGAGACCGAGAACCCGGAAACCGGCATCAGCGCGATCAAGAAACTCACCGCTGACGAGAAAGTCGACGTGCTGATCGGCGGCTACACCAGCGGCGTCACGCTGGCGCAACTGCCGCACATTTCCGCCGCCAAGACCATCTACCTCGGCGTCGGCTCGGCTTCGCCCGCGATCACCGCCAAGGTGAAGCAGGACTACGACAACTACAAGTACATTTTCCGTGTCGGGCCGATACATTCCGGGCATCAGGCGCGCGAGCTGACCAACTTCATCGGCACCTTCGTCAAGGGCGAGCTCGGCATCAGCAAGATCGCCATCGTCGGCGAGAACGCCAAGTGGGTGCAGGATCTGGTGCCGCTGCTGAAAAAGGGCGCCGCGAGCGCCGGTGTGGACGTGCGCGTAACCGAAATGTTCGATGCCCAGACCTCGGATTTTTCACCGCTATTTGCCAAGGTCAAGGAATCTGGCGCGCAGTACATGATCGTCATTCTGTCGCACGCATCGAGCGACGTCTTCGCCAAGCAGTGGCACGACGCACGTTTCCCGATGCCTTACGGCGGCATCGACGTGAAGAGCATGGACGGCGATTTCTGCGAGCGCGTCGGCGGCAAATCGATAGGCGAGATGGCAGCTAATTTCGCGGTGCGCGCCCCGATCACGCCAAAGACGATCCCGTTCTTCGACGAGTTCAGGAAGCGCACCAAGCGCTCGCCGGTGTACACCGCATTCGGCGCCAATGACTCGGTCTACATTTATGCGGAGGCAGTCCGGCGCGCCAAGAGCACCGACCCGAGCGCGGTCATTAAGGAGCTGGAGAAAACCAGCTATGTCGGCATTCCGGGGATCATAGAGTTCGACGAAATGCATGACGTCAAGCCGGGCACGGCCACGTTCAAGGGACCGGCCTATCTTATTGCGCAGTGGCGCGACAAGTGTGCGCGCGAGGTGGTCTACCCGAAAACCATGCGCACCGCCGAGTTCGTCTATCCGGCCTGGATCAAGAAGTAACAATTCCCTCGTTCAAGCAATCCGCGGCACGGCCGGACACGGCCGCCGCCGCGGATGACGTATAACCTCAACGGGGGCTGCATTGCTCGAAATCCTGATCCACGGCGCGGTGAGCAGCGCCATCTACGCCATGCTGGCGGTCGGATTCACGCTGATTTTCGGCGTGGCCCGCATACTCAATCTTGCGCACGGCTCGTTCTACGCGCTCGGTGCGTACGGCGCGTATTTCTTCACCGCGCAACTCAAGCTGCCGCTGCTGCCGGCGGCGCTGCTCGCGATCGCGCTGGTGGCATTATTCGGCGTTGTCGTCGAAAGGGTGTTGGTGCGGCCGATGCGTCGTTCCCAGCTCGCGGTGCTGATGATCACGCTCGCAGTGGCGCTGGTGGTCGAGCAGGTGCTGTTTCTTACTTTCGGTTCCGAGTACCGGAACGTGCCTGCGTTCGTCGAGACTAAATTCACCATCGGCGGCGTCGATGTCGGCGGACAACGGCTGCTCGCGCTAGGCGTCAGCGTCACATTGATCGCCCTGCTCTGGATTTTCATTCAGCGCACCCGGCTCGGATCGGCGATCCTCGCCGTCTCTCAGGACCCGGAAGCAGCCAACTACATGGGCATTCCTAGCGACCGAATTTTCTCGATCGTGATGGGCCTCTCCGCCGCACTGGCCGCGGCGGCCGGCGTACTCGCCGGGCCGTTTCTCACGGTGCAGCCGACGATGTGGCTGCTGCCGATCGTCAAGGCGTTCGCGATTGTGATCGTCGGCGGGCTCGGTTCCATCCCGGGAAGCATCCTCGCGGCGCTGATGCTCGGCTACGCCGAGACCATCGTCGGTTATCTGATCTCGACCTCATGGACCGAGATCGTTTCGGTGCTGGCGACGCTGCTGATGCTGGTGTTCCGGCCCGCGGGCATCTTCGGCAAACGCGCGGCGTTCTGAGGCACGCATGTTCGGCAAACGCATCGATTTCGCCGGCGCCCTGGGATTCATCGCGTTCATGGCGGCGCTGCCGCTCATCTTCGGCGGCAATTACCTGATCGGCGTGCTCACCGTCAGCGTGATCTACGGTATCTGGGCAGTGAGCTGGGATTTCATGTCCGGGCTCACCGGCCGCGAGAACTTCGGTCACAGCCTGTTCATCGGCGTCGGCGCCTACACGGCGGGTTTCCTCAATACGACCTTCGGTTTCAGCGGCTGGTGGAGCCTGCCGGCGGCGATGGTCATGGCCATGGTCTTCGCCCTGGTGATCGGCGTGCCGACGCTGCGGCTCAAGGGACCTTACTTCGCGCTGGCGATGCTCTCCGGCGCGGTCATCATGCAGCGGCTGATGCTGATCTTCTGGGAGCAGACCGGCGGCGAGGAAGGCATCAACGGCATCGAACCGCTGATCCGCTCCCAGCTCGGCTTCTACTACTTCGCCCTCGCCGCCCTGGTGCTGGTGACGGCCCTGCTGCTGGCGCTGGCACGCTCGCACTGGGGGCTGATCCTGCGCGCGGTTCGCGGCGACGAAGCCACCTGCCAGGCGGCCGGCATCAACGTCACCTTCTACAAGATCGCTTCCCTCATGATCAGCGCCGCATTCGCCGGCGCCGGCGGCGCCATCTATGCCCATTACCAGCTGCAGGTGAGCCCGCAGTTGTTCGCCATCGTCACCTCGATCACCATCATCACCATGGTCTACGTCGGCGGCATGGCGAGCATCTACGGACCGGTCGGCGGCGCGATCCTGCTGGTGCTGCTGACGGAACTGCTGCGCAATTTCGGCGAATGGCGCCTGATGATCTACAGTTGCACGCTGATCCTGATCCTGTTCTTCCTGCCCAATGGCCTGATCGCTCCGACCTGGCGGCGGATGAAGTCGATGCTGGCGGGGCGCGAATGAGCGCGCTGCTCGAGGTATCCGGGCTCAACAAGCACTTCGGCGGCCTGCATGCGGTCAGGAACGTGTCGTTTTCGATCGCCCCCGGCGAGATCGTCGGCATCCTCGGGCCCAATGGCGCCGGCAAGACCACGCTTTACAATTTGCTTACCGGCTTCATTCCTCCCGACAGCGGCAGCATCGTCTTCAAAGGCCGCAGCCTGCGCGGCCTCGCGCCCTATCGTATCGCCGGGCTGGGCATCTCGCGCACCTTTCAGCTCTGCCGGCCTTTCGTCGGCATGACCGTATTCGAGAACGTGGTCGTAGGCGGGCTCGGCGCGCACGGCAGCGACCGCGTGGATCTCGATGCGCGCGCGCTCGCCCTGCTCAAACAAGTGGGCCTCTTGAGCAAGGAACAACTGCAGGTCGAGGCGCTCTCCTACGGCGATCAGCGCCGGCTGGAGATCGCGCGCGCGCTGGCGGCGAAACCGGCGCTGCTCCTGCTCGACGAGCCGTTCGCCGGCCTCGGCAGCGGCGAGATCACGGACCTGTCGGCGCTGATCCGCAGCGTCCACGCCGAACAGGGGCTTACGGTGATGCTGATCGAGCACAAGCTGCACGAGTTCATGCGTCTGGTCGGGCGCGTGATTGCGCTCGATTTCGGTGAAATCATCGCCGAGGGCGCGCCCGAGGATATCGTGCGCCACGCCGCCGTGATCGAGGCCTACATCGGACGCGGCGACGAACAGGCCGAGGAGCAGGCAGATGCTGCTTGAGATCCGCGACCTGTCGGTCGCCTACGGCAAGGCAGTCGCGCTCGAGAGCGTCTCGCTGCGCGTGGCCGAAGGCGAATTCGTCGCGGTTCTCGGGCCCAACGGCGCCGGCAAATCGACCCTGCTCAAGGCCATTTCGCGCGCCCAGCCTTCGACCGGCGTGCTGGAGCTCCGCGGCGAGTCGCTGCAGCGCTACCCGGCGCACGCGGTGGTCGGCAAGGGCATATGCCACTGCCCGGAGGGGCGGCGGCTGTTTCCGGAGCTCACGGTGCTCAAGAACCTGATGCTCGGGGCCTATCTGCGGCGGGACAAGGCGGCGATCGAGGCCGACCTGGCACAGGTCTATCACCTGTTTCCTATCCTGCAGGAACGCGCGGCGCAGGTGGTGAGCACGCTCTCGGGCGGCCAGCAGCAGATGGTGGCGATAGGTCGCGCGCTGATGGGCAAGCCGGCGCTGCTGCTGCTCGACGAGCCATCGGTCGGCATCGCGCACCGGCTGAAAATGGAGATCTTCGGCGCGATCAAGCGCATCCAGCGGAACGGCACGGCCATCCTGATGGCCGAGCAGGACGCGCAGTCGGCGCTGCGCATTGCGGACCGCGTCTACGTGCTCGAGCACGGGCGCGTCGGGCGCGAGGGCACGAGCGCCGAGCTTGCGGCAGACGATTACATCCGGCAGGCTTATCTCGGCGTGGCCTGAACTCCTTGCCCCGCCGGCACGGACGCGCGCCTGGCCTTGCATC
>Ga0208080_1000732_pt1 | contig 16432 bp, 13 predicted proteins | sample NGESurdeep092012_3_FD_184476 | JGI IMG/M metagenome (GOLD analysis project Ga0208080, IMG submission 184476) | Arctic peat soil microbial communities from Barrow, Alaska - NGEE Surface sample 210-3 deep-092012 (SPAdes) | ecosystem: Environmental > Terrestrial > Soil > Wetlands > Peat ...
CGACGGGATGTACGTGAACCTCGGCATCGGCATGCCGACGCTCGTCTCGAACTTCATCCCGAAGGGCATGGAGGTCATCCTCCAGTCCGAGAACGGCATTCTCGGCATGGGGCCGTACCCCACGGAAAGTGAGATCGATCCCGACCTCATCAACGCCGGAAAGGAAACCGTTACGGTCGTTCCCGGCGCCGCGTTCTTCTCGTCGGCCGACTCCTTCGCGATGATCCGCGGCGGCCACATCGACCTCTGCATCCTGGGCGCGATGCAGGTCGACGCCGAAGGGTCGATCGCGAACTGGATGATCCCCGGAAAGCTCGTGAAGGGCATGGGCGGGGCGATGGATCTCGTCGCGGCCGCGCGGCGCATCGTCGTCACGATGGAGCACGTCGCGAAAAACGGCGAGAAGAAGATCCTGAACCGCTGCACGCTTCCGCTCACGGGCAAGGGCTGCGTCCACCGCATCATCACCGACCTCGCCGTCCTCGACGTGAAGAAGGGCGGAGGCCTCGTCCTCGTCGAGCGCGCGCCGGGTGTCTCGGTGGACGAGATCCGCGCCGCCACGGAGCCGCCGCTCGAGATCAAAGGCGACGTGCCCGAGATGCGGGTCTGAGGTCCTGCTGGCCTCCACCTTGCTGCGTTGCGGCTCGTGTGCCGTTCTGGAAATTGCTTTGAAGGGGAATAGGGCCCGGGGCGTGCCTCATCGCAGGGAGCACGGCACGCTTCTCTGGCTGCTCGTATGCGCGGCCGTCTCGGTCTGCACGGGAGCAGGAGATCTTTCGGCCCAGTCCTCCTTCGATACCGACCCGTTCGCGTCGCGCTTCCGGGAGCGGGGCGGGTTCGAGCCGAAATTCAAGCTGCCCGAGAAGGGCGGGTCGATCCGCATCGTGATCGACGCGGGCGAGCCCGGAGGGCCGCAGGGCAAGCAGACGTTCATCGAAGAGGACCTCTTCACCGCGGACGCGCCGCCCGGCAAGTTCGTCACGATCGAGTATCAGGACGTCAAGCTCAAGGCGCACAGCATGCACGGCAGCCTCAAGAAGAAGACCGTCGTGGCCGAGGGCGACGTCACGTTCGAGCAGGGCGCCTCGCGCATGCAGGGCGTGCGGCTCGAGCTGGACCTCGCCGAAAAGACGGGCGTTCTCACGGACGGACGCATGGACCTCGAGGGCGGGCTCCACCTGCAGGGCGCGACGCTCGCGAAGGTCGGACCGCGCTCGTTCACGCTCACCGACGGAATGGTGACGTCCTGCGAGGTCTGCGAGGGTCAGGATCCGTCATGGAAATTCAAGGTCAAGAGCGCCCGGGTGACGCTCGAGGAGTTCGCGCGCCTCAAGGGCGTGACGTTCTTGATGGGGGGCGTCCCGCTCCTCTGGACGCCCTATCTCATCTGGCCTGCGCTGAGGGACCGAGCCTCGGGCTTCCTCATCCCGGGTCTCGGCTACAACTCGAACCGGGGCGGGTATCTCGGCATGTCGTATTACTGGGCGATCTCTCGCTCCGCGGACGCGACGTTCTCCGGCGACTTCTACACGAAGCAGTATTACGGGTTCGGCGCGGAGCTTCGGGCGCGTCCGTCCGAAGGCACGCGCTTCGAGGGCACGTACTACACCATCAAGGACCCGACCATCGACAGCTGGCGCTGGCAGACGCAGGGGGCGCTCGTCTCGAACGACCTCGGCCCGAAGCTCCGCGGCGTCGTCACCTGGCTCGATCTCTCGGACCCGAACTTTTTCCAGGACTTCAACCGCAACTTCGGTCTCTCGTCGACCCGCTCGCTGAAGAGCGAGGGCTTCGTCACCTGGAACCCGGACCCGTTCGCGTTGAACCTCCGGGTCTCGCGCGAGGAGGCTCTCGGGTATGGCTCCGGCTCCGTCGTGAGCGAGCGCCTGCCGACGCTAGAGGCCAGCCTGCGCCCGACCCCGTTCTTCGGCCAGGCGGTCTTCGTCGAGGCGTCGGCGCAGGGCGGCGTCCTGCGCACGGATCGCGGAGAGGGCCTCCCGTCCGGCACGTACGACCGTTTCGATCTCTTCCCCAAGGTGAACGTGCCGTTCTCGCTCTTCCCGTGGCTGTCGCTCGAGGGGACCGCGGGTGTGAGGATCACGACCTACGGGAAGTCGCTCGCGCCGGACGGCACCACCCTGACCGACGAGCGCTACAACCGCGAGGCGCTATCGACGGGCGTCTCCCTGACGGGGCCCGCCTTCTCGCGCCTCTTCGAGGGAAAGCTGGGCCCGTTCACGAAGTTCAAGCACGTGATCGAGCCGCGCGTCACGTGGGACACGCTCACGGGCCGTGACGACTTCTCGCCGACGCCCCTCTTCGACGAGATCGACTCTCTCGTTTCGACGAACGTGATCCGGTACTCGCTCCTCCAGCACCTTCTCGCCAAGGGAAACGAGGGGGGCTCACGCGAGATCGCCTCGTTCGAGGTGGCGCGCCAGTACTTCGTGAAGCTTTCGGGCGAAGGCACGGCCACCGGACCGGCGCCCGATGCGCAGCGCAGCTCCCCCTGGGATTTCATCCTGCGGGTGAACGCGACGTCCGCGCTGAACCTCGACGTCCGGACGACGTGGGATTCCCACGCGAGCCAGGTCACGGCGGCGAGCGTGACGGCCGTCCTATCGGGAGCCGAGCGTACCCTTGCGCTCTCGCTCTTCGACAGCCACCCCGTCATCGTCCCGGCCGAGCTCGACCCCGGCGCCTCGGCCCAGCTGAGGGTGTCGGGGGGGATGCCGATCCTGCCGAAGCGCCTCCGGTTCGACGTGGAGGCGAACTACGACCTGACCAAAGGGCGCATGCTCGAGTCCCGCTCGCTGTTGACCGTTCAGGCGGCGTGCTTCAAAATACTCGCGGAATACAGGGATTTGCGCATCGGAAACGTGCCTTCGAGGGATTTCCGGGTAGCGCTGACGCTGAAAAACGTGGGCAGCTTTCTTGACTTCACCGGGAGCCTTCCGTGACCCTTTTCGCCGCGAGAGAGATTCTGCCCCGTCGCGACACTCCCTCCGTGGAACGACTCCTTTCGCTCGGCTTTCTCCTCCTGTTTCTCCTTCCGGCCTCCATGCTGCGGGGCGAGGCGGCGGCCACGAACGTGACGTGCGCCGGGGCGCTCGTCGTCGATCCGGCCTCGCTGCCCTGGTCCTGGGCAGGCGTGGACACGCGGGCCATCGTGGACGACGGCAACCCTCCCGTTTTCCCGTGCTACACGAAGGGACAGGTCTCGACCGGTGGTCAGGCGCCGCCGGCTCGCCTCGTCTGGTATTCCTTCACGCCCAGGGTCTCGGACACCTACCGGATCGACACGATCGGCACGGCGCCCGCGGCCGACTACGACACGATCCTCGGCGTGTACACGGGCTCGTGCGGATCGCTCAATCCCGTCTCGGGAATCTGCCGCCAGAACGGCTTTTTTCCCGACGACGCGCCCGGGTCGCTCCAGTCGTCGGTGACGCTCCTCCTGGAGGCGGGCACGACGTACACGATCGCCGTCGGCGGCATCGGGCAGCCGAATGGCTTCACGGGCCTGTTCGAGCCCTCGAAGGGCGGCCTCCTCCAGCTGAACGTCTCCCGCGTGGCGGTGGGATACCCCTACGCTTACGTCGTCCCGTCGGTCGCGCGCACGGGCGGGTTCGTGAGTGACCTCGCGGTCACGAACGTGGAAGCGGCGGACGGCCAGTTCGTCATCCAGTATCTCGGGCACGGAAACGACGGCGACCAGAACGTCCCGGCGCTGCAGCCGGTTTCCAGCCCTCAGAGCATCGCGCCCTCCGGCTCGCGCGAGATTTCGGACGTCCTGGGCTCGCTCTTCTCGATTTCCTCGGATTTCGGCGCCCTTCTCGTGCAGTCCACGAATCGGCTGCTCGTCGGCGCGCGGACCGCGGCGCCCGCGCCTGGGGGCGCGGGCACGTTCGGGCAGTTCACCGAGGCGGTGGACGTGTCCTCCGGCGCTTCGCCCGGCCTCGCGCTCGCTTTCGGTGAGACGGGGCGGTTCGTCGCCGTCCGGGAGGACGCGTCCGCGCGGACGAACCTCGTTCTCGTGAACACGTCGATGTCGCCCTGCGCCGTCCTGTCCGCGGTGTTGGACGGTGGCGGGAACCTGCTGGGTGGCGTCCGAGCGTTCACGGTCCCGCCGCACACGATGATCCAGAAAAACCGGCTAAAGGACACATACGGGATCACCGGCGCCGTGCGGGCCGCTTCCGTCCTCGTGAAAAACGTGACGACGGGCTGCGCCGTTGCCGGGACCGCCTACGTGGTCGACGGGAACACGGCGGCCGGCACGAACGACCCCTTCGCGGTGCCGCTGCGCAAATAGGGGCGCGGTCCCCCGTGTAGACTTCCTCGTTCGTGCAGACGGTCATCCTCGGAGCCGGTGGAATGCTCGGGCGGGCGCTCGGACGCGAGTTCCCGGAGGCCGAGCGCTTCACCCGCGCGGCCCTCGACATCACCGATGGCGCCGCCCTTCGCGCGGCTCTTGCCCCGGACACGCGCCTCGTCCTGAATGCCGCGGCTGACACGCGCGTCGACGCCGCCGAAACCGACCCGCACCACGTCATGGTCAACGTCGTCGCGGTGGGAGCGCTCGCGGCTCTCTGCCGCAAGCTGGACGCGACGCTCGTGCACGTCTCGACCGATTACGTCTTCTCCGGAAAGGGAATCCGTCCCTATCGCGAGGACGATCCCGTCGACCCCGTCAACGCATACGGCCGCGCCAAGCTCATGGGGGAGCGGCGCGCGTTCGAGGAAGGCGCTGAGGTGCTCGTCCTCCGGACCTCGTGGGTCTTCGGCATGGGCGGCGTGAACTTCGTGGACACGATCCTGAAGAAGGTCGAGAGCGGCGCGCGCGACCTCTCGGTCGTGAACGACCAGGTCGCGCGGCCCGCGTACGCGGCCGATGTCGCGCGGGCAATCCGCGAGCTCGTCGAAAAGCGGGCCACGGGTGTCGTGCACTTCGCGAACGCGGGAGAAGCCACGTGGCACGAGCTCGCCTCGGAGGCGATCGCGCGCGAGGGCCACGCGGATGTCCGCGTGAAGGCGGTTTTTACGTCGGAGTTTCCCCGGCCCGCGCGGCGCCCCCGCTGGTCGGTCCTCGACACGTCGCTCTACGAGCGCCTCACGGGCGGCGCACCGCGCTCCTGGCGAGAGGCTCTCGGGGATTACCTCGCCGAGCGCCGTGCCGCCGCGCCCGCGCGCCCCGCCCCATGATGTTGACGAGGTCCGAGGCGGCGCGAAAGGCGCTGCACATCGGGATGGCTCTGTTCGCGCTGATGCTGCCTTCGCTCACGTGGATTCAAGCTGCCCTCGCGGCGGGGATCGCCTGTCTTTTCAATGTTCTCGTGTTGCCTCGGGTGGCGCCGTATTTTCTGCGAAGGGAAGAGGGGGAGAGAGGGTTTTCGGTCGGGATCACCCTGTACCCGCTGGTCGTTCTTCTCCTGCTCATTCTCTTTCGCAGAAATCTCCCGGTCGCCGCTGCCGGATGGGGATACCTCGCTTTTGGCGACGGCTTCGCCTCCCTGGTCGGAATGACGTTCGGCGGACCGCGGCTTGGGTGGAACGCGCGAAAGTCTTTCGCGGGCTCGTTCGCCTATGTCGTCTTCGGCTTTTTCGGCGCGTCTTTGCTCTATGGATTCGTCGCTTCGAGGTTTCCCTCCTCTTCGGAGCTCCTGTGCCTCTTCGCGGCCGCGCTCGCGGGCGCAGCCATCGAGAGCCTTCCGTCCGAGCTGGACGACAACATCCTGCCGCCGCTCGTGGGAGCCGCGGTTCTCGCGTGTCTGCTCTGGACACGCGCAGGATGGTCGGACGTTCTCGAGCCGGGCGCGCTCCGCGGCGGGCTCGTCGCGCTCGGGATCAACGTCGCGGTCTCCACAACCGCCCTCGCTCTGGGCCTCGTCCGCCCGTCCGGCGCGCTCCTCGGGGCGCTCCTCGGAACGGTCGTCCTCGCGTTCGGCGGCGCGCCTCTCTATCTTTCCCTCTGGGTCTTCTTCGGCGTCGGGACGCTCGCCACGCGCTTCCACAGGGCGCGCAAGGAAGCGATCGGGAAGGCGGAGGAGGAGGGCGGGCGGCGGGGCGCGGCGAACGTCCTCGCGAACGTGTCCGTCGCGGCGTTCTGCGCGCTCGTGGCGGGCCTCGCGCCGAGCGGCGACGTCTTCCGGCTCGCGGCCGCGGCCGCTCTCGCGACGGCGCTCATGGACACGGTCGGCACCGAGATTGGCCAGGCCGTCGCGTCGCCGACGGCCCTCCTGCCGGACCTCCGGCGGGTTCCGCCGGGCACGGACGGCGCCGTTTCCGTGGCGGGCACGCTGGCTGGTCTCGCGGCAGCCGCGGTCCTCGCCGCGGCTGGCTTCGCGACGACCCTTCACACGGCGCGCGGCGCCGTGGCCGTGGTGCTCGCGGCCTGCCTCGGCACAGTCATCGAGAGCCTTCTCGGCCGGGTGGGAGCGCCCTGGCGCGTCTCGAACGGCCATGTCCTGAACTTCGTGAACACGCTGGCGGGAGCCGTCGCCGCGCCCGCGCTTCTCCAGGCCCTCGGGAGCCTCTCGTGAACGTACGCCAGGCGACGCGCCTCGCCCGCCCGTTCACGCTTCTGCCTCCTCTCCTCGGCATTCTGTCAGGCGCCGTGTGTGCGTTCGGCAGCGTCCACAACCCGGATCCCATGCGGCGCGTGACGGGAGAGCTTCTCGGGATCGTCGCGCTGGGATCGCTCTGCGCGTCGCTTCTCAACGCGGCCTCGAACGTGCTCAACCAGATCACCGACCTCGAGGTGGACCGCGTCAACAAGCCCGACAGGCCGCTCGTCACGGGCGAGGTGTCCCTGGCGGCGGCGTGGCGCCTGACATGGACTCTCTACGCTTTCGCCCTCGTTCCGACGTGGTGGATCGTCGTGCCGAGGCCTCCCGGGCTCCTCGCGCGGGCCGCCGCTCCGCTCGCCGATCACCAGTGCTTCTTTCTGTTCCTCGCCGGCCTCGTGGCGACGCTCGTCTATTCGAGCCCCTCGTTCGGGAGGACGAAGCGCCTCGGAATCTGGGCGAACGTGACGATCGCGATTCCCCGCGGGTGCCTTCTCAAGGTCGCGGGCTGGACGCTCGTCGCGTCCGCGTTCTCCGCGGAGCCGTGGGCGATCGGGTCGATCTTCGGGCTCTTTCTCCTCGGTGCCGCCTCCACGAAGGATTTCTCCGACGCCGAGGGGGACCGCGCGGGTGGCTGCATGACTCTGCCCGTGAAGTACGGGAACCGCAAGGCGGTCGCGATCATCTCGCCCTTCTTCGTTCTGCCGTGGCTGCTCCTGCCGGTGCTCGCCTCTACGCCCGATCCCGCGGCGAGAGCGCACCGGCTTCTGAGCGGCAACCCGGCTCTTCTCACGGCGCTCGGCCTCCTCCTCGCCGCCTGGGGCGCCTACACGGTTTACCTCTTGAGGAAAAATCCGGACGAGCTCGCCACGACCGAGAACCATCCGTCGTGGACTCACATGTATCTCATGCTCATGCTGGCGCAAATCGGCTTCGCGGCGGCTTACCTTTTATGAAAGCGCCTTTTGTGAACCCGGCTCGCGAGTGTAGGATCTAGAGCCGTGGCCGAGCCCGCCCTCCTCGCCCCGTCGCCCGACCTGCCGGCCCTGACGATCCGGTGGGACGGCCTCGTTGTCGCGATCGACGCGACGACCCTGAACACGATCGCCCGCAAGGCCACCCGGAACGTGCCCGAGGTGCGGGAGATCCTCATCGAGCCCGAAGACGGGCGGCTCGGCCTGTCGGTGCGCATCAAGAAGGGGATTCCCGTGGCCTTCCGCGGCCACCTCGAGTCTCTGCGCTTCAAGGACGGCTTTCTCGGGTTCACGATCGCCGACCTCCGCATTTTCGGGGTCGTGCCGATTCCGAACTGGGTCATCACGAAGATCGTCGAAAGGCAGCCCGAGGGGCGCGCGTTCTTCTATCCCGAGGAGCGGATCGTCGTCGTGAATCTCAGCGGCGTCATGCCGCCGGAGCTCTCCGTGCAGGTCAAGGACGTCGTGTGCGAGAACGGGGAGATGCGCTTCGTGTTCGGGCCGAGCCAGTACCGGCTCGATCGCGTCATCGAGGAGATGGGCAAGGACCCGTTCTCGGACGACTGATCAAGGGGCCGGAGAGCTTCTCGAAACCGGCTCAGTCGATCCAGATCCTCACATGCGCGTCGGGGGCGTTGATCTCCACGAGGTCGCCGCGTTCGGCGTTTCTCAGCTGCGCGAGGAGGGCATCGACGTCGAGATCGCGGTCGGCCGTCGACACGGCGTCCACGATGCGCCAGGGCAGCCGGAGGGTCACGGTCTCCTCCGGGCGGTCGTTCTTCCGGACCTCCAGGGTCACCTGATCGCCGTCCTTCTTGACATGGATCTCGGCGTCGTCATGGGTGCGCATGACGTCCGTGCCGTCCGGCTTGTCTTTCAGCTCCTGCACGATCATGCGGATCTCGCTCGCGTCCACGGAATGGTCGAAGTGGAGATCCATTTCGCGCCGCACCTTTCCGAGGGAGGCGAAGCGCAGCGCGCCCGAGACGAACGCGTAGGGGACCGAGATAGAGACGTTCGAAGGGCCTCCGGCGGCCCTCAGGTTCTCCACCTTCATCCTCAGGAAGCGCGGCCCGCGAATGCTCCCGCGCGCGTGTCCGGGCACGATCGCCGAGTAGACGAGTAGAAACAGGGCGAACAGGAACAGGGCGTTGACGACGGAACGAAGCTCGTTTCCGACAGGCTGTTTCACGTGTGCCTCCGGCTCCAGACAGTGGAACGAGAGCGGGCGGGAAAAGGTTCCCGCCGTCCTCCGGCATGGACATTCCCCGCCGCCGATGCTAGCTTTTCATCAAAGGGCGGGCCATGCCTCATTTCATTCACGACACGTGTATCGGGTGCGGCGTCTGCGAGATCAAGTGCCCGACGCACACGATCACGGGCGGCAAGAACGAGAAGTTCGTGATCCACCAGGACCGGTGCATCGACTGCTCCGTGTGCGCGGTTTACTGCCCCGTCTCGTGCATCCAGGACCAGCACGGCGACCTCGTGATGAAGGTCAAGCCGAAGGACATCCCGAAGGCGATCGTGGACCGCGAGCTCTGCACGGCGTGCGAGTTCTGCATCGACATCTGCCCGTTCGACTGCATCCACCTCGTGGCCGACCCGCTCGCTCCGAACCTCCATTACAAGGTGGCCGAGGTGGACGCGGCCCCGTGCGTGTCCTGCCGCCTCTGCGAGACGGTCTGCGACAAGGACGCCATTTACGTCCCGAACCCGGTCACGCAGGCCAAGCAGTACCTGCCGGTCCTGTAGTTGACCGAAAATCTTCTCCCCGATCCCGACCAGCCCGCCTCTCCGACCCCGGCCGGGCGGCTGCTCGTCCAGTTCTTCGTCATCCCGCTGTTCGTCGTCGGCGTGGCGGTCTTCGTCTTCTGGCTCTTCGGCACCATCGCCGTCGACCGCAAGAGCGCCGCCGAGCTGCTGAACGACGTGCGCACGGGGAGCCGGAACCAGCGCTGGCAGTCGGCCTTCGAGCTCACGAAGAAGCTGCCGGCCCTCACGGATCCGAAAGAGCGCGCGGCATTCTCGGCCGCGGCGCTGCGCGCGTTCGAGGGCGCCGAGAGCGACGACCCGCGCGTGAGGCGGTACCTGACGCTCGTCCTCGGCCGCCTCGGAGACCCGCGGGCTGTTCCGCTCCTCGAGAAAGCGCTCGACGACAAGGACCCCGAGACGCGCCTGTACGCGCTGTGGGCGCTCGCTCTCGTCGGAGATCCCGCCTCGGCGCCACGCGTGCGGCCGCTGCTCGAGTCCGAGGACGCCGGAGTCCGCAAGACCGCGGCGTATGCCCTGGGGCGCATGGAGGACGGCGAGGCGGTCCCGGCGCTGAAGAAGCTCCTCGCGGATTCCGTCACGGACGTCCGCTGGAACGCGGCGCTCGCCCTCGCGACGCTCGACGACCCCGCCGGGCGCGACGTCCTCGTCGGCATGTGCGACCGCGAACGTCTGCGGTCGACGCCCGGCCTTTCCGCGGACCAGCAGGAAGACGCGCTCCTCAACGGCCTCCGCGGCCTCGTTCTCCTGCACGACCCGGCGGCGGGGGCGCTCGGCGGGAAGATGTCCGACGCGGACCCCTCGCTACGCGTGAGGCGCGAGGCGAAAAAGATCCTCCTCGGGGAGAAGGCGTCCGCCACGCCGCGGCCGAAAAACGCGCCGAAAAACGCGCCTTGACGGAGGCCGCAATTTTTGAGACTTTGTCTCACGTGGTTTCTCGAGGGGGCGGATGACGGAAACGGGTTCTTTTGGAGTCGCGGTCGCGGAGAATGCGGCCGCTGCCCCCACGCGCCGCAGTTTTGTCAGCTGGCTCGCCGTCGGCTGGCTCGCGTTCGCCGCCGGCGTCGGCGCGTTCGTCACCACGATGGCGCGTTTCTTGTTTCCGAACGTCCTGTTCGAGCCGCCGTCGTCCTTCAAGGCGGGCTTTCCGGCCGACTACCAGGCCGGCGAGGTCGACGAGCGCTTTAAGGAGAAGTATCAGATCTGGGTCGTGCGCAACACGGAGATGATCTACGCGCTCATCACCGTGTGCACCCACCTCGGCTGCATCCCGAACTGGCTCGCGGCGCAGAACAAATTCAAATGCCCGTGCCACGGCTCGGGCTATTACCGCTCCGGCATCAACTTCGAAGGGCCGACGCCGCGTCCACTCGAGCGCGCGGCCATCTCCATCTCGCCCGACGATGGGCAGATCTTCATCGACAAGGCGCGGAAGTTCCTTTACGAGAAGGGCCAATGGACCGACCCGGCGGCATTCATCAAGACGACGTAGGAGAAGCATGAGCCTCGAGCGCCACTGGAAGAAGATCCAGCAGCAGATCGTCGAGACGCAGGTCTGGAAGTCCATCTTCCGCGTCGGCATCCCGAACACGAACCGCAAGCGCGTGCTCGCGATGCTCGGCAACGTCGTGCTCCACCTGCACCCGGTGAAGACGCGCAAGTCGGGCGTCAAGATGCGCTACACGTGGTGCGCGGGCGGGTTGACGTTCTTCCTGTTCCTGACGCTCACGTTCACCGGCCTTCTCCTCATGTTCTATTACCGGCCGACGATCGAGTACGCCTACGGCGACATGCTCGACCTGCGCGAGCAGGTGCCCTTCGGAATCATGCGCGAGATGCACCGCTGGGGCGCGCACGCGATGGTGATCTCCGTGTGGATCCACATGTTCCGCGTGTTCATGACCGGCTCGTACAAGCCGCCGCGGGAGTTCAACTGGAACGTGGGCGTCGTCCTGCTCGTCCTCACGCTGCTCCTGTCCTTCACGGGCTATCTCCTCCCGTGGGACCAGCTCGCGATCTGGGCCATCACGGTCGGCTCGAACATGGCACGCGCGACGCCGCTCGCGGGCAACGAAGGGCCGTTCGCCGCGCAGCTCGCCGTGAACGGCGTGAACCTCGTGACGGCCGGCAGCGACGCGCGCTTCGGCCTCCTCGGCGGGCGCATCGTGGGCGCGAACGCCCTCCTCAGGTTCTACGTCCTCCACTGCGTGTTCATCCCGCTCGTCGCCGCCTTCCTCATGGCCGTCCACTTCTGGCGCGTGCGAAAGGATGGAGGAATCAGCGGGCCTCTATGACCGCGCTGAAAGACCTCGTCAACTGGCTCGCGTCGCCCGCCATCGCGGTGACGCTTTCGATGATCGGACTCGTTGGCGCGATGTTCTGCAAGCCGCTCTGGACGAAAAAGGGCGGGCTCGTGCTCTTCGCGACGCTCGTCGGCGGGTTCGCGTTCAGCTTCACGGACCCGAACTTCCGCATCGTCGCGACCATGCCCGACAACGTCCCGATCCTCGGGATGCTGTTCCTCGTGGGCTTCTTCTTCTGGTACGCCATGTATCAGGCGCACCTGAACGACGCGCGCCTTTCGGTGGGCCTGCCGCCCCTCGAGAAGGACGACAGCGACAAGAAGGTCTTCTCGTGGCCCGACCTCGTCTACGTCGAGCTCATCTCGCTGATCGTCTGCTCGATCGTCCTGATCGTCTGGTCGATCGTGCTCAAGGCGCCGCTCGAGGAGCCCGCGAACCCCGGCGCGGCCCCGAACCCGGCGAAGGCGCCGTGGTACTTCCTCGGGCTGCAGGAGCTGCTCGTCTACTTCGACCCGTGGATGGCCGGCGTCGTCCTGCCGACGTTGATCATCGTGGGCCTCATGGCGATCCCGTACATCGACACGAACCCGCGCGGGAACGGCTACTTCTCCTTCCGCGAGAGGAAGTGGGAGATCGTCATGTTCTGCTTCGGGTTCATCATCCTGTGGGTCGTCCTCATCATCCTCGGGACGTTCCTGCGCGGGCCGAACTGGAACTTCTTCGGCCCGTACGAATACTGGGATCCGAACAAGCTCGTTCCGCTGAACAACGTGAGCGTCTCGGAGATCTTCTGGGTCAAGTGGCTGAAGACGGCGCTTCCGACGTTCTGGCTGAAGCGCGAGCTGCCGGGAATCCTCCTCGTCCTCTTCTATCTCGGCGCGCTGCCGGGCCTTCTCTCCAAGACGCTCTTCAGACGTTTCTACGAAAAAATGGGGATGGTGCGCTTTTTCGTGGGCGTGAACCTGTTCCTCATCATGCTCGCCGTGCCCATCAAGATGTACCTGCGGTGGATCTTCAACCTCAAGTACATCGTCAACATCCAGGAGTTTTCTTTCAATATATGAATCGCATGGAATACATGCTCGGCAACATCTGACATGGCCAAGGCACCGCCGCCCGAACCGATCGATCACCACTACGACATCAAGCGGCTGACGAAGGTCTTCGCGATCACGTCGATCCTCGTGCTGCCGGTGTTCGGGTGGATGACGTGGCAGGACTACGGGCGCGACTGGAAGTCCTGGCAGAAAAAGTTCGTCGAGAACGACCGCAAGAGGACGCGCGCGGCGCTCCGGGCGGCCTCCGAGAAGATCGATTCCGAGGCCGAGGAGAAGTACCTCGAGCAGAAGCGCGAGGGCGCGCGCGAGCTGCGCCGCAATCGCACGGCGGTTTCGGAAGCGGAAGACCGGACGAAGAAGGCCGAAGGAGCCTGGTACGACGCCGACCAGGACTTCCGCTTCAAGAAGGCCGAGATGGACACGGCGCGCTACAACTTCGAGACGCGCCAGAAGGAGAGCCCGAAATCGGCGGGCACCGAGTCGGCTCGGAAGGAGTACGAACGCCTGAAGGCGGCATACGAAGCGAGCACGATCGTCGAGCAGGCCGCGCGCGCGCGATGGGACGCGGCGAAAGCCGAGCTCAACGCGCTCGAGCGGACGAAGAAGGACGCCGAGGAAGCGCTCGTCAAGCTCGACGCCGACTACGACCGGTTCCAGGCGAAGCTTGGGACCCTCCGGCAGAACGACGCTTTTTACTTCGTGCGCAACGCGCCCATCGCGGACATGCTCGCGCCGTCGCTCAAGATCCAGCAGGTCCAGCTCGACGGCCTCACCAACGACGTGAACTTCCTCAGGAGCCAGCGCGTCGACCGCTGCATGACCTGCCACATCGCGGCCGAGACCCGGGGCTTCGAGGACAAGGAGAAGGTCCCCCAGTCCGTCCTGAGGACGCATCCCCGCCTCGATCTCTTCGTCGACTCGACCTCGCCGCATCCGTACGCGACTTTCGGCTGCACGTCGTGCCACGGCGGGCGCGACCGCGCGACCGACTTCACGCGCGCCGGCCACATGCCGAACGACACCGGGCGGTACGAGCACCTTGCCGCGCAGCTCGAGGAGGGGCACGACGACAAGGGCCTGCCGACGGACGATGACGCGGTGAAGGAGGCGATGGGCGAAACGCAGACGGGCCGCTGGATGAAGGAATACGACTGGGAGGTCGACAAGTTCAACGATCTGCCCATGTACCCGATGAAGGCCGTGGAGGCCGGCTGCTTCCGCTGCCACCGGAGCGACGCGGGGCACCCGAAGGCGGTGAAGCTCGACCAGGGCCGCAAGCTCGTCGAGCAGCTCGGCTGCTGGAGCTGCCACAAGATGAAAGGCCTCGAGGATCTGCCGCGCGTCGGGCCGAATCTTTCCCGGGTCGCGTCCAAGACGACGCCCGAGTGGACGGAGCGCTGGCTCGTGAACCCGCGCGCCTTCCGGAACAACACGAAGATGCCGCGCTTTTTCTACCTCGAGAACTTCGAGGGAGAATCGGGGCACCATCTCACGGACACGATGATCGCCGGCGTCACGGCCTACCTCTTCGAGAAGTCGGAGAAGGCGTCGTGGCCTGCGGTCGCGGCGGGAGATGCGACGCGCGGCAAGCAGCTCTTCGAGAACGTGGGCTGCCAGGGCTGCCACATCTCCGAGGTGGGGGCCGAACGCCACGTGATGGACGGCTGGCGCCAGCACGGCCCGAACCTGATTGGCCTCTCGCAGAAAGTGACGCCGGAGTGGCTCGCGGCCTGGCTGAAGAATCCGAAGGCCTACAACGTCGAGACGCGGATGCCGAACCTGCGTCTCGCGGCCGACGAGATCGCCGACCTCGTTGCGTACCTCATGAGCCGGCCCGCGCAGCCCGAGTTCGCGCGCAACCGCCCGCCGAAGGCGGACGAGAAGGAGCGCGACGCGCTCGTCTACGACTACCTCACGCAGACGAAGTCCGTCGTGGAGGCGAAGGCCGACGTCGCGAGGATGACGCCCAGGGAGAAGGACCTTTTCGTGGGCGAGAAGATCATCGGCCACTACGGCTGCTCCTCCTGCCACGCGATTCCCGGCTTCGAGAAGGCCAAGCCGATCGGCGTCGAGCTGTCCGAGTGGGGAAACAAGCCGGTCCATCTCCTCGATTTCGGGTTCGTGCACCTGCCGCACACGCGCGCGGACTGGCTCGCGCAGAAGGCGGGGCAGCCGCGCTCTTTCGACCGCGAGAAGGTGAAGACGTTCCAGGAGAAGCTGCGCATGCCGCAGTTCTCCCTCTCGACGGCGGAGATCGAAGCCGTGGAGACCGTCGTCCTGGGGATGCAGAAGGACGACATGGCCGACGCGCTCAAGGTGAAGGCCGCCGGCTCACATGGCGCGGTGGAGGCCGGGCGCCGCATCGTGAAGGATTACAACTGTCAGGGCTGCCACATCCTCGAGGACAAGGGCGGGCAGATCCGCGAGGCGATGACGGCGAACAAGATCGATCTCGCGCTCGCGCCGCCCATCATCCGCGGCGAGGGTGCCAAGGTGCAGAGCGACTGGCTCTTCTCGTTTCTCAACGCGCCGCGCTCCGGCCAGATCCGGCCGTGGCTGAAGGTCCGCATGCCGACCTTCGAATTCAACCCGGATCAGCTCAACGGTCTCACGTCGTACTTCGCGTCTCTCGACAAGGCGCGCTATCCCTTCGAGAACCGCGTCGAGACGCTCGACGCGCGCTCGCGCGCGGCGGGGGCGAAGACGTTCGACGCGCTCAAGTGCGCCCAGTGCCATCCGACGTCGCAGGACGCCTTCGCGCTCGCGCTCCGGGCGGGCAAGACGCCGGCGGATCTCGCGCCCATTCTCGCGGCGGCGCACACGCGCCTGCGGTACGAATGGATCGCGGACTGGATCAAGCGGCCCGAGGAGTGGATGCCGGGCACGCGCATGCCCACGAACTTCCCGAAAATGGACGACGGTCCCGGCAAGCCCGAGAAGCGCATCTCGCCTCTCGCGCCGGCGCTCGACGCGCCCGCGCTCGCGGGGCTCAAGAAGGACCTCGTCGCGATCTGGGGCTCCGAGGGCGAGGCGAAGGCCTACATCGGCGATCCCGACCGCGTCACGAAGGCCCTGCGCGACCACGTCTGGTCGCTCGGTAACGACTTTCTCACGGCGCCGCAGGCGCCGAAGGCGCCGAACAAGACGAAAGCGCCCGCGGTCGTCGATCAGTCGACGAGTTCGATCCGAGCCCGATGACCAGGTGCGGATGCGAGGCGCTTGTCGAGCGTGAGGAGGGGGGCTTTGAGGCCCTCGGCGAGCGCGACATAAGCCGCGTCGTATGCCGTGAGATTCTCTCGGAGCGCCCAGATTCGCAGGAGCAGGACGTCGTGCTCATGGCGCACCAAGCCAAGGTCTCCGAGGTTCTCGAGCGCCAGGCGCGCTCGTTCGGAGCTGAGGGAGCCGGTCGCGACATATCGGCGAAGGGCCTGCAGGACTTCGAGGTCCAGGAGGTGCGGCACGTGGAGTGAAAGCCGAGGCGAGCGGATTCTCTCGGCGACTCTTCTCCCGGCCACTGTCGCGAGCAGCAGCTCGAGGACAGCCGACGCGTCGAGAACGATCAACGGCTGTCGCGTTCGGCGCGAATGAGGTCAGCGGGCGGCGGGTCGAGCCGGACCCCGGAAAGCTTCGAAAGCCTTTCCAGAATCTCTTCGCGCGTGGGCTGCGCGAGCTCTTTCCCGATCTCTCTGAGCACGAATTCCGACATGGACATCCCCGCAAGGGCCGAGCGCGCCTTGAGACGACGGTGAAGGTCTTTC
>Ga0208080_1000733_pt1 | contig 16410 bp, 16 predicted proteins | sample NGESurdeep092012_3_FD_184476 | JGI IMG/M metagenome (GOLD analysis project Ga0208080, IMG submission 184476) | Arctic peat soil microbial communities from Barrow, Alaska - NGEE Surface sample 210-3 deep-092012 (SPAdes) | ecosystem: Environmental > Terrestrial > Soil > Wetlands > Peat ...
CCGACATCATGGACAAGGGCATCGTCCTGACGGGCGGCGGCTCGATGCTCAAGAACCTCGACCGCCGCCTCCGCGAGGAGACGGGTCTCCCGATCGCCATGGCCGAGGACCCGCTCTCCTCCGTCGCGCTCGGCACCGGCGCGATGCTCGCCGACGTCGACCTTCTGCGGAAGATCAGCCTCGACTGACGCCCGTGGCCGCCCCGACCCTCGCCGAACGCCGCCCGGAGATCTTCCTCGCGGTGCTCCTGTCGCTGTGCCTCGTCACGCTGTCGCTTCAGGTGCGCCGGCCCGGCGGACGCACCGTCGGAGAGGGCTGGCTTCTCACTGCCGTCTCCCCGTTCGTCGACCTCGTCACGTCCGTGCGCTCGGGTGTCCACGAGGTCGGGACATGGGCGATGTCGCGGCGCGCGCTGCGCGTCGAGAATCGCGCGCTGACCGCCGAGGTCTCTCGGCTCCGCGGCGAGCTCCTCCGCCTGCGCGACGCCGAAGAGGACAAGGGGCGCCTCCTCGAGCTTTTCGGCGCGCAGCCTTCGCCGCCGCCCGGTACGATCCCTGCGCGCCTCATCGCCGTGGAGTCGAGCGGGCCCTTCCACACCGCGCTTCTCGACCGGGGCGCGTCCGACGGCCTCCAGCTCGACGGCGTCATCCTCGCGAGGGGCGGGCTCCTGGGCCGTGTCATCGCCCTCGGCCCGCGGACGGCGCGCGTGCAGCTTCTCTCGGACAACACGGCCGCCGTGGGCGTGCTCCTGATGCACGCAACACGCGGCGGACGCGTGGCCGTGGCGAGAGGCGACGGGAAAGGAAGCGTGTCGGTCGAGTACGTGTCGACGATCGAACCCGTCGAACCGAACGACACTCTCGTCTCCTCAGGCACGGACGGCCTCTACCCCGGCGGGCTCCCGGTCGGCCGCGTCGCGTCGGTCCGCCGCAACAAGACGCTGTTCTGGGAGATCCAGGTCTCGGCCGCCGCCGACCCCCATGGCGAGTCGCTCGTGTTCGTCCTGCCTCCCGTGAGGAAGTCCGACGTCACGTCGGGCCCCTCCGTGGCGGAACGCCGCTGAGCGTGAGGCGGGCCGCGTGAAGCCGCTTCGCGTCGCGGTCGGGCTCTCCCTCGCGGTCCTTGCGACGCTCGCGCTCGGCGCGCTCCACATACCGGCCCCTCCGGACTTTTTCCTTCTCGTCGTCGCGGACATGGCGCGCGGCGGAGCCGCCGTGCCGGCGATGCTGGCCGGTCTTCCGGCCGGCCTTCTCCAGGATGGCCTCTTTGGGCCCGGCCGGCTGCTCGGGCTCCACGCGTTCTCGAAGATCCTGGTCGGGTACCTCCTCGCCACGGTGGGCGCGCGCACGGTCGTCGAGAAGCCCGTGGCCGTCGGCGGCCTCCTCACGGGTGCCGTTCTCGTGGAGGCGGCGACGCTCACGTTTCTGATCTGGGTGCTCACGGGCGATTTTCTTCCGCCCGCGCCCTGGCAGCTCGCCGCGCGCGCCGCGACAACGGGGGTGCTCGGCGGCTTGCTTTACGCGGCGTCGCGCGTGCCCTGGAAACAGCGGCGCGAGACGCGCCGGCGCGTGAGGCTGAACTGATGCCGGCCAGCGCCCGCGAAGACCGCCGCCCCGTTCTCTCGCGCATCGACGTCATCGCGCGGGGCACGTGGGTTCTCATCGGCGTCCTTGCCGGCGTGTACTGGGTCCATCAGGTGCTCCGGGGCGAGGCGTACGAGCGCCAGGCCGAGAACAACCGCCTGCGCCGTGTGCCCGTGACGGCGCCGCGGGGCTTCATCCTCGACCGCAACGGCAACGTCCTCGCCGAGAACGAGCCTTCCTTCACGCTCCTCCTGTACCGCCGCGAGACGAAGGACCTCGACGCCTCCCTTCGCTTCGTCGCCGAGCTCTTCAACCGCTCGTTCGACGACCTGAAGCGCCGCGTCGAACGCGACCGCTCGTACTACGACTTCGTGCCCGTCGTGCTCCAGGAGAACCTCACGATCTCCGAGGTGGGCGCCGTCCAGGCGCGCTCGCTCGAGCATCCGGAGCTCGTCGTCCAGAAGACCGAGCGCCGGGTGTACACGCAGGGCGCCGCCGCGGCCCATCTCCTGGGCCACCTCGGCGAGGCCACGGCCGAGCAGGTGGCTGCGCGCGCGAAGGCGCGCCCCCTCGACACGAATCCTCCGCGCCCCGGCGAAGCCATCGGCCAGCAGGGCGTCGAATCCATGTACCAGGAGCTTCTGGCCGGCGTATCGGGCTCGCGCACCTACGTCATCGATTCGTTCGGGCGCGAGGTCGGCGAGTCCGGGCACGAGTCGCCGCTGCCCGGGAACACGTTGCGCCTCACGATCGACCTCTCTCTCCAGAAGATCGCCGAGGACTATTTCGCCGACAAGGTCGGCTCGGTGGTGGCGCTCGACCCGAAGACGGGCGAGATCCTCGCGCTTCTTTCCGCCCCCGCGTACGACCCGAACTTCTTCACCAAGCGCGTGAGCCGTTCGGAATGGGAAGACATCGTGGAGGACCCGGACCACCCGCTCAACAACCGCGTGCTGCAGAACGTGTACTCGCCGGGCTCCGTCTGGAAGCCTTACATGGCATACGCGATCCTCACGCACGGCATCGACCCCACGGAGCGCGTGTTTTGTCAGGGTGGCGCCACGTTCTACGGGCGCTTCTTCCGCTGCCACGGCCGTCACGGATCCGTGGACCTCACGACGGCGCTTCAGGTCTCATGCGATACGTACTTCTACACGATGGGCAAGCGGCTCGGGATCGACGCGATCGCCGAGTCGGCAGGGCTCTTCGGCTTCGGGCGGCCGACCGGCATCGACCTTGCCTATGAAAAGAGCGGCATCGTTCCCTCGCCGGCCTGGAGCCTCGCGGCGCGCAAGCACCCGTGGTATATCGGCGAGACGATCTCCGTGGCGATCGGCCAGGGGCCCGTCCTCGTGACCGCGCTGCAGATCGCGCGCGGCATGTCCGGCATCGCGAACGCGGACGGAGCCCTTCCGACGCCGCACCTCTTCCATATCGGCGAGAACGTGCGCACGGGCGAGCGCTTCGTCTATCGCCCCGAGTCGAAGGAGTCGATCCCGTACCCTCCCGGCGCGCACGAGACGATCGTCGAGGGCCTCTGGCGCGTCGTGAACATGCCCGGTGGTACCGCGTACGCCTCGCGCGTGCCCGGCCTCGACCTCTGCGGCAAGACCGGTTCCGTTCAGGTCGTCGGACAGAAGGAAGCGAAGAAGGGTCACCTCCTTCCCGAGAAGCTGCGCGATCACGGCTGGTTCGCGAGCTTCGCGCCGAAGGACGACCCGAAAATCGTCGTCGTCGTCTTCGTGGAGCACGGCGAGCACGGAGCGACGGTCGCTGCTCCGCTCGCGGCGCGCCTCGCGGAGTACTGGGTCGCCAAGAGCCGCGGCGGGAAGCCCGAGCTGCTCGCGGCGCTCGCCGCGCGCCCGGTGGGCCACGCGAGAGCGCGGGCGGACTGAGCGATGTCGCGGCTGGCCGAGATCCTCCCCCGGCGGATCGACCTGCGCATCCTCTTTCTCGCGCTCGCCCTCACGGCGATCGGCATCGCGATGGTCGTCTCGACAACCGCGGGAACTCCGCGCGGGGATCTCGCCGGCAAGCAGATTCTTTTCGCGGTCCTCGGCCTCATCGCCGCCGGCGTCCTCCTCGCGATTGACTACCGCATCCTCCTGCAGTACTCGCCGGGCCTTTACGGGTTCACGCTCCTCGTGCTTCTCCTCCTCCCGATCTTCGGCAAGCGGATCGTCGGGGCGAAGTCGTGGCTCAAGGTGGGCGGCGGGTTCCAGCTCCAGCCCTCGGAGTTCGCGCGCATCTCGATCGCGCTTCTCCTCGCGTGGATTCTCGAGAACGACGACCGCGCGCTCCTGCGCTCGCGCACGATCTGGGCGCTGGCCGCGGCCATCGGCGTGCCGGTGATTCTCGTCATGCTGCAGCCGGACCTCGGCGTCGCGCTCACGTATCTGCCGTTTCTCCTCACGGCGCTCTTTTTCGGCGGCCTCCCTAGGCGCTGGTGGGCGATCCTCATCGTGTCGGGGACGCTCGCCGTCGGCGGCTCGTGGTTCCTCCTGAAGGATTACCAGAAGGACCGGATCCGCACGTTCCTCGACCCGAACCTCGCGGCGCGCGGTGCCGGCTACCAGGTGCGGCAGGCCCGGATCGCGATCGGCTCCGGCGGCATTTTCGGCAAGGGCTGGAAGCGCGGCACGCAGAGCCGGCTCGGCTTCCTCCCCGTGCGGCACACGGACTTCATCTTCGCGGCCCTTGCCGAGGAGTGGGGGTTCGCGGGCGTCGCGATCTTCCTCGCGCTTTACGGCTTCCTCATCGCGCAGGGGCTCGCGCTCGCGCGCGATGCGCGCGACCGCGGCGGGGCGATGCTCGTCCTGCTCCTCATCCTCAACATCGCGGCCCAGGCGCTCGTGAACGTCGCGATGAACGTCGGCGTCATGCCCACGACCGGCATTACGCTGCCGTTCGTCTCGTATGGCGGGTCCTCGCTCGTCGCGACCTGGTGCATGGTGGGACTGATTCTCTCCGTCGCGTACCGCCGCTACGTCAACGTGTGACGCCGGGTCCCTCGGTGGCCGAGGTTAGACTCCCCGCGTGCTGAAAGAGCTTCTCGTCTCCTCATCCGACCGCGAGACGCGCATCGCCGTCCTCGAGGACGGGCGTGTGGCCGAGGTGCAGATCGAGCGCCGAAGGCAGCGCGGCACCGTCGGGAACATCTACAAGGGGCGCGTGACGCGCGTCCTGCCGGGGATGCAGTCGGCCTTCGTGGACATCGGGCTCGAGAAGGATGCCTTTCTCTATGTGGCCGACGTCGGCGAGGAAGTGGACGACTTCGACGCCTTCGCGAGCAACGGCGCCGCGGCGACGCTCGAGGCGCTCCCCGTGCTGGCCGAGGGCGCGCCCGGAGCGGCCGACGGCGAGGCGCCGCCGAGGCCGATCCTCCCGTCGATCGACGAGCTTCTACGGGAGGGTCAGGAGCTGGTCGTACAGGTCACGAAGGACCAGATCGCGCACAAAGGCGTGCGCGTCACGACGCACGTCACGCTCCCGGGCCGCACGCTCGTCTACATGCCCACGATCGATCACGTCGGCGTCTCGCGGCGCATCGAGAACGAGGACGAGAGAAACCGCCTCAAGGACATCCTCACGAACCTCAAAAAGGGCCCCGGCGGGTACATCGCGCGCACGGCGGGCGAAGGGCGCGCGCCGGATGAGTTCGCGGCCGACCGCCGCTATCTCACGAAGCTCTGGGAGCAGATCCGCAAGAAAGGCGAGCGCGCGGGGGCGCCGACGCTTCTCCACCGCGACCTCGACCTCACGCTCCGCGCCGCGCGGGACGTCTTCGGCTTGGACTTCACGACGCTCTGGGTGGACGATGACGAGGAGTACCAGCGCATCGTCGAGTTCCTCGACCAGGTGCAGCCCGTGCTCGTCTCGAAGGTCAAGCTCTTCCGCAAGTCCGCGCCGCTCTTCGAGGAGTACGGCGTCGAGGCCGAGATCGAGAACGCGCTCAAGTCGAAGGTCTGGCTGAAGTCCGGCGGCTACATCGTCATCAACCAGACCGAAGCGCTCGTCGCGATCGACGTGAACACGGGCAAGTTCGTCGGCAATAAGCGCCTCGAGGACACGGTCGTGAAGACGAACCTCGAAGCGGTGCAGGAGATCGTCCGGCAGATCCGGCTGCGCGACCTCGGCGGCCTCCTCGTCGTGGACTTCATCGACATGGAGGAGGAGGAACACCGCCAGGAGCTCGTCACCGCGCTCGAGGCCGAGCTGAAGAAGGACCGCTCGAAGAACCGGATGCTCCCCGTGTCGGAGTTCGGCCTCGTCGAGATCACGCGGAAGAGGCAGCGCCAGAGCCTCGAACGCGCGCTCACGATGCCGTGCCCCTATTGCGCGGGCTCAGGCCGCACGAAGAGCGTTCCGACGATCGCCCTCGAGATCCGCCGCGAGGTCTTGAAGCGCATCGAGGTCGGGGAGGCGCACTCGCTCATCCTGCGCGTCCACCCCGAGATCTACCGCGCGCTCGTGGGCGAGGAGCGCCGTCTCGTGGAAGAGCTCGAGGAGCAGATCGGCATGCCCGTCCACGTCCAGAGCGACGAGCACCTACACCACGAGCGGTTCGACATCGTTCTCGAGGCGTAGGCGGACAGGGCGCCTTTTCGGCGCGACGAGGCTGGCATGCGGCGTGCGAGCGGTGCGAAGCGCACTCTCCTCCTTCGGCCGCCATGGGGCGGCCCTTTTTTTACGACACGGCCGCGCGCGCTCGAGCCGACCGCCTCAGTTCGACACGGCGCCCACCTGCGGAACCGGGCCGTCCCCGTACAGGAGGAGGAGCCCGCCCGCGAGCTTCGCCCCGCGCAGCGTGACGGCGAGCGCCGCGCCCAGATCCTCGACGGGGTGCACGTCGAGCAGCGCGCGCACCTCCTTCGGCAGGTCGGCGAGATCCGGTTCGTTGTCTTTCGGCAGGACGATCGTGCGGATACCCGCGCGCACGGCGCCGAGGACTTTTTCCTTGAGGCCGCCGATCGGAAGGACGCGGCCCGAAAGCGTGATCTCGCCCGTCATCGCGAGGTCATGGCGTACCGGAACCCCCGAGAGCGCCGACACGATGGCGGTCGCCATCGCGATGCCCGCCGAGGGGCCGTCCTTCGGGATCGCGCCCGCGGGCACGTGGACGTGCAGGTCGCGCTCGAACGCGTGGTCGGGGATGCCGAGCGCCGACGCATGCGAGCGGGCGTACGTCCAGGCGGCGCGTGCCGACTCCTTCATGACGTCGCCGAGCTGCCCCGTCAGGACGACCTCGCCCTTGCCCCTCATGAGCATCGCCTCGACGAACATGATGTCGCCGCCGGCCGGTGTGTAGTACATGCCCGTCGCGAGGCCGATCTCGTCGGCCACGATCTTCTTCTCCGGGTGAACGCGTTTCTTGCCCAGAATCGGGAAGACGTCCGCCTCGTCGACGACGAGGCTCGCGATCTCGCCGGCCGCGATCCGCCGCACGACTTTTCGCGAGAGCTTTCCGAGCTCGCGCTCGAGCTGCCGCACGCCCGCTTCCCGCGTGTAGCTCGTGATGACCTCGGCGATCGCGCCGTCGGTCAGCGTGAGCTGGCCCGCCGCGAGGCCGTTCTCGGAAAGCTGGCGCGGGACCAGATACTGCCGCGCGATCGTGAGTTTCTCGTTCTCGGTGTAGCCGGCGAATTCGACGACCTCGAGCCGGTCGAGGAGCGGCGCCGAAATGCCCGCGAGGAGGTTCGCGGTCGCGATGAAGAGGACTTCCGAGAGGTCGAACGGAACGCCGAGGTAGTGGTCCGTGAACGAGTCGTTCTGCGCCGGATCGAACACCTCCAGGAGGGCGCTCGCGGGGTCGCCCTGGAAGGACACGCCCAGCTTGTCGACCTCGTCGAGGAGGAAGACGGGGTTCTTCGTGCCCGCCTGCTTCAGGCCCTGGAGGATGCGGCCCGGCATCGCACCGACGTACGTCCGGCGGTGGCCGCGGATGTCGGCCTCGTCGCGCGCGCCGCCAAGCGCGATGCGCACGTATTTGCGGCCCATCGCACGTGCGATGGATTTCGCGATGGAGGTCTTGCCGACGCCGGGAGGGCCGACGAACAGGAGGATGCGGCCCTTGCCGGGCGGGCCGGGCTCCTTCGCGGCCGCTCGCATCTGGCGCACCGCGAGGAACTCGAGGATGCGGTCCTTCACGTCCGAGAGCGCGTAGTGGTCCTCGTCGAGAACGCGCGCCGCTTCGACGACGTCCAGCTTCTCGTCGCTGCGCACGCCCCAGGGAAGCTCGGCCACGGTCTCGAGGAACGTCCGGATGACCTGCGACTCCATCGACTCGCGCCCGATGCGCTCGAGCCGCGACAGCTCGCGGTCGACTTCCTTGCGCACGTCCTCCGGCAGCGGGTGCGCCGCGAGCTTCTTCTTCAGCTCCTCGATGTCCGCGGCGTCCTTGCCTTCGCCTTCTCCGAGCTCCTTCTGGATCGCCCGAAGCTGCTCGCGCAGCAGCATCTCGCGCTGGCGGTCGCCGATCTGCTCTTTCACCTTCGACTGGATGTCCTCCTGCGCCGAGAGGACGCTGATCTGCCGCTGGATGTGCACGAGCACGCGGCGGAGACGGTCCTCGACGGAGAGCGTCTCGAGAAGCTGCTGCCTTTCCGGCGTCGGAATGTCGATGTAGCCCGCGACGAGGTCCGCGAGGCGGCCGGGCTCGTCGGCCTGCGCGAGAAACTGCTCCACGGCTTCGTCGGGCAGCCCCATCCTCGCGCCCAGCTCGGCGGCGCGCTCACGCGCTTCCTTGTGGAGGGCGGAGAAAAGGAGGTCCTTCGGGTCCGCGGGCCCCATCTCGTGGGCATCCAGGACGACGGCCTCGAGCAGGCCGTTCTCTTTCTCGAGAACGCGCATCGCGATTCCGCGCCGTTTCCCCTCGAGCAGAAGGCGCATGCCGCTGGGTCCGCGCTGGACGAAGCCGACGCTCGCGATCGTGCCGATCGTGTAAAGGCCCTCGGGCGTGACGCGCTCGACGTCCGCGCGCTGAGCCACGGCGAAGATGAGGGCGTCGGGCTGCCGCACGGCCTGCTCGATGGCGTGGAGCGTTCCGGCGCGCCCCGCGGAGATCGGGAAGCTGACGCCGGGAAAAAGGACGGCGTTTCGGAGAGGGAGAACGGGGAGAGTCAGGGTTTCTGACATAACCCGATAACGCCCCCCGGAGGCGCGCTATTCCCCGATGTGAGTCAGCACAACGCAGATCGAGGAAAGAGATTTTCCCGGAATGGTTTAGGAACGATAGCCGCCCTGTCTCGCGAGCCTCTTCGCCAGGATGTCCACGCCCCTGAGCGCCGTCTCCGGCGGAACCGCCGTGAAGCAGATCCTGACGTGCGTTGGGAACGGCCCGAAGCTCGGACCGGGCGCGAGGAAAAGACCTTCGTCCGCACAATCCTCGAGAAGGCCCAGAAGACCGCGAGCGTCGAGGGCTCCCGCGGCGTCCACGAAGAGGAACGAGCCCCCTTCGGGCGCCGGGACGCCGAGCCGGCGCGCGGCCTCCGTTCCCGTGGCTGCGTACTCGGCGCGCGCCTCATCGACCCAGGCGTCGCCCGCGCCCGCGAGGATCCGGAGCGCCGCGTGCTGCGAGGCCGTCGGCGCGCTGTAGATCGTGTGGGCCCCGAGCTTCACGATCTCCTCGAGCGCGCCTTCGGGCCCGGCGAGCCAGCCGCAGCGCGCGCCCGCGAGGCCGTACGCCTTCGACAGGGAGTGCGCGGCGACCGTCCGCCCGGGCGCGAGCGCGAGCGTTGAGGCGTGCTCTCTCGCGTACGCATAGTCCTCGTAGACCTCGTCCGCGAAGATCCACACGTCGCGCCGCCCGGCCCAGTCCACGAGCGCGGCGAGCGTCGCGCGTGGAATCAGGCGGCCCGTGGGGTTGTTGGGCGTGTTGACGTAGAGCGCGACCGTCTTCTCGGTGGCATGCGCCTCGACGGCCGCGACGGCACTCGCCGGCGAGAGATCGCCGAGGAGAAGCGGCACCTCGACCGGCGTCGCGCCCGCCATGCGCACGTGCCCCTCGATGAGCGGCCAGCGCGGTGCCAGGAGGAGCACCTCCTCGCCGGGCGACACGAGCGCGCCGACCGCGGCCATGAGACCCGCGGTCGCCCCGCCCGTCACGAGCACGTTCCTTCGCGTGAGGCTCGCGCCCGTCCGCGACCGCATCCGCTCCGCGATCGCGTCGCGCAATTCCGGCAGGCCATGAACGTCGGTGTACCGGTTGATCCCGGGGATGCCGCGTGGCAGCTCCTCGGGCCGCCCGCCCTCGGGCGCCTGCCTCCAGGTGTCGCCCACGTGCAGCGGAAAGATCTCGCCGCGATGCGTCGCCATCCTCGCGAGCAGGCTGGAGTATGGCGAGCCGCGCAGGGCGGCGGCGGTCAGAGAGCGGCCGGGCGGGCGGGGCATTGCGCAGATGCTAGCGCCCGAGCGCCGGAGAAGCGTGTGCCGGTTGCCGGGTGCGAGGAGGAGGCCGTGGTGCGCCCGAGGCGATTCGAACGCCTGGCCTTCAGATCCGGAGTCACAGGGTGGGATGGCATCAAATCCACTCAAATCCATTGAAATGAACACTATCTGACAGTCTCACAGTCAGTTACAGATTGACCCTGACCCCCTCCAGATGGATACTATGGTGGGACACAAGGTGGGACACAGGAAAGGGGGGTCAAGGTGGAGGCCATCAATACCAGATTCGTGAGGTCGGCACAGAGCCACGGGCCGCACGGCTCGCGCTACTACGATTCGACGCTGACGGGCTTCGGGCTGTGGGTCAGGTCCACAGGAGCAAAGCTCTTTTTTCAGCGGGTCGGCGGTCGCCGGGACCGGCAGATCGTCTACCTCGGGCACTTCGGCGCGATCACCGTCGAGCAGGCTCGCCAGGCCGCGACGGAGTACCTCGCCAAGGCCACGCTCTTCAAGAGCGGGAGTGGCGAAGATCCGGCGGCGGAACGCCGGAGGCGGCGCACGGTGCCGACCTACGAAGAGCAGGTGAAGAAGTACATGGACCGGATCGCCCTCGTGAGGAAACCGCGCCGAGTCGGACCCGACGGCAAGCCCCGCCTCGGGCGAGACGGGAAGCCCATCTTCCCTGCCGACAAGTTCTACGTTCAAACCATCGGGTGCGGGCTCTGGAGGAAGCGCCTAATCACGTCGATCACGACGGGCGACGTGGAGAAGGCCCATCAGGAGATCGCGCTGGATCGCGGCGTGACCACCGCGAACAGGACGGTTTCCTACCTGTCCGCGCTCTTCAACGGCGCGATTCGGGAGGGGATCATCGACGAGAACCCGTGCCGTGGGATTCAGAAATTCCACGAGCCTCCGCCGAGGGCGCGCGTGCTCACGGAAGCCGAGATGGCGCGCTTGATAAAGGCCGTCAGCCGGGAGGACTCGATCACTCGGAACGCTTTTATGATGTTGATTGAAACCGGCGCACGCCGAAGCGAAGTCTTGAACGCTCGATGGAGCGACATCGACTTCGAGGAGGCGGTCTGGAGACTCCCGAGTCCGAAGGCGGGCCACCCGCAGGTCCTTCCCCTCCCCGCAACGACGCTCGCGCGGCTCAGGAGCGTGCCCCGGCCGGAGCCGGGGATCTACGTGGTCCCGGCCAAGAGTCGTCCAGCGATTCCCCGCTGTGACTTGAAGGACGAGTGGGGCCGCGTGAAAACTCGGGCGCGGCTCGTGGACATTCGTTTGCACGACCTGCGGCGAACCTTCGGATACGAAGTGTCCCGCACCGTCGGATTGCACGCGGCGTCCCGGCTCTTGCGGCATAGCGACGTGCGCGTCACGGAAAAAAGTTACAGCCCACTCGACCTCACGAGCCAGCGCGCCGCGATGGAGACCCGGCAGAAAGTCTTGAAATTTCCGAGGACGGCGTGAGCATCGAGCGGCTTCCCGATGACGAGATCGAGCGCGCAGCCGTCCTGCGGCTCGCCCTTCGACACGTCGAGTTCGTGAAAATGGCGCTCTCCGACCCCGACCGGGCGGAGCGGTGGCTGAGGGATTTCGGGATGAGTGAGGAGGCGGCCGGCGAGCTTCTGTACGCCCGAGCAGCGCGTGAGGTCAAGAAGCGGCGCGGGCCGAGGGCCGACTTTGCGGAGACGATTAACCGGCCCGCCCGGCTCCGGGCCTACGAGACGGTGCTCAAGACCATGCGGGTGGCTCACCGTTTCGCCCCGAAGGGCGTCACCGGGATTGCAGCCCTGCGTCGGGCGCTGGGTCCATGGAGGGCCGCGTCCGTCTCTGACGAGACCCTTGCGCACGTCGCCGAGTACCGGCGACAGCGGGCCACAGGCGAGAACCGACGCACCCTTGCACTCGCCCCAGATGCCCTTTCGTTCGAGAAGCGAGCGGCGATGGTCGTCTACGGATGTGAAGAGGGTCCGCCCCCGCCCGATGAGGTTGAGCGTGCCATGCGCCACCTGCGGAACGATCAGAAGGCCGACAGGAAACCGCACCCCTGATTTCCGGAAATAGGTGGTGTGCTTCCCTGCGGGTGCCGCCCCACCCTTGCAGCATGCTGCAAGTCGATACACCGGCCAAAAAGACGACCCCCTCACCCTACACCGCCATCATCGAACGGCTCCTGAGTGTCGAAGAAGTCGCCGCCATCCTAGGGGTCGAAAAAAACACGTTGGCGAAATGGCGCGTCGAGGGCCGACCGCCGCGCTACGTCAAGATCGGGCGCTCGACCGTGCGGTACGAACCCGCCACCATCAGGGCGTTCATCGCGGCACGCGACCGCGCGTCCACGGCGGCGCATCCGTGAACACGAAGCGAGGCCGCTACGTCGTGCTCCGCCCGCGCCGGGGCGACGATCCCCGCGTGCGCGGCTTGTCGCTCCGTGCGAGTGGGCTTCTCTTCAGGCTCCTGCTCTGCCGCTCGTGTACCACGTTCGGCGCGATTCTCGGCGGGCCGGGCGCGCTGGCGGAAGAGTGCGGGGGGGCGGACTCGAAGGAGTTTTCGGAGGCGTTCGCGGAGCTGGAAAAATCCGGGCTCGTCGAGGCGGACTGGCAGAATCGCATCTGCTTCGTGACATTCGTGCCCGAGGACGATCCGCCGGTCAACGAGAACATGGCGAAGGGACGCGGGCGGGCCGTCGGCGATCTCCCCGACTGCAACCTCCGGCGGAAGATCGTCGCCGAAATCCTGAAACACGCTGGCCCGTGGGCGGACGAATTCTCGAAGGCGGCTGCAAACTTCGGGGGCGTTGACACTGACGAAGAGCCACAGGAGGACGAACCCGAGGGAACGGTTTCGAAACCGTTCGGGAACCGTTCCGGAACGGTTCGGAGACCGTCTTGAAACCGTTCGGGACTCCCTTCCCCTCCCTTTCCCCTTCCCCTCCCCTCCCCTTGCCCTTTCCGAAAACCCTTTCAGCTAGCTCGCCATTTCGCAAGCGAAACGACGACGTGTTCGATAGAGATTCTTCGAAAAGGAATGAGTCCGGGGACGGAGGCCGGGTACTCGTGTTCTGGAGTGCGGCGTGCCTTCGGCTCGTGGGCGTGCATCGTGATCCCCGGCACGCTGAAATTCTCGGGTGGTCCCCGTCCCTCGGCGAGCGTGTCGCCAAGCGGCTGGGGAGGACGGCATGACGACCGACATGGCGATGGAGAAAATCCTCGGTCTGATTTCAAAGCATCCCGGCCTAAACACCGCCGAGATCGCCTCCGCTCTTTCGATACGGCGGCAGGATCGGCAACATGCCCACCGTTTTCTCGTGGCGAGCGGCCGCATCGTCGGCACGCTTGGCACGGACAGAAAAACCATCGAATGGCGGCCTCGGGAACCTCGTCGTCCTGAGCCGGTTCTGGAACCTCGTCAAGAGCCTATTTCGGAGGCTGGTACGCTTTCTGCCCCCGAGGCCCCATTTCAGCCGCCCGCCGCCGACGTGGCGGCCAAGAGCAAATCGCCCTTCGATATGAGCGCCCAGGAGTGGCTCGCCGCCTTCGGCGATCCCGACGACCTGCTCATCGGGGGGCCGTCGTGACGACCGTGGGGCTGTTGCAGATGAAGGTGTGCGCTCTGCGGGACGAGTCGAAAGGACTCCAGCCGGAGATCCAGAACGCCGTGGAGGCCGGAGACGCGGAGGGTCGCGACGCGGCCCTTCGCCGCAAGCAGACCCTCGTCGTGGAGATCCAGCGGCTTGTGGCGGAGATGAAGGCCGAGAACGCGAGGCGGCCGGAGGTGGTAGGTCCACCGGCCAGCATCGCCGACCTGCGGGCGAGGGCGAGTGTGGTCGTCCGTCCCGACCCGGCCCTACGGGCGGAGATCGTCGCCCACCTACGCGCCCGTGAGGCGGCCTGGACGGCCTTCGTCGCCGACGGAGGAGCCAATGAGAAACCGCAATGAGGACAACGACGCCCGAACGAATCGTGGCGCGCTTGGAGGAAACCCATGAGCAGCACCGGCACCATCCAGAGTTTCGACACGTTCAAGAAGCAGTTCGCGCCACCGCGCCCACCCGCCGCCGTGTCCCTCGACCTCGACGCGGGCGGGGTCATCCGGCTGACGCGCCGCCCTGACGACGCGGGCTATGAGCCAATGACGTTCTCTTCCGCTCCCGGGTCAGCCCCTCCGACACCGCAACCCCCGGCGAAGCCGGACGAGCCGACGCTCACGACCGTCAAGCGCGGCGCTCCACTCGACGTGCCCGCCGTGCGGCCCAGCGCACGGACGAGGGCGTCGAGGCTCCTGCGCGCCGTGTCTCCCCGACGTGCTTCTCTGAGGCCGCGATGATCGGCACCATCGTTGACGCGGTACGGAAGGCTCACCCGTCGCCCGTGGCCGGGGTGGACGGTGAGCTGCAACGCGTGCGCGAGCAGCTCGCGGGACTCGCCGAGATCGAGGCCATCGCCTACGCAGGAATCGACAAGCTGACCGGGGAAATGCGGCTCGGTCTCGAAGGTGGGCGCGACACGTCCGAGATTGAGGGAAAGCTCGTGACTGCCCGGGTCGATCTGAAACGGCACGCAGAGAAACGAGCCATGCTGGAGAAGATTGCGGGCGAGAAGACGACCGCGCTGAAGTCGAAAAAGCATCGTCTCCGTGTCGCGGCCCTTGAGGCGGCGGAGGCTGCCTCCCGTGTTGGCCTTGCCGCCGTGGACGAGGAGATCATCAAGGCCCTACTCGTGGTCTCGGGGTTGTTCGGGAAGCGCGGGAAGTTGGAGCACGACACCTTCGGCCTTTGCGCTCGGCTACAACATCTCGGCGGCGTGCCTCGCGGCACGGGAGACATCGAGTGGAACGAAGCGCCGCTCACGGGTGAGTTCCTCCGGGTCCACCAGGAAGAAGTCTCCCGCCCGCGCCCGTTTGCCGAGGTGGCGTGGGGGCCGTTCATTCTGAGCCTGCCCGTGCTCATGCCGGCGCGGACGACGGCCGCTCTCCTCCTCGACGACGCGGCCGCCACATGAAACGTCTCGTTTGCCTCGCTCTTCTCGTCGCCCTGACCGGATGCGCCTCGATCAACGCGGACATGCAGGCATGGAACGGCCGCACGTCGCAGCAACTCATCCTCCAGTGGGGACCACCGGCGCGTTCGACCACGGACGGCGCGGGAGGCGAAGTCCTCGTTTACGAACGCTGGGTTCCCCGCGCGTTCGTCCCCTATCTCGGCTGGATCGGCGGGTACACGGCGACGCGCATGTTCTACGTGAACGCCTCTGGCGTGGTCTACCACTGGAGCTGGACGGGCCTGTGACGAAACACCTTTCCGCCCGCCCACCGATCCAACGCCGGGTTCACTCTTTTCTCGGCGCGAACGGAGGCACCGTGTCTGCCGGTTCCTACTACCGGTTGGCGGGCGGATCTTTTCTCTTCACCTTCTCGGCGGCTCCTGCATCCGGGGTTCCCTCCTGTCCACCGGCAAGTCCTTGGGCTGTCTCGCCGGCAGGCCGAGGGCGCGCAGGGGCCGCTGAGATTTTCTAACCGTCCATGAAGTTGGTCGCGCTCTTCGAGAGTCCAAGCTGCCGCTATGAGGTGACGCGGCCGCCTCCGCCGCCTCCCGATCGCATTGTGACGAGGCCCGCGCCCCATAGGCGGGCATCCTGCCCACGCGGCCATGCGCTCGTGCCCGCGAACATGTACACCAACCCGTCGACGGGTCGGACGACCTGCCGGCTGTGCACGGCGGATTCCTTGCGGCGAAGCCGGTCAAGGGCGCGGAAGAAGGGCTGACCCTTCCATACCCCTGAGAACGGGCGCCCGCGCCCAAGTGCGACGGGATCTCAAAGGCAGACCCTTTCATCCTGAGAGGTCTGGAGGTCCCCGTCTGGGGCATGGCTCTGTGGGCTGGAAATCCCCTCCTCTGGGGCTGTCCTGGAGGCTGATTCCTTGCTCTGGGTGACCTCAGGAGGCCCTGGAAGGCAGGGGGAGGGGGGTCAGGTAGGGGGAAACCCAGTCAAGGCTCCTGTGGGACACAGGGTGGGACACAGGACCCAGAATCAGCCCCAGACTGTCTCCTTTTGAAGACACATAACCCATTGAATCTAAATGGGTTATAGGTGGTGCGCCCGAGGCGATTCGAACGCCTGGCCTTCAGATCCGGAGTCTGACGCTCTATCCAGCTGAGCTACGGGCGCATTCGGGGGCTGGAAAAACTGGGGTGAGAGACGGGGGTCGAACCCGCGACATTCGGAACCACAATCCGACGCTCTACCGACTGAGCTACTCCCACCGCACTCGATCGGATCGGCGAGAATAGCAGAATCGCTGGCGTCAGCGCCCCGTGACGGCCGCGATCGTGCGCTCGATCTGGGCGAGATGGCGGCGCTCGTGATGCCCGAGGAAGACGAGCCACTGGTACATGTCGATCGTCCCGAGGCGAGGATGCGGGGCGACGACCGTC
>Ga0208080_1000743_pt1 | contig 16280 bp, 13 predicted proteins | sample NGESurdeep092012_3_FD_184476 | JGI IMG/M metagenome (GOLD analysis project Ga0208080, IMG submission 184476) | Arctic peat soil microbial communities from Barrow, Alaska - NGEE Surface sample 210-3 deep-092012 (SPAdes) | ecosystem: Environmental > Terrestrial > Soil > Wetlands > Peat ...
CTCCAAATTGCTCGGCAAGCATTTTGACATTCATGGCGGCGGTGCGGATCTGCAGTTTCCGCATCACGAGAACGAGATCGCGCAGAGCGAGGGCGCGCACCAGTGTCGCTTCGTGAATTACTGGATGCACAACGGTTTCGTCAATGTGGACAAAGAGAAAATGTCCAAGAGCTTGGGCAACTTTTTCACGATACGCGAAGTGCTGAAAAAATATGATGCCGAGGTGGTGCGCTTCTTCATTTTGCGCGCGCATTACCGCAGCCCGCTGAACTATTCCGATGCACATCTGGACGATGCCAAGGGTGCGCTGATGCGGCTATATACGGCGCTCAAATTCCCCTCGTCCGCTGGCGGGATAACCAGCGACTTGGCAGGCGTTGTTGGACAGCCTAGTCGAATGGCTAGTAGTTCCATCAGAGGGGCTAGGGGAGAGGGTGCGGTCGATTGGAGCGAGCCTTATGCGCAACGCTTCAAGACCGCGATGGACGATGATTTCAACACGCCTGAAGCCGTCGCGGTGTTGTTCGAACTGGCGAATGAGGTAAACCGCAACCAGTCACGTGAAGCTGCAACACAACTCAAGGCGCTAGGCAATGTGCTCGGTTTGTTGCAGCGCGACCCGGTTGAATTCTCGCAAGGTGGAGCTGCTGCGAGCGGTTTGGATGACGCGGCGATCAACGCCCAGATCGAAGCCCGCATCGCCGCCAAACAAGCCAAGAACTACGCCGAGGCTGACCGTATCCGCAAGGAGTTGCTGGCAGCGGGCATCGTGCTGGAAGACAGTGCATCAGGTACAACCTGGCGGCGCGCATAATGTAGGAGCCCGATTCATCGGGCGATTGTCGATTGAAGAAATCGCCCAATGGCTTTGCATAGCCAATCCACTAACCCATCAAAAAACGATGGGTAAGTGGCTGGTTAAATCGGGCTCCTACGGCGCGGATTTTTTATGAGAGGATTTTGTCATGGAAAATGCAAAAGAACCTCATGGAAAGAATCTACGCAAAGGTCGCGTCTCCCTGCCGAACCATGCCTACATGGTGACCATCGTCACAAAATCACGACAACCGGTTTTTACTTCATTCACCGCAGCGCGTGTGGCGGTGCGGTGTTTTTATGACGGCGATGTTGCGCGCCAAGCGCAGACATTGGCTTTTGTTGTCATGCCCGATCATGTCCATTGGTTGTTTCAGCTTGAGGAAAATGGGAGCTTGTCCGAGACCGTCCGCATATACAAGACCAAAGTGTCGTTGATCCTCCGGCAGCGGATTTGGCAGCGCGGATTTCACGACCATGCGCTGCGCGACGAAGAAGACCTGCGCGACACAGCACGCTACATCATAGCCAACCCCTTGCGTTCGCGCTTGGCCCAACACGTTGGCGAATACCCGCATTGGGACGCGATATGGCTATAAGAAAACAAACCGGATTTTGTAGGAGCCCGATAGCTATCACGGAGAATTTGTAGGAGCGCAATTTATTGCGCGATTGTTGTGAAGATCAATCGCCCGATAAATCGGGCTCCTACGGTGTGGTTGGTTAAATCTGGCTCCTACGGCAGCTTGCCTGCCGCGACCATGCGGTTGAACAGGATGTTGGGCGATATCCAGACCACGAGGTCGTCAAATTCACCGCCACCCGTCGTGCTGGGGGCGCTTTGGTCCTTGGAGACAAAGCTGGTGCCTGCTGCTGCGTAATTGGTTTTTTCGTCGGCGTTGGTGGCGGACGGGTCGGCCACTACTGTGCCGTTAGCTAATGTGGCACCGTAGCCGTTTTTCCCGTGTGACAAAATAACGACTGGGATGTCAATGCTGTTGCTCAGGTTTACCAGTGCGCCTGTCGCGTCGCGGGTACTGATGGTGATGTCGCGCGGGTCGCCCAGCTTGAATTTGGTGAGAGGGTTTGTGTTTGTGTACAGTGGGGTGGCGCTGTAGCGGATTATTCTGCCCCATGCATCGAGTTTTGCAACGCCCAGTGCGCTCCATGGAATGAAGCCTTGCCGCTTGTTGCACGCGCCACTGACGTTCCGATCTTCCGCACCATCGGAGGCGGATTTTGCCGGGCAGGGGAAATTGCTGTTAGCTATGGCAAAGCCGATCAAGGCTTGCTGGATTTCATCCAGTTGTTTACGAGTTTCGGAAACGTTTCGCTGATCCATCTGCGCACTGAGCGGAACCAGCATGCCGCCCAGCAACAGCCCGACTATCATCAGCACGATCGCCATTTCGACCAGCGTGAAGCCCTTTTGTTGATTTATCAAATCACCGGTATGAGTCATTCGCAGGCCAATACGTCTGTTGAAGGTGAGGCGGCAGAGTACGACGTAGCGCCTGAGAAAGAGATGGTGCCGTTATGGGTGGTGCCGGTAGTGGTGGTGCCGTAAGTGAATGCCGTAAGGTTGGCGCCCTCTAAATAATTGCTCCAGGTATTTTTATCAGTGTTAGTGATTCTGGTTTGGCCGGTATTCCGTTCACCAGGAAAAATAACCACTCCATAAGGACAGGGAGAGGTAGCGCCATTTACGGTTATTGTGCAGCTTCCAGTGGGTCTTGCATACAAAACATTGTCTTGCCAATCATTATCATTCGGATTCGAGGGGAACGGATAGAGTAAGGCTTTACTTACTCGTGATATTCTGAGGCAACCAGGGGTTGCATACGTAGTTTCTGTCGTTGGCGTAGTGCTAAAATCAACTGTAGTTGGCGAATATGCAAAGAGGGGGACCAACAGTTTTGCTACAAATGCGCCGAAATCGTTGCGTTTTTTAATCGCGTTCCAGATGTCTTGTTTGGTGATGAACATCATCTGGTCATTGATCTTGGTCGTGGCGCCAGCGGTGAAGAACTGGCTGCTGGCGTTTGCTGCAGGCGGAGATGTTGTGCTTGAAAGTGCGGCGTTGTCGGCGCCGATGGTGGCGTCGCTGTCAAGATAGTTGCTCGCGGTGTAATTTCCGCCGCACACCGGGGCCGTGGTGCCGGAGCGATTCTGGCCGCTGAGTGGCGCGCCGGGCGCGAAAATAACCGCTACTACCTGATTCTGATTGGTAAGCGGTGTGCCGGCGGCGGCAAATGCCTGAAATTGTCCCTCGGTGTCCCAATTCATCAAGCCGGTTGCAGGTGGAGGTGGAGGGTTGTTCTTATAGGTTCCGGAAACCGCATACCACAAACATTCACCATCGCCGTCGCGCAGTGTGGGCAAGCCCAGCGTCTTCCACGGCAGCCTGCCGATGACACTGACATTTGGAATGCCGCATGAAGGCTCCGCGCTGCCTTCCGGATTGCCGCCTGCTTTGTCCGGGCAGGGCAGATGACCGAATACCTGGCCACTGTGGGTGTCGCTGTAGGTGATGGCAAAACCGATCAGCGCGTCTTTTGCCTGTGCCAGCGCAGCGGCAGTTTTTTCCTGGCGCGCAATTTTAACCGTGGATGAAGTCAACGAATTCACCAGCACAGCGGCAATGCCCACTACCAGAATCACCAGCATGATCAACAAGGATGCGCCGCGCTGTCTGCAGCGGCCATGCTTGAAAGAGGCAATGCGTTTGGTTGGCATGGATTATGGATTGGGCGTGTCTTGTTGTTTCAGCGTATCAGGTTTTGGCGTATCCGGCCTGGTCGTATCCGGGTTGGCGGATGGATTCAGCAACACGCGCTGACCAACTTTGAGTTTGACCGATTTGTTTTGCCCGGGTAGCGGAACCGGCACGCTTTCCGGTGTCTTCTCGTCGCTGCGCCCGACCGCCTGGGGCACGCCGTTGATCCACGCGGTACGTTTACCGCCATGCATTTGCACGATACCGTTCAGCTCGAGTGCGCGGGCATTGCCGTCTGGACGTGCCTCGCGCGCATAATTGTAGTCCATCTGTGCGCGTTGTTCCGGGGTGAAAAAAAGCCGTCCCAGTTCTTCCGCGTTAGCCGCGGCGGGAAGCATCAAGCTAAACCAGCAGATGTTGAGCAGCGTTCTCATTGCGGGGCATTCCGGTTTTTCAACGTGATCCAGCCGCCGCTGCATTCGGCTTTGATATGTGTAGCCATGGGCGCGGCAGCATCCTCTGCAATGTCGTTCCGTTGCAGCGTACAGCCTTCAAGTTGATACTGGCCCTTGATCTGGCTGCGCAGTGCGGCAAAGAAAGCCAAAAGTTGACCTTCATGCAGCAAATCGAATTGCAATTTCATCTCGCTGTAGTGAATGTTGAAGCTGCCACTGTCTATCGCGGGTTGCGGCGCATAGATTTTTTGCGGGGCGATGTTGTAGCGAAAATCGATGGCCAGATTTAGCCGGCGGAGTTTTTCCAGGCCCTCTATCCAGTCCAACCTATGCTCGTCGCCGATGATATTTTGTTCTTCCAGTGCGCCATATTCGGTAGCATAAACAGACAGGTTTTCCTGGTCCTGGCGCGCTGCCGTTAAACGACTGCGTGCGTCATTCAACTGGCGTTGTGCGGTGCGCAAGTTTAGTTCATTATGGTCCGAATATTGGCTGCTGATATATAAAATGAAGCTGCTCAATAGTGCCGATGCGCAAATCGCCGCAAGGCTCCAGCGCATCAGCGAGAAGTCGGACTTGGAAAATCTCATGTTGAGAGCCTCATCATGTTGGTGGTCTCCACACCAGTTTCAAAGAAAAACCGAGTTCATTTTCATGTGCTTCGCGATTGTCGGCAAGGCTGCCGCCGGGACTGACATCAAGCGGTTTGGTAAGGATGGTCACTTGATAACCGCGCGTGCTTAACTCGAGCTGGAAGCGATCCAGATACACCAGCGCGGCGCGATAGTCATTGTCGAAACCCTGCAAATCTCCCTTAAGGGTAATGACCTGGGCGGGAACGTCGGCCAGGGTGTTGCTTGCAACCGGTTCCGTTGCATTGCCATGCCAACCCAGGTTTTTTAATTTGATTTGCGGAAAACCATCGAGCACCTTGCTGAGGGGCATCAGGATGGTTTTTGGAACAGGCGCGTATTGATGGAGCTTGCGCATGATGGTTGCGCCTGACTTCATGTCCGCAGCCGGGGCGTGTGTGCCGGGAAAGCTCTGCGTGATCTGGTGCGCTTCTTTCAGTAAGCGTTGTGTCTGTATTTCGAAAGATTCGGTTTTATCCACGCTGTTTGCGCTGCTTTGCCAGACGGTTGCCGTCGCCCAAAACGCGCTGGCAAGCAACAGCACGCCAGCGCTCCAGTTGAGCGCGTTGTGCAATTGCCACAACGTGTGGTAACGGGTGTGCTCAGCGCTGGCGTAATCTGTTTTTGGACGGCTGGCGGCCAGTTGATGCAGGAAGATTTGGCTGGCATCCGAGTTGGTGAAGCGGTCGTCGATTTTGAGTTGCTTGCCGATTTCTTCAATATCTGCGAATTCATAACGCATATCCGGGTCATCGGGTAATTTATCCTGCAGTTTGTTTCGGTCATCTGCATGGCACAGGATGAGCACATCGAGGATTTGTCCCGACGGAAGCAAGCTCAGGCTCTTCAAATATTGATAAGTGCGGGCAAGTTCTTTTACGACGGCATCATGGAATGTCAGCTCGGCGTGAACGGGAGTCAACCGGGAAATTTGCAAATGATGTTCGCTGAAATAGGTTTGGCGCAACCCGGAAAATTTTTCCCAGGAAATCAGCAACAAGTGGTCAGAAGGATGATCTTTGACCAGCGGTGCGCTGATCTGCGGCACAGAATAAATTCCTGCCAGCGGAGTTTGCCTGGCCAGCATGATGTTCAGCCAGGGCGTGATGAGCGAAGGGTTGGTCAATGCCGAGAACAACACGTCATCGTCGCGTCGTCCGGTCTTCTGGCGTTGCAGCAGCGTGGCTTGATGGAAAGGGGTGCCACGATAGAACTGATCGAACTTGCGGTGCAATAGTGCAGTTCGGTTACCTCCGGTCAAGTGCGGGATGATTTCATGACGGAAATCCTCCTCGATCAGATCGGTCAGCAAGTACGTCGGGCACTTTGCCGTTTGCAGGAAAGATGCAAAACTGTCTCGTCCGTCCGGGGTGTCGGCGAAGTCGTGTTGCAGGGCGATCTTGCCGCCTGCCATGAGCTGTGCATGCAGGCGATTGGCACTCAGGAATAGCAGCAGAGCGTATTTCATCAGAATTTCACCTTGCCGATGAGGTCGTAGATGGGTGAGAGCACTGACAGCATTACCCAGGCTAGCAAGGCGCCCAGCACGATGGTCATGGTCGGTTCGATCATGACCTGAACTTTTTTGATGGAATTTTTCACGTCGCGATCATAAAAATAACTGACATTGAGCAGCGCTTTATCCAGCGAGCCGGTGGCTTCGCCGACCTTGAGCATGCGGATCACCAGCGGGGGAAACATGCCGGTATTCTGAAAGCTTTGGGTAAGATTTTTGCCGGATTCAATTTCGCGCGTGACATCTTCAAGGCTCTTGGCTACGGCAAGGTTGTTGACCACGTCACGCGAGTTGGCGATGCAGTCGAGAATGGTGATGCCGGAGCCATACATCATCGCAAAGGTGTTGGCGAAACGCGCCAGAATGATTTTTCGCAAAATCGGACCGGTGACCCATAAATCCAGTTTGAGCTGGTCGAATTTGAAGCGCATCTCCGGGCTGGAGCTGATGATCAGCTTGCCCGCGATGGGCAGGATGACAGGCACGGCGAGCAATACGTACCAGTAATTGACGAAGAAGGATGAGGTGGCTAGCAGCATGCGCGTCTGGATGGGAATTTCCTGGCCCATGCCTTTGATGAAGCTGACCAGTTGCGGCACCAGGTAGATCATCAGGAAAAATGTGATTGCGACCACGATGGTGCCGACAAAAGCCGGGTAGAGCATGATGGTCTTGGCATGCGAGGACATTTCGTCCTGCCATTTCAGCGATTCGGTGATGTGCAGGAACACCTCGGGCAAGCGCCCGCTTTCTTCACCGGCATAGGTCAAACTGATGAAGATTTTATCGAACGCATCGGGATGCAGTGCCATTGCCTGAGAAAGTTTTTTGCCGCCTTCGATGGATTCGACCAGATTGGCGATGATTTCACGGAAATGCGGATCGTTCATCGTGTCGCGCAAATCGGCAAGGCTTTCCAGTAAAGGTACGCCGGCGCGGGTGAGTTGTTCGAGATTGAAAAAGAAGGTGATCAGCTCGGTGCGCTTGATTTTGCTGCGCCCAAAGCCCACCCTGCCTCTGTCTACTTTGGCATCGATCAGGTCCAGGCCGCCGCGTTTCAGCCGCAGCTCCAGATCCACCTGATTGGCGGCATCCTGCAGGCCTTTATGGGTCTTGCCCAGATCATCCACTGCCCGATAGGAATAGAGTGCCATTCAGGTTTTCCTTAGCCGAGCCGGTCGGTCAGGTCCACCATGCGGCTGACTTCCGCAAGCGAGGTGATACCCTGCTGGATGCGCCGGATACCGTCCATCGCCAGCGGACGAAATCCCTTGGCGAGTGCGGTTTCCCTGATTTGGCGGGTGCTGGCGCGATGCGAAACCAGATCGTCCAGGTCGTAATCCATCTTGAGCAATTCCATGATGGTCATGCGTCCCCGGTAGCCCTGATGGTTGCAGGACTCGCAACCGGCGGCGCGATACAGGGTCACGTCCTGGTTGGCCGAAAGGCCAAGCAGCTTGCGTTCTGGGGCGTCAGGCTGGTATGGGTATTTGCATTCCTTGCACAGCACCCGCACCAGACGTTGTGCCACGATGCCGATGATGTTGCCGGCCATGATGTCCGGCAGGATGCCGATGTCGAGCAGGCGCGGGATCGCGCCGATGGCCGAGTTGGTGTGCAGCGTCGAATAAACCTGATGCCCGGTCATAGCGGCGCGGAACGCCATTTCGGCTGTGGGATGGTCGCGGATTTCGCCGACCAGAATGATGTCCGGATCCTGGCGCATCATGGAACGGATGCCGCTGGCGAAATCCATCTTGGCAGATTCGTTCACCGAAGTCTGGCGGATCAGCGCGAGCGGATACTCGACCGGGTCTTCCAGTGTCATGATGTTGACCGACTCGGTGTTGATGTGATTCAGCACCGAATAGAGCGTGGTAGTCTTGCCGCTGCCGGTAGGACCGGTCACCAGCACGATGCCTTCCGGCTTGGCGATGATCATTTTGAGCATGTTGAGCGCGGCATCATCCAGACCAAGCTGATTGAGCGGCACGATGCCTTTCTGCCGATCCAGAATTCGCAGCACCAGGTTTTCGCCATGCGTGGTGGGATGCGAAGCCACCCGGAAGTCGATCGGTCGTCCGGACAGGCGCAGCGAGATACGGCCGTCCTGCGGTGCACGGGTCTCGGCGATGTTCATGCTGCTCATCACTTTCAGGCGCACCACCATCGCCGGCCAGAAACTCTTGTGCAAGCTGCGCACCTGGCGCAGCACGCCGTCGACGCGATAGCGGATGCGCAAAAAACTGTTCTCCGGTTCGAAGTGGATGTCCGAAGCACCGCGCTGTACGGCCTCGGTGAGCAGCGCATCGATCAGGCGCACCACCGGCTGGCTGAATTCGTTTACGCCGGACTGCAGCGTCTGGTACTCCATTTCGCCCGGCTCGATTTCATGCAGGATGCCGTCGATCGAGAGTTCGAATCCGTAATACTGATCTATCGCGCGCAGGATGTCAGACTCGCTGGCGAGTTGGGTGGATAGTCGATATTCATCCTTGAGCAGGGCTCGCACCTGATCCAGCGCGATGATGTTATCCGGATCGGCGACAGCCAAAGTCAGGATGCGGCTGGTCTGATCGACTGACAAGGGTAATAATTGATAACGGCGCGCAACATCTTTGGGGATCAGACTCAGTGCGGTCGAGTCTATGATGACGGAAGCAAGATCCACGCTTTCCTGGCCGAGATTTTCCGACAAGACATCGCGGATGGTCGCTTCCGAAAGGAAGCCAAGCCTGACCAGCAGGCGGCCCAGCGGCTGATGCGTCTTGCCCTGCTCTTGCAGGGCGATGCGCAACTGGTCGTCGCTGATCACGCCTTTGCCGACCAGTATTTGTCCCAGCGGTTGTTGGGGTTGGTTGCCCGAACCCCGATTTTCAGACAGCTGATTTTTTGGCATGGAGAATTAGTGCGTCAGATCTTCGATACGTTGTGAAATTTGTTTATGATCAAAACCTGCGCTTTGTTGCGGATCCAGCTGCAAGGCGCGTTGGTAATACTGTGCAGCGGATTTTGTTTGTCCGAGACGATCAAGGCTGATGGCCAAATTAAAAGCCAACTCGGCATTGTCGGGTTCCAACCGGTAGGCATTGAAATAGGCTTGTTGCGCCTCTGCCCAGCGGGCTTGTTCGGCATACCGGTTGCCTAGCGCAAAATGCAAGGCCGATGAATCCGGTTGTTCATTTAGCAAGATTTTCAAACGGCTTTCGCGGTTGTCATCGGTGGTCAAAGCGGACATGCCGGCATTGGCCACGGCATTGCGCGGATCGAGTGACAATGCCTGCGCGTAATAGTGCGCCGCCAGGCTATCTTCGCTACGGCGTTGCGCGATGACGGCCAGTCCGAGTATTGCGTCGATATTGAGTTCATCCAGCTTGAGCACCTCGTGATACAACTGTTGGGCCTGCTCGAATTTCCCGCTGCGATAAGCAAGATAGGCATTATTGAGTATTGGATCAATAGGCTCGTCCTGATGCTGCTCGACAAGCACCGGATTGTCTTTGCGTGATCTGGGTGTTTTAGCCGCTGGATGTACGGTATGCGCGAGTCGTGCAATGCTGGCAGGCTTTGGCCACGCTGCTTGTGGCGAAACGATTTCAGGAACCAGATTATTTTGCGGCGGTGTTGTAGCAAGTACCGGTTTGGCAGGCCGTGCGGCGGCGATTGGTTGCGGCTGCTGGGTGGCATACCACACATACCCGGCTCCTGCGGTGAGTAATAAGACCGTACCGCCCATGGCGATCAGCAGGTTGCGATTGATGCTTGCGCGTGCAAGTGGCGATGCATGGGATTTTGCGCTGAACAGGTTTTGCCCGGCGACGCGGGCATGGTCGGTCGAAGCAGCGACCGCAGCAGGGGGTGTTGCGTCCGGGAGTGTTTCCAGGCTGAGTTCAAGTCCTGAATGGCTACCATCCCCGCCCTGCGCGGATTTGGCTTGCTGCGATTTTTTGCGGGCATCTAATAACAGGCTCATATTTTAGTCTCTCTAAGGATTGCCGCTAGCCGATTCCTGGAAAAACTTTTGATCCGGTAAGTTATTGCGGAATTCACGGAAATCGGCATCCACACTGGCGCTCTTGATGACGACCGGACGCAGGAAGATCACCAGTTCGGTTTTGGTCGTCGTGTCATTCCGATTTTGGAAGAGATTCCCCAAAATCGGAATGCGACCTAGCAGAGGTATCTCGTTGGTGTTGAAATTGATCTCTTCTTTGATTAATCCCCCCATCACAGCCATTTGACCATTTTCGACTTTGATGATGGATTCCATCTCGCGCGTCTGTATTTCCGGTATGAGATTTTTGATAGGCGCGAGACCACAGGTCGTGACACCGAAGCCGCATGGGTTGGCCAGAATCGGATTGGGGTCTTGTACACCAAGACCAACAAGGCTGGAAATGGAGGGGCGCACATTAATGGTTACCGTATCGGTATCGCTGATCTGAGGGGTGACGCTCATCGTCAAACCAATTGAGACAGAATTTGCGGTGGTAGAGTAACTGGCAGTAGCTGGACTCGTTAGTGTTGCGGGAAGAATGTCGGCTTTGACAGTGAAATACACCTTGCTATTCGCTACTTGCAGCGAAGCAGTTTGGTTGTTCATCACGGTTAGCTTGGGGCTGGACAGCACCTTAACATTGCCAAACTGTTCCAGCAGTTGTACCGATGCTTTGATGTCACCAAACTTGGAGGTGGGATTGATGTAGCTGACAGCCAGTGCGCCAGTGGTCGCGGCTATACCAACCGTGCCGGTTTGACTTAACGCAAAGCCTTTTGCGCCGAGCAGTGCGCGCGACCAATCTATGCCTTGCTGGTATTGATCACTGAGCTGCACTTCGACGATGGTCGCTTCGATCAGCACCTGACGTTTTGCCGTTGCCATTACCTTGTCGATAAACTCCTGAACTTTTTCATGTTGACGGCTGGTGGCTCGAACAATGAGCACGCCGGTTTCATTATTTCCAAAAACATTGACTGCGCGTTCATATACCCCCTTCTTGACTGCCACTTCGCCTTGGCCTTGAATGTCCTGATTTCCGCTCCCTGCGACTGAACTGCCAGTGCGGGAGCTACTATTTACTTGCCCACCTTTGGTGGCTTGGTTGATATCTATTCCGTTGTTTTTAGTTGGCGAGGCGAGAGAAGTGGAACCAGAAGCTGCTCCAGTTCCTCTCGCTTGAATTTGTTGCTGAGTTTGTAAATCAACTTGTTCTTGCTGATGCAACTTGTCTTCGTCGAGAATTATATCCTTAACGTTTTGAATCAAACTTTCCATCAGGGAGTTTTTTGTTTCACTGGTGACTATGGTTGAGGATGTATTTCCTCCTGTAGCACCAGTGCTTCCAGCAGCTCCACCGTTAATAATCTGACCGGATGTAGAGTTGATGCTCTTTGCTAAACGGGATATGTTGATGAAATCAATTTTATATGTTTTTAAAAACGGCTTGTCGGGCATCACGGTCAGGGTGCCGTTGTCCAATTCGTAGCGCATATCCACTTGCCTGGAGATGCGCGTCAGGATTTGCGGCAGCGTCTGGTTGATGGCGTTGATCGTTACCGTTCCCTGAATGCCGGATTGGATGTCGAGGTTGATTTTCGCATCGCGCGCCAAGGCGAATAAAATCTCTTGTGCCGGCACATTGGTAACCACCACGCTGTAGGTGGCGACTTTGCCGGCTGGTTTCGGCGGCGGCAGTATGACGCTTTCCTTGATCGATTGCGGGATGTTGTTTGCGGTCTCGGGCTGTATGTCTTGCCGCTGTATGTGCTGGTCCGAAGGCCGAATCGGTTTTGTGCCGCAGCCGGCAAGCATCATCCCGATTACACAGAGATAAAATATGTTGCGTGAACGCATGCTTCCCCCTTGCTTTATTTGGCTTGTAGCCTAACAGCTTTGCTGATATTGCTCAACACACTATCTTTCCCGGCTCGTTCTCAGAATATGTAGGTGGATGTGGCGAATGCTTGCTGGTAACGAGCGGGCAGATCCTTGATCGCGTTGTGTGCCGCATCGACCGATGGGTATGCGCCGTAGAGTACGCGCATTCCGCTTTTGTTGCCGAACTTGGCGGGAAGCAGATAAATTTCGTGGAGAACGCCGAGTTTGTCAGCTCGCATCAAAAAACCTTCGGTACGCTCCGGGTTGATCTCTTCGTTGTAGAACAGTTGGATGCTGGCGACGGTTTTTTTCTGCTCGAGCAATTGTTTTCCCGCTGCCAGGCGTTTTTCAAACAATTTTGTTTTGCTTGCCGCTGGTTTATTGCCCGCAACCGGCACAGGCGGCTGGGTTGTCACAGTCGTGTTGACTGCCGGTGGCGCTTGGCTCAAAACGGGTTTGGGTGTCGGGTTGGCGGTATAAGCAGGAGAGACCGCCGTCTGAGTTGCTTTTTCAGCAGATGCCGGTGCAAGAACATTGTTTGGTTGCGCTGTGATTGGCTGCGCCTCCGGCGCGGGGGTTGCAGGCGTTGCTGCAAGGGCTGGTGGTTTGTTTGGGGTTGATGGCCTGTCTTGGGTTTGCCGAAGCGGTGTTTGCGGTTTATTCAGCATCCACCAGGCTGACAAGCCGATTAACAGCAGTGCGGCAGTTGCGCTTCCCAGCAGCAGATTTTTATTGGGCAATTTGCGGGCGGAGCCGAGCTCGCTGTCGCGCATCGCCGCTTGTACATGACGCGCCTCGATGTCGTGGGTGTCTTCCACGAAAGCGGCCAACAGTGATTTATCCGCGAGGATATTGACGCGGCGCATCAGCCCGTTGGACGCGCCGGCGATGAGTTTGATCGCATGCGGCGAAAAAATGTTAGGGCCGTGGTAGCCGGCCGCACGCATCCGGAACATCAGGTAGCTTTCCAGGATGTTGCGCGACAAAGGCTGCATGTGGAAATGATGCACGATGCGATCCTTGAGTTGGCGCATATTCGGCTGGTCCAGCTTGGCGTTCAATTCAGGCTGTCCGAACAGGACGATCTGCAGCAGTTTGGCATTGCCGACTTGCAGGTTGTACAGCAGGCGCAATTCTTCCAGTGTGTCAGGCGGCATGGCGTGGGCCTCGTCCACCAGCACGACGATACGCTTGCCTTCACGCGCTTTCTCTTCGAGCTTGTTCTGGATATTCTGCATGATGATGCCGACACGCTCGCCTTCGATGTTCAGACCGAGCCCGTCGGCAATCGCGTACAACATCTCTTCGCGCGACAAGCTTGGGTTGGCCAGATAGATGGTCTCGATGTGCTTGGGTAGTTTTTCCAGCAACATCCGGCACAACATGGTTTTGCCGCTGCCGACTTCGCCGCTTACCTTGATGATGCCCTCGACTTCAGAGATGGAGTAGATCAGCGCGTCAAGAATTTCACCGCGATTGGCACCGGAAAAAAAGAATACCGTGACGGGCGTGATCCTGAATGGCGGCTCGGTGAGCCCGAAATGCTCTAAATACATGAATGTATCCTATTCCTTGAGCTTTTCATGCACACCCATACGACTGTGCAGTGTGGTGCGGTTGATGCCGAGCAGTCTGGCGGCTTCACTGATGTTGCCTGCGGCCAGTTCCAGTGCGGCGGCGATATAATGACCTTCCTGATCGCGCAGGTGCTGATCAAGGCTGAAGTCTCCTTGTTGCAGTTGTTGCTTTGTCGACTCCGAGGAGGTGGCATCTTGCGAGTGAACGGACATTTCCAACGGGTCGAATTCGTCTTGCAGATGCAACACATCGACTTTTTGACCGGGATATTTTGTGCTTAGCCGGATGACGATGTTGCGTAATTCGCGGGTGTTGCCGGGAAAGCTGTATTGTTCCCAACGCTGCAATGCCTCAGGGCTTAACTCAAATGGTATTAACTTGATTTGCTGGGCGTAAAAGGCGCGGAAATGGTTCAGCAGAACCAGCTTGTCCTGGCCCAGTTCACGCAACGGCGGAACGGTGATCGAGAATACATTCAGGCGGTGGTAAAGGTCGCCGCGAAACGTGCCGATCCGGACGGCGTCGCGCAGGTTGCGGTTAGTCGCGGCGATGATGCGAGCGCTGCTTTTGCGCGTTGTTGTTTCTCCGACTCGCTGATATTCGCCGTTTTCCAGCACACGCAATAACTTGGTTTGAAGTTCAAGCGGCAACTCGCCGATCTCATCAAGAAACAGCGTGCCGTCAGATGCGTCTTCAAAAAAACCGGACTGCGCGCCGGTCGCGCCGGTGAATGCACCTTTGCTGTATCCGAACAGGGTGGGCTCGATCAGTGTCGGTGAGATTGCGGCGCAGTTGAGAACTTTGAATGACGCATCAGGGCGGTTTCCCAGTTTTTGTATCGCGGCGGCAACCAGTTCTTTGCCGCAACCCGATTCCCCCTCGATGAGCACCGGAAAAGGTATCGCGGCATACATCACGATCTGGTTGCGCAAAGCTTGTGTCGCCAGGCTGTGGCCGACGATGCCGAGGGATTGTTTGTCCTGTTCTTCATCGCGGTGCTCTCTGTCCTGAACTTTCAGCGCGTCGTCCAGATACTTTTTGATTTTCTCGGGCGCACAGGGTTTGGCAATGAAATCTACCGCCCCCAACGAGCGTGCATGACGTGCGTTGCTTTGCTCATCTTGCCCGGACAAGACGAAAATCTTGATCTTCGGCGAATGCGCCAGTAATTCGGCGATAAGTTGAAAACCTTCGTCCGGACGGTGAGGGACGGGCGGAAGCCCCAAATCGATCAGCGCCAGTTGCGGGGAACTGGGCAATTTACGCAGCAAGGCAATCGCAGCAACGCGTGTTTCGGCCTGATGAATCTCGAAGTCATTGCTGAATGCGACCGCCAGTCCTTCGCGAATCAGCGGGTCGTCATCAACAATCATCAGGCTGGGTAGTATCGAAGGAGAGTTCAATTTTTGCCCATCGCGATAGGTATTGGGTGCGGAGCATAACGGCAAGTTGGCGGAAGCTCAATAGGGGAAATTGCACAGATATTCATATTGAGGTCAATTAGTTGGGGATTATTGATTGGGTGGTTTAGAATGCACGGTCTTGATTTTCTGGGTTTCAATTTTGTCTTTGTCCGCTTTGGTCGAAATTCGCGACCTCAATTTTGCCTACGATAGGCGTCCGGTCCTGGAGGGCATCAACATGAATTTTCCGAAAGGAAAGTTGATTGCTATCATGGGCTTGAGCGGCTGTGGCAAGACTACACTGCTGCGCCATATCGGCGGTGCACTCAGGCCGACCAAGGGTTACGTCAAGGTGGATGGCCAAGTCATCCATGAGCTGGACCAGGATGGCTTGTACCGGATGCGCCGCAAGATGGGCATGCTGTTTCAGTTCGGCGCATTGTTCACTGACATGACGGTGTTTGACAACGTGGCGTTTCAGATGCGCGAACATACCGACCTGCCGGAAGAGATCATTCACGACCTGGTCCTGATGAAACTGCATGCAGTGGGTTTGCGCAGCACGTATAATCTGATGCCTTCCGAATTGTCCGGCGGCATGGCACGGCGTGTGGCATTGGCACGCACTGTGGCGCTCGATCCGATGCTGATCATGTATGACGAGCCGTTTGCCGGGCTGGATCCGATTTCATTGACCGTGGTGGGTGATTTGATCCGGCGCTTGAATGACGCGCTGGGTGCGACCTCGATAGTGGTCACCCATGATGTGCAGGAGTCCTTGAAGATCGTGGACTATGTCTACTTCATGGCGAACGGGGTGATCGTGGCGGAAGGAACACCCGAAGAGATTCGGGCATCGGACCGGGATTTCGTGCATCAGTTCGTGCATGGCGAAATGGACGGACCGGTGCCATTCCATTACCCCGGCGGTGACTACCGCCAGGATTTGAATTTGTGAGAATGACAATGCCAGCAGCCAAGACATTCAAAGTGATCGGCCATCGCACCATCAATGCGGTATGGCGCATCGGTATGGCGGCGCGATTCTTTTTTCTTACCCTGATGTATTCGGGAAGCAGTTTTCGCCGCTTCCACCTGACTGTAAAAGAATTGTTTTCCACCGGCGTGATGTCGCTGATCATCATCATCGTGGCGGGGCTGTTTGTCGGCATGGTGCTGGGATTGCAGGGCTATGAAACGCTCAAGCGCTACGGCTCGGAATCGGCGTTGGGCAGCATGGTGGCGTTGAGCCTGGTGCGCGAACTGGGGCCGGTGGTGGCCGCGCT
>Ga0208080_1000750_pt1 | contig 16219 bp, 14 predicted proteins | sample NGESurdeep092012_3_FD_184476 | JGI IMG/M metagenome (GOLD analysis project Ga0208080, IMG submission 184476) | Arctic peat soil microbial communities from Barrow, Alaska - NGEE Surface sample 210-3 deep-092012 (SPAdes) | ecosystem: Environmental > Terrestrial > Soil > Wetlands > Peat ...
CGCCTGACGACGTGAAAGTGGTGATCGAGGTCACCCCGTCGTGACCGGTTCCCATCTACCCGGAGACAGTGGGGGAGGCCCGCACCACCACCACATCCATCCCTACGATCCGGATGCTGTCGGAGTGCCGGGAGCGGGACGAACGATCGCCGATGGGGTCATCGAGCTCGATACCCTCCTGGGCGGGTGGGAGCGGGTCACCGCCGGATATTTGATCGAAGGGCCGGAGCCGGTGCTGGTCGAGACGGGAAGCCAAAGCTCGGTGCCGGTGCTGCTGGCCCAGCTCGATGCGCTCGGGCTCGGCCCCGAGGATCTGGCCGGGGTGGTCGTCACCCACATCCATCTCGATCATGCCGGCGGAGTGGGAAACGTGGCCCGGGCCTTCCCCAAGGCCACCGTGTATGTGCACCCGAAGGGGGCGAGGCACCTGGCCGACCCGACCAAGCTGGTCGACTCGGCGGCTCGGGTCTACGGCCCATTGCTCGACACGCTGTACGGCCGGCTCGATCCCACCCCACCCGAACGGCTCCATGTGCTGGAGGATGGCGAGGCCATCCGGGTGGGCCCGAACCGGTCACTCATCGCGGTGGACTCGCCGGGGCACGCCAAACACCACGTTGCTCTGCATGACTCCCTGAGTGGCGTGCTGTTCGCCGGCGATGCGGTGGGGGTAAAACTGCCCGACGCCGGCGTGCTGCGTCCCTCGACCCCACCTCCTGATTTCGATCTCGACCAGGCACTGCACTCGCTGAAGCGGTTCGCCGATCGCCGGCCTACCGGTATCGCACTGGCCCACTACGGCCTCCTCCGCGATCCGGGAGACGTCTTAGAGGAAGCGGATGGCACCTTGCGGCGGTGGGCCGAGGTGGCCGAGGCCGCATTCCGCCAGGGCGAGGACATCGCCGCAGCGCTGGCCATCGAGTTCGAGAGCGACATGGCCGGTGTCCCCGACGAACATCGGAAGAAGCTCGACATCATGAATGGCGTGCACTCCAATGCCGCCGGTCTGCATCGTTGGTTGTCGACCCGCCAGGCGGCGGGTGACGCCAAGGACTGACCGTCCGAGGTGCCTGGCACGGTGAGAGACCGAACCGGTACCGGAAGGACCGGGCACCGATTCGATCTCTGAGAATCGACACCATTGTGGCTCTGACTGCGTGGCGGAGGGAGTGGGATTCGAACCTACGGTGCCTTGCGACACAACGGTGTTCGAGCTGGACTGGGCGCTTCGCACGGCGTCCTGGCTAATCCCAGATAGTGCCATCTACCAGGGAATATATGGTGTAACTTTCGCAGCCCGTCTGACTGAATCCTCACTGCCGGGAGTGAGCGGCATTGGGCTTCGTTGAAGACTTGCCCGTCCGATTACAAGTGGGCGCCGGGCTGTAGCACCAGATCGCGTCCGGTGCTCCTTTGTCCCATTGCCGTAGGTAATATGGGTTACAACCGCCGACGAATGCGCAGCAGTGCGCCCACCCAGGACACACCGGGACGGTGTTGTTGGGTTGGATATTGGGTGTGAGCACGCCCTCGGGCCGTCGGTTGCCGCACTGCCCTCCCAGAGGGCGGCCCACCAGCGTTGTCGGGTGCATTCGCCCGGAACCCGCTGGCCATGATCCCCAAAGGCCACCAGGCGATGGTGTCCGCCGCCTTCAAGACCGTCTTCGCGTAGCTGTCCCCGAAAGAGATCCATGCCCAGTGGGATCAGATGGCAGGCATCCTGGAAGAGCGATTCGGAAAAGCCTCCACCCTGACGAGGGAGGCCAAGGAGGAGGTGCTCGCCTTCACCGCATTCCTCACCGAGCACTGGCGCCAGATCTGGTCGACCAACCCGCTATTGGCTGAACATGGAGCTGAAGCGCCGGTCCATGTCGGGCCATCATCAGTCCGATGCGTTCACGGCCGCATCGCGCACACGGAGACGAGCTGGAGTCTTCACTCGAACGTCAAGACGATCAGCGTCGCGCCAATGGCAGGTTCTGACTCACGCTCCTAACCGAGGTGGATGACGTGGCCACGTCCTCGGAACTATCTAAGGACGCGTTTGCATTCGTCGAGGCTGGTCTCTCCCAACCGAACCTTTGCGAAGGCATCCTGCAGCAGCGTTTGCATCCCGCCGGCCGTTGCAGCCAGGGCGATCACATGAGCTGGAGCGCGTCCCAACACAAGCGTCTTGAGCTCGTCGTTCATTACCAGCACTTCGTGGACGGCCAGTCGTCCCTGGTAGCCGCTCCGCCCACACTGCGCGCATCCGTTGGCCCGGTAGAGCGAAACATCCGACGAGGGGTCGTCAATCAGCGACATCGTAGTGAGTTCCAACAGCTCCTCGGGACTCGCAGGCTCGGCGGTCTTGCATCGGTCGCACAGGCGTCGAAGCAGCCGCTGGGCCACCACACATTCCAACGAAGACGTGACCAAATACGGCTCAAGCCTCATGTCAATCAACCGGGTGGTACTCGATGCCGCATCATTGGCGTGGAGTGTCGACAACACGAGGTGACCGGTCAACGCTGACTCGGCTGCGATCCGCGCCGTTTCGAGATCCCGGATCTCCCCGATCAGGATGATATCGGGGTCTGACCTGAGGGCTGCTCGCAAGCCGGATGCGAACGTGTATCCGACCTTCGCGTTCACCTGTGTCTGCTTGATGCCGGCGACACGGTATTCGATCGGATCCTCAACCGTGATGGTATTGCGGCTCGGCACATTCAATTCATTCACGGTCGCATAGAGCGTGGTCGTCTTTCCAGAACCGGTCGGGCCGGTGACCAAAACCATTCCCCACGCCCTTCGAAACGACTTCTCATACCGGCTGAAGGCATCAGGCATGAAGCCGAGTCTGGCGATGTCGAGCAGGCCCTGGTCCTTTTGGAGCAACCGCAGAACCAATGCTTCCCCGTAGATCGTCGGGAGACTGGCTGCCCTGATGTCCACGGAGAGTCCGTGAGCGACCATGGAGACGCGCCCGTCCTGAGGACGTCGGTGATCCGCGATGTCCATTCCCGTCATGATCTTGACTCGGCTGATAATGCCGGCTCGAAGGGACGACGGAGCGTTCGTCACGTCGTGAAGGATCCCATCGACCCGGAACCGGACCCGAAGGCCCTCTTTGGTGGGCTCAAGATGGAGATCTGAGGCGCGTTCGTCCACGGCCCGCCTGAGCAGCTGATTCACGAATGTGATGACAGGGCCCGCAGCTTGGGACAGATCCACATCGGGAGAGACATCGATATTCGAGATATCGCTCGATCGGGGCACATCGGCCTTTACCCCTGAAAGACCATCACTCTCCACGAGCAGGTCCATTTTTTGATAGCTCTTCTCGATTGCCTGCCGAAGTTGGTTTGGCGCAACAACCACCAAACGAACCGGCAGCGAAGCCATCATCTTGAGATCATCAAGCGTCTGGATGTCCCGCGGGTCGGCGAGAGCGACCACGACGGCGTTGTTTTCGAATCCCACCGGAAGCACGCCTCGGGACCAGCAGAAAGCCTCCGGGATTTGGTTCAAAGCCGCAGGATCGGGTGGATCTAGACCGAGATCCCGATACGGCAGATCGAACATCGTTGCCAATGCACCGGCAAGGTCGGCTTCGTACAGGACACCGTGAGCGACCAGGATCTCACCGAGGCGCTTCCCGGTCTGTCGCTGCTCCTCGAGCGCCCTTTCGACTTGTACACTCGTCGCCAGGCCGGTCGCGATGAGATGCGCACCCAGAGGAGCGTGTTGACCACCCGGGTAATACTCGTCAACTCGGTCGTTTGTCAGCGTCACCCCGGTCGTTCGTCAGCGTTAAGGTCAACAGTCATTGAGCGTAGCTCGCTAGCCCATCGCCCCGGCGGTGGGTCCACAAGCGCTCGAATGTCGGGTTCGCAAGTGGCCGCCCGACATGAATCGGGGCCGGGACCACAAGGATATGTGTGGCGGCATGTCAATTGCTCTTTGGATCCAGCACCTTCGTGGCATCCGCGCCAACGAGCTTCCCAGCGAAACCGATCTGAGGCGCTGAGCGCCGGTGTCCCACCGGGTGACGACAGGCTTGCCAATCGTGACGATGTCGATCGGCAGCGGTATGGCCAAGCCGGGCGAACGCGGACAGGCGCCAACTGGTCCCTGCCAACTCGTCAACCGATGACTTGGTCCCTGGCGATGGGGGCTCGTCGCGATATGGCCAAGGACCCAAGGGCCGTCAAGAGCGCGTTGCGAAGGCTTCACCATCCAGAGGAGTCGAGCGTCCTGGCCCTGTGACGCCACGCCAACCGGCCCCCACGGGCATCAGTGGTGGTAATGCCGGCCACGATGAGAAGACGTCGTGGCAACCCGTACTGATGCTGATCCCAGGTCCTGATCGGTCGCCCAAGTGTGTCTACGCCCGACCACGGCCACGAGCGTCAGACGAAGATTTTGTGGAGGGCTTCCAACCAGTGATCCTCGACACGGTTGACCGATGCGCTCAAGGCGATTCGGACCATGGGAGGGGTCCAGGGCGCACCGCCCTGGCGTAGAGCCAAGGAGCCACAGTGCCTGGTCAGCACAAGTACTCCGATCTGAAACCACTGCTCCGTGCCGAGGAGACAGCGATACTCCTGGGCGAGACCCGCTCAACTCTCTACAGGGCGATCAAGGACGGAAAGTTTCCGATCCCCGTGCATCGAATCGGTTCCCGCATCCGGATTCCTCGCCGGTCCATCGAGCGCTTCCTCGCCGGCGAGGTCTCCACCACCCGGTAGGAGCGATTGGCTCTCAGTGTTCGACAGATCGGGCAAAGCGAGCTTCCCCATGACTTCCGCGGCTTGGCGGTCGGTTGCCTCGAGGAAGTGCGCATAGGTGCGCAACGTGATCGCGGGGTTCTCGTGCCCCAGACGCTCGGCGATTGTCCGGACGTCGACCCCAGCTCCGGCAAGCGTGGTCGCGGAGAAATTCCGAAGGTGGTGGAAATTGACATGCTCCAAGTCGGCCCGCTTGCGGTGAGTCCGGAACGCGTCGGTGACCCGGTCCGGCTTCCAAGGCGTTCTCGAATCTCCCTCCTGAGACCAAATGTAGGCTTCGGAAGAGAGTTCGGAACCGATGTCTCGGGCTCGCTGTTCGACTCTCTCGTGGTGGGTCGTCAGGACGGAGACCGTCGCAGCGTCGAGCGAGATTCGCCTCGCACGGTGGGTCTTGGGGTCTTTTACTTCCACACCACGGCTTGTGTCGGAGATCGATCGTCGGACCGTCACGGTCGCTTTGTCGACCTCGAGGTCCGACCAGCGCAGACCGCACAACTCGCCTCGGCGACATCCGGTGGTGGCGGCGACGAAGAGCATCGAGGCCATGTCGGGATCGACCTTCTCGACCGCGCTGATCAGACGGCTGATGCCCTCGGCATCGGGCGGGCTCACCTCCGGCGGCATCGCTCCCGGGGGAGTGGCGCGCTCTGCCGGAGAGCGGTCGATCCAATCCCATTTGACCGCCTGGCGCAGGGCCGTCGAGAGCGCCGCGTGGCAGTGGCGGACGTACACGGGGGAGAGGCCGGCTCCGAGCAGCGATTGGTAGAGGTCATCGAGCTGGACCGGAGTCAATCGCCGAAGCTTGACCGTCCCGAGCGCCGGTTCGAGGCGCGCTCGGGCGAGAGACCGGTATCCGTCAATCGTCTTTGGAGTGCGCCCGCGTGCCTCGAGGTGGTCGATCCAGCGGTCCAACAGTTCGCCGACCGTCTTGTCGGATCCGGCGTGACTGCCGTCTTGCGCCTCCGTGACCAATCTCGCCAGGGCCTTTGACGCTTGGCGACCGGAACCCCGGAAGGTTCTGCTGATCTGCCGGTGCTTCCCCGTGAGAGGGTCTCGTCCCGCCCGTACGCGTAGTTCCCAGACGCCTGGTTGTCGCTCGCGCATGGTTCCTGCCATTGCAGGAGCGTACCCGTTGGAAGGTTTGTGAGGGATTTATGAGGGATGGTCCCCGGTCCGAACCCGCAGGCCCGAACCGGAAAACCACTCCTGAACTGGCGGAGGGAGTGGGATTCGAACCCACGGTGCCTTGCGACACAACGGTTTTCGAGACCGTCCGATTCGGCCACTCTCGCATCCCTCCGGACGAGAGGCTAGTCGCGGCGGCGGCCGAAGAACCCGGTCAAGAGAGCTGATGCCTGGTCGGCTCGCACACCGGCGGTGACGGCCACCTCATGATTCAGTCTCGGATCGGCACACAGGTTGTAGAGGGAACCGCACGCCCCGGCCTTGGGATCAGCCGCCCCGAACACCACCCGGCCCACCCGGGCGGCCACCAACCCTCCGGCGCACATCGGGCATGGCTCCAGGGTCACCACCAGGGTTACGTCCGTCAGCCGCCACCTACCCAGTGCCGCGGCGGTGTCGGCGAGGACGAGTAGTTCGGCGTGGGCAGTCGGGTCGCCTTTCAGCTCGCGCTCATTGTGCCGAGCTGCGATTACCCGACCATTGATCAGAGTCACCGCACCCACCGGGACGTCGTTGTGAGCTTCGGCCATCTCCGCCTCGGCCAGAGCCATCCCCATGGCGGCGCCATCGTCGAGTCGCCCTGCCGGCGCGTTGATCCCCATGTGGCGGAGGCGGTGGGATTTGAACCCACGGTGAGTTTCCCCACACACGATTTCCAATCGTGCCGATTCGGCCGCTCTCGCACGCCTCCGGTTGGAACGCCCCGCCAAGGATCGAGGTTCCCGAGGCGGAGGCGTGTACAGCCCCGACAGGCTACTCCGCCGCCCCGCCACCCCCCACCCCGGTTGACGGCGGCGGCGCCGTCCATGTCCATCGAGCACTACGCTGTCCCCGGTCCCGACGTTCTGTGCGGCGGCCGGGTCCTGCGCAACGGTCCCCTGTGAATCGAGTCAGGGTCGGAAGGCAGCAGCTCTCAGCGGGTCAGGCCGTGTGCCGTAGTCAACCTGGCCGCCGCACTGAACGTCGGGGCTTGTCGGGCCCGTCGCCCGATAGGCTCCCCGACGTGGCTGCCCTCCGAGACGACACTGGCGACGCAACCCCTGAAGACACCCCGTATCAGTCGCTATACCGGCGGTTCCGCCCCTCGACGTTCGCCGAGGTCAAAGGTCAGGATCATGTCGTCCTCGCCCTCCGGAATGCGGTCCGGGACGGTCGGGTGGCCCACGCCTACCTATTCAGCGGGCCGCGGGGTACCGGGAAGACGTCCACTGCCCGTATTTTGGCCAAGGCGCTCAACTGCACCGATCTCCATGAAGGCGAACCGTGTGGTCAGTGCTCCTCGTGTACCGAGATCGCCAAAGGCACCTCCCTCGACGTCCACGAGCTCGATGCCGCCTCCAACAACGGGGTCGACGCCATGCGCGACCTGGTGTCACGGGCCGCCCTCGGTACTCCGGGCCGCCAGAAGGTGTACATCGTCGACGAGGTCCACATGTTGTCGACCGCCGCATCCAACGCCTTGTTGAAGACGCTGGAGGAGCCGCCCGCCCATGTGATTTTCGTGTTGGCCACCACCGATCCGCAAAAAGTGCTTCCCACCATCCGTAGCCGAACCCAGCACTACGAATTCCGTCTGTTGGGGGCCGACATTCTCGGAGAGTTGCTCAAGCAAGTGCGACGGGATGCCCATCTCGAGGTACCCGACGAGGCGCTCGATGTGGCCGTCCGCCGGGGTCGCGGTTCGGCCCGGGACGCGCTCTCCGTGCTCGACCAGGCCGCTGCGTCCGACACCGTGGAGGATGACCTCCCCGAACTGGATGAAATTGTCGAAGCGTTGGCTGAACGCGATGCGGGTCGGGCCCTGGTGGCGGTGGCTCACCTCACCTCGGCCGGGTTCAGCCCCCAGCAGCTCACCGGAGACCTCATCGATGTGCTCCGCCAGGGCTTTTTGGCCATGGTCGCCCCCGAGGTGGTGGGGGTGGTCGTCACCGAACGTGAAACCATCGGGGAGGTGACCGAGCGTCTGGGTCTACCCGCCCTGGTGCGGGCGGTCGAGGTGCTGGGTCGGGCCCAAGCCGGCATGCGGGACGCCCTCGACCCTCGGGTGAGCCTCGAGGTGGCATTGGTTCGTCTCGCCCACCCCGAAGCCGACGAGTCGCCCGAAGCGATGTTGGTGCGGATCGAGCACCTCGAACGCCGAGAGGGAGTCGCCAGTGCGCCCCTCGCCGCCCCGGTCACTCCCACCACCCCGGTCGGCGCCACCACCCCGGTCGGCGCCACCGACCTTCCCACCTCGGGAGCGACCTCGGCCCGTAAGACCTTGGGGGCTGTACGGCGGGAGTCCGCGCCGCCTATCCCCGCGCCGGCGTCTGCCCCGGCCGGCGTCCCCCAGGGTGCATCCGAGCCGATCCCCGAAGCACCGACCCCGCCTCTTGCCAACCAGCCGGCTCCGGCGGCGGCCGGACCTGTCTCGGCGGCAGGGTTTCCCACCCGCGACCAACTGGTCCAAGCCTGGGGCGATCACATCCTTGGGCGGTTACGGCCCAAGGCCAAAGCTCTCTTCCAAGCAGGGAGATTCGTCGGCGTGGAGAATGGCAAGGCGGTCTTCGGACTGCCCAACGAGATCCATCGCCGACGGTGCGAGGACATTCGGGGGGATATCGAGCCGGCTCTCTCCGAGTACTTCGGGCAACCGGTGGTGCTGTCGCTGGTGGTCGAGAGCGTTGCAGTTGAACGGGTGGATGACCCACCCCGGCCCGGGGCTGGGTCGCCCACCAGGCCCGACCGCTCCATCCCCTCAACCGACGCCACCCCGGCCACCCCCGACGACGAGGACACCAGTGACCTGTCGAGCTTTGACGACGCCGAGCCGGCGAGCATCGTCACGGTGGACAACTCGGCGGAGGCCCGGGTGCTCGAGGCCTTTCCGGGTGCCGAGGAAATTCGGTAGATGGGCGTCTTCTCCGGACCACTGCAGTCACTGATCGACGAACTGGGGCGGCTTCCGGGTATCGGGCCCAAGTCGGCACAACGGATCACCTTCCACTTGCTCAAGGTGGCGCCGGAAGACGCTCTCCGGCTGGCTCAGTCGATCATCGCCGTCAAAGAGCGCATCACGCTCTGCACCCGATGTTTCAATGTCGCCGAGGGAGGCCTCTGCGCCATTTGCCTCGATGATCGCCGCGACTCCACCTCGGTATGCGTGGTGGAGGACCCCCGCGACATTGTCGCCGTCGAAAAGACCGGTGAGTTCGCGGGGCGCTACCACGTACTGCAAGGCGCCCTGAATCCCATCGAGGGAATCGGCCCGGATCAGTTGAGGGTGCGTGAGCTCCTGGCCAGGCTCGAGGAAGAGGGGATCGCCGAGGTCATCTTGTGCACCAACCCCAACCTCGAGGGAGAGGCGACGGCAATGTATCTGGCCCGCCTACTCAAGCCCATCGGTCTCGTCGTCACCCGCATCGCCAGTGGGCTGCCGGTCGGAGGGGATCTCGAGTATGCGGATGAGTTGACGCTCGGGCGGGCGTTGGAGGGCCGTCGGGTCGTCGAGGCATAGCACTGGCTTCGACGGGGTGGTTCGGGCACCATGAGGCAATGACGAAACGGCCCGGGACGATCAAATATCTGTGGCTGCTCCGCCATGGGAAGGCCGCGCCGAATGGCCTTCAGGGTGGAGGCGACAAAGAGCGGCCGCTGACGGGGCGAGGGCGAAGGGACGCCACGGCCTTTGGACATCGGCTGGCGGCAGGAAGGGGCGTTTTCGGGCTCCATGACGTTCCGCTTCCGGATGTGGCCATCTGCTCGGCGGCATCCAGGACCCGCGAGACCGCCGATCTGGTTCTGGTGGCAATGGGAAAGGAGATACCCCTTGAGTCGTTCCACTCGCTCTACGGTGCCGGTCCCGCCACGGTGCTTCAGTACATCCGGGAACTCGATGACAGCAGGGAGAGTGCACTGGTGGTCGGCCACAATCCGACCATGTACCAACTGGCGTGGGAGTTATTGCCGCGTGCCGACATTGAGTCCGACGGTGATGATGCGGGTACCGGGGGAGGCCGGTCGACCCTCCAGAACCACGGTTTTCCCACCTGCGCGCTGGCGGTGCTCCGGCTCGAGGTGGCGTCGTGGGGGGACGTCGACTATGAGCGTGGTTCGTTGGCCGGAGTGGTCAGTCCGCCGTACTGACCGGCTCGGCAGGGGTCTCAGCTCCCCGATGGGTGGGAGTTCCGCCGGAACAGTTGAGACACGGCGCGGAGCGGACGGGTGATCTTCCAGCTCGAGGATGACTTGATCCGGACGAATTCGGCCACATGGGCATCCAGATCGATGCGGGCGTTGCCAAGTTCGGTCTGCGAGGTAGCCAATTGGCCGAGGAGGTTCGACAAGGCGTGAGCGTTACTCTCGACCACCGTCTGATGCGCGCTGACCAGCGCGTCATGGCTGTCGACAAGGGTTCCGTAGGCCGCACCCATGCGACTCAATTCGGCCTCCAGCGCCGCCCGGGCACCCCCGCCCGGGTTGTGTTGTGAACTCCGGGCCAGAGGACGACGCAGCTCGTCCCAGAGCACCGCTTCTTGCATGGCCACGGCTTCCTCCCGGGTGGTCGGCTCTGGAGTCTGCAAGGAGACTTCGGCTTGAAATGCGGCCTCACTGGCCACCGCGTCGGCGATCCAGCTTCCATCCGCCGGCAGGCCGATCAGCGTTCCCACGTACCGGACGACCGCCTCGACGGTGAAGGCTCCCCATCGGCTGGGCTTGGTCATCCGTGACAATCGCTGCCCGGTGACCAGTGCGCCGCGGGCTACTACCGCCTCTCGGGCGATGCCCCTCTGCACGAACTTGGAGTCAATGACCCGAAGAGTCCCGTCGGGAAGTGCCACCAGATTGTGTGGCAGCAGATCGATGGGGACAGGTTGCCCCTGTTCAAATTCATCGGACAGTAAGTCGGTCCATCGACCCAGCCAATCGATGAGCTCCTTGTCGTTGGCGTGGCTGAGCAGAACCAGAAAATCAGTCCCTCCGGTCCACGGCGTTCTCCCCAGTTGGAGCTGCACAGGCGTGTCGGACGGAGACTTCCGACCCGTGGTCGAGCCGTAATCGATCGGGGTGTTTGACCCTGCCCCATCGGCGGCGAGGGCGCGACGATCGAAGACGATGGAGTCATCTTGGTTGACTACCCGAGTCTCGGAGGCATACGCGGCTCGCCGTGCTGTCGAGTAGTAAGCGGCCAGCAGGTCGGGGGGCCAGAGGGGGCTGAGCGGTTGGCGGGAGGCCAGGATCACAAAGGAGTTGGCGGTCTGGGCTCCCAGCCCTGCTTCGATCATGGTGCGCCACACCGCTCCCTCGTTGGCGACGCGGTCGACGGCCCCGCCCCAGTCGGGACTGGGGAAATGCGGAATGCGATATGCCAGCGACTCGTCGGCCCCCAGAAGCTCATCGGCCATGACAATCCGGGTGAGCTTGTAATCGGGGAACGCTCCGAACACCCGAGGGGTGAGACTGGTCTGGAGGATCAGACTTTCCAGCTCACTGCGAGAGAAGGTGCGGGCCAGCGACCCGTTCGGATAGCCCTCCAACGAATCGAACGGGCGGTTCGAGTGGTCTTCGGGGGCCCCGGATAGATATTTGACCCCAATCCGGTTTTCGATGGCCACCAGCAGGGTTCCATCGTCAGTCAACAGGGACGTGGCTCGGTGAAGGAACTTCTCGTAGGGTGCCAGGTCGGGGGAGCCCGACCCCACATATTCGAGCACACCCACCAACACGATGACGTCGTAGACGTTTTCGCCGGGGACATCGAACAAATCCCCCACGAACACCTCGACACCGGGCAGATCGCGGGTGCGGGTGCGGGCGACTCTGGCCCGGGCAGGAACCGGCTCGACCGCGTCAACCAGGTCACACTCCTCACCGAGGTACCGGGTGATCGCCCCGCATCCCGCACCAACCTCGAGCACCCTGAACGTGCGTTGCAGGGCCAGGGGTCGCAAGACGTTGGCCCGATCGTGACTCAGGTGGTACCGCTCCGGCCAGGTCTGCGCACTTCCGGCCAGTTCGTCGCTTGTCGAACTGAGATCGTCGGCACCCTCAATGATGTCGAACAGACGCTGCTCGGCGCCGTCGAGATAGTGAAACGGCGTGACTGAGAGAATTCGACACCCGTCCTCGTCGACCGAGGCACCGATTTGCCGCAGCGGCGTGGTGGCGAGTTCGCTCATTGCTGAAGTCAACTCCCATGTTCTGTGAGAAAGCCAGGTGAATATCCGGGCGCTCGGGTCATGGGGGCCCGGATGGAGGCGTCGGCGATCGGCGGGATGTCCCTATTTACAGCGTGCGGAGCACCGCGGCGTCGCCTTGGCCGCCACCACCGCACAGGCTGACGGCCGCCGTTCCCCCGCCCCGACGCTTGAGCTCGAGAAGAGCCGTCAATGCCAATCGGGTCCCAGACATGCCCACCGGATGCCCGAATGCGATGGCACCCCCATTGACGTTGACCTTCTCCTCGGAAATTCCGAGGTCATCGGCAGAAGCCAGGCCCACCGCGGCGAACGCTTCATTGATCTCGAACAGATCGATGTCGCTGACCGACAGACCGGCCTTGGCCAAGGCCACCGATGTGGCGTGGGACGGCTGATTGAGAAGCGATGGGCCGGGACCGGCCACTTGGCCGTAGCTGACCAGTTCGCCCAACGGAGACAGACCCAGTTCTTCGGCTTTGGCCTTGGACATCACGATGACGGCGGCGCCACCATCGGAAATCTGCGATGCGTTACCGGCGGTGATGGTGCCACTCTTATCGAAGGCGGGCCGGAGCTTGCCCAGGGATTCGGCAGTGGTTTCGGGCCGAACTCCCTCATCGGTGTCGACGATGATCGGGTCACCCTTTCGCTGGGGCACGTTGACCGCGACGATCTCTTCGCTGAACTTGCCGTCCTTGATGGCGGCCGCGGCCCGCTCGTGGGAGAGCGCACTGAAGGCATCTTGGCGTTCCCGGGAGACCCCGTTGGCTCCGTTGTAGCGCTCGGTCCCGAGTCCCATGGCGCACTGGTCGAAGGCGCAGAACAGACCGTCGTACATCATCGAGTCGACAAGGGTGCCGTCACCGATCCGGTATCCGGCCCGGGCCCCGGGCAGCAGGTAGGGAGCCTGGGTCATCGATTCCATGCCGCCGGCCACCACAATGTCAGCCTCGCCGGCATTGATCAGCAGGTCGGCCAAGTAGATGGCGTTCAAACCCGAAAGGCAGACCTTGTTCACGGTGGTCGCCGGCACGGTCATGGGGATCCCGGCCTTGGCCGCGGCCTGACGCGCGGTGATCTGCCCGGTCCCGGCCAGGATCACCTGTCCCATAAATACGTAGTCGACCTGTTCGGGCTTGATCCCGGCACGCTCCAGTGCGGCGGCAATGGCGAAGCCACCGAGCTCGGTGGCAGCGAAGCCACCCAGTGCGCCCGACAATTTGCCGATCGGGGTACGGGCACCAGCGACGATAACGGAACCGGACATGATGACCTCCGGGGCCTGACGGCCCGATTAGGCGGCGACCCTCCAGGGGTCGAGTTCGCCAACAGACTATCGGCGGTTCAGGCTTGCGGGAACTCGAGGTCCGTCGACCCCATTGCGGACTATCCTCCCATCCCATGCAGGAGTTCCTCTCAGCCATCCGATCGGGAGCCCCGGGGGACGAAATCGCCGCCATTCCCCTTCCCGATACCTACCGGGCCGCGTTCGTGTCACGGGACGAAGTGGACATGTTCGACGGTCTGGCCTCCGAGGACAAGGACCCCCGGAAGTCCCTCCATGTCGGCGACGTCGCCGTCCCCGAGCTCGCACCCGACGAGGCCTCTATCGCGGTGATGGCCAGCTCCATCAACTTCAACACGGTATGGACGTCGATCTTCGAGCCGCTGCCGACGTTCGGTTTCCTCGACCGCCTGGGCAAGGAGAGCACCTGGGGTGCCCGCCACGCCCTTCCGTACCACGTGGTCGGATCTGATGCCTCGGGGGTGGTGCTGCGCACCGGGTCCGCCGTCCGCAACTGGAAGCCCGGCGACCGGGTCACCGTGCATTGCAACTATGTCGACGATCAGAGCCCGTCGTCGCACGACGACTCGATACTGGCCGACAACCAACGGATCTGGGGTTTCGAGACCAACTTCGGGGGCCTCGCCGACCTGGCGGTGGTCAAGGCCAATCAGCTGATGCCCAAGCCGATGCACTTGAGTTGGGAAGAGGCGGCTGTCAATGCCCTCTGCAACTCCACCTCCTATCGCATGTTGGTGTCGAAGAACGGTGCCGCCATGCAGCAGGGCGACAGAGTGCTGGTGTGGGGAGCCTCGGGAGGGCTCGGGGCCTACGCCGTGCAGTACGTGCTCAACGGCGGCGGCATACCCGTCGGCGTGGTGTCCTCACCCGGGAAGGCTGAGCTCCTACACGATCTGGGCGTCGAGGCGGTCATCGACCGCAAGGAGGCCGGCTACAAGTTCTGGAAGGACGAGCACACTCAAGATGAGTCCGAGTGGCGCCGTCTGGGCAAGGACATCCGGAAACTGGTCGGCGATGATGTTGACATCGTGTTCGAGCACCCGGGCCGCCAAACCATGGGCGCATCGGTGTTCGCCGCCAAGCGGGGGGGAATGATCATGACCTGTGCCGCGACCTCGGGCTACATGATCGAGTACGACAATCGGCATCTGTGGATGAAGCTGAAGACCATCAAGGGGTCCCACTTCGCCAACTACCGGGAAGCGTGGGACGCCAACCAGTTGGTATGCCAAGGGAAGATCCTTCCCCCGCTGTCGGCGGTCCATACCCTCGAGCACGTGGGTGATGCCGCCTATCAGGTCCACAAGAATCTTCACGAGGGCAAAATCGGTGTGCTGTGCCTGGCCCCGGAAGAAGGGTTGGGGATCGACGACCCCGAGTTCCGGGCGCAGGTGGGAGAAGATCGGATCACCCTGTTCAGGAGGCACGGCGCATGACTGAGGCTCTCCTCACCGAAATCGACCACGTAGCCATCGCCGTCCAGGACCTCGAGGCGGCCATCGCCTACTACGCCGATACCTTCGGTGCCACCGTGGCCCACCGCGAGCGCATCGACTCTGACGGGGTGGAAGAGGTGTTGCTGAAGGTGGCCGACAGCTATATCCAGCTCCTGACCCCCACCTCGGAGACGTCTCCGGTCGCCAAGTACCTCGAAAAGAAGGGTGAGGGACTCCATCACGTCGGGTACCGGGTGGCTGACTGTGCCGCCGCCCTCCAATCGGTGAAGGACCACGGAGGCCGGGTCATCGACGAGCAACCCCGTCCCGGCTCGAGAGGGACCACCGTGGCGTTTGTCCATCCGAAGGGTGCATTCGGGACGCTGATCGAGTTGGTCGAGGAGTAACCGCGGGCGCCTCGGGTCGGCAGGCCGCCATCCTGGGTGACGGCACTGCCGCAAGGGCTGGGCGGCGAGGAGCGGCGGTGTGAGTTCTTGAGTTACATGCCGCGCGCACGTATGTCCGAAAAAGAGTGGACGGCCAGCCATCCTGGTCACCCAACCGGCGCGATGGCCGGAGTGATGTTGCCAGCGGCGGGTCCTCAGCTCTACTGTGCGAACGGTTGGCAGATCTGGCAGGGCGTGAGGTTGGGGTCGTCGAGGTTGGCGGGTCGGAGATCGGGGTTGTCGGCCACCACGGGACAGGTGGGGAGGTGGGCCATGTTGCCGTGGCGGGTGGCCACCAGTACCGGGGTGAATGCGCGTGACGCCACCGGAGCGACCCCGGAGGCTGCCGCTCCGGTGGCCGCCAGTGGGGCCAGCTGGTCGAGTTGAGCGGCGATCCGTCCGAGGGTTTCGAGGGATTGGCGGTCCTGTGTCTGGGCGGTGTGCAGTAACTGGACGAGGCGGGTGAGCCAGTAGCCGAAGTAGCAGAAGCCGCCGAACACGACGAGGGCCAGGCCGAGGAGCCCACCGCTGATGAGGTAGTCGAGCTGGGCGTAGGTGTGGAAGGTATGGGCGGCGCCGTACCAGCCGACGACGATGACGAGCAGTCCAGCGGGCATGGCGATGCCCCCCAGGACTAGCAGGACCTGGTCGATCTTGATGGCGCGTGTCCGGACGCGAATGCGGGCGATGGCGTTCATCAATGCGGCCTGGCGGCTGGAGACTTGTTCCGACACGTCAGAGCCAGTTGCTTGGAATTGCACCTGTGGAATGGTGGTGGCCATGGCTGAGAGTTCCTTTAAGAGCGCGCGCCAATAGGTGGCTGATTCAGGCGCCTGGACTACGGGCGTTTTGCGGCTATCTCGTGGCCACAAGGATCCCGGCGGGGGTGCGTCGGTCG
>Ga0208080_1000753_pt1 | contig 16203 bp, 14 predicted proteins | sample NGESurdeep092012_3_FD_184476 | JGI IMG/M metagenome (GOLD analysis project Ga0208080, IMG submission 184476) | Arctic peat soil microbial communities from Barrow, Alaska - NGEE Surface sample 210-3 deep-092012 (SPAdes) | ecosystem: Environmental > Terrestrial > Soil > Wetlands > Peat ...
TTTGCCAGGGCGAGCCAGGCGAGATCGGTCGGTCGCGGATACCCATGGCCCTCACCCGGGACGTAAAGACATGTCCGTAGGCACGGTCATTGTCGCGCACCAGGTAGGTTGGCACTAATGCCCAGGGAAAGGCCTCGGTGATCTGTCGGGCCAGCCACTCGGCCGTTGGATGCAGTGTCACCTCGAACCACAGCAGCTGCCGCCGGCCGTGGCCCAGAAGCAGGAACGCGGGTGCTGACCGACGACGAAAAAATGACATCTCTGAACGGGCGATCAGAGCAGCAGACACGGACTGTCGGAAAAAATCAGCGCCACAAGAACCAAGAATGACGGGCTTGCGATCAATTAGACACCTGCGGCCGCCGCCTGCCCCGCCAAACGGCCAAGGACGGTTGCGGTCAAAAGACCATTCCCGGACAGATAACCCGCCGCGCTCGAGCCTGATACGCCGGCCGCCGCTCCGCCGGCCGCAAAGAGATTTGGAAAAAATCTCCCGTCCTTGCGCCTGACACGACCAACGGCATCGATCGCGAGACCGCCTTGGGTGTGAAACAGTGCGCCGGTTACCTTGACCGCATGGAAAGGCGCCATGCAACGTTGCTCCCGCGCGAATTGGCGCCCATAGCGGTCTTGCCGGCCCGTTGCCTTGAGCCCCTCGACGTCTGTCCACTCCGAGGCAAAGGTCGTGGCCGGGACACGCATGGCACCCGCAAGGTCTTCAACGGTGCGGCCGGCCAGGATCGCACTGGATCGTTCGGCGTCGCGGAAATCCTCAAACTGCCGCGCCACTGACGCGATGCGCTCGTCGAATACACTCCAGGCGATTTCGCCGGGCTGGCGAAGGACTTCTGCAGCTTGCTCGGAATATCCCCGCGATTCATCGCAGAAGCGCCGGCCCTCGCTATTGATCTGAATTCCACCCTGCATGATCACGGCCCAGGTGATCAAAATATTGTGCGGCGTCGCGACCGACCCGTGGCCTTGATACGCGCCGAGGTGAGAGAGCTGGGCGCCGAGTGAGTGACCCCACATAACGGCGTCGCCGCAGTTTCCGGGATGGCCGAAATAGAGAGCGACGCTCATCTCAGGAATGAAGCGGCGGACGAGTTCTGGATTTCCGCCAAAGCCGCTGCAGGCAAGAATCAATGCTTTGCAACCAATGCGTTCGCGCGTACCGTCACCGCGCAAGACATCCACGCCACGGATACGGCCGTCGGGCTCCGCCAGCAGTCCCTTAGCCGTGCGTCCGGTTATGATGGCGATATCGTTCGTCTCCGCGGCATCACGTAGCCGATTGATCAGCTCCAACCCCGTCCGGGTTGGTAGACCGTGCATCCGCGTTGCCGAATGTCCTGGATAGTTAAAATTGTCGATCACGTCGAACGGCAAGCCGTAGCGGTCCGCCAACCATTCGACCAGCGCGCATGCGCCGTGCGCCACGGCATCGACGACGGCTACATCCGCCTCACCCTTCGCCTTGCGCTGAATGTCGGCGGCCAATAGCTGCGGGCTGTCGGTGATGCCTTTGGCGTGCTGAAAACGCGTGCCCGCGGCAGGAATGAGCCCGGCAGACAGGGCGGTCGACCCGGCCGGCACAGTGTCGCGTTCGATGACCATCGCATCGATGCCTGCTTCCTTCGCTGCAAGTGCTGCGCACAGCCCGGCGGCGCCGGCACCGATAATCAGCAACGGTACGTCAACGTCGAAATTTTCGTCGAAAGCGTAGGTGACTGTGCTCATGACGCGGAGATTTCGCGCATCGTCTCAGCGATTGTCGTGATACTGGCGACGGGCCGCAGCCCTTCGATCGCCGCATAATGAAGATTTTGGGAGAAAGCCGCGCAGCCGTCTTCGAGCACGATGCAGTCGAAATCACGGACATGTGCATCGCGGACCGTGGAAGCGACACCCCCATTGGTGACGATGCCAGCACAATAGAGCCGCTTGATATCGTGCTTGCGCAATACCCATTCCAGCCGCGTCATGTAGAAGGCCGAATAGGCGATTTTCTCGACCGATAGGTCCGCCGGAGGAAGCTCATCGACGAGTTGCTGGCCCCACGAGTTCGGCGCAAAGTCGCCGCGCCCGAGGAATGGCCGCATGCTCTTCAAGTGCGACGAAATGATCGGCGCCCCCCCACGTCCCGGAACGAGCGTGAACAAGGTGGCAACGATGAGCACTCCCCGGCGCCGCATGAGATCGGCAAGCGGTTTCAGGCGCGCGGGCAGCGCTGCGATGGCCTCGCTCGTCTGGCCGCCGCGCGCGTAGGCGCCGTTGGGATGTAGGAAGTCATTTTGTAGATCGAGGAGGAGCAGGGCTGCGGATTCTAGACTCATGCATTGCGCTCCACGATGACGTTGCCGAGACCGTCGACGCGGCCGCGCAGGCCGGGATCGATGTAGATCGTCGCATCCGGCTGCTCCAGAACCGCCGGCGCCTCGATCACCGCACCGGCCGGAAGATCGAGCCGCGACCACACCGGCGTCTCATGCCACGCACCCGCGAACCACACTGGCCGCTTGCCCCTGTCGGCCTTTTCCATCGATGCGTCGGGCCCAGGTGCGAATGCCGTCAAATCGAAAGCCGGCCGCCGCCCGATGGCGGCGGTTCGCAGCGATACGATGCTAACCGGGATGCCCGGCAGAAGCCGGCCGAACGTGGCGGCATAAGCTTGGTCGAATGCGACCCGCACCACCGCTTCAGTGATGCCGGTGCTGCCATGCGCGAGCGTCACCGGCAGCGGTACGGCGACCGTATGGGTCTGCCCGAGGTAGTGCATGTCGAGTTCGTAACTGACATCGATGCGGTCAACCACGATTCCGGCCGCGGCGACGACCGCCCTCGCCGTTTCGCCCGCCGCCATCATACGCGCGTCGAGCGCCGCAGCGTCGAGGCCGTCGACGGTGAGATTAACCGTCTGCACCTGATCGTGGCGCAGGTCGGCGATGACGCAGCCGAGCGCCGAAGTGACACCCGGGAAGCGCGGGACGACCGCGCACTTAAGTCCGATGTCCTTGATCAGGGCGCCGACGTGCAACGCGCCACCGCCGCCAAACGGCATGGCGGCAAACTTCGCCGGATCGTGGCCACGCTCGATCGACACGAGGCGGATCGCACCGGCCATCCGCGCATCGGCGACGCGTACAATAGCCTCTGCCGCCTGCATGAGGTCGAGTTTGAGCGGCTGGCCGACATGGGCGAGGATGGCGCGTTTCGCCGCATCAAGGTCGAGTTGCGACAGCTTTCCGCCGATCGGCCGCGTCGCATTGATGCGACCGAGCACGACGTGGGCGTCCGTCAGCGTCGGGCGCTCGTTGCCCTGGCCGTAGCAGGCCGGCCCCGGCACCGAGCCGGCACTTTCCGGGCCGACCTGCAATAGGCCACCGCGATCGACCGACGCGATCGATCCTCCACCGGCGCCGATGGTGGTTATCTCGATCATCGGCGTACGGATCACCAAGCCGAAGTCGACAACGGTCTGCGCCGCGAGCGACGGCTTGCCACCGGCGACCACCGAGACGTCGAACGAGGTCCCGCCAAGATCGCAGGTGATGACGTTGTCATAGCCGGTCGCGCGCGCGATGGCGGCGGCGGCGATAACACCGGCGGCGGGGCCTGACAAGGCCGTTCGAACCGGCAAGCGGCGCGCAGTCGCCGTCGACATGACCCCACCGTTCGACTGGACGATGTGGAAAGCTCCACTGAAGCCGTGCTCCGCCAAATCGCCTTCAAGTTTGGCCAGATAATTTCCCACCACGGGCTGCAGGTAAGCGTTCAGCGCCGTCGTCGAGGCACGTTCGAATTCGCGGATCTCGGGCAGCACCTGGTGCGAGGCTGAAACGTGCTCGTTCGGCCACATCGCGCGGACCACTTCGAGCGCGCTGCGCTCGTTCTCCGAATTGGCGTAGGCATTGATAAAGATGATCGCGAGCGCCTCCGCGCCGCGTCGGCGCAGGACTTCCGCCGCCGCGCGCACTGCATCCTTGTCGACGTGCGTGCGGATCGAGCCATCGGCGAGCGTGCGCTCGTCCACCTCCAGGCGCAGGTCGCGATCGGCGATGGGCACGAACTCGCCCCACAATCCCCAGGTCCGCCGTCGGTCGCGCCGGCGCATCTCCAAGACGTCGCGAAAGCCGCGCGTGGTGATGACGCCGATGCGCGGGCCGCGTCGCTCGAGCAGCGTGTTGGTGCCTACGGTCGTCCCGTGCACGATCGAGCCGAAGCTCTCGATATGGCCGAGAACACCGAGGCCCTGCATGAACCCCGCCGCCTCGTTGCCGCGGTTCGAGGGAACCTTGGCCGTCCGGAAGCTGCGCGCCGCCTCGTCGAACAGGAACAGATCGGTGAACGTGCCGCCGACGTCGACACCGATGATCGATTTTCCCCCACTCATGGCCGGCCCTCGCCGCGCAGAGCCGCAGTCGCAGGCGCGTCAACGCTGCCGTCATCGCGCAAGGCGACGCCGTAGTCGCGGCGCGCCGCCTCGCGCGAGACATAGCCGAGGCTCGCATCGCGAGCGACGCGTGCCGGATCGCGCGAGAATGGGTTACCGAAGCCGCCGCCGCCCGGCGTCTCCAGGCGCACCCGTTGCCCGCGCCTGATTCGGACATCGGTGATTTTGGAGACGAGCGGCGGCGTGCGCTCGCCCGCGTCTGTCTGATAGACGAACCGGTTGAGCGCCGCCGTCTTGCCGCCGTTCACGCCGAAGGGTGGAAATTTTCCGCGCTCGCCAAGCAAAAACACTTCGGTGTCGCCATCGTTAAGCGCCTCGATCTCGTAGATCGCGCCGAGGCCGCCACGGTGCCAGCCGGGACCGGCGGAGTCGGGCCGCAACGCCCATTGGGTGAACATGATCGGGTAAAGCGATTCAAGAATTTCCGCCGGCGGGATGGTTGCGGTCGAGATCGGGTTGTTGCCGTGGTTGAGGCCATCACTCTCCGGATTGCCGCCCAGCCCGCCGCCGAAGAAGCAGAACATGACCCAGCGCTTGCCGTTCTGCCGCCAGCCGGCAAGCGACAGCGCGTTGATCGTCGCGAACGGGCTGCCGTTGGCGCGGTCCGGAGCGGCTTTCGCGAAGGCGCCAAACACCGTGTCGATTACGCGCAGGATCGTCTCGGTGTAGCCGCCGACCGGTTTAGGCGCCGACACGCCAAGCAGCGTCGTATCAGGAATCACAAACTCGATCGGCGCCAAACAGCCGGCGTTGGCGGGAACGTCGACAAACAGATGCTTGAGCGCGACGTAGCAGCAGGCGACCGCAGTCGACCGCGCGATGTTGAGCGGCCCCTGGCACGGCGGCGCGGAGCGTGAGAAGTCGAGCTTCATGCGATCGCCGTCGATCGTCATATCCAGAGCGATGCGCAGCGGCTCGTCGGTCACACCGTCGTTGTCGAGGAAGTCGTCGTAGGAATAGGTGCCGTCCGGCAGCGCCGCGATGTTGGCGCGCATCAGCGCCTCGGCGCGCGTCGACAGCGCGCTCATCGCCTCGGCAACCGTGTCGTCGCCGTATTCGTCGAGCAGGGCATGGACGCGCTGCTCGCCGAGGCCGAGCGCGTTGAGCTGGCCGTTGAGGTCGCCCCAATTCGATTGCGGTACGCGCGAATTGGCAGCGAGAATGTCGGCGATATCCTGCTGAAAGACTCCGCCGCTTATCAGCTTCACCGGCGGTACACGGAAGCCCTCCTGGAAGCTCTCCGTCGCCTTGGCGTTGAAGTTGCCCGGGACGTTGCCGCCGACATCGAGCCAGTGACCAACCGAGGCGAGCCAGGCGAAAACCTTCCCGCCACGCATGACCGGGCGCACAAGGCGAAAATCGTTGAGGTGCGTGCCGCCGTCATAGGGGTCGTTAAAGAGATAAGTGTCCTCCTCCTGCAGCCCGCCCTGTTGCCCCACTTTGTCGATCACCGCCTTGACCGCGAAGGCCATCGCCCCGACGAAAATTGGTAGGCCCGAAGTGCCCTGCACCAGCGTCGCGCCAGTTTCGGCGTGGTAGAGCCCGTGGCAGGCGTCATGTGCCTCGGCGATGATCGGATTGAACGCCGAGCGGAAGAGCGTCGCATCCATCTCGTCGGCGATCTGCACCAAACGACCGTTGAGCACCGCGAGCGTGATGGGATCGAGCACCGGCATCAGCGCGGCCCCGATTTGCGGCCGGAGCCCGACTCGACAGTCGCGTAGTGGCGGCCCCGTTCCAGCATCTCCGGCGTCCCGATTAGCCTATTAAGCGCGTCGAAATCAAACATTCGCGGGCGGAAGGTATCGGTGCTGCCGTGCTCCTTAAGCGAGCCGTAAAACTCTTCCGCCGCCTTGGCAAGCGCGCGAACGATGCCGCCGGGGAATATGACGAAGGCAAAACCAAGCAATTCCAATTCGCTCGCGGGCATCATCGGCGTCTTGCCGCCCTCAACCATATTCGCCATCAGTGGCACGGACTGCCCCAGCACGGCGCCGATGCGCTCGAGCTCGTCGCGTTGCCGCGGCGCCTCGACGAACAGCATGTCGGCGCCCGCGTCACGATAGAGGGCGGCGCGCGCGATCGCGCGCTCGAAACCTTCGACGGCCACGGCGTCGGTGCGCGCGATGATCAGGGTTTCGCGCGAGCGCCGCGCATCCACGGCCGCTCTGATCTTACCGGCCATTTCGGACGCCGGAACCAAAATCTTGTCGTCCAAATGGCCGCAACGCTTGGGAAAATCCTGATCCTCGATCTGGATCGCGTTGGCGCCAGCCCGTTCGAGCAGGCGAACCGTGCGCCCGACATTGAGCGCGTTGCCGTAGCCGGTGTCGGCGTCGACGACGAGGTGGGCGCCGACGCGGTCGCGGATCAGCGCTACCGTCTCGACCACCTCATTCATGCTCACGAGGCCGATGTCGGGACGTCCGAGGCGCGTGTAGGCGATCGCCGCGCCCGAGACGTAGAGCGCCTCGAAGCCGGCCTGCTCCGCGATCAGCCCGGTGAGCGCGTCGTAGACGCCCGGAGCGACTAAGATTGGCCGGCATGAGAGGCGGGAGCGAAGCGTGTTTTCAGTCATGTGTCACATTCCTAGATAGGTGCGTTTGAGCGCAGGATCGGCGCGGATGTCAGCAGCCGTGCCGGACATGACGAATTTTCCATCGGCCATGATGTAGGCGCGGTGCGCAACGTCAAGGCTCTGCACCACGTTCTGCTCGACCAGGAGCACCGAGACGCCGTCGGCGTTAATGCGCGCGATGAGCGCAAACAGTTCTTCGACGAGAAGCGGCGAGAGCCCGAGGGAAGGTTCGTCGAGAATGATAAGCCTGGGCTCAGCCATCAGGCCACGGCCGATGGCGAGCATTTGCTGTTCGCCGCCAGATAGCGTGCCGGCGCGCTGGGGCTGCCGCTCACAGAGACGCGGGAAGATGGCGAACACGCGATCACGATTAGCGGTGCGACGTTCGGTGGCGCGGCGATAACTTCCAAGGTCGAGGTTCTCGCGCACCGACAGGTTGGGGAAAATCCGACGCCCTTCCGGCACGTGGATGAGACCGCGTGCGACGATGCTCGATGGCTTCTCGCGCTCGACGGCGGCGCCATCGAAGCAGATCGAGCCCGCGCGGGCGCGCACGATTCCCGAGATCGTGCGATTGAGCGTCGATTTACCCACCCCATTGGAGCCGAGCACCGCGACAATCTCGCCGGGATTGACGTTCAGATCGACACCGCGCAGGACCTCGGTCTCGCCGTATCCGGCGCACAGGCCCTGCACGTCAAGCAGTGACCTAGAGTGCATGGGACGCTCCGAGCTTCGCCGCCGCACCGTGGCCGAGATAGGCCTCGACGACGGCGGCATCGGCCGCGACCCTGGAAGGCGGACCTTCCGCGATGACGCGGCCTTCGGCCAGTACGAACACGTGCTCCGACAGGCTCATCACCGCCTGCATGACATGCTCGATCATCATGATAGTCATGCCGCGGGCACAGAGGCCGCGGATGACGGGGACGATGTCGCGGATCTCGGATGGGTTCAATCCGGCGAGCACCTCGTCGAGAAGAAGCAGCTTCGGCTCGGTCGCAAGCGCGCGCGCAAGTTCCAGGCGCTTGCGCCCGGCGACGGTCAATGTATCGGCCGGCCGGTCGAGCATGTCGCCAAGCCCCACCTCGCGCCCGACCTGCTCGGCAGCGGTAAGCGCGTCGGCGCGGGCACGGTGCCGAAGGTGCGAGCCCACCAGTATGTTCTCGCGGACCGACAGCCCCGCAAATGGCTGGACGATCTGGAATGTGCGGGCAATTCCGCGCCGCGCCAGACGATATGGCGGCTCGCCCGCAATCTCCTCGCCGTTGTAGCGGATCGATCCTGCGCTCGGCTTGAGGAAGCCGGAGATGATGGCGAACAGCGTGGTCTTACCGGCGCCGTTGGGGCCGATCAGCGCAGTGATTCGCCCGACCGGCGCGGACAAAGATGCGGCATCGACGGCGAGCAGGCCACCGAAACGCCGGGACACGCGCTCGACTACGAGCAAGGGCTCAGCCATCGGCTGCCTCCCGGACGGAACGCGAAGAACAGCGCAGCATCAATTTCCGTGCATCGGTGACGGCGCCGATGAGGCCGCGCGGTGCAAACCAAATGACCAGCACCAGCACGACGCCGTAGATCACGAGATCGAGGCCAGGTGCGTCGCCCGCCACCAACTTGGCGCCTTCGCCGAGCGACTTGACGACGAGCGCGCCGAGCAGCGGCCCGAACACCGTGCCGACCCCGCCGATGATCGGCGTCAATAGCGCATCGATCGAGATCCAGGTGCCATAAGCGATACCCGCGTCGATAAACAGGAAGTACTGCGCGTAGAAGCAGCCGGCGGTGGCGGTGATGGCCGCGGAGAGTATCATGGCGCCGAGTTTGACCATCGTGGCGTTGACCCCGAGGGCCATGGCGGCGTCCTCGTTCTCGCGCACCGCGATCAGCCAGACGCCGAAGCGCGAGCGTTCGAGCAGCCGAGCGATCAACAGCGAGATAGCGACGAGTGCCAGGATGACCCAATAGAAAACCGCCCGGCTCTGAAACTGAAAGGCCTGCGCGCGCAAGTCGAGCTTAATCAAAGTGCCAACGCCGGCACCGGCGATTGGAGCGACGCTGGCAACGATGCGTAGAACCTCGGCGAAGGCGAGCGTGACTAGGGCGAAGTAGGACCCGCGCAACCCGGAGCGGAACGTCAGCCCGCCGATGATCGCGCCGACCGCCGCCCCGGCAGCAATACCGGCGGCGAAACCGATCCAAGCATTGACGCCGTAACGCACCTGCAGGATGGCGGTGACGTAGGCGCCCGTTCCGAAGAACGCAGCGTGGCCGAAAGAATACTGTCCGCCATAGCCGCCAAGGATGTTCCAGCCCTGCCCCGCCAACGCGATCAACAGCGTCACGACGAGAAAATTTAGCGTCGCGTTCGACTGAATAACGAGCGGCACGGCGGCGAGGACGGCGATCACTGCCGCAATCGAAATAAAGCCCCTCATGCTCGCGCTCCGAATAGTCCGCTGGGGCGAACGAGCAGCACAGCGATGAAGATGAGAAAGATGCCAATCTGACCGAGCGACTCACCAAGAATGAGACCGGAGAGACTTTCCACCACGCCGATGATAAGGCCGCCGATCAGCGCCCCGGGCACCGATCCCATGCCGCCCAGCACGACGATGGTGAAGGCGATGAGGACGAAGGCATTGCCCACGTGTGGATTGAGGTAGTAGGTCGGAATCAAGAGACAGGCGGCGATAGCGACACAGGCGGTGCCCAGGCCGTAGGTAACGGCGTAAACATGCGCCACGTCGATACCGACAAGCTCCGCCCCGAGCTTCTCCTTGGCGACCGCGCGGATCGCCTTGCCGATATCCGTCCAACTCATGATGAGCCAGAGCAGCAGCGCGACGACGAACACCGCGCCGAAACCGATCACGCGCGGGACCGCGAGAAACGTGAAGCCAAAATCGATGGTTTCGAACGCATAGGGCACGTCGATGGTGCGCGTATCGGCGCGGAAGACGTAGAGCAGCGCATTTTCGAGGATAACGGCGATCGCCAGAGTGACCAGCAACATGTTCCGGTCGTCGCCGTGCGAGGCGGGGCCAATTACGAAGCGCTGTAGCCCGTAGCCAAGCGCAAAAAACGCGGGCGCGAGCAGCAAGATGGCGAGATATGGATCGAGGCCGAGCGTGTGGTAGGCGAAGAAGGTAGCGAACAGAGCGGCGCTCAGAAGCGCCCCGTGCGCAAAATTGATGATGTGCAGCACGCCGTAGATCAGCGTCAGTCCGAGGGCGACGAGCGCGTAAACCGCACCGGTCAGAAGGCCGTTGAGGATCGCAGGGATCAGGATGGCGGGCGAGAGCACGGACTCGATACTTTGAAGTCACGGCCGCGGACGGCGCCGAAGCGCCGCCCGCGAGCGCGCGACGCTCAGGCCGGCATCGGGAAGACCGGCTTCGCATTGGCGAAGGCCGGCGGCAGGATCACCTTGATGTCGTTGTCGAGCACCTGCGTGTTGACCGGCGCCGCCCCTTGGTTCTGCCCGTTGACGAATTTTGTCGCACCGTAGGGCATCACATGGCCGGCGAAGGTCGAGCTTTCCAGGGCAGCGGTGACTTTAGCGCGGTCGGCGGAGGTAGCGCGCTCGATCGCGTCAGCGACGAGCAGGACGCAGCTGTAGTTCATGTACACTTCGTAGGTATAGAACTGGCCCTTCTCCTCGACTTTTTTCTTCAGCGCCAGCGCTTTGGGATTGCGCGGGTCGAACCAGTGATTGCAGTCCATGATGTACTTGGCCGCCTCGGGAAATTCCTTGACGAACTTGTAGGAAGAGGCGGCGCCGCCGAGCACCGAGTAGATGCCTTTTGGCTTCACGTGTTGCTGCTGCATGGTGCGGGCGAGCAGGACGTACTCGTTGTAATAATTGGCCGGGATCACGATATCGGGGTTCTGCGCTTTGATCTTGAGCACGACGTTATTGAAATCGCGCGTTGGCGTCGGATGCGGGATTGTCTCCAGGATCTGGAAGCCCTGCTGCGGCAGCTGCGCGTTGAGCAGTTTGGCGAGGCCGGAGCCGAACAGCGAATCTTCATGCACGATCATCACCGTTTTTCCCGGCTTGCCGGCCTGGTTGTTGATCGCCACGAGATTGTCGAGCGCGGTCTTAGCGATCACACCAAAACCGGGGCCGAATCGGAACGTATTCTTGAGGCCGCGGGTGACGATGTTGTCGGCAACGCCGACGTCAACGACGTAAGGCAGATCGTAGCGCGCGGCCGCCTGGCTCACGGCAAGGCAGATCGAGCTCGCATAGCCACCGACGATGGTCGCAACGCCGGCGGAGTTCATCTTCTCCACTTCCGCTGTGCCGCCGTCGGGGGTCGACTGGGCATCGCCGAGAATCGGATCGATCTTGGCGCCGCCTAACGCCTTGATCCCGCCGGCGGCGTTGATCTCCTCGATCGCAAGTGTCGCGCCGAGGCGGCCCTGCTGACCAGAATAGGATAACGCGCCGGTCACCGGATGCAGCACACCGAGCTTCACACCGGCGCCCTGCGCGCGCAGGACAGACGGCATGGCGATGCTACCGGTGGCGGCCACTGCGCCGAGCGCCGTGGTAGCAAGAAACTTGCGACGGCTGAAAGAATTGTTTCGATCCGACATGCTCTTCTCCCTCTCCGGTTAACGCGGCGGCGCGACGCCCGCCGGCTTGGTTTTGGTTGTTGAACCCTTGTTGCTTGAGGTCTTACCGTTCGGCTGGACTCCCGCACCCACGACCGGCGACCAAGCCTTGGTGTCGGACTGACCTGAGCGCACGAGGTCGATTTCGAAGGCATAGCGATCGGGCCGGTAGAGCGCGTGCAGATGCTCGACGCCGCGGCCGGCCTGATCGTGGACGACGCGCACGAGCTCGATCAGCGGCGATCCGGTGCGCACGTCCAGCGCCTCGGCGACATCCGGAGTTGCGAGGCCTGCGGTGATGCGTTGGCGCGCTTGCTCGACCTTAACGCCGGCACGCTCGAGCAGTTCGAGCAGCGGGCGGGAGGCTAGGTCCTGGCGGCTGAATGTCACCGAGACGCTCTCAGGAACGTGCGTCGTAAGATAAGAGAACGGCACGCCATCGACCGAGCGCACGCGCACGGAGCGCTGCAGCAATTGGTCTGATGCGACGTCGAGTGCCTGCGCGATCGCGCCCTCGGCCGGGACGTAATCGAAGGACAGAAGCTTGACCGCCGTGCGGCGCCCCATGTCGGCGAGATTGGCGAGCACGCCGGATATGTCGGCCGTCATCGGCGCGGGTGATGGGCGGTGAATGACGCGCGTGCCGGCGCTGCGGCGCCGCTCGATTAGCCGTTCGCGCGCGAGTTCGCCGAGCGCGCGCCGCACCGTGACGCGCGACACCCTATGGAGTTCCGCCAGTTCATTCTCATTGGGTAGCTTGGTGCCGTAGCCGGCAGCGCCGCCGAGGATGCGGTCGCGCAGGACAAGGTAGACCTGCTTCGCCTTCGCCTCGCCGAGCCAATCACGCACGCCGCGCTCCCCGACCCCATCCGCGCGCCGCCCCCGGCAAACGCTTTACTTGGTATCTTTTAGCATACAATATTGCGATCCCTCGACAAGCCCACAAACGCTGATGCAAATCGAGCGCTTATGAACGAGCCACAGACCCTGGTGGACAAGTTGTGGTCGACCCATGCGATCACGCAACGCGAGGATGATGCCGCACTGCTCTGGGTCGATCGCCATTACATCCACGAAGGTTCATTCCACGCCTTCAGCCAGATGAAAGCGCGCGGACGCGCCATCGCCGAGCCTGGACTCACTTTCGGGGTCGCCGACCATTACGTGCCGACGCGCGGCCGTGAGCACGCGATCGGCAATCCCGAGATCGCCGCGATGGTGCGCAATCTCGAGACGAATGCGACGCAAAGCCACATCACGCTGTTCGGGCTGCACGACCCGCGCCAGGGCATCGTGCACGTGGTCGGGCCGGAACAGGGATTGACCCTGCCCGGCCTGTTGATCGTCTGCGGCGACAGCCACACCTCGACGCACGGCGCCTTCGGCGCCTATGCCTTCGGCATCGGCGCCTCGGAAGTAGCCCACGTGCTGATGACGCAGACACTGTGGCAGAAGAAGCCAAAGCGCATGCGCGTCACGGTCTACGGCCAGGCAGCCGTCGGTGTCGGGGCAAAGGACATCGCACTTGCAATCATCGCGCAGATGGGCGCCGATGGCGCGCAGGGCCATGCGATCGAGTTCAGCGGAAGCGCGATCACAGCGCTGTCGATGGAAGGTCGTATGACGCTGTGCAACATGTCGATCGAGGCGGGCGGTCGATGCGGCCTGGTTGCTCCTGACGCGGTCACGTTCACCTATCTGAATGGGCGGCCTTATGCCCCCAAGAGCGCGGTCTTCGACCAGGCTGTCGAGGCGTGGTCTGCGCTCGTCTCCGATGACGGCGCACCATTCGACCGGGAGATCTCCCTTCATGCGGCGGCCATCGCGCCGATTGTCACCTGGGGTACGACCCCGGACGACGCGTTGCCGATTGATGCCAGTGTGCCCGATCCGTCGCGTGAGACTGACCCCATGCGGGCCGAGTACCTGCGCAACGCACTCGATTACATGGGCCTCACCGCTGGCAAGAAACTGACCGAGATCGCGATCGATCGTATCTTCATCGGCTCCTGCACAAATTCGCGCATCGAAGATTTGCGCGCAGCAGCCGCCGTCCTCGCCGGACGTGTCAGCAAGGTGCCCGGACTGATCTCGCCTGGCTCATCGATCGTGAAACGACAGGCCGAAGAAGAAGGCCTTGACCGTATTTTCCGCGATGCTGGACTCGAATGGGTCGATTCAGGCTGTTCGATGTGCGTTGGGATCAATGGCGACGTGGTGCCGCCCGGAGAGCGTTGCGCCTCGACAACCAATCGCAATTTTCGCGGCCGGCAAGGTCCAGGCGCGCGAACGCACTTGATGTCGCCAGCGATGGTCGCGGCTGCCGCGGTCAATGGGCACCTCGCCGACGTCCGGCCGCTGCTGGCTGGACGCGAGCCGTAGGAGGCGCGCATGGAGAAATTCGTCCGCCTCACCGCCAAGGCCTGCCCGCTGGCGCTGTCCAATCTCAACACGGACCAAATCCTTCCCGCGCGCTATCTCAAGTGGCCGCGCTCAGCAGGTCTTGGTCGCGTGCTGTTTCAGGACTTGCGTTACGATGCCAACGGCAGTGAGCGGTCCGGCTTCCCACTCAACCAGCCGATCTGGCGCGACGCCAAGATCCTGGTCGCGGGACGTAATTTCGGCGGCGGGTCGTCACGCGAGGCTGCCGTTTACGCGCTGTACGATGCGGGCATAAGTTGTGTGATCGCACCATCGTTCGGCGACATCTTCGCCCAAAACGCGGTTAAGAATGGGCTCCTGACTGCGATTCTGCCCGAGGCGGACACTTCCGAGCTCACGGCGGCAATAGAAGTCGATCCCGATCAGTCCGTCAGTATAGATCTCGAGCAACAGACGATTTCACGTGGCAACCGTACCTATGCGTTCGCCGTCGATCCGGTCAGCCGCAATCAATTGCTCAATGGCTGGGACGATATCGATCTAACGGAGCGTAATCGGGACCGGATTGCGGCGTTCAAATCCGAGGATGAGAAGCGCCGGCCGTGGGCATTACCAACGAAAGCGTAAGGTCTTGCCAAGACGGCACAATATTCTGGCATAGGTCAACAGCGCAGAAGCTGGTCATACAAACGAATAATTTCCGCGCGAAGCTGCTCTCACGGGCGCCATCAGGGTATGCTCCATAACGTGCCATTCGGCGACGTGAAGTGTTCCTCAATGGTAATGACTTTGGGCGGCACGCTCATGCTTTGCCTTCCAGTGCGACGGCCTCAACTTCGATCTTGAAACCGTAGTGCAGTTCCGGCACCGGAACGACCGCGCGGGCGGGACGCGATGCGCCAATCCATTTGGCGTAGATCGCGTTGAACGTCGGCCACGACGCGATGTCGGTGACGTAGACCCGCATCTGCACAATCCGCTCGATCGCGCTGCCGGCGCCGGTCAGTGCGGCGGCGACATTATCCAGAACCTGTTGCGCCTGCCGCTCGAACGGCGCATCGCTAAGCTTGCTGCCGTCCGGCGCAATCGGCAACTGACCCGAAACGAAGACAAACCCATGGCCGGTCACCGCGTGACTGTAATGACCGCCCGGCGCAGCCATGCTGGACGGATTTGTAAGAGTGATTTCGCTAGCCATGATGGCGCTCCGATAGGTCCGATAAACAAAGCGGTGCAGCGTGAGGACGCTGTACCGCTGATTTAGAAGCGACGCTATGCCGTCATCAGGCCGGCAGCGGCTTGCCCTTGGTCTCTGGCAAGAACGGCACCAGGACGAAGCCCAGAATGTAGATGAACGAGAATGTCACCGCCACATTGCTGACGCCACCGAGTTGGGCGATGAGCGCGCCCGCGAACAACGGCCCCAGGAAGGCAATGAAGCGCGGGCTGTTGAATGTGAACGCCATTCCGGTAGCCCGCATACGCGTCGGGAACAGTTCCGGCAGCCACACCGACATCCACGAATATTGCCCGAGCGTGAAGAAGCCATTGATCGCCGCCACCAACAACAGCAGATGCAGGTCAGTCGTCCACAGGTATAGCACCGGCGTGAGTACCAGCGAGGCGGCGAAGAAAATCATCACGATCGGCTTGCGTCCGAAGTTGTCGGCCAGGAAGCCGAGACCGATATAGCCGCAGATCGCGCCGATATTGTAGCTCATGCCGGCATAGCTCGCCCAAGTCTGCGGCGGCAGTCCGGCCTTGGCGGCGACCGCAGCGATGAACGGGGGCACCCAGGTCGAGATGCCCCACCACGCCACCGTGGTCGTCAGCGACATCAGAAACACGATGATCGTGCGCTTGCGGATTTCCGGATCGGCGAACAGATCCGCGAAGGTGAAGCGGGTGAGCGCGTGGTCTTCGTCGCTAAGCGCCGCGCCACTTTTCTTCCGCGCCTTTGCGGATTTGCGCTTTTCATTACTTTGCTCCCACTTCTGTGACTCCGGGATGCCGGTGCGCAACCAAAGCGTAAAGAGGGCTGGGATGACGCCGATAAAGAACATGATGCGCCACGCACCGGGCCCGTAGGCGCTGACGAACAGCCAGGTGAACGAAGCCAAGAAGAAGCCGATGCCGAGCCCGCATTGCATCAGGCCAGCGCCGC
>Ga0208080_1000754_pt1 | contig 16193 bp, 15 predicted proteins | sample NGESurdeep092012_3_FD_184476 | JGI IMG/M metagenome (GOLD analysis project Ga0208080, IMG submission 184476) | Arctic peat soil microbial communities from Barrow, Alaska - NGEE Surface sample 210-3 deep-092012 (SPAdes) | ecosystem: Environmental > Terrestrial > Soil > Wetlands > Peat ...
CATCTTCTCGCCGAGGACGCGGATCTCGCCCGCGTCCGGCTTCATGATGTTCATGATCATCCGGATGGTGGTCGTCTTCCCGGCGCCGTTCGGGCCGAGGAGTCCGAACGTCGTCCCGTGCGGAATCTCCAGGTCGAGGCCGTCGATGGCCGCGAACTTGCCGAAGCGCTTCACGACACCCCGGAGAGAGATCGCGGCCGTCATGCGGGTTTTCCTCCTCGCTAGGTTCCGGGAAGATATACGAGCTGTGCGGGGACGAAGTTTAGGGGATGCGGGACGAGCGCGGCTCATGCGCCTCGAATGCAGGGACTTGCGCCGCCCGCCCCCTTCCGTTAGTGTCCGCTTTCCGCGCGGTTCTCGCGTGCGCCCATAGCTCAACTGGATCAGAGCGTTTGACTACGGATCAAAAGGTTGCGGGTTCGACTCCTGCTGGGCGCACCACTCTGACCTGAGGAGTAAGGAGGCGGGTTACCGGCCCCGCCCCCGCCCTCGCGTACGGCCCTCCTCCGGAGCGACGAGCGTCTCCGGCGGCGTCTTGACGTCGACGCCGTGGAACGACGCGATCGTCCAATCGCTTCCGGACTTCACCATCACCTGGAGGAGGCGCGTCCGGATGACCTTCTCGGCGTCGACGAAGACCGCCGGGGGCGCCTTGTGGAAACGCGACACTTCCGTGTCGATCTCCACGATCGCGACGTCCGGCTTGAGGAAGCGAATCTTCCTCACCTTGAGGGCGAGCAGGCTGCCCTTGAAGTAGGCGGTGAAAAGCTCGGACTGGCGGCGTTCGATGTCCGCGCGGCCGCGAGAGACGGCGCCCAGCACGTCCGTCAACGAGCCCTCTTCCTGGAACCGTGCCGCGAAGGCTTTTACGTCGGCGCGATTCCACGCGTCTTCCTCCGCCTCGACGACCTTGCGGATGAGCGCCTCTTCCGCGGCGGCGACGGGATCCGTCACGGGGACGACGCCGGGGGGAAGGGCCGGCGGCGGCGTTCCTTCCGGAGTCGCCGGCACGGCCGGAGCCGGGGTCTGGGGCGCCGCTCCGCCCGCTGGAGGCTCGTACTCGGAGGAGAGAATCCTGCCGTCGCCTGCGTCGACCATGACCTCCTGAACGCCTCCCTTGTTCGCGAAGCGCAGATCGAACGGCCACGCGAGGCATCCGTTCACGACCTCGACCCCGGAGGACATGATCGACGTCACCTTCTCCGGTGCGACGGACGCGATCGCGCGGGCCTCGGCGTCCTTCGAGGTCACCTTCGCCATGCGCGAGAGGTCCTCCTGTGAGGTGCCCCGAGGCGGGCGAAGGGAGCAGTCCGGCTTCTGGGCGTTCGCGAAGGGTGCGACCAGGAGAATGAGGCCTAGAGCGGCGATCAACGGGGGGCGCATGGATCCTCCCGCAAGCATGATACGTACCCGGCCCCCATGTCGACGAGTACCGCGCATGCCGTAACCTCGCCTCCGTGGAATCGCCCTCCGACGAACGGTTCATGCGCGACGCCCTTGGCGCGGCCCGCCGGGCTCTGTTGCACGGGGACGTGCCGGTAGGCGCCGCCGTCGTGAAGGGCGGATTGGTGATCGCGCGCGGGCGGAACGCGCGCGAGAGAGACCGCGATCCCACGGCCCACGCCGAGATCGTGGCCATCCGGCGCGCCGCGAAAAAGCTCGGTTCGTGGCGGCTCTCCGGCTGCACCCTGTACGTCACGCTCGAGCCCTGCGCCATGTGCGCGGGGGCGATGGTCCTCGCGCGCCTGCCGCGCCTTGTCTACGGGGCATCGGACCCGAAAGCGGGATTCACCGGATCCCTGGGAGATCTCGTCCGCCATCCCCGGCTCAACCACCGGGTGGACGTCACGACGGGCGTCCTCGCGGCCGAATGCGGCAGAATCCTCGTGGAGTTCTTCCGTGAACGACGAGCCGAAAAGCCCCGGGCTACGCGCTGACGCGCCCTTCGACACCCCGGAGGCGCCCGCGCTGCGCTGCCCGTCGTGCGGCGCGGCGGTCACGGAGGGCGACCGGGCGTGCGGGCATTGCGGCTCGCTCCTGTCGACACGCCGATGCGCGGCATGCTTCGCGCTCTCGCCTCGGGATGCCGAGCGGTGTGTGAGGTGCGGCGCGCTGCTCCCGGCTGAAACGCTGAAACCGGCCGCCGGCACCTGTCCCGACTGCCGGCAGCCGCTCGTCGCGCGGACAGCCGGGGTCGTCGGCTTCTCCGAGTGCGCCCGGTGCGGCGGGCTCTTTCTCGGGCAGGAGGCGTTCGAGGCGGTCGCGAAGGACGCCGACGCGCGCGAGAGGGTCCGCGCATTCGACGAGATCCCGCGGAAAGGGGCCGAGCCCGAGCGGGGCTTTCACTACCGCCCGTGCCCCGTGTGCCACAAGCTGATGAACCGGTCGAACTACGGAGGCGGCTCGGGCGTCATCGTAGACGTCTGCGGGCCGCATGGCGTCTTTTTCGACCGGGGCGAGCTGACCCGCATCGTGGATTTCCTCGAGAAGGGCGGCTGGTACCACGTGAAGAAGCGCGAGAAAGCGAGGATGGAAGAGGAGATTTCCGCTCTGGAAAGCAGGAAGAGGGGAGCGGCCGATCTCGAAATGCGCCCGGGTGGTGAACTGTCCGGAATCATCGGGTTTCTCGCCTCGATCCGGAATCCCTGACCTTCAGGAGAAGACGGTGAGGGCCACATGAGTATTCGCGCCTCCTTGACGCCCCGCCCGGTTCGGGGCAACCTCCGCGCTCCGCCGCTTGCGGACAGGTGTCCGAGTGGTTTAAGGAACACGGTTGGAAGCCGTGCGTAGCCGAAAGGTTACCGTGGGTTCGAATCCCACCCTGTCCGCCATGGTTTCGCTCCCGGCAGAAAAGATCCGGCACGTTTTTCGCACTCCCCGGTGTGGTGCCGGTCCGCCGTGCCGGAAAGGGGTCTGTCTGATGAAGAACGTCCTGCGCTCGGCCCTCGTGGCCCGTGCCGCCTGTCTTGCCGCCTGTCTCGCCGTCTGCCTCGCCACGCCGTATGCGGCGGCCGCCGGAGGCCCGCTCCTCGAGAAGGAGATCGAAGTCCCGCGCGCGACGCGCATCCCGCTCGACCTGACGTGGGAGAAGTGCGTGCTCGTGGACGTCGAGACGCAGAACGACCCCGGCGACAAGGCGGTCGAGGCGGCGAAGGAGCACGACCCGAAGGACCTCACGTTTCTCATCGTGCGCTTCCGCTACAAGAACTCGGACTGGATCGACCACCGGGTGCGCCTGCGCGCCGTGCTGCTCGACGCGGGCGGAAACGTCGTCGCGGATGCCGGGCGCACGGGCACGATGGACAAAGGTCAGACGGACGACACGCTGAGCTTCCCGATGAAGGTGAAGACCGTGGACTGGCCGAACGCGGTGAAGATGAAGGTCACCGCGAGCTTTCTGAAGTAGTTGCCCCTATAATCCGCCGCTCCGATCGGCCGCGGTGAGGTGCTGGAGTGGTTGATCAGGACGGTCTCGAAAACCGTTTTACCCGAAAGGGTAACGTGGGTTCGAATCCCACCCTCACCGCCATTTCGATTCAGCGCGCGGCCAGCTCGGGCTCGAAGAGGCGGTCGCGTTCGGCGATCACGGCGAAGGCCGCGTCGTCCACGAACCCCGAGTCGGCCATGCGCGCAAGCCGCCAGAAATCCTCCACGTGCCCGCGGATGCGCGCTTCGGCATAGTCGCGAGAGACTTCGTTGTCGATCAGGAACGGCCAGTCGGACGCCTGAAGCAGCAGGGCCTGCCGCTCGAGGGCCGCGAAGAGCGGGAGCGGGATCGCCTCGCGCCGGTCCTCGAACCTTTCCAGCGCGCGCTCGGCCGCGTCCACCTCGCGCCAGTACGAGATGGTGTGGTCGTTCCACCACACCTGAAAGTCGCCTCCGCGTCCCCACGTGCCGGACGGCAGGCGGAGGACCACGGGAGCGGGCGCGGCCGCGAGCGCCTCGGAGGCCGTGCGCGGCACGACTCGCTCACTCCCGGCGAGCCGGGAGAAGACCGCCTCGAGGAAGTCCACACCCTCGAACCACCAGTGGCCGAACAGCTCGAAGTCGAACATCGCGACGACGACCGGCGCGTCGCCGTCGGGCAGGGGCGGCGCGCTTTCGAGTAGCTTGACGAAGTGGTCGGCATGCGACGCGAGGGCGCCGGCGACGGCGCCGCGCTCGTAAGGGAGCTTGTCGCCGAGGTCGAGGCTCGAATCCGTGACGCGCCAGTAGCGGTGGCCGCTCGGGGCGCGCTTCTTGTGGAACTCGAGGTAGCGCCCGTCGCCGGGATAGCCGACCTTGCCGGACCACACCTGCTGCGACGAGAGCGGGTCTCGCGCGAAGACGCCGACGCGCTCGCCGTGCGCGGCGCGAACCGCATGGATGCGGTAGGGCGTCGCGCCGCTCTCCGGCAGATCGACCTGACCCCCGTAGGCGGGGACGAGCCGGCCGCCCGTGACGAGATGCGTCTCCACGAAGAAGTATTTCAGGCCGCGCGCGGCGAGGAAGTCCTCGAGGCCGCACCGATCCTCGACGTGCCCGTCCGCGGGCGAGGTCCACGAGCCTCCCGGCCGGTACGCGCACTCGGGCAGCCAGATGCCCCGCGCCTCGCGCTGGAAGTGGCGCCGGTGCGCCGCGAGGCCGGCGTCGAGCTGGCGGTGGATGGCGCGGTCGTTCGGGAGGAGCGGCAGGAACCCGTGCGTGGCCGCCGAAGCGATCATCTCGAAGGCGCCGCGCTCGGCGAGGTGGCGGAACGACGGGGTGAGGCCGCCCGGGCGCCGGGCGAGATCCGAGCGCAGGCCTTCATAGAAGGCCGACCAGAACCCGGCGACCGACGCGGCCGGGGCATCGCCGCTTGCGGAAAGGCGCGCCTCGTCTTCCCGAGCCGCGCGCGCGCGCTGCGCAAGATAGCCCTCGAATCCCCGGGTGAAGCGCTCGTCCGCAAGCTGTTCGGAAAGCACGGGCGTCATCCCGACCGTCGCCTTGACGGGAATTCCGGCCGCGAGCAGTCGTTCGACCGCGATGAGGAACGGCAGGTATGTCTCGGCCGCGGCTTCGTAAAGCCAGTTCGCGCCGTGCGGCCACGTACCGTGCCCGAGCACGTCCGGAATGTGGCCGTGCAGCACGAGGACGAGCGTCACGGGGGGCCGCATGGAGGGCGGCGATTCTACGCCGGGGCCTGCCGGGCTCTTCGCAGGCTCGCGGGAGACGACGCGGGGCCGGGCGGGCGGAAGCGCACCCAGCCGTCTTCCGGGATCGCCTCCCGCGTGCGGCCGTCGGCGTCGAGCAGCGCGATCCGGAACGAGAGCGCGGCGCGCGCGTCGAGGGAACAGGGCAGCCGCACCTCGAGCACGCGGTCCAGCCCCACCCTGAGGCCGCCGTCGCCGGTCACGCCGGGTGAAAGGTGCAGGTCCGTCGACACGGGAGCGTCGCCGTCGCCCGGCGGCAGGATCTCGACGCGCAACGTCCGGCCGTGAAAGGCCGACGCATCCTCCTCGGGGTCGAGCCTGAGGAAGAGCGCGTCGCCCGCCGCGGATGCGCCGAAGAGAAGCTGTTTCACGAGACCCGCGCTGCGATGCATCGTGCCGCGGCTCCCGCCCCTGACGCAGCCCGCGCCCGCCCAGTCCGCTTCGCCGGCGAGGCCGTCCACCTCCGGCCACAGCGCGCTTCCGGGCGGCACGACTTCGGGGCCGTGCACGGGGTCGATGGGCTCGAGGAGCTCGGGCGGCACCGGGCGCGCGGCCGCACGGTACGCGGCGGCCAGGTGCCTGCGGAACAGCGCGTCGAAGACGGCATCGTGCGCCGAGGAGTGATCGTCGCCGAGCCACCAGAACCAGTCGGACGCTTCGGCGGCGAAGAGCGCGGCCTTGGCCGCGGCCGGCGTCGCATCGCCGTTCAGGACCTCGACGGGGGAAACCACGGGCGCGGCCGCGATCTCTCCTCCGAGAGCCTCGCGCGCGGCATGGAGAAGGCTCCACGCCTTGTTCTTCGGAGGCGCTCCGATCCACGTGGCGAGGGTCCCGTCGACCCATGAGCCCGCGATCACGCGTTCGAGGCTCGCGGGCGGGGCCGCGAGGCGCGCGAGCGCCTCCGAGGGCGTCACGACCTCGAGGTCCTGCCGCGCGGCGAGCGCCGCGGCGAGCGCGCGCAGGAACGGTGCGCCGTTGTCGGGATACGCCTCCCACGCGTTCTCGCCGTCGAGGATCACGGGTACGACGAGCTCGGCCTCAGGCGCGGCCGCACGGATCGAAAGCAGGCGGGCGACGAAATCGGCGGCGGCGTCGGCGGGATCCCACGTCGCGTACGAGAAGCCGATCCGGTCCGAGAGGATGCGGTCGCGAAAGAAGATGTCGGGCGACGGGACGCCCGCGAGGCGCCACGGGCGGAACACCGTGCGTGCGCGATCGCCCTCGCCGAAGTCGCGCCGGCCGGCCGGCAGCGACTGCAGGAGGACGGCCTCGTCCGACGCCGTCCACGCGACGCCGGCCTCTCCGAGCAGCGCGAGCGTGCCTTCCGAGAGCGCCCCCTCGGGCGGCCACATGCCGCGCGGGCGGAAGCCGAAGTGCTTTTCGAACGTCCCGAGGCCGAGCGCGATCTGCGACCGCGCGTCGTCGGAGTGCGAGAAGCGAGGCACCGGAACGGGCAGGTCGGGACGCGCGTCGCGGCCCGCGCTCGAGTCCAGGAGGAGCGGCAGGATCGGGTGGTGGTAGGGGCTCGTCGCGGCCTCGACGAGACCCGACTCGAAGGCGCGCTTCCACGCGGGGATCACGCGACCGAGGAACGCCGCTTGATGGTCCAGAAGCGCGTTCTTCTCCGTCTCGGTGAAGCCGTGTCCGCGCTTGCGCAGGTGGACGACGAGAGGATCCTTCTGGAGGGCCGGTCCCGACCACGCGAGATGGAACAGGACGACGAGGTCCGTGAGGTCGGAGGGGGAGAGCGCATCTCCTTCCTCGGCGCGCCGGCGGAGATCCGCGAGGCGCGGGAACCGCTCGAGGATGCGCGGGTGGACGGCGAAGAAATTCTGGCGGGCGAAGCGCACGGCGGTCGAATCCCATTCCGTCGCGGGCGTCCTCGCGACCTCGAGGAACGCGTCCGATCCGCCTCGCGCGAGGAGGTCGATCTGGTCGAGAAGCGCGGGCACGAGGTTCGCGGCGTGGTGGATGCGCGGCTCCTCCGAGAGGAGCGCGGGCAGGTCGAAGTAGTCCTTCAGCGCATGGAGGCGCACCCACGGGAGCGCGGGCGGCACGCCGTCGAACGTCGGATACCACGGCTGGTGGAAATGCCACAGGAAGACGACGCGGAGAGGCGGGGCGGTCACGCCCCCCCGTTTTATCGTCCGGGGCAGGCGGATACAAGTTGCGCCCGGCTGCTAGAATCCCTATCCCCGGGCCCCCGGATGAGTTCGGGTCCCGCGCGACGGTCCTCTTCGAACCGTGTCAGGTCCGGAAGGAAGCAGCACTCAGGAGAAAGGCCCGGGCGCCGCGGATCACCCGGACTCATCGGGGGGCTCGGGGAGCGCGCGCCGGGTTCATTCTCTAGTACAGTCGGTTTCGTGAGCGACGCTCCCGCCTACGTTCCCCTCGCCCGCAAATGGCGGCCCCGCACGTTCGCGGACGTCGTCGGCCAGGACGAGATCGTCCGCGCCCTCGCGAACGCGGTTTCCGCCGACCGGCTGGCGCACGCGTACCTTTTTTCGGGCCCGCGCGGCGTCGGCAAGACGACGACAGCGCGCCTTCTCGCCGCCGCGATCAACTGCAGCTCGTCCGACCGCCCGACGGCGACTCCCTGCGGCACGTGCGCGTCGTGCGTGGAAGTGTTCGAAGGTCGCTCTCTCGACACCCTCGAGATCGACGGCGCCACGCACGGCAAGGTGGACCAGGCGCGCGATCTCATCGAAGTCGTGGCGTACGCTCCGTCGCGCGACCGGCGAAAGGTCTTCATCATCGACGAGGTCCACGCGATCTCCTCGGCCGCCTTCCAGGCCCTGCTGAAGACCCTCGAGGAACCGCCGTCTCACGCGGTCTTCATCCTGGCGACGACCGAACGGCACAAGATTCCCGCGACGATCCTGTCGCGCTGCCAGCGCTTCGACTTCCGGCGGCTCACGGACGACGAGGTGGCCGGCCGCCTCGCGGACATCGCCGGGCGCGAGGGCTTCGAGGTCGTCGATGCGGGGCAGGACGCAAAGGGAAAGAAGCCCGCCGTCGAGCGCGCGGCGCTGGCCGCGCTCGCCGCGGCGGCCACGGGCAGCCTCCGCGACGGCCTCTCGCTCTTCGACCAGGCGGCCGCGCGCTCCGGCGGCGGCGTCAAAGCGGAAGACGTCTCGGCGCTCCTCGGCGCGCCGGACCGCACGGCGCTCGTCGCGCTGCTCGGAGCGGTGCTGGCCTCCGACCGTATCGGCGTCTTCAAGGGCTGCGCCGAGCTCGAGGCCGCGGGCGCCGAGCCGCGGGCCACGCTCCACGACCTCACCGCGCTCGTGCGCGGCGCCGTGCGCCTCGCAGTCGATCCGGCGGCGCCACCGCCGACGGGGCTCTCGGAGGAGGGCGCCGAGCGCGTGCGGGAGTTCGCGCGCCTCACGCCTTACGCGACGCTGCTCCGGCTCCTCTCCCTCCTGTCCGAGTCCGACGGTACGCTGCGCCGCTCGGACGTGCCGGCCCTCGCCTTCGAGGTCCTGCTCCTGAAGCTCGCGGAGCTGCCGCGGCTCGTGCCGATCGAAGAGATTCTTGCCGGGAGGATTCCTGCGTTGTCACGTCCGGGCGTGACGAGTGGTGGCGGTGCTTCCGCTGCCTCTGCGCCGCCAAAGCACGGAGCGCATCGCGGCCACGGCGCGCGGTCCGAAGCAGAAGATTCTTCCGACGTCCCCCGATTCCTCGGCCTGACGCCGCTGGAGATCATTCCCGACGCCGTGCCGACGCCGGATCTCGCGGGCGCGTTTCGCGCGGCCGTCGAGAAGAAGCACTCACAGCTCGGCGCCGTTCTCGAGGACGCGTCGATCCGGCTCGAGGGCAAGGACGTTCTCATCTCGCTCGACCCGCCGAGCATCGTGACCGAGAAGCGCCTCGCCGAGCCCGCGATGGCGAAGGTGCTCGAGGAGGCCGCGATCGCCGTCCTCGGGAAGGGCGCGAAAGTGACCGTCGAGAGCGTGGCCCCGCCCGCGGGCGATCTCACGGCGGCCGCGGCCGTCGCCGACCCAAAGACGCTCGAGAGAGAGCACCTGAAAATGAAGGTCGCGAGCGACGAGCGCGTGAAGCGGATGATGGATCTCTTCGGCGGCGAGATCGCCGACGTGAAGCGCGACGGCGGGCCCGACCGGGCGAAGGGCCGATAGAAGGTGGCCGGCCTCCCGGCGTTCGACCGGCTCATGGCGGCGCTCGAGAAGCTGCCGGGCATCGGGCCGAAAAGCGCGCGCCGGCTCGCGTATCACCTCCTGGCCGCGCCCGAGCACGACGCGGGGGGGCTGACGACCGCGCTGGCCGAGGCGCGGGCGCGCACGCGCTCGTGCTCGGTCTGCCACGCCCTCACCGAGGCCGATCCGTGCGCGATCTGCTCGGACCCGTCGCGCGACAGGCGCCTCCTCGCGGTCGTGGAGGACGCGGCCGACGCGGACGTCCTCGAGAGGACGCACGAGTTCCGGGGCCGCTACCACGTGCTGGGCGGAGCGCTCGCGCCGCTGCGCGGCATCGGGCCGGACGACCTCAACGTCGCCGATCTCCTCGCGCGCGTCGAGTCTCCGGCGGCGGGCGAAGGCGTGGAAGAGGTCGTTCTGGCGACGAATCCGAACGTTGAGGGCGAGTCCACGGCCCTGTATCTCGCACGCCGCCTCAAGCCGCTCGGCGTGAAGGTGACCCGCCTCGCGCTGGGGCTTCCGGTGGGCGGCGCGCTGGAATTCGCGGACGAGGTGACCCTCTCCAGGTCCCTCGTGGGCCGCCGGGAGATCTGATCGGGTAGGCTTGCGCGTCGCCCCCGGCGGCTGGGCCTTCGGTTGACCGAGGACCCTTGAAAAGGTCAGAATGGTCAGAGAGGTCTTATCAGCGCCAGGCCCGTTCATCCGGTATCCGTCGTCGAGGCCAAGGCGCGCTTCTCGGAGGTCGTGCGCGAGGCCGAAGCGGGCGGGATCGTCGTGATTCGCAGGCACGGGCGGGACGTGGCGGCGGTGGTCTCTGCGGGCGACGTCGAGCGGCTGCGCCGCCTCCGGGCGGTGGGGCCCGAGAAGGGTCTCGCGAGCGTCGCGGGGGGCTGGAAGGGCTCCGAGGACCTGGCGGACCGGGTCGACGCCGTCCGCCGAACACCGCCTCGCCGGCGGGCTCGTCTCGGCCGGAGTTGAGTGGCGTTTCTCTTCGACACGGACGCGATCTCGGAGGTGTTTCGGAAGCGCCCCGCAGAAGGCTACATACGGTGGCTGGGCACCGTGCCGCGCGAGGATCAATTCACGAGCGCCGTCGTCGTGGCCGAGCTCTACAAGGGTGCGTTCGGCTCCGAGCGCGCGATGGTTCACGTCTCGAACATCGAGACGCGTGTCCTTCCAAGCCTGACGATCCTGCCGTTCGACGTCGCGGTCGCACGCGTCTACGGGCAGATCGAGTCGACGCTGAGGAAAGGCGGCCGGCCGCTGGCCGACGCGGATCTCCAGATCGCCGCGACGGCGCTCTATCACGGTCTCGAGCTCGTGACGGGCAACGTCCGCCATTTCGAGAGGGTGCCGGGTCTCTCCCTGAACCGGATCCTGGCCGATTCCCGTCGGGCCTGAGACTTGCGCCGCCGGCACGGGGAACGGCGCCGCCGCGCTGGGAAGCTGAGGAAGAAAGAGTCAGCGCTTCGAGCCCTTCGAAGCCGCCTTCAGCACGCGGACCTCAATCTCTTTGACGCGTGCGAGCCGGCGGTCGGTGGTCACGAAAGCCGACGCCCCGGCAGCGAGGGCAGTCGCCAGATGGATGGCGTCCGCGGTCCGCACGCCATACTTCGCGCGGAGCTCCGCGGCGCGTCGGGCGATGTCCATATCGATATCCAGAACGACGACACCGGCTAATTCCGTGAAGAGGCTCTCGTAGCGCCGCACGAGGACGTCGTCCTTTCGGCGCTTCGCGCCGGTAAGCACCTCGAGTACGGTCATTACGGACGTAACCGCTGTCGCACGCCCTTCTTCGATCGCGCGGAAGATGGGCTCGACAACCGGAAGGAACGCCTGGTTCTGTTCGATCCAGAGAATCCAGGGACCGGTATCGAGAGCAATGGGAGAGAGAGCAGCGCGCCTCACCAGCCCTCGCGTTCACCGTCGATGTACTTCTGGACGTCGACACCCCGCCAGATCTCGGCACCCACGCCCCGGAAATCGTTGACCGTGTACTTCCTTGAGCGGATCAAGGCCTCGGCGAGAAGAACCTGCACCTCCGACGCGACGGAACGGCCTTCGCGCCGCGCCTGCTTCTTTAGTTTCTGATAAAGGGCATCGGGGAAGTCCTTGACGTTGAGGGTAGCCATGGTTCCTCCAAGACGCCTCCATTCTACCTCCTTCTGGCTCTCCTGGCTCCAGCGATCGCCTGTTGACCGGGGACCTCGAAGAGGGTCCGCTTCGTGACGCGGGTCCGGGCTGGTTAGGTGCTACCATGTGCGTCATGCATGACGGCGTCAACGTGCGCGACCTGCGGCAGAACCTGAGTGTCCACCTGCGCCTCGTCAAGGCCGGGCGGACGCTGCGGGTCCTCGAGCGCGGGCGCCCGGTCGCGCTGCTCACGCCGCTTCCGGGGCATGGCAGCGCGTTGGAGAGGCTCATTTCGTCCGGCCGCGCGGCGCCGCCGCGGCTCGCGCTCGCGGAGCTGCCTCCTCCGCGGGAAGCGAGGGGGAGCCTGACGGCGAGCGAGGCACTACGCCGGCAACGCGACGAGCAGTGACGGCGGAGCTCGTCTACCTCGATTCATCGGCGCTCGTGAAGCTCGTCGTGCGCGAGGCGGAGAGCGAGGCGTTGCGCGCCTGGGTGACGGCGCACCCCGCGGCCGTCACGTCAGCGCTCGCCGTGACGGAGGTGCGGCGGGCCATGGGCCGCCTCTCGCTGCGGCGCGGCCTCTCGGACCGCGCGCGGCTCGTGTTGGACGGCGTCGCCCTGCTCGCCGTGGACCAGGACGTCCTCGAGAAGGCCGCTCGGCTCGCGCCGGCGGAGCTGCGGACGCTGGACGCGATTCACATCGCGTCGGCGCTCTCCCTTGGGGCCGACCTTCTCGCCTTCGTCACGTACGACGACCGCCAGAGGGCGGCGGCACGGAAGGCGGGCCTTCCGCTCGTTAGGCCCGGCGCATGAGGATGGCCGTGGCCGAGGGCGCTGTGCACGGCGGTGGGCGTGGATTCAGCGCGCCTCCTCCACCCTCGTCGCCCGCGTCCCGGGCGTCGACCTCCGCGTCCTCAACGCCCGGCCGCGAGCAGCCGGTGGCGTCGGCGACGGGGATGACGAGCGGGGCGGCTGATAAATAGGGGCTCTACCCGGCAGCGACCCTCGCTTCGCGGTAGAAGTCGGCCGGCATGGGGCGGCGGAGCTTCCACACAATGCCCATTGGTTTTTCACCCAGGTGACTCACGTAATCCACGGGACCGAGGAACGCGTAGGCGGCGGTTCGGCCGTCCGTCTTGATGGAGCGTCTCACGAAGAGGAGGACATTCGAACCCCGCTCCCGATGGTGGATATAGCGCTGCCCCGTCGGCGTGTTTTCTCCAGTCCCGCTCTGCGACTCCCAATGAAAAAGCTCTGGTGAGATCGCGTAGTCTTTGTAAAGCGTCGTTGGAGAGTAGTGCTTCTCAGTTTTCTCCAGCGTCACAAAGAACAGGTCTGTCTGAATGCCGGGCTGCCAGAGAACGCCCTCCCGAATCCGGTAGGGATTCTCGAGTGTGGACCGGCCGGTCGCTGCGAGAACCTCGTCGAGGGTATACGAAGAATGAATCGAGAGGGGAATCGGTTGATCCCAGTCAAGTTCGGCGTCCACCGGAATAGCGACGTGAAGAGCACGATCCTCAAGAACCTCGAGGAGTTGAACGAGCTCCTGCCTCACTCCCTCGTTCGCTCTGAGTTTCTCTGTCGCCGCCGACAGCGTCGAGGGCCTGTTGTTCATGGAGAACAAAGTCAGACTCAAGCCCGTAAGGAGGCGCTTGTTCTCCTCGCTGACCCGGAGATTGGGCGTACTCTCGGTGACGGCGCTCCGTAGGACCTCTATCCAGCGAGGATCGTCCAGGTGAGTCAGTCGCTGGAGACCCTTCGCCAGCTGTTCCTCATCGGGACCTTCGGGTGGGGCTTGTAAACCGGCGGCCCGCCTGAGAGCCATCCATGTCCAGTCGTTCCGGTAGAGATCGGTCGGCTCGAGATCCGCTTCCTTCAGAAAGCCCGCAAGATCAACGTCGCGGCCGAGGTCGCGAAGTTCGCTCGCAAGGCTCTGAAAGCTCGAGCCGATCGCGTGAGCGACATTCTCGAGTACGAGCTCTCGAGCGACGCGGTCAAGCTGCATGGAACAGCCTGCCGGCAATAACGGAAACCCGTCTTCAATCTGTCGCCGAAGCTCACTGCCGGATAAGCCCGTAAGCGCGCGAAATCGGAGGTCAAAACGGAAATTCCGATTCGCCTTACCGATGAAGTCGAGTACGGTGAGGCAGTCCTTCTCGTCAGCGCGGCGGAGCCCGCGCCCCAGCTGCTGAAGGAACAACGTCGCGCTCTCGGTGGGTCGAAGGAAGAGGACGGTATCGATTTGGGGAAGGTCGATGCCCTCGTTGAACAGGTCTACCGCAAACAGAACGTTCACCTCGCGGTGCTTCAGTCGCTTCAATGCCGAATCCCGCTCCTCTTCGCTTGAGTTGGCGGAGACCGCAGACGCCGCGATTCCGGCCTGGACGAACTTGCGGGCCATGAACTCCGCGTGGCGGATGCTCACGCAGAACCCGAGGGCGCGCATCTTCTGCGAATCCGCGACCTTTTCGCGGACTTCCTTAACAATCAATGCCGCCCGAGCGTCGTCGGCAGTGTAGAGGTTCCCGAGCTCGGTCGTGTCATATCCACGGCGACGCCACGCCACCCGCGAAACATCGACGTTGTCGTGAAGGCCGAAGTATTGAAACGGGCAAAGGAGACCGCGCTCAAGAGCTTCCCAGAGCCTGAGCTCGACCGCCATTCGTCCCTCGAACCTAGAAAGGATGCTTCTCTCGTCGGCTCGCTCGGGCGTTGCCGTAAGTCCGAGCAGTTCGTCGGGTTTCACGTGGTCGAGGAGCCGCCTGTAGGTGGGCGCTTCAGAGTGGTGAAACTCATCGATGATGACGACCTTGAAGTGGGCGGACGGCAGTTCGTCTAGGTTCAGATGACTGAGCGATTGGATCGATGCGAACACGTGTTGGCCCGATTGCGGCCGCTGGCCGTCATAAAGGGGCTCGCCGAAGGTTCCATCCTTCAAGACCGCACGAAAGGTCTGAAGGCTCTGCTCGAGAATCTCCCTCCGATGCGCGACAAAGAGAAGCGACGGATGGGTTCCGTCCGCTCGAATTCGCTTGTAATCAAGCGCCGCGACGACCGTCTTGCCAGTACCGGTTGCAGCGACGACTAGGTTCCGGTGGCGATTGTGACGCTCCCTTTCGGTCGCGAGCCGCTCCAAGATCTCGACCTGGTGCGGATAGGGATTCACGTCCAGTCCGATAAAAGGCGTTGAGGGCCCCTGACGTGTAGACCGAACAGCCTGGTCGAATCTTTCCGCGTCCCGTTCCGGCTGGTAGCTCTCCGATGAAGAATCGGCCCAGTACGATTCGAACGTAGCGCGAAACTTGTGTAGAAGGGCGGGCGTCTCGACCTCCGAGAGCCGAACGTTCCATTCCAGGCCGTCGAGCAGGGCGGTGTGCGAGAGGTTCGACGAGCCAACATAGGCTGTGGAGTACCCGGTGTCGCGTTGGAAGAGCCACGCCTTTGCGTGGAGACGCGTCGCTTGAGTCTCGTATGAGACCTTGACCTGCGCGCCAAGTTCGACGAGGCGGTCGAGGGCACGTCGCTCGGTGGATCCCGTGTACGTGGTTGTGATCACCCTCAACGATCGGTGCTTTTCAAGAAACGCGCGAAGTGCTGGTTCAATGATCCGAAGTCCATTCCAGCGAATGAAAGCGCAGAGGAGATCAATCCGATCAGACGAGGGAATCTCCTCGGCAAGCGAGTGACCGATCCGGGGTTCACCTCGCGCATTTACGAGGAGATCGCTCGCCGAAAGACGGATTTGCGGGCGCTGCGGCGCAAGTTGGGCCACGAGTCCGATCGGGCGGGGAAAGATCGCGCTTAGAACCTCGGGCGGTTGCCGGACGGCGTCCTGGGTCGTCACTTCCTCGGACGAAAGACGAGAGAGTGTTTCACGGAGTGTGTTCGCGAGCTGAACCTGTTTCTCCAGCCGGCCATCGTTCTTGACCGATCTCAAAGCTCTCGTCAGGAGCCGTGTGACATGCCTGGCCAGCAGAGCATCGGCGTCGGCCGCATCGAGCTCGTCCTTGAAGATCTGAAAACCGCTCTGCTCGAGCTCGGCCAGTTCTCGGGCGAGGCCAAGCGTGATCAGTTCGTCGTAGAGGCCGACCTTCCGGCCCATTGGGCGTTCCTCTACGTCCCCTTCTTGTACAGGTACGCCGACTCCACCGTCTTGACGCCGTCGTTGTCGCCGACCACGTACTTGCTGCCGCTCCAGATGGCGGCACCGGCGGTTTTGCCCTTCGCGTCGATCGCGTAGAAGCTGACGTTGAACTTCGGACGGCCTTTGTCGTCGCGGTGGCGGGGGACGTTGTGCGTCTTCTCGGCGATGCGCCTGAGCGCGAGAAGGCAGGCCTCCTCGGGGCTCTTTCCCTGCCGCATGAAGTCGACGACGGTGTAGGAGCCGCACGTGACGAGGACCGCCTCGCCGCGGCCTGTGGACCCGCAGGAGCCGACGCCATTCTCGCTGTAGACGCCCGCGCCCACGACGGCCGAGTCGCCGACGCGCCCTGGCATCTTGAAGTAGAGGCCGGACGTCGTCGTGACGCCCGCAAAATCGCCCTTCGCGCTCCGGACGGACATGTGGATCGTGCCCTGCGGCCGGAAGTACTCGTTGCCGTACTTCTTGATGAACTCCTTGATGTCGGGGTCCTCGGCTTCCTTGCCGGCCTCGATCCAGTCGTCCGTGTCCGAGAGGCGCTCTTTCCAGTAGAGCCAGATCTTCCGCGTCTTCGGCGTGAGCAGGTCCTCG
>Ga0208080_1000761_pt1 | contig 16134 bp, 14 predicted proteins | sample NGESurdeep092012_3_FD_184476 | JGI IMG/M metagenome (GOLD analysis project Ga0208080, IMG submission 184476) | Arctic peat soil microbial communities from Barrow, Alaska - NGEE Surface sample 210-3 deep-092012 (SPAdes) | ecosystem: Environmental > Terrestrial > Soil > Wetlands > Peat ...
CCGAAATGCGCGCGGCTTATGGCTGAAGAAAGCGAAATTCGGTTTCCGGCGCCCTGCCGCTGACGATATCCGCAATCGCCGCGCCCGAGCCGCAGGCCATGGTCCAGCCCAGGGTGCCGTGGCCGGTGTTGAGCACCAGATTGGGATAGCGCGTGCGGCCGATGCAGGGCACCCCTCCGGGAGTGGCCGGACGCAGCCCGGCCCAGAATTGCGCATCTTCCGCTCGGCCCGCCTTGGGGAAAAGCTCGAAAGTGCGCCGCACGATGGCGCGGCAGCGGACCTCGTTCACCGCGGTGTTGTAGCCGGTCAGCTCTGCGGTGCCGGCCACGCGCAGCCGGTCGCCCAGGCGCGACATCACGAGCTTGTGGGCGCCGTCGCTCAGGCTGATACGCGGCGCCACGTCGCCTTCGGCGAGCGGAATGGTGATCGAATAGCCCTTCAGCGGATACACCGGAATCGAAATGCCGATGGGGCGCAACAGCAGGGGGCTGTAGCTGCCCAGCGCCATGACATAGGTATCGGCTTGGATGGTGTCGCCGCTGCCCAGGAGCACGCGGGCCACGCGCCCGCCCGCGGTCTCGATGCGCTGGATGCTGCTGCCGTAGCGGAACTGCACGCCGCGCGCCGCACACAGCCGCGCCAGCTCCTGCGTGAATTTGTGTGCATCGCCGGACTCGTCCGCGGGGGCGTGCACGCCCCCGGCGATGCGGTCGGCGCGAGCGGCGAGCGCGGGCTCCAGCGCGACACACTCGGCCGGCGTCAGCACGCGCAAATCGATGCCGTGCAGCTTTTCCAGGGACGCAGCCGCAACCGCCTCGTCCAGCGCCTGGCGGCCTTCGTAGATGCGCAGGATGCCGCGTGTCTGCTGCTCGTATTGAATGCCGGTTTCGGCGCGCAGCGCGAGGAGCTGCGCCCGGCTGTAGCGGTTGATGGCCACGATCTGGGCCGCGTTGGCGCGGGTGCGTGCCGGCAGGCACTCGCGCAGGAAGGCGAGGCCCCAGGCCCACTGGTACGGATCGGCGCGCAGGCGAAACAGCATCGGCGAGTCTTCGCGCCCCAGCCATTTGAGCACCTGCGCCGGCGTTCCGGGGTTGGCCCAGGGCTCGGCGTGGCTGGTCGAGATCTGGCCGCCGTTGGCGAAGCTGGTTTCCATCGCGGCCGCGTCCTGGCGGTCGACGACCGTGACCTCATGCCCGGCGCGGGCCAAATACCAAGCGCTTGTCACGCCGACTACGCCGGCGCCCAAGACTGCAATTTTCATTTTTTTGTGTAGGGCGATGCGCCAGGCCGCCCAAAGACTGCCTGGCCGCTCACCACGAACCGAGGTCGCAGACCCCGCAGCCTCTCTCAGCCTGGGTAGGCGACCACGTCCTGGCGCTGCTCGCCCAGACCCTGGATGCCCAGATTCATCACATCGCCCGGCTTCAGGAACACCGGGTCGGGTTTGACGCCCATGCCGACCCCGGGCGGAGTGCCGGTGGTGATGATGTCCCCCGGAAGCAGCGTCATGTACTGGCTGCAGTAGGACACCAGCTTCGCCACGCCGAAGATCATGGTGCGGGTGTTGCCTTTCTGCATGCGCCGGCCGTTCACGTCGAGCCACATGTCCAGGTTCTGCGGGTCGCGGATCTCGTCGGTGGTCACCAGCCAAGGGCCGATCGGGCCGAAAGTATCGCAGCCCTTGCCCTTGTCCCACTGGCTGGACTGCAGCTGGAACGCGCGCTCGGACACGTCGTTCACCACGCAGTAGCCGGCGACATAGTCGAGCGCCTTGTCCTCGGGCACGTACTGCGCCTTTTTGCAGATGACCACGCCCAGCTCGACTTCCCAATCGAGCTTGGTCGAATTCCTGGGCACGATGACCTTGTCGTTCGGGCCGTTGATCGAAGTGGTGGCTTTCATGAACACGATCGGCTCGGGCGGGATGGGCATGTTCGCCTCGCGCGCATGGTCGGCGAAATTGAGGCCGATGGCGACGAACTTGGAAATTCCGACATAAGGCACGCCCAGGCGCGGCTCGCCCTTCACCAGCGGCAGCGTCTCGGCCTTGATCTTTCGCAGCTTCGCCAGCCCCGCCGGCGAGATCGTCCCCTGGTCGATCTGCTCCACCACGGCGGACAGGTCGCGGATGTTGCCCTGGGCATCGATCATGCCCGGTTTCTCGAAGCCATTCTTACCGTAACGACAAAGTTTCATGTTTTCTCCGTTTCAAGGGACCCGGACTTCAATACGGGGTATTCAATAGGAGGGTATTTTACTTAGCAATTGCCAAATCCCCAACTGTTTCCATGGATTTTCGCGCATTCACCCCAGTTTTTTCACCATCCGCTACAGTTCAGCAAGCAATTTAACCGTTGGGGGCGCAAAGGTTTTTTCTTGGGGAGCCCTGAAAAAGCACGCGCTGGCCTTAAATCGTCATCCCGCCATCCACCGAGAACGTGGTTCCGGTGGCGAAAGCGGATTCGTCGGAGGCGAGGTAAATGAACAGCGGCACCATGTCATCCACCGTGCCCAGCCGCCCCATCGGCTGGCGCGCAATGAAGTCCTTGCGTGCCTGCACCGGGTCGGGCAGCGCATTGATGCGGTCTGCGAGCGAAGGCGTGTCGATGGTGCCCGGACATACCGCGTTGCAGCGTATGCCCTGCTTGACGTAATCGGCCGCAAGCGCTTTGGTCAACCCGATCACCGCTGCCTTGGACGTGCCGTAGACCAGGCGGTTGGGCAGGCCGCGTATGCTCGAGGCGATCGAGGCCATGTTGATGATCGAGCCGCCCTTTTTTGCCAGCATGCCGGGCAGAAAGGCGCGTGTCACCAGGTACATCGAGCGCACGTTCACGTTCATGCTGAAGTCCCAGTCCCGGGGCGTGCAGTCGAGGATGCTGCCGTGGTGCACGTAGCCGGCGCAGTTGAGCAGCACGTCGATCACGCCGACCTCGGCTGCGAGCTTGGCGATCGCCTGCTCGTCGGTGGCGTCCAGCTGCCGCGTGGTGATGCCGGCGACGCCGGCAAGCTCGGCGAGCGGCCCGGGTTTGAGGTCGGTGGCCCAGACTTTCGCCCCCTCGCGGGCAAAGGCGATGGCCGCGGCCTTGCCCATGCCCTGCCCTGCCGCGGTGATGAATGCAATCTTGCCCGCCAGTCTGCCGCTCATCGAATATCCCCTTGCTCTTTCAAATAATACCTGCAAAAAAAACCGCGCGGCCAAAACATCGCCGGATGTTGCGTTGCAATATCCGGCGATGGGGCTGAAACCTCGCCTGCTCAGGCTAAAATTGGTCTGACCACTTGACCAAAGTGTAGCGCGGCCGCTATGCTTCCGTCCACTTTCGCGCACGCCGAGACCAAGATAATCCATGCCCCTACAAGCGCTCGAGCCGCGCCGCCTGTACCGCCAGATCGCCGACCAGATCAGCGTGCTGATCAGCGACGGCGAATACACGCCGGGCGCGCGCCTGCCGCCGGAGCGGGATCTGGCCCGGCAGCTAGGCGTTTCCCGGCCTTCGGTGCGCGAGGCGCTGATCGCGCTCGAAGTCGAAGGCTTGCTCGACGTGCGCGTCGGCTCGGGTATCTATGTGACCCATCCGGGAAAACGGCGTCGCAACCATGCGCTGCAGGGCGATTCCGGCCCGTTCGAAGTGATCCACGCGCGCTGGCTGATCGAGGGCGAATGTGCGGCGCTCGCGGCCAAAGGCGCAAACCCGGCGCAACTCGGCGCGATACGCGAGGCCCACGCCGGCATGGTCAAGGAAAGTAAACACCATCACAATCCGCTCGACGCGGACCGGCTGTTCCATGTAAAAATAGCCGAAGCGAGCGGCAACAGCGCGCTGGTCATGGTGGTGCAGACCCTGTGGGACCAGCGCATGGGGCCGCTGTACCGCAGCCTCGAGCGCAAACTCGAGTACCCGAAAATGGCGGCCGAAACGGTGCGCGAACACCAGGCGATCGTCAGCGCGATTGTACGGCGCGATCCGCGCGCTGCGCGCAGCGCGATGCGCCGGCACATGGATCAGACGCACAATCGCTACATCAAGGAATGGAGCGTAGGTAATTAATCATGGCAGCAGTAACCCTGAAAGGCGTATTCAAGTCCTTCGGCTCCACCCGCGTCGTGCACGGCGTGGATATCCGGATCGAGGACGGAGAGTTCTGCGTGCTGGTCGGCCCTTCGGGCTGCGGCAAGTCCACGCTGTTGCGCATGATCGCCGGCCTGGAGGAGATTTCGGGCGGCGAGATCGAGATCGGCGGGCGCGTGGTCAACAAGGTGCCGCCGAAGGAGCGCGACATCGCCATGGTGTTCCAGAACTACGCGCTCTACCCGCACATGACCGTATTCGACAACATGGCCTTCTCGATGAAGCTCGCCGGCGAGAGCCGCAAGAAAATGCGCGAGCGCGTGGAGGTGGCGGCGAATATCCTGGGGCTGATGGAGTACCTGGAGCGCTACCCGCGCCAGCTCTCGGGCGGCCAGCGCCAGCGCGTGGCCATGGGCCGCGCCATCGTGCGCGACCCGCAGGTATTCCTGTTCGACGAGCCGCTGTCCAACCTGGACGCAAAGCTCCGGGTGCAGATGCGCACCGAGATCAAGGAGCTGCACCAGCGGCTCACCACCACCTCCATTTACGTCACCCACGACCAGATCGAAGCCATGACCATGGCCGACAAGATCGTGGTCATGAACGCCGGAAAGACCGAACAGGTCGGTTCGCCGCTGGAACTCTACGACAACCCGGCGAACCTGTTCGTGGCCGGCTTCATCGGTTCGCCGGCGATGAATTTCCTCAACGGCAAGCTGGTCAGGAACGGCGCCGGATTGCAGGTGCAGATGGCCGACGGCTTGCTTCTGCCGGCGCCGAACTCGGCGGCCGTTGAGGGTCGCGAGGTTGTCGTCGGCGTGCGTCCCGAACACCTTCTGGTCAGGTCCGATGGGGTGCACGCCGAAGTAGTGGTGGTCGAGCCCACCGGCGCCGATACCCAGATCTTCTGCAAGGTCGGCGGCACCGCGGTCACCGCAGTGGTGCACGAGCGCCACGGGTTCAAGCCGGGCGAGGCCATACGGCTGTATCCGGAACTTACCTTCCTGTTTGATCCGTCAAGCGGGACGAGACTGTAGCAACAACCAAAGGAGGTTCACATGAGCAATATCGATAGACGCAATTTTCTGAAAATGTCCGCCGGCCTCGCCGCCGGCGCCGCCACCGGCGACGTCCTGGCACAGGGCAAGAAGGCTGCCGCAAAACCGGCAGCCGCCGTACCGGCTCTGAACCTGAAACTCGAGAAAGGCGCCAAGCTGCGCATGCTGCGCTGGAAGCGATTCGTGGCAGGCGACGAAGACATGTGGCTGGCGAACACCAAGAAATTCACCGAGAAAACCGGTATCGAAGTGCGCGTGGACAGCGAGGGCTGGGAAGACGTGCGGCCCAAGGCGGCGGTGGCGGCCAATATCGGCAGCGGCCCCGACATCATTATCAGCACTTTCGAGGATGCGCACCAGTATCCGGACAAGCTGGTCGACGTGACCGATGTCGCCAACTACCTCGGCGCCAAATACGGCGGCTGGTATGACGCCTCAATCGCATACGGGACGGAGCACGGCAAGGGCAAAAAGTGGATTGCGCTGCCGATGGGCTGCGCCGGGAATTGCATCGTCTACCGCGAAAGCCACATGAAGGCCGCGGGCTTCAGCACCTTTCCCAAGGACACCGCCGGCTTCCTCAAGCTGATGCAGGGATTAAAAGCCAAAGGCACGCCCGGCGGTTTCGCCCTGGGCAACGCCACCGGCGACGGCAACTGCTGGACCCACTGGCTGCTGTGGTCGTTCGGCGGCAAGATGGTCGACGAAAAGAACAACGTCGTCATCAACAGCCCCGAGACCATCAAGGCGCTCGAATATGCCAAGGAGCTGTATCAGACCTTCATCCCGGGCACCCTGTCCTGGCTCGATCCGAACAACAACAAGGCCTTCCTCGACGGCCAGGTTAGCCTGACCGCCAACGGCATCTCCGTCTATTACGCCGCCAAGACTTCGCCCGATGCCAAGCTGAAGGAAATGGCGCTGGACATTCAGCACGCCAATTTCCCGATCGGCCCGGTAGGCAAGCAGACGGAACTCAACCTCGTGTTCCCGATGATGATATTCAAGTACTCCAAATATCCGAATGCCGCCAAGGAGTATCTGCGCTTCATGATGGAGAAAGAGCAATACGAGCCGTGGCAGCAGGCGGCCATCGGCTACGTGACGCAGCCGCTGAGGGCGTACGAATCGAATCCGATCTGGACCGTCGATCCCAAGCACACGCCTTATCGCGATGCGATGAAGATAATGATTCCGAACGGCTATGCCGGCGAAATGGGCTATGCCTCGGCTGCCGCGATGGCCGACTTCATCGTGGTCAACATGGTGGCAGAGGCTGGGTCGGGCGCAAAAACGCCCAAGGAAGCCGCAGAGCGCGCCGAGAAGCGCGCGCAGCGTTACTACAAGGTGTAGAGAGCACATCCCTCTGCCCAGCCACTCAGGCGGGACAGAGGTTTGAGCCGAGGCGCGCGCGCCGCGCCTCAGCTCAAACCACAACCCACAGCCCCCGTGCACCGGCTCCTCGAAAACCGCAACTTCCTCGGCCTGGCCTTCATGCTGCCGGCCGCGGTGCTGCTGCTGCTTTTTCTCACCTATCCGCTCGGACTGGGGACGTGGCTCGGCTTCACCGACGCCAAAGTGGGGCGCGCGGGCGTATGGGTCGGGCTGGACAATTACGAATACCTGTTCGGCGACGCCGTGGCGCGGCTGTCGCTGTTCAACACCCTCTTTTACACGGTGGTGGCGAGCGTAATCAAGTTCGCTCTCGGCCTGTGGCTGGCGATCCTGCTGAACCAGAACATCCCGTTCAAGTCCGCCGTGCGCGCCGTGGTGCTGCTGCCTTTCATCGTGCCCACCGCGCTGTCGGCAATCGCCTTCTGGTGGATCTACGACTCGCAGTTCTCCATCATCAGCTGGGTGCTGGTCAAGCTGGGCTGGATCGACACCTACATCGACTTCCTCGGCGAGCCCTGGCTTGCGCGCCTGTCGACCATCGCCGCCAACATCTGGCGCGGCGTGCCGTTCGTCGCCATCTGCCTGCTTGCCGGGCTGCAGACCATCCCGCCCTCGCTGTACGAGGCGGCCTCGATCGACGGCGCCAAGCCGTCGCAGCAGTTCTGGTATGTGACGCTGCCGCTGCTCACCCCGATCATCGCGGTGGTGATGACCTTCTCGGTGCTGTTCACCTTCACCGATTTCCAGTTGATCTACGTGCTCACCCGCGGCGGGCCGCTCAATTCGACCCACCTGATGGCGACGCTGTCGTTTCAGCGCGCCATCTCCGGAGGCGCGCTGGGCGAAGGGGCCGCGTTGGCGACTGCGATGATCCCGTTCCTGCTGGCGGCGATCTTGTTTTCGTACTTTGGCCTGCAACGCCGCGCGTGGCAGCAGGGAGCGACCGACAAATGAGCCAGGACGTCGAGGACACGCAAGGCATGAACTACCTGGTATCACTGCCGCGGCGGGTGGTGATCATCTACATCCCCTTGCTCGTTTTCCTGTTCGTGCTGCTGTTCCCGTTCTACTGGATGGGAATTACCGCGTTCAAGCCGAACGCCGAGCTGTTGTCGCGCACGGGCAATCCGTTCTGGGTGATAGCGCCGACGCTGGCCCACTTCAAGCACCTCTTGTTCGAAACCGCCTACCCGGACTGGATGTGGAACACCATTTTGATATCCACGGTGTCAACCTTCTTCTCGCTTGCCGCAAGCGTGCTCGCCGCCTACGCCATCGAGCGCCTGCGCTTCAGTGGCTCGCGCCAGGTCGGCCTGAGCATCTTCCTCGCCTACCTCGTGCCACCCTCGATCCTGTTCATTCCGCTCGCTTACATCGTGTTCCAGCTGGGGCTGTACGATACGCGCTGGGCGCTGATGCTGACCTACCCGACCTTTCTCATCCCTTTCTGCACCTGGCTGCTGATGGGCTATTTCCGCTCCATTCCGTACGAGCTGGAGGAGTGCGCGCTGATCGACGGCGCGAGCCGGCTGCAGATCCTGACCAAGATCGTACTGCCGCTGGCGGTCCCCGGCCTGATCTCAGCCGGCATTTTCGCCTTCACCCTGTCCTGGAACGAATTCATCTATGCGCTAACCTTCATCTCGTCCTCGGAGAACAAGACCGTCCCGGTGGGCGTGATCACGGAACTGGTGGAGGGCGACGTCTACCACTGGGGCGCGCTGATGGCGGGCGCCCTGCTCGGCTCGGTGCCGGTCGCCGTGATGTATTCCTTCTTCGTCGAATATTACGTCGCCGGCATGACCGGCGCGGTGAAGGAATAGGCGCCGGCGCCTAGGCGCGGATCGGTGCCAAGAGTTCGTTACAAAATGAGGGGATACATCCCCTCATGCTCCCCTATATTGGGCCGTTGCAAAATTATTTCGCAACGGGTTCTAAGCAATTTTTCTTGGAGATCCAGGCAATGAACAAAATCGATTTGAACAACCGCGCCGCCATCGTTACCGGCGGTGCGCAGGGCATCGGGCTCGCCATCGTCAAACGCATGCTCGCCTCGGGCGCGCGCGTGCGCATCTGGGACCGCGACCAGAAACTGCTGCAGCAGACGCTGTCCGCCCTGTCCGGCCCGGTGAGCGGCGATGCCGTGGACGTTGCCGACGAGAAATCGGTCGCGCAGGGGACGGCTGCGGCGGCCGCGGCGCTCGGCAAGATAGACATCCTGGTGAACAACGCGGGCATCGCAGGCGTGACCACGCCGGTCATCGACTACCCGGTCGCCGAGTGGGAGCAAGTGCTCAAAATCGACCTGACCGGCCCGTTCCTGTGCGCACGCGCGGTCGCGCCGCACATGGTCAGGCAAAAATACGGCCGCATCGTCAACATCGCCTCCATTGCCGGCAAGGAGGGCAACCCCAACGCCTCGGCCTACAGCGCCGCCAAGGCGGGCGTGATCGCGCTCACCAAGTCGCTAGGCAAAGAACTCGCGAAGGACGGCGTGATGGTCAATTGCGTGACGCCCGCAGCGGCGAAGACCGCGATCTTCGACCAGATTTCGCAGCAGCACATCGATTACATGCTGGCCAAGATCCCCATGGGACGTTTCGTTCTGGTCGAGGAAATCGCGGCCATGGCGTGCTGGCTCGCCTCCGAGGATTGCTCCTTCACCACCGGCGGCGTGTTCGACATCTCCGGCGGACGCGCCACTTATTAGGAAGAAACACTTGCCAAGTGCCAACACCAAAAATTGTCATTCCGAGCGCAGCGAGGAATCTGCTGTTGAATTGAACAAAAAAGCAGATTCCTCGACCTGCGCCCCGGAGGAAGTCCTCTTGGGGGACGGTCTCGGAATGACAGCTAATTACGGAATGACAGTTAATTTCGAAATCGCCTCTGAGTCAAATTCACTCCGAGGATTTCAGGAGATTTAGCGATGGCCAAGAAAAAACAACTCCGCAGTCAATCGTGGTTCGGCCGTGAAGACATCTACGGCTTCATCTACCGTTCCTGGGTGAAAAACCGCGGCGTGCCGCACGACCAGTTCGACGGCCGGCCGGTGATCGGTATCTGCAACACCTGGTCCGAGCTCACGCCCTGCAACACGCACTTCCGTGTCATTGCCGAGCACGTGAGGAACGGCATTCTGGAAGCGGGCGGTTTTCCGCTGGAGTTTCCGGTGATGTCGCTGGGCGAGACGCTGATGCGGCCCACTGCGATGCTGTACCGCAACCTGGCGTCGATGGACGTCGAGGAATCGATCCGCGCCAACCCTCTTGATGGCGTGGTCCTGCTGGTGGGCTGCGACAAGACCACCCCCTCGCTGCTGATGGGCACGGCGAGCGTGGACATTCCCGCCATCGCGGTCTCCGGCGGGCCGATGCTCTCGGGCAAGTACCGCGGCACCGACATCGGCTCGGGCACCAACACCTGGTCCATGTCCGAGGACGTGCGCGCCGGCAAGATGACAGTGGACGAGTTCCACGAGGCCGAGTCCTGCATGCACCGCTCTCACGGCCACTGCATGACCATGGGCACCGCTTCGACCATGGCGTGCATGGTCGAAGCGCTGGGCATGGGCATGCCCGGCAACGCCGCGATTCCCGCGGTGGACGCGCGCCGCTACCTGCTCGCGCGCATGGCCGGGCGGCGCATCGTCGACATGGTCAAGGAAGATCTGACGATTTCCAAGATCCTCAAGCGCGAGGCGTTCGAGAACGCGATTCGCGCCAACGCCGCCATCGGCGGCTCGACCAACGCGGTGATCCACCTGATCGCGATCGCGCGCCGCCTGGGGGTCAAGCTCGACCTCGACGACTGGGACCGGCTCGGCCGCGGCGTGCACACCGTGCTCAACCTGATGCCCTCGGGCAAGTACCTGATGGAGGATTTCTACTATGCCGGCGGCCTGCCGGTGGTGCTGCGCGAGCTGGGGGAACAGGGCCTGCTGAACAAGAAGGCGCTCACCGTCAACGGTAACACCATCTGGGAAAACAACAAGAAGGCCAAGTGCTACCAACGCGACGTCATCACCCGGTTCGACCAGCCGTTCAAGAAGAACACCGGCATCGCCGTGCTGCGCGGCAACCTCTGCCCCGACGGCGCCATCATCAAGCCCTCGGCGGCGACGCCCCGGCTGATGAAGCACAAGGGGCGCGCGGTGGTGTTCGAAAACATCCTGGATTTCCACAGCCGCATCGACGACCCCAAGCTCGACATCGACGAGAACTGCGTCATGGTGCTGAAGAACTGCGGGCCCAAGGGCTATCCGGGCATGGCCGAGGTGGGCAACATGCCGCTGCCGCCGAAGGTGCTGAAAAAAGGCGTCACCGACATGGTGCGCATCTCGGATGCGCGCATGAGCGGCACCGCCTACGGCACGGTGGTGCTGCACATCGCGCCCGAGGCCGCGGCGGGCGGAGCCCTGGCCCTGGTCGAGAACGGCGATATGGTCGAGCTCGACGTGGCCAAGCGCCGGCTGCACCTGGATGTGTCCGACAAGGAGCTCGCGCGCCGGCGCAAGAAATGGAAAGCGCCCAAGGCGCCGATGAGCCGCGGTTACACCAAGCTCTACGTCGATCACGTGCTGCAGGCCGACAAGGGGGCGGACCTCGATTTCCTGGTCGGATCCAGCGGCCCCGGCGTGCCCAAAGACAACCACTAGCGCGCAGGAAGCGGCATGGCAACGCACGCGCCTGACATCGCCGACGAATCGGAGCATGTCCTCGGCGCCGACGGCGAATTTCACGTCACCGACGAGCCGGTCGACCTGTCGCTTTACCACTTCGAGGACTGGATCGCCTTCGCTTTCTTCTGGGTTTTGGCGGCCACGGTGTTCTACCAGTTCTTCACCCGCTACGCGCTCAACGACTCGGCCTCCTGGACCGAGGAAATCTCGCGCTACCAGCTGATTTGCACCGTGTTCGTCGGCGCGTCGTGTTCGGTACGCAAGAACACCCATATCCACGTCGACATCTTCTACCGTTTCCTGCCGGCGCCGGTTACGCGGGTGCTGTCCACGCTGGTGGACCTGCTGCGCATCCTGTTCTTTGGCTATGCGGTGTACCTCACTTACGCACTCATGGGCAAGATCGGCAAGCAGCAGATGTCCATCATCGACTGGCCGATCGGGCTGATCTACGCCGTGGTGCTGTTCGGATTCGCCCTGATGTGCTTTCGCGCCGTCACCACTGCGGCGAAGCATTGGCGCCAGGGTTTCAGCGTGCTCGAGCGGCCGGAGGTATCGGGGAGCGAAGAGGCATGACCGCCGCGCTGCTGATCGCGTTCCTCGTCCTGATGGTGATCGGGGTGCCGGTGGCGCTGGCGATGGCCGGCGCTTCGCTCCTCTACGTCATGCTATCGGGCACCGTGCCCGACTACGTGGTGATCCACCGCATGGTGAACGGCATCGACAGTTTTCCGCTGCTGGCGGTGCCGTTTTTCATCATGGCCGGCAACCTGATGAACTCCGCCGGCATCACCAACCGCATCTACAACTTCGCCCTGGCGCTGGTGGGCTGGCTCAAAGGCGGCCTCGGCCACGTCAACGTCATCGGCTCGGTGATTTTCGCCGGCATGTCGGGCACCGCGATCGCCGATGCGGCCGGCCTGGGCACGATCGAGATCAAGGCGATGCAGGACCACGGCTACTCGACCGAATTTTCCGTCGGCGTGACCGCCGCCTCCGCCACCCTGGGGCCGATCATCCCGCCCTCGTTGCCGTTCGTCATCTACGCCATGTTCGCCAACGTGTCGGTGGGGCAACTGTTCCTCGCCGGCATCATTCCCGGCGTGGTCATGGCCGTCCTGATGATGTTCACCGTCGCGTACTACGCGCACAAGAACAACTGGGGCCGCGACGTCGCCTTCAAATGGTCCAGGATCGGCAAGGCCCTGCTGGAGCTCGCCATCGTGATCGTCTTCCCCACCGCGATCTGGGGCGCGACCGAGCTCGGCACCGACCCGGCGCCGACTTTTTTCGCCGCCATGGCGCTGTTGCTTCTGGCAGACCGCTTTTTCCGCTTCAACGCGGTGCTGCCGATCATGACGCCGGTGCTCTTGATCGGCGGCATGACCAGCGGCATTTTCACCGCCACCGAGGGCGCCATCGCCGCCTGCGTCTGGGCGATGTTTCTCGGCCTCGTGTGGTATCGCACGCTCAACTGGAAAATGCTGGTCAAAGTGTCGATGGACACGGTCGAGACCACCGCGACCGTGCTGCTCATCGTCGCCGCCGCATCAATTTTCGGCTGGCTCCTGACCGTCACCCGGGTCACCGATGCCGTCGCCGCCGCGGTGCTCGCCTACACCCACAATCCGGCGATGTTCCTGCTGATGGCGAACCTGCTGATGCTGTTCGTGGGCTGCTTTCTGGAGCCGACCGCCGCGATCACCATCCTGGTGCCCATTCTGCTGCCGATCTGCCACCAGCTCGGCATCGACCCGGTGCACTTCGGCCTGGTGATGGTGCTGAACCTGATGATCGGCCTGCTGCATCCGCCCATGGGCATGGTGCTGTTCGTGCTGGCGCGCGTGGCGAAGCTGTCGATCGAGCGCACCACCATCGCCATCCTGCCCTGGCTGGTGCCGCTGTTGGCGAGCCTGATCCTGATCACCTATATTCCCGAAATTGCCTTGTGGCTGCCGCGGAAGTTCTTTCCGTAGCGACCTCGATCCACCCTCCTCACTATATAGGGCGTCTTAGACCGCGGATTTGCGCGCTGCGCGCGCCAACCGTGTTTTCCGCGCGGATGAAAAGCGCATCCGCACCAAAAACAGGGTTATGAATAAGAGCAATAGGGGTTTGGGCTTGCCTTTATCCAAGATCACCGATTGCAGAGGAGTAGAATTATCCTTCTTCACCTAATCTGGGTCATAGAGGTAGAACCATGCTGCAAGCCGTAGATCCAACGATACGCCTCAATCCCGCCGACGACGTGGTCATCGCCCGCGTCGAGATTCCAGAGGGCACGACGCTGCTCAAGGAAAACAACGTCCGCGTCGCGGCCCGCGTGCCCGCCGGGCACAAGATCGCGGTGCGCGAGATCAAGTCCGGCGGCCCGGTACGGCGCTACAACCAGATCATCGGTTTCGCCACCCGCGACATCCGCGCGGGCGAGCATGTCCATGTGCACAACATCGCCATGGGCGACTTCGACCGCGATTACGCCTTTTGCGTCGACGCCAAAGCCACCGACTACGTTGCGCAAGCGGCGACTTTCCAGGGCATCGTGCGCGCCGACGGGCGCGTGGCCACGCGCAACTACATCGGCATTCTCACCAGCGTCAACTGCTCGGCCACGGTGGCGCGCATGATCGCCAGACATTTCGACAACCGGCTGGATGCCTGGCCCAACGTGGACGGCGTGGTCGCGCTCACGCACAAGAGCGGCTGCGGCATGGCCTCCGAAGGCGAGCCCATGGACGTGCTGCGCCGGACCATGGCCGGTTACGCGCGCCATGCCAACTTCTGCGCCGTGCAGATCGTCGGCCTGGGCTGCGAGGCGAACCAGATCGCGAGCCTGCTCTCGACGCAGCAACTCAAGCGCAGCGACAAGTTCGCCGCCTACACCATCCAGGAAAAGGGCGGCACGATGAAGGCGGTGCGCGAAGGCATCGCGCGGATCGAGGCGATCCTGCCCGAAGCCAACCGGGTGAAACGCGAAACCGTGCCGGCCAGCCATCTGCTCCTCGCGCTGCAATGCGGCGGGTCGGACGGCTACTCCGGCATTTCCGCCAACCCGGCGCTGGGCGCCGCGGTGGACCTGCTGGTGCGCCACGGCGGCAGCGCGATCCTGTCGGAAACGCCGGAGATCTATGGCGCCGAGCACTTGCTCACGCGCCGCGCGGTCACGCGCGAGGTAGGCGAGAAGCTGATCCGCCGCATCAAGTGGTGGGAAGAGTATACGGCGCGCAACGGCAACGAGATGAACAACAATCCCTCGCCCGGCAACAAAGCGGGCGGCCTCACCACCATCCTGGAGAAGTCGCTCGGCGCCGTGGCCAAGGGCGGCACCACCAATCTGGTCGATGTGTACGAATACGCCGAACCGGTCACGGCCAAGGGTTTCGTCTACATGGACACACCCGGCTACGATCCGGTGTCGGCGACCGGCCAGATCGCCGGCGGCGCCAACCTGGTCTGCTTCACCACCGGCCGCGGCTCGGCCTACGGCTGCAAGCCCGCACCCTCGCTCAAGCTCGCCACCAACACGCGGCTGTTCGAGCACCAGGAAGAGGACATGGACATGAACTGCGGCACCATCGTCGACGGCAAGGAGAGCATCGGGCAAGTCGGGCAGAAACTGTTCGAACTGATCCTCAAGACCGCCTCGGGCGAGAAAACCAAGAGCGAAGCCTTCGGCTACGGCGAAGACGAATTCGCGCCCTGGGTCCTGGGAGCGACGATGTAATGGACGCGTCCACGCAAAGGCCCCGGCGCTACGACACGAACCGCTTCAGCGCTTTCATCCACGCCGCCCCGCTCCATCTCTTACTGATCGCTGCCATTACGTGCGCAGCGGAACCGGCTCTGGCCAAGATTGTAGTGAAAAAAGGCGTCTACGGCGCCATCGCCCTGCAGCGCGAAACGGGTCAGCTCGGCTACGCCTACAATTCCGCCACTTCGCGCGCGGCCAAGATGGAAGCCCTGAATCAATGCGCCCACCCGCGCTGCGAAGTCGTGGCGGCTTTCAGCAACGCCTGCGGCGCGCTCGCGCGCGGACCGAAAAAATACTTTCCCGCCACCGGCGCGACCCGGCAGGAAGCCGAAACCAAGGCGCTGCGCCTGTGCGCGGCCAAGGATTGCGAAGTCACCGCCTGGGCCTGCACCAAGTAGTGCAGGGGCGTCATTTTTACGCCTGTTTCAACGCGCAACCAGCGCCCTTCGCGGAACAAACCATAAATGCCAAGCCATAGCACCGCGCACTACTTTCTCGAAGGCCTGGCGGACCTCGGCATCGAATTCCTGTTTTCGAATCTCGGCACCGATCACGTCTCGCTAATCGAGGAACTCGCCCGGTGGGATCGCGAAGGGCGGGCGCATCCGCAGGTCATTCTGTGTCCGCACGAGAACGTCGCGATTCACATGGCGGGGGGATATGCCGCCATCACCGGCCGCGGGCAGGCGGTGCTGGTGCATGTGGATGCGGGGACGGCCAATGCGAGCATGGGCATGCACAACCTGTTCCGCGCCCGTGTCCCGGTGTTCCTGATGGCCGGCAGATCGCCGTATACGCTGCGCGGCGAGTTGCCGGGGTCGCGCGACAACTACGTGCATTTCGTCCAGGATCCCTACGACATCGGCAGTCTGGTCCGGCCCTACGTCAAGTGGGAATACACCTTGCCCTCCGGTGTGGTGGCGAAGGAGGCATTGACGCGCGGCTACGCGCTCATGCAAAGCGATCCCGCCGGACCCGTCTATCTGTCCTTGCCGCGCGAAACGCTGGCGGAGCAATGGGAGGAGTCTTCGATCCGCGCCTTTCCGCCGGCGCGTTACGGCCCGGTGCGCGCCGGCGGAACCGGGCCGGATATTGCGCGACGCATTGCCGCGCAACTGCTCGCCGCCGGGAACCCGATCGCAATTGCCTCTTATCTCGGCCGCAAACCTGAGGCGG
>Ga0208080_1000765_pt1 | contig 16109 bp, 21 predicted proteins | sample NGESurdeep092012_3_FD_184476 | JGI IMG/M metagenome (GOLD analysis project Ga0208080, IMG submission 184476) | Arctic peat soil microbial communities from Barrow, Alaska - NGEE Surface sample 210-3 deep-092012 (SPAdes) | ecosystem: Environmental > Terrestrial > Soil > Wetlands > Peat ...
CTGCCGGTCCTGCGGCCACACCGCGCACGCCGACCTGAACGCGGCTCGCAACATCGCGGCGGGACACGCCGGGACTGCGCGGGGAGGCTCGGCGGTGGCCGGGCCGGTGAACCGTGAACCTCAGCACGCTTCCCTCCGGGTCGCGTAGTTGGAATCCCCGTCCTTTCAGGGTGGGGAGGATGTCAACCGCCTCCTCACTCGGCTTCTGCCGCCGCAATGTACGCAGTGGCCGCGCGCCCGGGTGATGCGGGCACCGCGGTAGGCCCGGGCCGACTCAGTGATCTCGTGTCGTAAGGGATCCATGGCTGGGCCGGCCAGCCGCGGTCAGGGCAGGACGGCGATGTCGCGTCGCCGTGCCGCTACGGCGAGGGCGTCGTCGAAGGTTGCAAGCGAGGCGTGGTTACGGATGGCTATGTCAAGAACACAGCAATCGGGAAGCTTGAGACCGCTCGCTGCACGCAGCTCGGCCAGGCGCAAACGGTTCGTCGACGTCGGGCGCCGCGGTGCCGATGCCCGCCGCACGCAGGTCATCACGCATCGACGCCCCGCTGCCGATCTTGACGCCGCCGACCAGGACCTCGGCGAGGGTCAGCGTGTGGGCGAGCATCGAACCCGGAGATACGTCAAGCAAGATGCCGGTCGCCGCAGCGTGATGGACATCGCCTGGGCTCAGATGAGCGATGAGGACACTGGCGTCCAGCGTGATCACGCTGGCTAGTCTGCGCGCAGTTTAGCGAGGTAGTCGGGCCCAAACGCGTCGGCGTACTTGCCGCTGCTGGCTGTCACGGCGGCTCGGTGAACGTTGGCCTCGCGCTGCTGGTCGTGTTCGAGCGCAACGCTGCCCACGTCGACAAGCCGCAGCAGGAGCTTCGAGCGCGGCTCACCCGGCCACCGCTTCGCGGCCAGATCGAGCGCACGGGCGACGTCTGGAGTCTCGGTCACCTGATGGCGAGGACGCGCGGTAGGCATAGGATTCAGTGTGCTACGACTCGGCGAAGTGGTACACCAGAGCCTAGCTGGACTCTTGTCCCAGTGACCGATCCGCTCGCGAGACGGTACTGCCTCTGACGTGGCCGCCGGCCGGGCGCCCAACAGACCGGCAGCTGATCCAATGATCCAATGCCGGGCTACACACCCAGGTAGGTGCGGATCAGGTCCTCCATGCGCGCAAGTTCGGCGCGCGCCAGCAGCCCCCGACGCCTCAACAACCGCCCTCTGGCGACGGGCTGCAGGGCCGTGATGTCGGCGTACGACTCGCCGTAGCGAGTGAGACCGGCATCTGCCGTGAGCGGCACATGGGTCAGGGCTGGCCCTGAGGTTGCGGTGATGGGTACGATGGCCACGTGGCCGAGCCGCGCATTGAGCGGATTAACGCTGAGCACGACGGCCGGGTGGTCTCCGATGGCGGGGAACCGAATGTCCCAGACCTCGCCCCGGGAAGGATCAGGCGGGACCATCGCGGCGGGTGCGTCGCCTGCTTGCCACCGAGCGGTCCGCGTCGTCAGCGGGCACGACGCCGATCGGGAGCGGCGCCTGGGCGCTGCCGTAAAAGTCCTCGACGCTGCGCGCCATCCGCTGCTCAGCGGCTTGTCGGTGGAGTAGCTCCAGGGCCGCTTTGACGATCTCGGTCCGCCCGTGCAGGCTGAGAACCTCGGAGTCGGCCCGCAGGGTAGCAGCCAGGTCATGGCCGATCCGGGCCTGCCATACCTCGGTCGCCCCAGTCGTAGCAGCCATGCGTATACAGAGCGTCGTACAGGATGGCCAGTCAAGTTCTCCGGCCGGACTGGTGCCGACGGCAAGGAGGTCGGCCGCTGGGTCCCGTGGCAGGCTGTGTCGCGTGAGTGACCCGACCGCTGACTACGGGGTGCTGGCCTGGCTGACGGTCCCGGAGGTGGCCGAGCGGCTCGGCGTGGAGGTGACCCGGATCCGCCAGCTGCTGCGGGAAGGCAAGCTGATCGGCCTGCGCCCGGACGGTGGCGGCCCGCTGCGGGTGCCCGCGGACTTTGTCGCCGGCGGCGCGGTGCTCAAGGGCCTGGCCGGGACGCTGACCCTGTTGCACGACGCCGGTTTCTCCCCGGAGGCAGCGGTGCGCTGGCTCTACCAGCCGGACGACTCACTGCCGGGTACGCCGGTGCAGGCGCTGGTGGAGAATCGCGGCACCGAGGTCAAGCGCCGCGCGCAGGCGGTGGCGTTCTGACGGCGGCTGCGGCGCAGGACCGGCTTGCCGACGCCCGGCTCTACCTGTGCACGGACGCTCGGGAGCGCCAGGGCGACCTGCCCGAGTTCCTTGACGCCGTACTGGCCGCCGGCGTCGACGTCGTCCAACTGCGGCAGAAGGGGCTGGAGGCGCGCCCGGAGATCGCCTACGCCGAGGTCTTCACGGCGGCCGTCCACCGGCACGGTCGGTTGTTCAGCGCCAACGACCGGGCGGACGTGGCGTACGCCGTCCGGCCGGACATCCTGCACCTCGGCCAAGACGACCTGCCGGTGCCGACCGCCCGCGCCATCCTCGGTGATGACGTGCTGATCGGTCGCTCCACGCACGCGGCGGCCGAGGTGGATGGGGCCGCGGTCCAGCCCGGTGTCGACTATTACTGCGTCGGTCCGTGTTGGCCCACTCCGACCAAACCCGGTCGGCCGGCGCCCGGCCTCGAGCTGTTGGCGCACGCCGCCGCCGTCTCGCCGCCACTGGCGCTGGGGAGCCGGCCGTGGTTTGCCATCGGGGGCATCAACTTGGGCAACATCGACCAGGTGTTGGCGGCGGGCGCGCGCCGCGTCGTCGTGGTCCGGTCGATCACCGAAGCCGACGACCCGGCGGCGGCGACCCGGGCGCTGGTGTCGGCGTTGCGGGCTCCCAGCGGTACGACGGCGGTCGGGCCCCAGTGAGGGCCCCAGTGACGGCCCCAGTGAGGGCCCCAGTGAGGGCCCCGGTGAGGGCCCCAGTGAGGGCCCAAGTGAGGGCGTTGTGAGAGCGACGTACCTGGTGCTGTTGGCAGCGTGCGCCCTCGGGACATTGCCGCTGGAGTTGCTCCTGCACACCCGGGTCTACGCCCGGTGGCGGCGCTGGCTGCTCGCCGTACTGCCGGTGTTCGTCCTCTTCGCTGCCTGGGACATCTGGGCCATCGCCGCCGGCCAGTGGCGTTACGACCAACGGCAGATGTCCGGCCTCGTGCTGCCCGGCGGCCTGCCGCTGGAGGAGGCGCTGTTCTTCGTCGTCGTCCCGACCTGCGCGATTCTGACGCTGGAGGCGGTCCGAGCGGTGCGCGGCTGGCCGGTGGGGGACGAGCCGGAACCTGTCCCGGAGTCAGGACGTCGGTGACCTGCACCGTCGCCAACGCTCGCGTACCGACGCTCGGCCAAGCTGATGGAACCAAGCCCTGAGGGAACCGCCCGCGCTTTTCTGGCCTTCGGTGGCAGCCGAGCTAGCGGGTGTTGCTAACAACAGCTGTACACAGGCTGTGGACGGCGGTCAAGCGTGGTGCCTCAGGTTGGGGCCATACGGCGTAACGGCGGTGGGCGGCAGGTGGGCTAGGGCCGCCCACCGCGGACTACATGCCTATGCCTATGCCGCGAGCGATGGTGGCTCCGACGACCTCGACCACAACCTCACGCATCGAACCGCCGAGCGCCTCGGCGAACTCGCGCAGCTTGCTCTTGCGGGACGGGTCGGGCTCTTGGTCAGCGGCGGCATCCAGCCCTGACACAATGCGGTCCACCAAGCTGTCGGGCGTGGACCAAGCGCCGACCGCTCGACGCGCAGCCCCTGTAATGCCGGTGATGAACAGCGGATAGCTGAACTCCTCCTGCTTCAAGCCCTCGATGAACTCCCCGTCCAACGCTTTCAGCGCTCGCGCTACGTCGTCGGAGCTGAGCCCGGTCGCCTGCTCGATCTCGGGCAGGTCCACACGGTGTACATCGAACCTGTCGAGGCGCTCAACGAGGTACGTCAACACTGGCAAATCGCGGCTGAACCAGGTGTCCTCCATGGCATCCACGATCACACAGGCACCGGCGGGCCGCGCACGCGGGCCAGACAGTCTTGTTGCGGCCGTCTGCACGGGCGGTAGGGGCGATGTCGTGGCCTGTCCGGTCCGACACGGGGCCGGCTGTGGGGTCCTCCCCGGCTCTGCGGGCGGTGCCGAGCTGGACCGCACCTTCGAGACACCTTCAGTTGCGGCAGTAAAGGGCGGTCAAGCCCGGTCGGCGTCGGCCTGGCACGGACGTCAGAAGTGCTCTTTACCAGCGCTTTTGTACTTCAGAGCGCCCGGCGTGGCCTGAGGTGAGCCGCCGTGATCTACCCTCTAACCGGTGACCTACACCGCCGCCACGGCCATCGCCGTGGTCGCGACGGTGGTGCTGGACCTGGCGGTATTGCGGACCCGGCTGCTGCGCCGGCGGGCGTTCTGGACGGCGTACGCCATCATCGTGGGCTTCCAGCTGATCGTGAACGGCGTGCTCACCGGCCGGCACATCGTCGTCTACGACGAGCGGCAGATCACCGGGCTGCGGATCGCCTACGCGCCGGTGGAGGACCTGCTGTTCGGGTTCTCGCTGGTGGCCCAGACGCTCATGTGGTGGGTGTGGCTCGGGCGCCGTGCGAACCAGCGGCCGTTGGCACGGAAGCCCACCGGCCCTGGGTCGGCGCCCGCCGCGCCCGCCGCGCCCGCCACAGCGCCGGCGCCGTCACCGCGGCCCGGCGAGCCAGACCAACGCTGACCCGCTGGTCCAGCACGTGATAGCCCGCGCGCTCGATCTCGCCGAGAATGCCGCCGTACAGGTCGAAGGCCGTCCGGACACAGTCCTGGCTGGTGGGATCCAGCAGCGCGATGCCGGGCTCGGCCCGCCGGTAGAGCGCCCGGGTGCGGGCGACTTCGAAGGCGAGCAGATCGCGCGTCCGGTCGTCGACGATGCCGGCCGCCAGTCCGGCCCGGCTGACGCCGAACAGCTCCAGGTCCGCCAGCGGCAGGTAGAGCCGACCACGCCGCAGGTCCTCACCGACGTCGCGCAGGAAGTTGGTCAGCTGGAAGGCGACGCCAAGATCGGCGGCGTACCCGTAGGCGACGTCGGCAAGCGGACCGAGGATCGGGGTCATCTGCAACCCGATGACCGCCGCGGACCCGTGCATGTATCCCGTCAGGTCGGCGTACGTCGGGTAGCTGCTGACGGTGAGGTCCATCCGCATGGACGCCAGAAAGTCCTCGAAGTGGCCAATCGGGATGGCCCAGCGTCGAGTCGTGTCGATCACCGCATGGCAGATCGGGTCCGCGCTGTCGCGGCCGGCGCGCAGGTCGCCGAGGAAGGCGTCGCCCCAGCGCTGGAGCTGGTCAGCCTTCTGCTCCGCGCCGAGCGTGGACGCCAGGTCGTCCACCGTCTCGTCGGCGTACCGGGCGAAGCCGTAGAGCGCGTGCACGTAGGGCCGCTTGGCGGCCGGGAGCAGCAGCGTCGCCAGGTAGTAGGTCTTGCCATGGGCGGCGTTGAGCCGACGACATGCTTCGTAGGACGCCCGCAGCCGCGGGTCACCGATGCCGGCGGCGTCCAGCTCGCGGTGACTCACGCCCCCGAGTCTGGCAGCGCCGCCGCCACGGCGCCCTTCGAGCCGCGACCGATCGTGGCGCCGGGCACGGCATGTCAGCCCCAGTCCAGCAGCTCCAGCTCGGGCGCGGCCCGAACGACGAGCCCGTTGCCAGCGCAGTCCGGACACTGGGTCAGCCGGTCGCCGTCGTACTCGCGACCACAGTTCAGGCACGCCAACCGATCCGGCGCCGGCAGCCAGCGCACGGCCGCGCCGGCTAGCGGCAATCCGGCGGCCGCCGCTTGCCACGCCGCCGCCGCGGCATCCGGGTCCACGCCCGGCGCCAGCGCGATCGAGACCGTGGTCACCGGTCGGCCTTCGCTGGCCGTGGTGAGCGCGCTCACGGCCGAGGCGAGCAGCCCGGCCTCATGCATCGGCGTGCTCGGGCCCGGAACCGGCAGCCGTCGCGGCCCCGGCGACGCCCCAGCTCGCCAGTACCGCGAGAGCGGCATCGACGACCGCCGGGATCCGGGCCGCCACGGTGTCGGTCAGCCCAAAGCCGGTTTCGAGGCTCTCGGGCACCATGCCAACGGCGACGACGGTGCCCGGCGCGCAGCCGGCGAGGTCTGCCGCGGCCAGCGCCTCCGCGACTCCGACCTCGTGCGCCGAGGTCAGCAGCGCCCGGGCGCGCGGAACGGCGTCGCCCGTCAGCGTGATCACGTCGCCCGGTTGTGCGTCCGTGGAGGCGATGGCGTCGAGCAGCAACAGCGCCCCGCGGTCGGCGATCTCCGGCAGCAGCCCCAGACCGAGGGTCGCCCCGTCCACCACCTCGACTCCGGGCAGCCTCAGCGCCGCCAGCTGCCGGGCTGCCTCAACGCCGAGGCCCTCGTCCGTGAGCAGCTCGTTACCCACGCCCAGCACGAGCAATTCGGCGCGTTTCTCGGCGTACGGCGTCAAGGTGGCGGTCAGTCCGGTCACGCCCGCTTCGCTCCCCGGGTGGCCGGCGTCGGCTGGTCCGGCTCGTCGGGCGCCCCAGCCGCCTCATCGTGGGATCGGACCCGCGCCGAGCTCTTCGGCAGCCGGTCGGCGGGCACCGTCTTGTAGCCACTGACCATCGACGACATCAACCCGCTCCGCTCTTCGTGATCGATCAGGGTCGCGGAATAGACGTGGTGGACCACAAACCCCAGCGTGAGCCACATGATCAGGTGGTGCACGAAGCGGACAGTCGGGATGCCGGCCAGGTTGAATGTCCAGCCGAACAGCGTGGACAGCAGCCCGTCGCGGTCTTCTATCGACTCCAGGGCGAAACCGGTGACGATCTGCACCAAGAACATCAGGAACAAGACCAGGTAGGTCAACCCGGCCAGCGGGTTGTGGCCGACTTCCGGCGGCGGTTCGCGCTGCAGGAACGTGTAGTACTTGAGGGAGACCCACATCATCGCGCGCCGATTTCGATGCCGCGGGATGAACTGGTCCCAACGAGCCCACTCGTTGCCGGTGAACATCCAGATCAGCCGGGCCAGCAGCAGCGCCGAGAATATGTATGCGAGCAGCAGGTGCAAGCTGTGCGCCCAGGCCATCACCTTTGGTGCGCCCACCAGCGTCAGCGCCGGCACCCCGATGTAGAGGCCGGTGAGCGCCAGCCCGCTGATGGTGACCACCAGACCCCAGTGAATGAGCCGCACCGGCAACTGCCACACCCGCAGGGTCACTAGTCGCGGGCTCTCGCTGGCGCCGCCGGGCCGGGCGACCGGGGCGCCGGTCCGCGCCGGGGCCGGCCGGGCGAAGGCCTCGGAGCTCACTGCACCCTCACCTCCACGATCGGCGTGCCGTCGGCGTCGATGACGTGGGCGGCACAGGCCATGCACGGGTCGAAGGAGTGCACCGTGCGCAGGATCTCCAGCGGCTGTTTCGGATCGGCGATCGGCGTGCCGACCAGCGCGGCCTCGTACGCGCCCGGCTGGCCCTTGGCATCGCGGGGGCTGGCGTTCCAGGTCGAGGGCACGACGGCCTGGTAGCCCTTGATCTTCTGATCCTCGATCACGATCCAGTGCGAGAGCGCGCCGCGCGGTGCCTCGTGAAAACCCACCCCCCGAGCCTTCGCCGGCCACGACTTCGGTTCCCACTTGACGCCGGCGTGCACGGCCAGGTCCCCACCGGCGATGTTGGCGACCAGTTGGTCGAGCAGGCCCAGCGACTGATCGGCGAGCAGCTTGGTCTCCAGCCCGCGCGCGAGCGTGCGCCCGAGGGTGGAGTGCAGCGCCGCCGGACCGACCCCCAGCGTCTGCAAAGCGCCGTCGACGAGCGGCTTGATCCGAGCGTCCCCGGCGGCGTATCCGACCATCATCCGGGCCAGGGGTCCAACCTCGACCGGGATGCCGTCGTAGCGCGCCGCCTTGAGCCAGGTGTACTTCTTGTCCACGTCGAGGAAGTCGTACGGCGGGTTGGGTCCGGTGTAGTTGGCAGTGGTCTCCCCGTCGTACGGCCGAAGCGGCGTGCCGTCTCCCTCGCGGTAGCTGTACCAGCCCCGGGCGACGTCTTCGGTGATCTTCATGGGGTCGACGGGCTCGACCTTGGACAGGTCGCCGTTGCGGACGATACCGCTGGGCAGGATGCCGGCAGTGTCGGTCTGGCCCCGCTTCGGCTGCGCGCCGCCGAAGTCGCCGAAAGTCATGTAGCTGTTCAGGCCGCCGCCGATGGCGGTCCACTCCGGGTAGCTCTTGCCGATGGCGACCAGGTCGGGGATGTAGGCCTGGTTGACGAAGTTCAGCCCGCTCTGCAACAGGCCGCGCACCTGCTGCAGGGTGTTGTCGTTGATGGCGTACTGGCTGTTCGGGTCGATCGGAATGGCCATCCCGCCGACGACGTAGGTCTGCGGGTGCGGGTTCTTGCCACCCAGCAGAGCGTGGATCTTGACGTAGTCGCGTTGGAAGTCCAGCGCATCGAGATAGTGGCTGACCGCAAGCAGGTTGACTTCTGGCGACAGCTTGTACGCCGGGTGGCCCCAGTAGCCGTTGGCGAACGGACCGAGCCGGCCGCCCTGGACGAAGGCCTGCAGCCGTTGCTGCACCGCGGTCATCTGCTTCGCGGTGTTGCGGGGATAGTCCGACAGCGACTGCGCGACCACGGCCGCCTGCTGCGGGTCGGCCTTGAGCGCCGACACCACGTCAACCCAGTCCAGCGCGTGCAGGTGGTAGAAGTGCACGACGTGGTCGTGGACGTACTGGCTGACCCCGATCAGGTCGCGCAACAGCCGGGCGTTGAGCGGTGGGGTGATGTCGAGGGCGTCCTCGACCGCCCGGATCGAGGCCAGCGCGTGCACGGTGGTGCAGACCCCGCAGATGCGCTGGGCGAAATACCAGGCGTCGCGCGGGTCCCGGCCGATGAGGATCTGCTCCAGGCCGCGCCACATTGTCGTCGACGACCAGGCGTCCTGCACCATGCCGCCGTCGACTTGGGCCTCGATCCGCAGGTGCCCCTCGATGCGGGTGATCGGGTCGACGACGATGCGCGGGCTCACGCCGGTCCTGCCTTTCCGTCGGGGTTGTCGCGGCCAGCCGGCGACGAGCCGAATCCGGCGGAGCCGAGGTCGGTACTGCCCTCGGTGACGTCAACCGTCGACTGCTCATCGCCGTTTCGGCCGAGCTTGTTCTGCAGCGTCTTGCCGACGCCGTGCAGGCCGAAGCCGACGGCAGTCGCGCCGACCACGGTGAGACCGAGCTTCTCGGCCGTGCTGTCCACGCCGAAGCCCTCGATGTGCGGCAGCCGGTCGTAGAACGGCGTCATGGTGTCCCAGAACCCGGCCTCGGAGCAGCCGACGCAGCCATGCCCGGCTCCGATCGGCCACTGCGTGCCGCCATTCCACTTCAGGATCGGGCAGTTGTGGAAGGTGCTCGGCCCCTTGCAGCCGAGGCGGTAGAGGCAGTACCCCTCCCGGTGCCCCTCGTCGCCCCAGGCCATGGCGAACTGGCCCGCGTCGAAGTGACCGCGGCGCGGGCAGTTGTCGTGAATGCGGTCGCCGTAGGCGAACAACGGCCGCTGCTGGCTGTCCCGCGCTGGCAGCGCCTTGAACGTCAGGTAGTGCGCGATGGTCGCCGTCAGGTTGTCCACGTTCATTGGACAGCCCGGCAGGTTGACGATCGGTACGCCGGAGACGACGTCGCCCACCGCGACCGCCTTCGTTGGGTTGGGATGCGCCGCCGGCAGGCCGCCAAAGGCCGAGCAGGTGCCGACGTTGATGATGGCGGCGGCACCCTTGCTCGCCTTCTTCAGGATCTGCTGGGCGGACTCGCCGCCGATCGTGCAGTAGCCGTCGCCGCCGAGCGGGACGGAGCCCTCGACGACGAGGATGTGGCCACCCTTGCCGACCGCCGCGTCGCGGGCCTGCTTGGACTGCTCGCCGGCGGCGGCCATCACGGTCTCCTGGTAGTCCACCGACATCAGGTCGAGGATGACCGAGGCAATGTCGGGGTTGCGCGCCCGGAGCATGGACTCGGCGTTGCCCGTGCAGTCCTGGAAGGCGAGATAGACCATCGACGGCTTGTCCGCCGCCGCGACGGCCGCGGCCACCCGCGGTGCGAAACTGGGTGGCAGCGCCAGCGTTGCGGTCAGCACCCCGCAGTACTTGAGAAATGACCGTCGATCCACCCCCAGCTCGAACAGCCGGGCAAGCAGGCCGTCGTCGATGGGTCCATTCGCGGTCGACGCGGTTTGCGATGGGGCGGGTGCAGGCGGCACAATCGACATGGATTACTCCCGGCGTCGGGAAATGCCGGTCACGGTACGGTCGCTGCCGCAGGTCAGGCAGGGCCTTTGGTCCCCTGTGCTTGGGCTCCGCCGGTCCTTACCAAACCGGCAGTGACGTTGCACAGTGCACGGATGCGGGACATCCAGGAACTGAGTGCAGCCGTGTTGGCGAGTTTCACCCGCGTGCACCGCGAGGTCTTCCTGGGTGATCCGGCGGCCAACCCGAGGTTGCCGGTGGACGTCATCGAGCCGCTGGTCGTCGAGGACGTGCCCACCATGGTGCTGCTCACGCCGTGGACGTTGAACGGCCTGTTCTTCCCCCCGGACGGCGTGGCGCCCGACCACCTGACGGTGGCCGGTCGAGCCCGTCCGGTCTTCGCCGCCGAGCTCGAGCCGGTCGGTCGGTACCTGTCGGTGAACTTGGTGCCCGACGTACGCGGACTGCCGTCGCCGGAGCGCGGTCGGACGCTGGCCCAGGCCTGCGCGGCGCCGTTCCAGGAGGCGGTGCGCCAGCTGCGCAAGCCGGCGGTGGCGGCCGCGCCATCGGCCGCCGGCCAGGTCGGGTAGGAGGCCACCATGTGCCTAGGCGTGCCGGGACGCGTGCTTGCCATCGACGACGAAGGCGGGCTGCCGATGGCACAGGTGGACTTCGGTGGCATCCGGCGCGACGTCTGCCTGGTGTATCTGCCGGAAACGCAGGTTGGCAGCTACGTCATCGTGCACGTGGGCTTTGCGATCACCGAGGTTGACGAGGCTGAGGCCCAGCGGACGCTGGAGGTGCTGCGCACCATGGACGGCGATGCCCTGGCGGCCGAGCTGGGCGAGCCGGCACCGGGCTCCGGGGTGGCTACCACGCCGTCACCTGGTTTGCCGTGAAGTACCTCGCCGAGTACCGCGACCCCGTCCTCGCCCGCCGACTCGTGCACGAGGTGTGCGCCACCGCGACCCAACGATGGTCGATCATGGAGGTCTGCGGGGGCCAGACCCACACCCTGGTCCGGCAGGGCATCGACGAGGTGCTCCCCGTTCGGATGATTCACGGTCCCGGCTGCCCGGTGTGCGTGACGTCGCTGGAGGTGCTCGACCGGGCCTTGGCCATCGCCGCCCGGCCGGATGTGACCTTCGTCAGCTACGGCGACATGCTGCGGGTGCCGGGCAGCAGCACCGACCTGCTCGCGCTCAAGGCCCGCGGGGCCGACATCCGGATCGTCTACTCCCCGGTGGACGCCGTCCGGTTGGCGGTCGCCAATCCGGACCGGCAGGTGGTCTTCTTCGCCGTCGGCTTCGAGACCACGGCGCCGGCCAACGCCATGGCCCTGTTGGAAGCCGTCCGCCGCGGGCTGGAGAACTTCAGCATGCTCGCCAGTCACGTGCTCGTCCCGCCAGCGATGACGGCTGTGTTGGAGGCACCGGACTGCCAGGTACAGGGGTTCCTGGCCGCCGGTCACGTGTGTGCGGTCATGGGGTGGGCGCAGTACGAGCCGATCGCCGCGAAGTACGCCGTACCGATCGTGGTGACCGGGTTCGAGCCGCTCGACCTGCTCGAAGGCATCCTGATGACCGTGCGCCAGCTGGAGCAGGGCCGCGCCGAGGTGGAGAACCAGTACGCCCGGGCCGTCCGCCGGGACGGCAACCGCCCCGCCCAACTGGCCTTGGAACGGGTGTTCGAGGTCACCGACCGCACCTGGCGCGGCATCGGGGCCATCCCCGCCAGCGGCCTGCGGCTGGCCGACGAGTTCGCGGCGTACGACGCGGAGCTCCGCTTCGACGTGGGCGACATCGTTGCCGCCGAGAACCCGCTCTGCATCGCCGGCGAGGTGCTGCAGGGCACGAAGAACCCCACCGACTGTGCGGCGTACGGCCGGATCTGCACCCCCCGCTCTCCGCTGGGGGCTCCGATGGTGTCCAGCGAAGGCACCTGTGCTGCATTCCATCGAGCCGGGCGGACCGCATGACCGGCACCGCATGACCGGCACCGCATGACCGGCACTGTGGACCCCGCGGCCGCCAGTTGTCCGGTGCCGCTGGTCGAGACCGAGCGGGTGCTGCTCGGGCACGGGTCCGGAGGTCAGCTCTCCGCCGAGCTGATCCGCGACGTCATTGTCCCGGCGCTCGGGGCCGCCGCGGCGGGGGGCGTGCTGCAGGACGCCGCGGTCGTGGCGCTGCCGGCCTCCGCCGCGCTGCGGTCGGGGGCCGTCGTGATCAGCACCGACTCCTTCGTTGTCAGCCCACTGGTCTTTCCCGGCGGCGACATCGGATCGCTGGCGGTGCACGGCACTGTCAACGACCTGGCGATGCGCGGCGCCGTACCCATCGCTCTCACCGCAGCCCTGGTCATCGAGGAGGGGATGCCGATCGAGACCCTGCGCGCCATCGTGACGTCGATGGGCGTCGCGGCGGCAGCCTGCGGCGTCACCATCGTCGCCGGCGACACCAAGGTGGTGGGTCGGGGTGCCGCCGATCAGATGTTCGTCACCACCGCCGGCGTGGGGTGTCTGCTCGACGGTGCGCAGATCGGGGCTGACCGGGTGCAGGCGAGAGACGCCGTACTGCTCTCCGGACCCATTGGGTTACACGGCACCACGGTGCTCAGCGTCCGGGAGGGCTTGGGCTTCGAGAGCGCCATCACCTCCGACAGCCAGCCGCTACACCGGCTGGTGGCCGAGATGGTGGCCGCCGGTGGCGCCGACGTCCATGCGCTGCGCGACCCGACCCGGGGCGGTCTGGCCTCGGCCCTCAACGAGATCGCCGCTGCGTCGCGGGTGGCAGTTCTGCTGGACGAGTCAGCCCTACCCGTGCCGGCGGAGGTCGCCGCCGCCTGCGACCTGTTCGGCCTCGACCCGCTGCACGTGGCCAACGAAGGCTGTCTGGTGGCCTTCGTCGCGCCCCGGTCCGTGGCGAAGGTGCTGGCGGCAATGCGGTCCGTAGCTGCCGGGACCGCCGCCGGTCAGGTCGGCACGGTCACCGCGGGCCCAGCGGGACGAGTGGCGATGACGACCATGGTTGGCGTCAGCCGGGTTGTCGACATGCTGGTCGGCGAGGCGCTACCGCGGATCTGCTGAGCGCCGCCGACCGCCGACTGCCGACAGGCTGGCCCAGCGATCGAACTGGCCGGCGCGCGGTGACGCAGCGTAACTGGGGCAGCGTGATATGGGCGGCGTGCCCTAGTCAGCGGGTGGGTGCTGGTTGCCGCACGTTCCAGCGCCGCAGGATGTCGCGCACCGAGACGATGCCGACCATCTGGCCGCTGTCCACAACCGCAAGATGCCGGGCCCCGGTACGGCGCAGGATGTCGGCCACCCGGGCCAGCGGCCAGTCCGGTCGGCCAACCAGCACGAGGTTGTCGTCCAGATGATCACCGACGTGCTCTTCGTCGATGTCCAGGCCCCGTCCGACCGCTGTCACGATGTCGTGCTCGGTCAGGAACGCCGGTTGGTCGTAGTCCTCGTCGACCACAACCGCGGCGGCCACCCGTCGCTGCGCCAGGGCGCGGGTCGCCTCGCGCAGCGTCTGCGTGGGGCGCAGGGTGACAACTTCCCGGGTCATGACGTCTCGGACCAGCACGGCCGACTCCTTCCCGCTACCGACACCATGAAAGCACGCGGACGGGTTCACAAGTGACCTAAGTCACTTGCTGTCACCGCTACCAGCGCCCAGTGTTGGGCGGCATCCGTGTACAGACTGCTGACCGGAGGTCGCGCGATGCTGGTGCGAGAGGCAATGACCGGGCCGGCCGTGGTGCTGGGACCGACGCATACGCTGCGGGAGGCCGCGCGCCGGATGAAGGCCCGGGGCGCGTTCTCCGCGGTGGTGACCGACCACGAAAGTGACCAGCCTGGCGTCGTCACCGATACGAACATCATCTCCGCCATCGCGGCCGGCGCGGATGTAGACACGGCGCACGTGGGTGAGCACCTGGACGGCAGCTTCGTCGTCGTCGCGGCGCCGAACTGGTCGCTGGAGCAGGCCGCGTCCAAGATGGTGACTACCGGCGTGCGCCGGATCGTGGTCTGCGAGAACGGCGAGATCACCGGCATGCTGACCGTCCGCGACGTCGTGACGCACTGGTCCCCGGCCGACCTCGCCAACCTGATGTGACGGCCGGCCGGACGACGGCCAAGCGCAAAGTTCAACCTGCCCTCCTCGACTGCCGATGTTGGATTGGACGCCAGCTCGGCCGCGGAGATGGTGATCATGTAGGCGACCGGATGCGCCGTCGGCGAGGGGAGCCGGGGTGCGCCGCCTTCGACATGGGGCTTTCGTTCTGGCCGTCGTCGGGTTTAGCTCGCCTGCTATCGGGGCCGCGGGCACCGCGGTGGCAGCGACTTCGCCGCCGCCACCCTCGGTCGCGCTGCCCGCCGCCTACCCGCCGCCTGCCCCTGGTGCGCTGATAGCCCCCGCGGCACCGCCAGCCCCCGCCGCGCTGGCGACACCGACCGTATCCCCGATCGTGGGCAGCGGGTCCGTTGTGAGCGTGACCTGCCCGAACGTTGGCCAGGTGGCCGCGCTCCTGCCCCCTGGGGCGCCTGGTCCCGCGCCACCGCTGGTCCCACCAGGCGTGCGAATCGGTGTCGGCTTTCGAGCCACGGATGCCAGGACCGGCGAAGCCGTCGGCGGCGGGGATGGTGGCCGCATCGAGTGCGCCACGGTGCCGTTCCGGGAGCTGCCGGCCGGTCAGGTCTTCGCCGGTTCGCTCCCGCCCGGTGTTGTCGCCGACGATCTCCTGAGCGGCACCTTCACTCTGTCGGTGACCGTGGACGCCGCGACGGTCACCCAGGCTGGGGGCGACCGGGGGCGGCGGGCACGGATCGCCGCCGCGCCCTTTCCCTTCTCCGCCGCCCTGCAGTCCTACCTCGACAGCCGCGGCGGGGAAGTGTCGGTCGCGGTCTATGACGCCGCCGGCGGCGCGACGTACACCCTCGACCCGCAGGGCCGCTTCGTTACCGCGAGCATCGTCAAGGTGGCGATCCTGGGCACCTTGCTGCGTCAGGCACAGGACCAAGCCCGGGGCCTCAGTGCATGGGAGCAGGACACCGCCACGAGCATGATCGAATACAGCGACAACGGCGCTGCCACCGCGCTGTGGAACGAGGTCGGCCGAGGCGCTGGCGTCGCCGCGTTTCTGGCGTTGGTCGGCATGCCGGACACCGTGCCCGGTGGCGGCGGCTACTGGGGCCTGACCCAGACCAGCGCGGCGGATCAGGTCCAGCTGATGCGCACGGTGGCCTATCCCAACCCGGTGCTCGACGACGCAGCGCGCGGATACGTCGCCGGACTAATGTCCAACGTCACGCCGTCCCAACGCTGGGGTGTCTCGGCCGGAGTCCCCCCCGAGGTTCCGGTCGCGGTCAAGAACGGCTGGCTGCCGGTCGCCAACGGCTGGGAGATCAACAGCATCGGCCACGTCTCCGGCGGGCTGCACGACTACGTGGTCGCAGTCCTCAGCGTCGGCAGTCCGAGCATGGACGACGGCATATCGACGGTGGAGGTGGTCTCCTCGTTGGTCTGGTCGAACCTGGCCTCGGTCTCCGCGGTGGACGAGCACTACGCGGCACTCGGCGGCGCGGAGGGGTTCATGGGCCAGCCGACCGGTCCCGAACTCGGTACGCCAGATGGCGTCGGGCGGTACCGCGGCTACCAAGGCGGTGCCATCTACTGGAGCCCGGCCAGCGGGGCGTACGAGGTGCACGGCAGGATCTATGACGCCTGGGCCGCACACGGCTGGGAGGCCGGACTGCTCGGCTACCCAGTCACCGACGAGCTCGGTACGCCGGACGGGCTCGGCCGCTTCAGCCACTTCACCAACGGTTCGATCTACTGGACGGTTGCCACCGGGGCGCACGAGGTG
>Ga0208080_1000769_pt1 | contig 16074 bp, 11 predicted proteins | sample NGESurdeep092012_3_FD_184476 | JGI IMG/M metagenome (GOLD analysis project Ga0208080, IMG submission 184476) | Arctic peat soil microbial communities from Barrow, Alaska - NGEE Surface sample 210-3 deep-092012 (SPAdes) | ecosystem: Environmental > Terrestrial > Soil > Wetlands > Peat ...
ATCCCGGACTTGAGCACCACCAGCCCCATCGGCACTTGTCCCTTGAGATCGTCGTCGCGCGCGATGACCGCGCATTCCGCCACCGCGGGATGGGTGGCGATCACTTCCTCGATCTCGCCGGTGGATAGACGATGCCCGGCGACGTTGATCACGTCGTCCACACGACCCATCACGAACACATAACCGTCCTCGTCGATATAGCCGCCATCGCCGCTGGTGTAGTAACCGGGGAGGAAGGTCAGATAGCTTTCGCGGAATTTGTTTACGTCGCCCCAGATATGGTTCAGGCAAGCGGGCGGCAGCGGCAGCTTGAGCGCGATGTAACCCTGCGTGCCGCGCGGGACTTGATGTCCGTTCTCATCCAGTATCTGCACATTGAAGCCGGGCACTGGCACGGTGGACGAGCCGGGCTTGATCGGCATCGGCTCGATACCCTGCATATTGGCGGTGATCGCCCAGCCGGTCTCTGTCTGCCACCAGTGGTCCACCACCGGCTTGCCGCTGTGATCGGTGAGCCACGCTTCGGTGGGCGGGTCTAGCCGTTCGCCTGCGGAGTAGATGATCTGCAGTTTGCTCAAGTCGTAGTTCTTCATCAGCAATGCTTGCGGGTCTTCCTTCTTCACTGCACGGAACGCGGTGGGTGCGGTGAATAGCGCCTTCACGCCATACTCGGCACAGACGCGCCACAACGCCCCTGCATCCGGTGTCATGATCGGTTTGCCTTCATACACGATGGTGGTGCAGCCATGCAGCAACGGACCATAGACGATGTAAGAGTGGCCGACCACCCAGCCCACGTCCGACGATGCCCAGTACACATCGCCCGGCTCGACGTTGTAGATGGCCTTCATGCTGTATTTGAGCGCCACGGCGTGACCGCCGTTCTCGCGCAACACGCCCTTGGGTTTGCCCGTGGTTCCGGAGGTGTAGAGGATGTACAGCGGGTCACTGCCCTTCACCGGCGTGCAGCCCACAGCCTTGGCCTTGGCCAGCAAGGTAACCCAGTCGTGATCGCGCCCGGCGACCAGGGTTGCTGCCACTTGCGGACGCTGGTAAACGATGCAACTTTGCGGTTTGTGCCTGGCGAGTTCGATGGCGCGGTCGACCAATGGTTTGTATTCCACCACGCGCTTGACCTCGATACCGCTGGAGGCGGTGAGGATGACTTTGGGTGTCGCATCGTCGATGCGTATCGCCAGTTCATGCGGGGCGAAGCCGCCGAACACCACAGAGTGGATCGCGCCCAGCCGTGCCACCGCCAGCATCGCTATGACCGCTTCCGGGATCATCGGCATGTAGATGATGACGCGGTCGCCCTTCACCACGCCCAGGTCCGCCAGCATCCCGGCGGTGCGCGCCACGACATCGGTCAGTTCGGCATAGGTGTAGCGCGACTTGGTATTGGTGACGGGAGAATCGTAGATCAGCGCGAGCTGGTTGCCGCGCCCGGCCTTCACATGATGATCCAGCGCCATATAAGCAGTGTTCATCTCGCCGTCGGCGAACCAGTAGCCGAGGCCGTCGTCATCGAGCGACAAGATTTGCTGGGGGAACTTGAACCACTCCAGCGCCTCGGCCTGCTTGCGCCAGAAGCCTGCCGGATCTTTCATCGAACGGTCATATTCTGTCTGGTAGCTCATTGCGACTCCCTCCTCTTGTTGTGCTGCCCGTTCGGGCGTTCAGTTGATGATCAACATCTCCATGAATGCATTGACCGGTGTCGCTTCCAGTTTCTGTTTATCCAGGCACAACGCCATGATCTGCTGGCAGCGTTGTTCGGGAAAACGCGTGCGCAGATTGCTCAGGAACTTCTGCTCCAGCACCGGGATGCCTTCGGCGCGGCGGCGGCGATGGCCGATCGGATATTCCACCTCGGTCTTCCCGGTGCTGCTGCCGTCCTTGAAGAACACCTGGATCGCATTGGCGATGGAGCGTTTGTCGGCTTCGAGATATTCGCGGCTGTAGCGCGGCTCTTCGACGATCTCCATTTTGCCGCGCAACTGGTCGATGATCGGATTGGCGGCATGGAAGCTGTCCTCGTAATGTTCCGCCACCAGGTCGCCGAACGCCAGCGGCACGGCCACCATGTACTGGATGCAGTGGTCGCGGTCTGCCGGATTCGCCAGCGGGCCGACCTTGGAGATGATGCGGATCGCGGATTCGTGGGTGTGGATCACGATCTTGCTGATGTCCTTCAATCGGTCCTTCACTTGGGGATGCAGACGCACCGCCGCTTCGCACGCAGTCTGCGAATGGAACTCGGCGGGGAAGGAAATTTTAAAGAGAATATTCTCCATCACGTAGCTGGCATAGGGCTGTTTCAGGCTGAAGCGGCGCTGATCTTCCGGTTTGAGTTTTTGATCCTTGTTGGTCTTCGAGAACAGCACATCATAGAAGCCCCACTGCGGCGCGGTCAACACGCCGGGGATGCCCATCTCGCCGGCCATCGTGATCATCGCGAGACGCACCGCGCGCGAGGTGGCATCGCCGGCCGCCCACGATTTGCGCGAACCGGCATTCGGCGAATGACGGTAAGTGCGCAACGATTGCCCGTCGACGAACGCTTGCGACAGCGCGTCGATCACCTGCGCTTCGCTGCCGCCCATCAGGCGCGTCACCACGGCAACGGAAGCGACCTTCACCAGCACCACGTGATCGAGACCGACGCGGTTGAAGCTGTTATCGATCGCCAGCACACCCTGGATCTCGTGCGCCTTGATCATCGCGGTCAGCACATCGCGTATCGTCAGCGGTGCCTTGCCTTCGGCCACGCGGCAGCGGCTCAGATAATCGGCCACGGCGAGGATGCCGCCGAGGTTGTCGGAAGGATGACCCCATTCCGCGGCCAGCCAGGTGTCGTTGTAATCCAGCCAGCGGATCATCGCGCCGATGTCCCATGCGGCCTTCACCGGATCGAGCTCATGCGAGGTTCCGGGCACGCGCGCACCGTTGCGCACGGTGGTGCCGGGCACCAGCGCGCCGAGGTGCTTGGTGCACTCGGGAAAGCGCAGCGCCAGCAGGCCGCAGCCCAGCGTGTCGATCAGGCAGTTGCGCGCGGTGTCGTAGGCTTCCGTCGATTTGATCTCCATACGGCAGACATATTGCGCGATATCCACCAGCACCTGGTCGGGTACGGGGCGGGTGTTCATTTCCACATTGGCGCTCATTTCGGTTTCCTTCTTTAAGGCAAAAATCAGTTAGCCAGTTCGTAGGGTGCAATAAGCGTAGCGCATTGCACCGTATGAACGTTGTTGCACATTCGGCGCAATGCCCGTTGGTTATTGCGCCCTACGATTTTTCTTGTTTTAACGCTTCTCGATCGGCACCCAGGCCAGATTTTCCGGCCCGATGTAGTTCGCGCTGGGGCGGATGATCTTGCCGTCGGCGCGCTGTTCCATCACGTGCGCGCCCCAGCCGGTGACCCGCGAGATCACGAACAGCGGCGTGAACATATTGGTCGGCACGCCCATCATGTGATACGACACGGCGGAGAACCAGTCGAGGTTGGGGAACATCTTCTTGGTGTCCCACATGACGCTTTCCAGACGAGCGGCGATGTCGAACAAACCGATCTCGCCTTTTTCCTCGGCCAGCTTTTTCGCCAGGCGCTTGATCACTTCGTTGCGCGGGTCGGAGATGGTATAGACCGGGTGACCGAAGCCGATGACGATCTCCTTGCGCGCGACGCGCTCGCGTATGTCAGCCTCGGCTGCATCGGCATTTTTATAGCGGCTCTGGATGCGGAACGCTTCCTCGTTGGCACCGCCGTGCTTGGGACCGCGCAGCGCGCCAATCGCACCGGTGATGCAGGAATACAGGTCGGAGTTGGTGCCGGCGATGACGCGCGCGGCGAAGGTGGAGGCGTTGAACTCATGCTCGGCATACAGGATCAGCGAGGTGTGCATCGCGCGCACCCAGGATACTTTTGGCGGTGTGCCGTGCAACAGATGCAGCAGATGAGCACCGACGCTGTCGTCAGCGGTTTCCACTTCGATGCGGCGGCCAGAGGTGCTGTAGTGATGCCAGTACATCAGCATCGAGCCGAAGCAGGCCAGCATTCGGTCGATCAGTTCTCGTGCTACGGCCTCGCTGTGCGCTTCCGGCTCCTGTTCGCAGGTGCCGAGCATCGAGCAGCCGGTGCGCATCACATCCATCGGGTGCGCATTCGCGGGGATCGCTTCCAGTGCCTGCTTCACTGGTTTCGGCAAGCCGCGCAGCGATTTCAGCTTGGTCTTGTAGGCCTTGAGCTGAGCGGCGTTCGGCAATGTGCCGTGGATCAGCAGATGCGCGATCTCCTCGAACTCGGCCTGATCGGCAAAATCCAGGATGTCATAGCCGCGATAGTGCAGATCGTTGCCGGTGCGGCCGACGGTGCAGACCGCGGTGTTGCCAGCGACCGTGCCCGACAGTGCAACGGATTTCTTTGGCTTGGGTAAGGTGCTTTCTTCTGCCATGTCTTTCTCCTTGAATGAAGATTGATTAATCGCTGCCCTGCTCGGCAAACAGGCGGTCGAGCTGCTGCTCGTAGGCGTGATAGCCGAGATAATCGTATAGCTCCATGCGTGTCTGCATCTCCGCGACGACTTTCTGTTGCGAGCCGTCGGCGAGGATGTGCTGATAGACGTTCAGCGCGGCCTTGCTCATCGCGCGGAACGCCGACAGCGGATACAACACCAGCTTGATGCCCACGCCCGCAAGTTGCTCGGTGGTGAACAGCGGCGTGGCGCCGAACTCGGTGATGTTCGCCAGCACCGGCACTTTCACCGCGCGGGTGAATTCGGTGTATTGCTCCAGCGTGGTCATCGCCTCGGGGAAGATCATGTCGGCTCCGGCCTCGACGCAGACCTGCGCGCGTGCTATGGCCGACTGCATGCCTTCCACCGCCAGCGCATCGGTGCGCGCCATGATGACGAAGCTCTCATCGCTGCGTGCATCCACCGCCGCCTTGATGCGATCCGCCATCTCGCCCTGGCTGACGATGGCCTTGTTGGGGCGATGCCCGCAGCGTTTTTGCATCACCTGGTCTTCGATGTGAAATCCGGCCGCACCGGCCTGTGCGATCTCGCGTGTGGCACGCGCGATGTTGAAGGCGCCGCCCCAACCGGTGTCGATGTCCACCAGCAGCGGCAGGTCGCTCGCGGCAGTGATGCGGCGCGTATCCTCGCATACGTCATGCAAGGTCGTGATGCCAAGATCGGGTATGCCAAGCGAGGAAGCGGCCACACCGCCTCCGGAAAGATACAGCGCCTTGTGGCCGCTCTTTTGCGCGAGGATGGCGCAATAGGCGGACACAGCGCCGACTACCTGCAATGGATGATTGTTTTCGACGGCGCGGCGCAGCTTCTGCCCCGGTGTGCTGGCTGTATTTTTCATGCTGCCTCCTCATTGTCGTGAAATGGATTTTCGCGTGCAGCATGTCGGAGGCTGGCAGCAACCCTCGCAAGGAGGAGGCCGGTGGGTACCCCGTTGCTTCGCAACGACCCTTCCGCTCTCGCGGACGGTCTCATCCCCACAGAGTGGGGCCCGTGCTCCCTGCTCATACTGCCTCCTCCTTATCGATCATTTCACTGATGCTGAGCCATGCACCATGGATGTGGCGACGCATCAGCATCTCGGCCAGCTCGCCGTCGCGTTGCGCCAATGCCTCGACGATCTGACGGTGTTGCTGCAGCGCGGGGCCGGTGCGCTCTGCGTTGCGGCTGGTGCGATAACGGCACATGCGCAGCAATTGGTATTGTTCGCCGCCGAGCAAATCCATCAGCATCTGGTTGCGGCTGCCGCGTGCGATCTGGTAATGGAAATCGAGGTCACCCTCGCTTTGTGCATAGACCTTGCCACCTTGTTTCTTGATCTGCTTTTCATGGCTGTCGAGCAGTTTGCGCAATTGATCGATCTCGGCGTCGGTCAACTGGGCTGCGGCGATACGGCACGCCATGCCTTCCAGCGCCTCGCGCACCGCATAGAGATCGGAGAGGGTCTTGCGATCCAGCACCACCACGCGCGCGCCGGCGTTGGGAATGCGCTTGACCAGGCGCATGCCTTCCAGATGGCGCAAGGCTTCGCGCAAGGGACCGCGCCCCATGCCGAAGCGTTCGGCCAGTTCGGCCTCGTTCAGCTTCTGGCCTTGCGCCAGTTCGCCGGTCACGATGCTGTGCGCCAGGCGGTGCGAGGCGATATCAGCAAGGGTCCCTTGTTCGGGGGTGTAGGGCAACATCGATTAACTCCGATTGTCGACAATATGGCAAAATACTAGCATATAAACCTATTAAAAGTGCAATGAATTTGTTTTATGTCGACAATATGATGATTTGGCGCGATGGGAATGCCCCGGAAAAAATTTGCAAGGTATGTATCTCAATCGATTTACCCGCTTTGTGGCGGTTTTGCGAGGGGCGTTGAAATGCATTCCGGATCGGGCCACTTGGCCAACACTTGAAACAGCGAATTCTGATACTATGCGCGCCGATTCGGACACATGAAGTATCGAGTATTCCACACCCGAATAGAAGATTTGCGAGGCAGGGCAGCTCCGATACAGAATTTTCAAAAGTGCCTTCACGAGACGTGTGGGCATTTTTCATTTTGGCGCGGCTCGTGATGCGCGCAGTAGACAACCCATGACTGATGCTTTAGAAAATATCAACGCCAGCGTGCCATCCGCCGGCACCGAAGAGATAGTGCGCGAAGTCAAACGCCGCCGCACCTTCGCGATCATTTCCCACCCCGACGCGGGCAAGACCACGCTCACCGAAAAGCTGCTGCTGTTCGGCGGCGCGATCCAGATGGCGGGCACGGTGAAGGCGCGCAAGAGCGGCCGTCATGCGACTTCCGACTGGCTGGAGATCGAGAAGCAGCGCGGCATCTCGGTGGCCAGCTCGGTGATGCAGTTCACCTACGACGATTGCGTGATCAACCTGCTCGACACGCCGGGCCACCAGGATTTTTCCGAGGACACATATCGCGTGCTGACCGCAGTGGATGCGGCGGTAATGGTTGTGGACGCGGCCAAAGGCGTCGAGGAACAGACCATCAAGCTGCTCGAAGTGTGCCGCTTGCGCAACACGCCGATCATCACCTTCATCAACAAGATGGACCGCGAAGTGCGCGATCCGCTGGAAGTGCTGGACGAGATCGAATCGGTGCTGAAGATCAAATGCGCGCCGGTGACCTGGCCGATCGGCATGGGCAAACGCTTTCAGGGCGTGTATCACCTGCTGAACGACGAGGTGCTGCGCTTTGTGCCGGGCGAGGCGAAAGCCGGCCAGGAAGTCGAAACCCTGAAAGGCTCGCAGATCGACCAGCTCGCGGCACAGTGCCCGAGCGAGATGAAGACCATGCGCGACGAGACCGAACTGGTCATTGGCGCGGGTGCGTCGTTCGATCTGCAAGAGTTCCTCAGCGGACAACAATCGCCGGTGTTCTTCGGTTCCGGCGTGAACAACTTCGGCGTGCGCGAGATCCTGCGCGCGCTGGTCGAGTGGGCACCCTCCCCGTTGCCGCGCGCCACCGATGTGCGCATCGTGCAACCCACCGAGGCCGCGTTCACCGGTTTCGTGTTCAAGATCCAGGCCAACATGGACCCGAACCACCGCGACCGCATCGCCTTCCTGCGCGTGTGTTCCGGACGCTACACCTCGGGCATGAAGGTCAGGCACAGGCGTACCGGCAAGGAAATGAAGCTGGCCAACGCGGTGACGTTCATGGCCAACGAGCGCACCCGGATGGACGAGGCCTACGCCGGCGACATCATCGGCATCCACAATCACGGCCAGCTGCAGATCGGCGATGTGCTCACCGAAGGCGAGGCGCTCACCTTCAAAGGTATCCCCTACTTCGCACCCGAGCTGTTCAGCCGCGCGCGGCTGCGCGACCCGATGAAGGCCAAGCAATTGCAGAAGGGCTTGCGCCAATTGGGCGAAGAAGGCGCGGTGCAGGTGTTCGAGCCGCTGGTGGATTCCAACCCGCTGATCGGCGCGGTGGGGCAGCTGCAGTTCGAAGTGGTCGAGCACCGCCTGAAATCCGAGTACGGCGTGGACGCGGTGTTCGAGCGCGCCGGCATACACACAGCACGCTGGGTGACTTGCCCGGACGCCGCGCATCTGAACGAGTTCGTCAAAGCCAACCAGAGCCGTTTGGCGAAAGACGTTGATGGCAACTACGCCTACCTCGCCGACACCGGCGTGAACCTGCGCCTGGCACAGGAACGCTGGCCGAAAGTGCAATTCCACGCGACGAGAGAGCATGGCCAACAACTCGTCTAGCAGGAGTTGAAAAACTACTGATGCAACAACTAGCCATCTGACTAATTTGGCAAACTACGCCAACCAAGTCATTGGTTATGCGCTTGCCAATACTGCGTTAAAAATTGGCTCAAAATCCTCATGTACTCCTGACGTACATTCCGGTTTTTCGCCAATTTTTGCCTTGTCTTGACTGCGCTCGCTACGTTTTTTAACAACCTGCCAACTTTGATACTTAATTCGCCAGGTCAAGAACTGCCTCTCATTGATACAGGGCAGGAAATTGTTCACGCAAGTGTCCCAGCTTGGGCATGTCGTTGAAGACGATATACGGCTGGTAAGGATGCAGCGCCAGATAGTTCTGGTGATGCTCTTCGGCAGGATAGAACTGCTGCAGCGGCACGACCTGCGTGACGATGGGTGCGGAATAAGTTCGCGCGGCGGTGAGTTGCCGGATGGTGCTTTGCGCGACTCGCTGCTGCCCGGCGCTGGTGTAAAAGATCGCCGAACGGTATTGGCTGCCGGTATCCGGCCCTTGGCGGTTGAGTTGCGTCGGGTCGTGCGCCACGCTGAAAAATACCTGCAGCAGTTGCTGATAGGAAACCCGCGCCGGGTCGAAACGAACGCGCACCGATTCGGCATGACCGGTGTCTCCCTCGCTCACCTGTTCGTAATGCGCCGTGGCCGCGCTGCCACCCGCATAGCCTGACACCACTTCGGACACGCCCTTGACGTGCTTGAACACCGCGTCCACACCCCAGAAGCAGCCTCCGGCGAATACCGCTGTCTCCTCAACTGGTGCTGCGGCGGCGTTCGATAGCGCGTACAGGCCGAGCATCAGGGCCACGCTGCCGCTGAATAAATAACTACGGATGAGTTTGATGGTTAGCATGATCCTGGAAAAAGCAATTGAATCTTGTAGGAGCGGGCCAAAAGTTTTTCGGACGGGTGCCCGGCTATAAGTTTCACAGACAAATGGTTTACCCAAAATGTAAATCGCTTCTTTTAGCATGATGAAGCTCCTTTAAAATCAGCCAAAGGTGAAGGCAAACGCCTCCGCATCGGCATCCAGAAATTCAATGCGGAAGGTGTGAACTGCAATCTTTCCGCTTTGCCTGATCAACTGGTACAGCCGCTGTTCGCGGATCAAACCGGTGCCCTGCGCATCGACATCCGCGCCGTGATCCGCGCCGGGGGCAACTCCGTCCAGCGTGACCCTGAATCGCACCGGCTTGCCGTTGACCGAACCCAGCACCAGATGCAGATCGCGTCCCTGAAAGCGGTAGCTGATCGCCCCGCCGGATGCCTGCACGGCAGCGGATTCGGCGGATATCCGCCACTTGCCGCTCAGGCCCCACTGGTTCAGTTTGAGCGCGTGCGGTGCGCTGTAATGCGAGGCAATGTCCCGCTTGATCGCCTCGGGCGAGATCAGATTCTGCTGGCGCGCGTAACCCAGATAGGTCTCCGGCGAGCGTTCCATATCCGCAGCGGCAGCCGTGGCTCCCGACCCAGCCACTTGCACCAGTCCTTCGTTCATCGCCAGCACGCCCTGGTGCGCTTCCTTGAGCAGGGTCTGGATCATCTGCTCGGTTTCCTGATACGCGCCTTCGCCGAAGTGTTGATCGCGGATCCGGCCCTGAGCGTCGATCAAATAATGCGCCGGCCAATACTGGTTTTGGTACGCGTTCCAGATCGCAAATTGGTTGTCCATCACCACCGGATAGGTGATGCCCAGATCGCGGATCGCCTGCTCGACATTGTGTCGATCTTTTTCAAACGCGAATTCCGGCGCATGCACGCCGATGATCACCAAACCCTGGTCGCGATATTTTTCATTCCAGGCTTTCAGGTAAGGCAGGGTGCGCAGACAGTTGATGCACGAGTAAGTCCAGAAATCGACCAGCACCACCTTGCCGCGCAGCATCTCGCTGTTCAGCGGCGGCGAGTTGAACCAATGCGTCGCCCCGGAAATGGGTGGCATCAGGGGCGGCATCGCGGAAGTTGCCGCGACGATGGCTGCACCGGGTTGTTGAGTCCCGTGTTGTTTGGATAGGGATGGCTTGGCCAATTGCGAAATCAGCTCTTGCTCTGTACTCGCGGTACTCAAGAAAGTGAACTGTGACAGGAAACGCGTATCCCAGCCCAGCGCGATGGCCACCACGCCGACCAGCACGGCGATCCCCAGGCCGCGCCGCAACCATTCCTCCGCGCCCAGCCCGCGCTTCATCAGGCTGAACACCCGTCCTCCCGCCAGCAGGGCTATCGCCAGCGAAGTCGCCGCGCCGGCGGCGAACACCAGCAGCAACAGCGCGCTGTATAGATTCGCGCCGTTCAATGCCGCGCCGGCCAACACCAGACCCAGGATAGGCCCGGCACAGGGCGCCCATAAAAATCCGACCGCCACGCCCAGCAACAGCGAACCTTTGAGGCTGGTCTGCCGGTCGGCGCGCTGTTGCAAGCGCCCGCCGAAGGTAACGAATGGGCGCATCAGGCGCTCCGAAAAAGCCGGGAAGATCAGCGCCAATCCCATCAGCAACAACAGCAACATCGCCGCATAACGGCCATATTGATTCAATGCGATCAGCCAGGCGCCACCGACTGCCGTGAGGCTGGCGAGCAGCGTGAAGGTCGCCGCCATGCCGAGCAAAATCGGCAAGCCGGAACGCCGGAACGAATGATCCGAGCGGGCGAAGATGAACGGCAATACCGGCAGCACGCACGGACTGAAGATGGTCAGCACACCGCCGAGGTAGGCCAGCAAAAAGATCAGCATCTTTCCCGAACCAAAAAAATAGGGTTGATTTTGGAAGCGCTGATTAAGTCCGTTCGTGGTGAGTGTTTTCCGTTCGCACCTTCGATACACCGCGCTGCGCGCGGCACTCAGGACGAACGGAAAATGTATCGAACCACATTTTTGACTTAATCAGCTCGTTTTTATTTGTATGGCACAAAGCGCAGAGCCACCGTATTCATGCAATAGCGCAAACCGGTCGGCTTCGGGCCATCGTCGAACACATGGCCGAGGTGTGCATCGCACAATGCGCATTGCACCTTGGTGCGCGTCATGCCGAACATGTGATCGGTAATTTCGCGCACATTTTCTGCCGCGATCGGCTGCCAGAAGCTTGGCCAGCCGGTGCCCGAATCGTATTTGGCGGCTGCATCGAACAGCGCGTTGTCGCAACACACGCAACGATACAGGCCGAGCTCGTGCCTGTCGTAGCCCGGCTGTGAAAACGCCCGCTCGGTGCCCTGCTCGCGCGTAACCTCGTAAGCCAGTGGCGATAGCCGCTTTTTCCATTCGGCATCCTTGCGCACCTTGGCCAGGGTTGCGCGGCCGAGCGCTTTCCCGTCATCGGAAAACTGCATGATGGTCACTTTGTCTCCTCCAGATGTTTCACCGGCAAACGAGCGCGCCGCCAAAGCCATCGTGAGTCCGGATAACGTGAATAAGAAATGTCTGCGTTGCATGTTTGTGACCTCCTTTTGGATTAATTCGCCAAAAACAATTTCGACTCCGGTGCCTTTGGCTCTAAAACCATATACCCAGTTTGGGGTTTTGCTTAGCGATACGTTGATGGTAACTACAAAAATGCCAAATTGGAACTTGGAACACTGACCTGAAATACAGTTCCACGCTACTCATTAACATCAGGGCTAACAATTCTGAGACTCTGCGTCCGTCATCATTTTCGCGATTATTTTTTTGCACGACACAATATTGGGAAGTATTGTCACGAGATGCTGCTCATGGACCCGATGGGGCTGCACAAGACCGGCCCGAGTGCTGTCGCGCATCCATACCTAAATCAAACTGAGGTAATTGTTTCTGTAAAGAGCAATAAAAAGCCGCAGGTATCTCCTGCGGTTTTGTATTTCTGCGACAATCGCTGCGTTTTATCGTTTGAATAAATTATGCCCATCGTCCGTGTCGCCCTTGATGTCCCGCTGTCCACCCTGTTCGATTACACGGTGGCTGATGGTATTGCGGTTTCAGTCGGCCAGCGCGTGATCGTGCCGTTCGGGCGGCGGCAGATGGTCGGGGTGGTGATGGAATGCGCGGCCACGACGGATGTGCCACCGGAGCGCATCAAGCCGGTGGTGCAGATGTTGCTCGACAGCGCGCCGCTGTCGGCACAGTTGCTCAACCTGCTGCGCTTTTGCAGCGACTATTACCGCTATCCGATCGGGCAGACGGTATTGTCTGCATTGCCCACGAGGCTGCGCTCCGACAAGCCGGTCATCAGCAAACCCATCCTGAGTTATCGCCTGAGTGCCGGCGGTGCGGCGCTCGACCTCGAGACTTTTCCGAAACGCAAAGTGGTGCAGCGGCGCATTCTGGCGAAGCTTGCCGAGCAGCCGCGCAATCTGGCGCAGCTCAGGGCGCTGTCCGCGACGGTGGGTGCGCAACTTAAAACTCTTGTGCAGGAGGGTTGGGTTGAAAGTGTTGCTCTTGCACCAACCCTCTCTCCGAGCAGGAGAGGGGAGCCAATTGCGAACCACACCTTTGACAACGCGCACATCCTCACCGTCGAACAGCAACTCGCGGTGGATGCCGTCACGCAGTCCAGCGGCTATGCCTGCTTCCTGCTGCACGGCATCACCGGCAGCGGCAAGACCGAGGTGTATGTGCATCTGATGCACGATGTATTGCAGCGCGGCGGGCAGGTGTTGTTGCTGGTGCCGGAGATCAATCTGACGCCGCAACTGGAAAACTATTTCCGCAGCCGCTTCCCCGATGTGAACCTGATCAGCCTGCACAGCGGCCTGAGCGAGGGCGAACGTCTGCATAACTGGCAGCAGGCGCAACTGGGCGCGGCGCAGATCGTGCTCGGCACGCGACTGTCGGTGTTCGCCGAGTTGCCCGGACTCGCGCTGATCATCGTCGACGAGGAGCACGACAGTTCATTCAAGCAGCAGGACGGCTTGCGTTATTCGGCGCGCGACGTGGCGATCTTCCGCGCCAACCAGCACAGTGTGCCTGTCGTGCTGGGCTCGGCGACGCCGTCGCTGGAGAGTTATCACAACGCGCTAAGCGGACGTTACCGGATGCTCAAGCTGACCGGGCGCGCGCTTGCCGAGGCGCGCCTGCCCGCGGTGCGCTGCGTCAACATCAACCAGACCGTGATGCACCACGGCATCAGCGAAAATCTGCTGCGCGAGATCGGGCTGCGCATCGAGCGCCGTGAACAGAGCCTGCTGTTCATCAACCGGCGCGGCTATGCGCCGGTGCTGATGTGCACAAGCTGCGGCTGGTTGTCCGGTTGCAAACATTGCGCGGGCAAGATGGTGTTGCATTTGAAAGAGCAACGCCTGCGCTGCCATCATTGCGGCTACCAGATACGCGTGCCGAACGCCTGTCCGAGTTGCGGCAATGCCGACCTGCATCCGGTCGGCAGCGGCACGCAGCGCGTGGAAAGCGTGTTGCAGGAACGCTTTCCGGAAGCGCGTATTTTGCGGGTGGACCGCGACAGCACGCGCAACAAGCGCGCCTGGCAGACCATGCGCGAGCAGATACACGCGAACGAAGTGGACATCCTGGTCGGCACGCAGATGCTCGCCAAGGGACACGACTTTCCCGCGCTGACTTTGGTCGGCGTGCTCAATCCGGACAGCGCGTTGTATAGCAGCGATTTTCGCGCGCCGGAAAAACTGTTCGCACAGCTGGTTCAGGTGGCGGGACGCGCCGGGCGCGCCGAAAAGCCGGGCGAGGTGATCATCCAGACCGAATTTCCCGATCACCCGTTGTTTCGCGCCTTGCAGACGCACGACTTCGAAGGTTGGGCCGCGTCGCAACTGGCCGAGCGGCAGATGGCGGGTTTCCCGCCGTTCATGTTTCAGGCCATGCTGCGTGCCGAGGGGAAGATCGAAACCGAGGTGTACGCGTATCTCAATCACGCACGTGCCGCCGCTATGGAATTACAGCATCCGGTGGAAGTCCTCGGCGTAGTCCCCGCCGCACTGCCGCGCCGCGCCAATCACCTGCGCGCGCAATTGCTGGTACAGGCGACATCACGCAAAGCCCTGCAACAGTTTTTGCGCGCCTGGCAACCGATGCTGGACGCGCTGCCTGCTGCAAAACTGCGCTGCTCGCTGGACATCGACCCGCTGGAGTTCTAGCCGTTTGCCGGTTGCAAGACCGGGTTGTAATGCTTGCCGTACGGTGCTAATGTCGCGCCGCGTATTCGCCGGATATTTATAGAGTGGCAGAAAAAATGAATGACACGACCTTGCAGAACCTTAAGTTGCCTCTCAAAGCCCTGTTCACCGGCTACCTGCTCGCGATCGGTCTGGGCTTGTTGATGGCGGGCGCGCAGATCATGCTGACCCACGGTATGGCGGACGGCAAATTCGGCCTGTCGGTGGATGACATTGTGTACAGCTATCATGGCAACCACGATGGTCCCAATGCCTCGAAGCTTGAATCCAAACTCTTCGGCTCGATGAAGGACAACGCCCCTCCCGAAGTGAGGTTGGCGCTCGTCAAGTGGGCTGACGCGGGCGCTCCGGCAAGCGAATGGGAAAGCAACATCAAACCCAAGGTCGTTGAATATTGCGGACCCTGTCACGCCAATATGCCGGGATTGGCCAATATCACCGACAAAGCGGTGATGGATCAGATGACGAAACGCGATGAAGGGATGTCCATTTCCATGCTGACACGCGTTTCTCACATCCACCTGTTCGGCGTCGCCTTCATCTTCTTCATGGTAGGCTGGATATTCAGTTTCGCCACAGGTTTCAGCACCTGGCTCAAATCGTTTCTGATCTTCACGCCGTTTGCATTCCTGATCGTGGACGTCGCGTCATGGTGGCTGACCAAAATGAATCCGAACTTTGCCTGGCTGGTGATCATAGGCGGGTTCGGCTACAGCCTGGCTTCGACGGTGATGATTTTTTCATCGCTGTACCAGATGTGGATTTTGAAAAGCCCCAGGTAGTCTGGCGGCTGTCATTTAATCCGGGTGTCGGAAGTGCAACCGGAATTATTTAATTGATTCAAGTGGGGATGTCATGACAAAACAATCAATCGCGATCGTCGCCGTCGTGGAAAAAAATGATACGGCCGGGCCGGCTCCGGCTAAAATGCGCGGCATCGCAAACCTGAGTATCGATGAACGGGTCGGGATGGGTGAAGACCTGGATATTCTTTTTGACCTGACCGATGTGCCTGGTGTATGTCAAGAGCTGCGGGATAAACTGCGTGCCGCAGGAAATTGTCACACGATCATCGCCACAGAAAATATTGCCCACATGGTCTGGACTCCGATTGCCAGTGGAGTTGATATACCCAGAGTCCCGGCCAGTGCAGGATATTGAACCTCCAGTGGGTCATCAGGCAGGTTATGCTTGCGTCTGACCCACCGCGCCCGCCCCGAAGATAGCGATGCTCCAAAACGATCTTACCCATTCATTGTCCGTCATAGTCGGCAACGATGCCTTGCTGACCGGAGAGCCGGCTGCGCCTTATTGCGCCGACTGGCGCGGCCGTTATTCGGGCAATGCGCTGGCGGTGGTGTTCCCATCCGATACTCAACAGGTCGCCAAGGTGGTAAAGCTGTGCGCCGCAAACAATGCCGCCATCGTGCCGCAGGGCGGCAACACCAGTTTGTGCGGGGGCAGCGTGCCGCTGTCGCAGTCGGTGGGCGGCGGGCAAATCGTGCTGAACCTGTCGCGGATGAACCAGGTTCGTGCCATCGATCCCACCAATTACACGATGACCGTCGAGGCGGGCTGCAAGCTGGCAGATGTGCGCGATGCGGCTGAGAAAAACAACCGTTTTTTTCCGCTGGGTCTGACCGCCACACAAAAATATTGCGAGATCGGCGGCAAC
>Ga0208080_1000772_pt1 | contig 16060 bp, 14 predicted proteins | sample NGESurdeep092012_3_FD_184476 | JGI IMG/M metagenome (GOLD analysis project Ga0208080, IMG submission 184476) | Arctic peat soil microbial communities from Barrow, Alaska - NGEE Surface sample 210-3 deep-092012 (SPAdes) | ecosystem: Environmental > Terrestrial > Soil > Wetlands > Peat ...
ACCTCGAGGATCTCGCGCAGCGTGGCCCGGTCTCTGCCGCCGAGGCCGTTCGTGATGAACGGCCGGTCGAGATCCCACAGCGTGAAGCCGTACGTGGCCGGGTCGAGGTCGGGGTGGTACGGCACCGAGTCGCTGCCGAGCGGGTTCAGATCCGCCACGAGGTGGCCGCGCACGCGGTATGCGTTGATGAGCTGCAGGACGCGCGCCTGCTTCTCCACGGCCTCTAGGCCGCGGCCGCCGCCCGCCGAAAGCGGCGTCGACGAGTCCTTCTCCCAGCGCATCGGCCGGTGCGGCACCTTGAGGTCCGAGAAGATGCGCTCGTAGAAGCCGTCGCCTCCGAGGAGGAGGTCCTGCAGGGTGCCGATGAACTGGCCCGACTCGGCGCCCTGGATGATGCGGTGGTCGTACGTGGACGAGACGTTCATCACGCGCGAGATGCCGAGCGTGGAGAGGGCCTCCTCGGGCATAGCCTGGAACTCGGCCGGATAGCCCATCACGCCCGTCGCGATGATCGCGCCCTGCCCCGGCATGAGGCGCGGCACGGACGCCGTCGTGCCGATCGTGCCGGGATTCGTGAGCGTGATGGACGTGCCGGCGAACGCGTCCAGCTCGATCGTTCCCTTCCGCGCCTTCGCGACCATGCCGTCGAAGGCCTCGAGGAACTCGGCGAAGGACAGTGACTCGGCGCTCTTGATGTTCGGGACGAGGAGGCTTCGCGTGCCGTCCTTCTTCGTGATGTCGATCGCGATGCCGAGGTTCACGGCCGCCTTGCGGATTCGCGCGGGCTTGCCGCCGGCTTCGCCGTACGCGTCGTTCATCGACGGATGCTTCTCGAGTGCACGCACGATCGCCCACGCGACGAAGTGTGTGAAGGAGACCTTCGAGAGGCCCAGCGCTTCGCGGTGCCGGTTCAGGATGCGGCGGTTCTCCTCCATCGTCTTGACGGGGATGACGCGGTTCGTGACGGCGGTCGGAACGCCGAGGGACGCCTCCATGTTCCTCACGATCGTGGCGGCGCCGCCGGAGATCGCGATGGCCTGCTCGCCGGCGCGCGGCCCAAGAGCGGGAGGACGCGCGGGAAAGGCAGGTGAGGCTGCGGGAGCCGCTGCGGCGGCCGCGGCGGGCGGAAGCTCGGGAACGAGCTCGAGCGGGCGGAGGGCCCAGCCCGTCATCGCGTGCGGGACGCGCTCTTCGATCTCCTGGAACGCCTGTTTCCAGTTCTCGCCCACCGAGGCCGGCTCGAGCCGGTATTGGGCGTAGAGCTCGAGCGCGAACGGGGCGTTGTCGCCGAATTCCTCGAGCATGGCGTTCAGGACGAGGGAAGCGGAGGAGTCGCTCATGAAGGCGCCATTCTAGGGCCGCGTTACGCGGTGACGTCGCGCCGCGTGAACAGCAGGAACGCTGCCGCGAGCGACGCGGCCGCCCAGGCGAGGAGCACCCACACCGAGAACGCGAGCGTCATCCCCTCGAACGGCGTCGGCAGGCCGGCGTAGAAGTCGGGCAGCGGCAGGTTCGTGACGAAGAACCACTTCGCGCCGTCCCAGTCGGAAGCCACGCGCGAGAGGATCGTGCCGCCCACGAGCGTCGCCATCATCGTGCCCATCGCGGCCGCGGCCGACCGGAACACGACCGACAGGAGCAGCGTGATCGAGCCGACCGCGAGGGCCGAGAACCAGGCGAGGCCCCATGCGGCGAACGTGTCCTGCCACAGCGGGACCATGCGCACGTCCGTCAGGTCGAAGCCGGCCGAAGGCGAGGAGCCCGAGAGGCGGAAGCCCGTCAGAATCGGCGCGCCCCACCCCGACCAGCCGAACGCGACGCCGGAGATGCCCCAGGCCAAAAAGAACGCTGCGAGGAGCGTGAGCGTCGTGAAAAGCATCATCGCGACGACCTTCGACAGCAGCACCTTCCAGCGGGCGACGGGCCGCGTGAGGAGCAGCGTGATCGTGCCCTCCGCGAACTCCGACGAGACGAGGTCGGCTCCGAAAACGGCGATGAGGAGCGGGATCAGGAGCACGGTCCCGACGCCAGCGAAGCCGCGCGTGAAGACGGGCCCCGTGATCTCGTTCGGGTTGATTCCGCGCGCGAGGTGGTAGCGCAGGCGCCCGGACTCGTAGCGCATCCACTTCTTGAAGTTTTCCGGCAACCGGCGCTGACCGACCTGACGCTCCAGATCGCTCGCCCTCTTTTCCGCCTGCGCGCGCCAGTCGCGCTCGGGGTGGTCGCGCCGCTGGTTCTGCTGCTGCCGGTTCTGGGCGAACACGACGACACAAAGGAGCGCGGCCAGAACGACGAGGACGAGGCGGAATCTCTTCCTTCTCAGAATCTTCAATGCCTCGTTCTCGATGAGACCGATCATCACCCGCATGTCACGCGATCTCCGGGCCGCCGCTCACACCGTCTCCCCGCCCGTCAGCTCGAGGAAGAGGTCCTCAAGCCCCCGGTTGCCGCCGTCCGTCAGCTCGGCGAGCGTCCCCGCCGCGAGCGTGCGCCCGCGATGGACGATCGCGATGCGGTCCACCATCTTCTCGACTTCCGAGAGCAGGTGGCTCGACACGAAGACGGCGAGCCCGCGCTCCCCCGCGAGCCGCCGCACGAGCTCGCGCATCTCGCGGATGCCGGCCGGGTCGAGGCCGTTCGTCGGCTCGTCGAGGATGAGGACGGCGGGGTCGGACAGGAGGGCCTGCGCGATGCCGACACGCTGGCGCATGCCGAGCGAGTACGTCCGCACGACGCCGTCGAGGCGACCGTCCATGTGCACGAGAGCCGCGAGAGTGTCGATCCGCCCCGCCGCCCCGTCTCCCAGCATGCGCGCGAAGTGCTCGAGGTTCTCGCGCCCCGTCAGGAACTTGTAGAGGTCCGGCGTCTCCACGATGCAGCCCACGCGGCGCATCGCGGCCTCGAACTCCTGCCCGAGATCATGCCCGTCGATGACGATGCGGCCCCGCGAAGGCTTCACGAGGCCGACGAGCATCCGGATCGTCGTCGTCTTTCCCGCGCCGTTCGGCCCGAGGAACCCGAACACCTCGCCGCGGTGGAGCGCGAAGGACACGTCCGATACGACTTCCCGGTCGCCATAACGCTTCGCGAGCCCTTCGGCGGACAGAACGACGTCGGCGGCGCTCACGACCATGTTGTACGCCATGCGTCAAGCGCAGGTTCGTGCTTCCGGCACAATACGCCCCCGTGACGCTCACCGGCCGCCGCCTCGTCTTGTGGTTCTTCCCCGCCGCGCTCGGTCTCGCGACCGCCGCCGTCCTCGCCGCGGGCTTCGCCGCGGCGCTACAGGGCCGCCTCGGCGAGCCGGTGGATCCTTCCGCGACCCCCGTTCCGACGCCGGCGGTCCCCTTGGCGACCGCCACGGCTGACGGCGCCTTCCGCATCGTCGCGCTCGGCGACTCATTGACGCGGGGCGCGGGCGACGCGGCGGGAGGCGGCGGATACCCGGAGCGCGTCGCAGCGGCGCTGCGGAAGGCGGGGCTGACCGTCTCCGTGGACAACCTCGCGGTTGATGGATCGGAGACTGGGGATTTTCTCAGAAAGATGGAGGCGGCGGACGTGGCCCGAAGGGTCGCCGCCGCAAACCTCATCCTCGTTTCGATCGGGGGAAACGATCTGAGCCACTCGCTGAGGTCGGTCGTGCCCCGCGAGACGGCCATCGATCCGACGGCTGCGGCCATGACCGGGGCCTCTTTAAACCTTCAAAGAATTCTTTCTCTTCTCCGAAAGGCGAATCCCTCCGCTCCCATCCGCCTCCTCGGCCTCTACAACCCGTTCCCCGAGACCTTCGACAAGCGCATGGCGAAAGAGACGCTCCTGAAGTGGAACGTGGCCCTCGAGGAGGCGAGCTATTCGGTCTCCGGCGCGAGCGTCGTGCCGACCGCCGACCTCTTCGACGAGCGGCCGGACCGTCTCTCGTCGGACCGCTTCCACCCGGGTCCGAACGGTTACGGGGAGATCGCGTCGCGCATCCTTTCCTCCCTGAACCTGCCGGCAGCCGTGCCGCGGAGGTCCTGATGGCCCCGATTCGCGAAGAAGCGGGCCTCGACGTCGGCGCCACTCTCGCGAAGGCCGTCGTCGTGGCGGCGGGCGCGGCGCTCGACGACCCCGGCACCTTTCAGACGCTCGTGTGCCCGAGCAGCGACGTGGCCGCACTTTCCGCCTTTCTGGGCCGACACCCGAACGCATCTCTCGCGGCCACGGGCGCGGGCTCGGGCCGCCTGCAGAACGTCCTCAAGAACGCGGGAGAGATCGCGCTCACGGACGAGTTTGAGGCCTGGGGCGAGGGCGAACGCGTCCTCCTCGCGCGGGCCGACTTCGTCCCGACGACGCCCCACCTGCTCGTGAGCCTCGGAACGGGTACCTCGATCCTGCGCGTCGGGCAGGAAGGCCGTGTGGCGCGCGCGGGCGGCACGGGTCTCGGCGGCGGCACCCTGCGCGGCTTCGGGCAGCTCCTCCTCGGCCAGGTCGACCACGACGCGCTCACGGCGCTCGCGGGCCAGGGAGACCGGCGACGCATCGACCTTCTCGTGCGGGATCTCTACCAGTCAGGCGAGTTCCCGCTCCAGGGCAATCTCACGGCGTCGAACCTCGGTCGCGTGTCCTCCCGCGACTCGCGGGACATCGCGCACGCGATCACGGGGCTTGTCGGCGAGAACGTCGCGCTCCTCGCCGCGGCCCTGTCGAAGCAGGAGGCCACACCCGGCCCTCTCGACGTCGTGTACGCGGGCGCCACGCTCATTCGCAACGTCGCCCTGAAGGACATCCTGGCGTTCGCGACGTCGGTGGGTGGCGCCCGGGCCCGCTTCCTCCCGTACGGAGAGTTCGTCGGCGCCCTCGGCGCGCTCGTGCGCGCGCGCAAGCGCCGCGAGGGCGTGCTGACGTGACGGCCGGCGTGGCCGTGGACCTCGAGGGCCGCGTCGCCCTCGTGACGGGCGCCTCGCGCGGCATCGGCGCGGCGATCGCGCGGCAGCTCGCGGCCGCGAACGCGCGCGTCGTGCTCCATTACGGAAAGTCCCATGACTCGGCGCGCGCCGTCGCGGCGTCGATCACCGCGGCCGGCCATGCGGCGCCGCTCCTCGTCCCGGCCGACGTCGCGTCGGAGGACGAGAGGCGTCGGCTTTACCGCGAGGTCGTCGCCGGGCTCGGCGCCCCTTCGATCCTCGTGAACAACGCGGGTTTCTACCGGAAGAACGCATTCGAGGAGACGGACGACGCGGCGTGGCTCGCGCGATGGCGCGAGACGATGGCCGTGAACCTCGAGGCGGCCGCGCACCTCAGCTTCCTCGCGCTGCCTGCGATGCGCGAGAAGTCCTGGGGACGAATCGTGATGATCGCCTCGCGCTCGGCGTTCCGGGCCGAGACGGACCATCCGGACTACGCGGTCTCGAAGGCCGGCATGGTGAATCTCGCCCGCTGCCTCGCGCGCAACGAGGGGCCGCACGGGATTACGGCGAACGCGATCTGCCCCGGCTGGGTGCGCACCGAGGCGGTGCGCGATGCGCTAGACGGCCCCCAAGCGGCCGAGGTCCTCTCCCAGATTCCGCTCGGCCGCGTCGCCTCAACGGCCGACGTCGCGAACGCCGTGCTCTACCTCGTGTCCCCTCTCGGCTCGTACGCGAACGGCATCGCAATTCCCCTGAACGGCGGCTCCTACCTCCACTGAGCGTCCCTTGAAATTCGAGCCGCCCGGTGGAATCAGGCGGATAATTCCAGATCCGGACATGTCGAGGCGTGCGTGGGTCCTCGCCTTTGCCCTGATCCCGGCGGTCGCAGCCGGCGGGGCCGAGCCGTCAACGCCCCCGGCAGCGCCCACGCCGGACGCGCCGGACGCTCTGCCGCGCCCGCCGCTCGTCGCGCGATTCCGCCTTTTCTCCCTCATGCCCCTTCCCCTCCCGGTCCTCGACCTCTCGGGGCTGCCCGAGGAGAAGCGCCTGTTTCACCAGTCAGGCGACCCCGATTCGCTGTTCACTCTCGGCGATCCCACGCCCGGCGGGCAGCTGCACCTGAAGGCCGCGATCGAGGTGAACGAGCTCTTCCTCAAGGCCATCCCGCCCGACGCGAGCCAGAGCCTCGGAGACACGCGCCCCCGCGCCGCCGGCAGCTTCCTGCCCCTCGACGGGTCCGGGCGGCCCTACCAGCTTCGCCTGGGAGCCCGTCTCGTCTGGTAAGGTCACCGGTGAGATGAAACGCATTCTCGCTGGGCTCCTCGCGACAGCGCTCGTCCCGCTCGGGGCGCGCGCCTCGGAATCGCTCCCTCCGATTTCGCGGTCCGTGGAGGTTTCGATCACGAACGTCGACGTCGTCGTGACGGACGCCAAGGGGCGGCCCGTGACCGACCTTGGGCCGCTGGATTTCGTCGTGACGCAGGACGGCCTGCCGCAGGTCATCACGAACTTCTCGTTCGTGAGGAACACTTCCGCTCCTCCGGCGCCCGCCGCGGAAACCGCATCCTCCGCGCCGGCGCCCGTTCGGTCCCCGATGCCCGCCCTCGCGGGTCCGGCCGGAGCGCATCTCGTCGTTTTTCTCGACCTGCTCCACATGACCGCGCCGAACCGGAATCGCACCGTCTCGAGCCTCGGCGAGTTTTTGCCGCGTACCGTCGGTCCCCGCGTCGAGGTCCAGATCGTCACGTGGGATCGCTCCCTCCGCGCGCGCGGCTCGTTCACGAACGACGGACCGCTTCTCGCCTCCGTTTTCGAAGCTCTCAAGGAAGAGGTGGTCCTCGGCGACCTGCCGATCCAGGAGCGAAGCCGCCTGTTCGGCACGATCGACAGCGCCCTGAACGCCGATCCCCGTCTCAGGGCTGCTCTGGTCGACCAGGCGATCTCCGCCGTGCGCTCGTGGTGCGACAACCAGGCCCACGACCTGGATGCGACCCTCGATGCCGCTCGATCCACCGCCTCGACCCTGGCCGGCGTGGAGGGCCGCAAGATCCTCATCGTCGTGACCGAAAAGCTCACGCCGGCGCCGGGGCGCGAGCTCTGGGATTACTTCCAGCAGGGTCTCGACCGCAAGAGGATCGCAACCTCGAACACGAACTTCAACAACTTCACGTGGAAGGACTTCGACCGGTCTCCGTCGTTCAAACGCCTCGCGGACGCGGCCAACGGCGCGGGCGTCTCGCTCTTCATGGTCGAGGCCTCGGGACTCACGGGCGACACGATTTTTTCGGCGGAGTTCGGCGGGACGGGAGGGACCGTGAACGAAGGGCTCGCCACCCTCGACGCGGAGTCGGCGCTCCACCTGCTCGCGGAGCAGACGGGCGGCGTTGCCATCGTCGGCCGGAACAATCTCGCCCTCGCTCTCGAGAGCCTCGAACCCGCGTGGACGGCGTACTACTCGCTCGGGTTCGAAAGCAGCACGTCGAAGCCCGGCATCGCCCGGCCGATCCGCGTGACCGTGAAGAGGCCCGGCGTCTCCGTGCTCACGCGGCGGTCCATCGTCGAGCGGACAGAGGAGCAGAAGATCGCGGACGCGGTGCTGTCCGGCGTGCACTTTCCGAAGACCTTCAACCCGCTGCGCGCCACCCTGCGCGTGGGCACGCCGTCGAAGTCGGGCAAGCTCTGGCTCGTCCCCCTGGAGTTCAAGATCCCCTTCGACAGGATCACGCTGGTCCAGCAGTCGGGGCGCGCGCGCGGGCGGATCCTCTTCACCTCCGCCGCCGCCACGTCGGACGGGCGCGTCTCGAACGTGTCATCGGAGCGGATCCCCGTCGACGTGCCCGAAAAGGATCTCGCGACCCTGGCCGGAAAGTCCTTCGCGTACACGGCGACGCTGAAAGTACGGCCGGGCCCACAGATCCTCTCGCTCGCGCTCACGGACGAGGTCTCACGGCTGACGAGCTACGTCCAGCCTCACGTCCTCATCGGCGACAAGCCGGGCACGCGGTAATCGAGATCAGCCCGGCGCCCAGTCGACTCTCTATTCCGTCGTTTTGCCGTCGAAATGTTCGTTGTCGGCCTCCGCGTCCTTGCGGGTATGGTGGACGACGCCGTCCCGATGATTCGGCGGCGCATAGAGCGTATAGAGCTTCAGTGGAACACTGCCGGTATTGATGATGTTGTGATTCGTCCCAGCCGGGACGACTACCGCGAAGCCCGCTCGGATCGCCGTCCGAACGCCATCGAGAACCGCCTCACCGGTCCCCTCCTCCACGCGAAGGAACTGGTCGAGCTTGTGGACTTCCGCTCCGATCTCTTCCTTGGGCTTTAACGCCATGACGACGAGCTGGCAGTGCTTTGCCGTGTAAAGCACCCGGCGAAACTCGTCATTTTTGACGGCGAGACCCTCGATGTCTTGCACAAAACCTTTCATAACGACTCCTCCTTCGTTACCGTACCTCACGGGGGCGTTCGATGCCATTCAGAACAGGCACACTCTTTCCCGGTCGCCTCATCCCGCTTTCGCCGCCGGCGGCGCCGCCGGCTTCGGCGGAGGCGGGGGCGGCATGCGGTTGATCGCGAGGCCGCGCTCGGCGAGAGCCGGCAAGAGCGGGAGGCCCGAGGGCTCGAACTGCCCCGCCTTCCTCATCGGGCTCTCGCCCTCGTACGGGCGGTAGCCGTAGCCGGGGCCATCCGGGCCCGTGTCGGACGGCTTTTCGGTGAGCTCGGGAATGCCCAGGACGGCGCTCTTCCTGTCGAAGAACACCATCTCGTAGTCCTTCGTCATCCAGATCGCGTCCTTCGGGCACGCGTCCACGCAGTACCCGCACATGACGCAGCGGAGCATGTCGATCTCGAACTTCACCGGGTACTTCTCGTACGCGAGGACCGGGTGCTCGCCCGCCTCGATGTAAATGCAATCGGCCGGGCAGGCCGTCTCGCACATGTAGCAGGCCACGCACGCAAGCGAGCCGTCCTCCCGCGTCTTCAGGATGTGGCGCCCGCGGAAGCGCTCCGAGTACTTCCTCTTGATCTCCGGATAGAGAATGGTGGGCAAGCCCTTGATGTTCGCGAGGTTCTTCGCGAGGTGAGAGAACGTGCGCGCGAGGCCCTTGAAAATCTCCAGAAGATAGAGGCGCTCGAGCAGCGTGGGCTCGGGAGCGGTGACGGTGACGACGCGTGCGGCCATGTTTTCTCTTCCTGCCTACCGGTCCAGCTCACCGGCGATGATGTTCAGCGCGCCCAGCGTGGCGACGGCGTCGGACACCATGCTGCCCTTGATGATGTGCTCGAAGGCCGCGAAGAGCGGGAAGCACGGCGGCCTCACCTTGACCCGGTATGGGAAGCCGCTGCCGTCGGACACGAGCGAGTAGCCCAGCTCGCCGTTGGCGCCCTCGGTGAAGGAGTAGATCTCTCCCGGCGGCACCTTCACGCCCTCGAAGACGAGCTTGAAGTGGTAGATGAGCCCCTCCATCTCGTTGTAGACCATCTCCTTGGGCGGCAGGATGACGCGGTAGTCGTCCGAGTTGATGGGCCCCTTCGGAAACCTCGCGATGAGCTGCTCGATGATCCGCATCGACTGGCGGATCTCCTCCATCCGGACGAGGTAGCGCGCGAGGTTGTCACCATCGGTCGAGATCGGGACGTCGAAGTCCACGTCGCCGTACATCTCGTACGGCTTGTCCTTGCGGACGTCGTACGCGACGCCGGAGGCCCTCAGGCAGGGTCCCGTGAAGCCCCACGCGATGGCCTGCTCCTTCGAGACGACGCCCGTCCCGCGCATCCTGTTCCAGGCGATCTTGTTCTTGGTGATGAGGCCGTCGACGTCGGCGACCCTCTCGCGAATCATCGGCAGGAGCGACCGCGACCACTCGACGAAGTTCTCCGGCACGTCCTTCGCGAGCCCGCCGATGCGCGCGTACGACGACGTGAGGCGCGCGCCGCAGCAGGCTTCGAGGAGGCCGTAGATCTCCTCACGTGGCTGGAACGCGTACCAGAAATTCGTCAGCGCCCCGAGGTCGACGAGGTTGGCCCCGATGCAGACGAGATGGTCCATGATCCTGGAGAACTCGTTCAGCACCGTGCGCGCGGCCTTCGCGCGCGGCGGCACCTCGATGCCGAGCATCTGCTCGACGCCGCGGACGTAGCCGTTGCCATTGATCATGGGCGAGCAGTAGTTGAGCCGGTCGGTGTATGGCACGACCTGCACCCACGTGTGGGTCTCGGACATCTTCTCGAAGCAGCGGTGGAGGTACCCGCACTCGGACTCGGCCGCGACGATCTTCTCGCCGTCCACGCGCATCACGACACGCAGCGTGCCGTGCGTCGTCGGGTGGGACGGCCCGAAGTTCAGCGTCATCGTCTCGAACATGTCCTCCGGGTCGTCCGTCCGCGCGGCGAGCTCCGTCTGAAGAAGGTCCTCCTCGGTGCACAGCCAGCGCTGCCCCTTGTCGTAGTCCTTGCGCAGAGCGTGTCCGACGAATCCGTTGTGCGTGAGCAGCCGCTGGAGATTCGGATGGCCTTCGAACCGGATCCCCATCAGGTCCCACGCCTCGCGCTCGAACCAGTTCGCGGCCGGCCAGACGCCCGTGAGCGTCGGGACGGCCGGCTCCACCGCGGGCAGGTTCACGCGAAGCCGCAGGTGCTCGTTGCGCTTCGTCGAGTACAGAATGTAGTTCGCCTGGAAGCGGCTCCCGCCTTTCGGGGCGAGGTTGCCCGGAAGCTTCGAGCGGTCGACGGACGCGAGATCGAGGAAGAGGTCGTACGCCGCCGCCGGGTCGTCCCTCAGGAAAAGAGCAGCCTCCTTCAGCGTGGCGGCATCCGTGACGAGCGTCGGGATGTCGGACGCGGGCCGCGGCTCCACCGTGACGCGGCCGCCGAGCTTCTGCTCGAGAACCGGGCCGAACGAAATGGAGGGCGGAGCGAGAGGGGAGGCGAGAGTCGCGCTCATCGCCGGCCTTCCCCCGCCGCGGCCCTAGCCTTCGCATCCAGCTCGGCTTCGGCCGTTTCGGCCATCTCCGGAAGCTCCTTCTTTCCCGGCACGTGGGCCATGACGGCGTTGGAGTACGCGGGAATCGAAAGGTCGGGGTCGACGCCGACGCGGATCGGGACGAAGGTCTTCGCCTCGCGGTGGCGGGCCAGCTCACCGGACTGGATCCTCTTCTGGAGCTCGATGATTCCGTGAATGAGGTTTTCGGGAGTGGGAGGGCATCCCGCCACGTAGACGTCCACGGGCACGATCTCGTCGATGCCCTGCACGACGTGGTACGCGCGGTAGAAGCCGCCCGTGGACGCGCAGACGCCCATCGAGATGACCCACTTCGGCTCGGGCATCTGGTCGTAGATCTTCTTCAAGACCGGTGCGAGCTTGTCGACCACGGTACCGGCGACGATGAGGAGGTCCGCCTGGCGCGGCGAGAAGCGCACGACCTCGGCGCCGAAACGCGCCAGGTCGTAGTGGGACGAGACCACGGACATGAACTCGATCGCGCAGCACGCCGTTCCGAACGGCATCGGCCAGAGTGAGTTCGACTGCGCCCACTGGACCGCGACGTCGAGTTTCGTGGTCAGGAAGTCGGCGCCCGACGACGAGGGAATTCCCGGGCCGAGCGGCGGCTCGATCTTCCCGGCAGGAGCTCGGACGGGCAGTGATGGAGGAGGAGTCTTCATCGGGTACCCCGGACGCTTGTGAAAAGCGTCACGAGCGGGATTCTATGTCAGGAGGAGCGGCCGCATCCCTCCGCTCACGCCGAGGCCGTCGCGCGGCGCTGCGCCATGTTCGCCTGGCCGAGGCGGTACTGCCGGAAGAGCTCGTAACCCGTCGTCGTCGCGGTCACCCAGAGCAGTCCGGCCGCGAAGCCGGCGCCGACGTCGGAGGTCCAGTGGACTCCGAGGTAAACACGGGAGACCCCGATCGCGAGCGCCAGGGTCGCGAGGGCGGCGAGCGCGGCGGACTTATTCTTCCACTCCCGTATCGAACGGGCCGCGAGATAGGCGAGCGCGCCGAGAATGATCGTGCCGCTCATGGCGTGTCCGCTGGGAAACGAATAGCCCATCGCGCCGAGAACGGCTGCCTTCAGGTCGGGACGCTGCCTTACGAAATGAAACTTCAGCAATTGATTGAGAAGAGCGCCGCCCGCGGAGGTGATCGCGAGATATGCCGCCCAGCGAAATCGGCGGCGCGTGATCAGGACGGCGAGCACGGTGGCGACGAGCGCTGCCATCCCCACGGCTCCCCCCACCGTCGTGATGGTCACGAAGAGCGCGCTCGTGAAGGGTGTCCTCCGGGAACCGAACCATTCATAGACCGCCGCGTCGATTCGCTGGATGGTCGGGTTGTGCTCCCTGAGCGCGGCCGCGATATCGGTGAACGCATCGGCCGTCCACACGATGATGAGCGTTCCGATCGCGAGAGCGATGACCAGCGGGAGATACGAGCGCCACGTCTCGAGACGCCCGAACAGCGGTCCAAGCCGCGAGCGGCCGCGGAGCCATCGGGCGAGCCGTCCGACACCGGATCGGACGCTCAGCATGAGAGGTGGAAAGAACGTGAGCGTCGTCCTCCAGAGCGCGAGAAACACGGCACCGAAGCACAACAGCGCGATCACGTTCGCACGTCTCCTTCGGCATGGATCACGCTGCCTCCCACCCGCAGAGACTGCGCTGGGGCACCTCGTGAGCCCTCGCCTGGGGGGCGGCGCCGCCCCCAGGCCTTTCGCACCCCGCCCCGACCTTCAGCCGCGCCGCGGACGAAAATCAAAGTTACTTTCCCTCGGTGGATGCGATCCTCGGCAGCCGGATGCGGAACGTCGTGCCCAGGCCGGGCTGGCTGTCCACCTGGATCGTCCCGCCGTGCAGCTCGACGAACGCCTTCGCGAGCGCGAGGCCGATGCCCATGCCGCGATAGGTCCGCGTCGAGGACCCGTCGATCTGGCGGAAGCGCTCGAAGATGAGGGGCAGGTCGTTCGCGTCGATGCCGACGCCATTGCCGGCGATCGAGAAGGTGATGCCGCGGTCGTCGGACCCGGCCTCGACGCAGATCTCGCCGCCTTCCGGCGTGAACTTCACCGCGTTGTGAACGAGATTCCACAGCACCTGCTGGACGCGGAGCGGGTCGAGGCGAACGGACGTCTTCCCGCGCGGCACGGCGAGCGTCATCCGGATGCCTTTGGCCTCGGCCATGACGGAGACGGGCTCGACGGACTCCGTCACGAGCGGACCGAGGTTCACGTCTTCGGGCTCGAGGCGCGTGTGGCCCTCCTCGTAGCGTGACAGATCGAGGAGATCGCCGACGAACGCGGCGATCTGCCGCGTGAGCGGCGCGAATGTCTCCTCCGGGCGCCCAAGACGTCCGCGTTCACCCTGAAAGACTAGCGCGGTTCGGGGTCACTCGTAGCGCAGGGCCTCGATCGGATCCAGCCGGCTGGCTTTCAGGGCCGGATAGAAGCCGAACGTGATTCCGACGAGAGCCGAGAACAGGAACGCGAGCCAGATGGCGTTCGGCTGGACCGAGACAGGCCAGCCGGCGAACCGCGCCACCGTGCGCTGGATTCCGATGCCGAGGCCGATCCCAACCGCCCCACCGGTGATCGCGAGGACGACTGCCTCGACGAGGAACTGCGCGCGGATGTCACCGCCCTTCGCGCCGATCGCCATGCGCACGCCGATCTCGCGCGTCCGTTCCGTCACCGAGACGAGCATGATGTTCATGATCCCGATACCGCCCACGAGCAGCGAGACGCCAGCGATCGACCACAGGAGCGCGCTCATCGTGCGGCTCTGCTCCTCGGCCTGCTGGAGCATCTCGGTCTGCGAGCGGATCATGAAGTCGTCGTCCTGACCGGTGGCCTTGTTGATGCGGTGCCGCTGGCGGAGGAGAGCGGTGATCTCCTCCTGCGCCCGCGGAACGAGCTCGTTCGAGGCCGCCGACGCGAGGATCGCCCCGACCGCGGTCGTCCCCATGATCTTCTTGCGCACCGTCTCGTAGGGGGCGATGACGATGTCGTCCTGGTCCTGCCCCATCGTGGATCCGCCCTTGGAATCGAGGACGCCCACGACCTTGAACGGGATGTTCTTGATGCGGATCGTTTTGCCGATCGGGTCCTCGTCGCCGAAGAGATTCGTCTTCACGGTCTCCCCGAGCACGCACACCTTGCTCGCCGACCGGTTGTCCTGGTCCGTGAAGAACTGGCCTTGTGCGAGGTTCCAGGAGCGGATGAGCGGCCAGTCGACCTCGCCGCCCTGGATCGACGTCGACCAGTTCTGGTTGCCGTAGATGACCTGCGCGACCGTGCGGATCGTCGCCGACACGTACGCGACGGTCTCAACCTCGCGCTTGAGCGCCTCCACGTCGTCGCCCGAAAGGCGCGAGCTCGAGCCCCATCCGGCCCTCGCCCCGGAGGACGTCGTCGTGCCGGGGAAGATCATGAGGAAGTTCGTGCCCAGAGACTTGAGCTGGTTCTCGGCCTGAAGGCGCGCCCCCTCGCCGATTCCGATCGTCGCGACCACGCACGCCACGCCGATGATGATGCCGAGCGCCGTCAGCAGCGAGCGCAGCTTGTTGCGCCCCAAGGCCCGGAACGCGACCTTCAATATGTTTCCGGTCTTCGTCATGGCGTGGCTCCTTCCAGGGCCGCCGGGCGGACGGCGTGCCGCCTCTTCGTCATGGGAACGTCGGAAAGAACCTTTCCGTCGCGAAACGTGACTACGCGCCTGGCGTGCTCAGAGATGTCCTGCTCGTGCGTGATGAGGACGACGGTCTTTCCCTCTTCGTTCAGCTCTTGAAAGATCGCCATGACCTCGACCGAGGTCCTCGAGTCGAGGTTTCCCGTGGGCTCGTCCGCGAGAAGGATCGCCGGATCGTTCACGAGGCTGCGCGCGATCGCGACGCGTTGCTGCTGCCCGCCCGAGAGCTGGGCCGAGGTGTGGTCCCACCGGGGCCCAAGGCCCACGCGCTCGAGACAGCTCATCGCCTTCGCGCGCGCCTCTTCCTCGGTGATCTTCGACTTCTTCGAATACAGGAGCGGAAGCTCGACGTTTTCCAGGGCATTCGTCCGCGAAAGCAGGTTGAAGCTCTGAAATACGAACCCGATCTTGTCGTTCCGAATGCTCGCGCGCGCGTCGCGGTCGAGGCCCGAGACGTCGACTCCCTCGAGGGCGTAGCGGCCGGAGGTCGGCCGGTCGAGACAGCCCACGATATTCATGAACGTGGACTTCCCGCTGCCGCTGGCGCCCATGATAGTGACGAATTCCCCGCGCGCGATTTCGACGCTTGCGCCGCGCAAGGCGTGCACACGCGTTTCCCCTAGCTCATAGTATTTATGAATTTCCTGGGCCGAAATTACTGTTTCGTGATCCTTCGTTCCGGTGAGACTTGCCTCGGGTTGTGAGGTCGTGGCCATGTCGAATCGCTTCTGTCTGCCGCTATGCAGTCAACGGACTATCGGCGTTGTGTACCCATGCCCGGGCCCGACGTCTTGCTGGCGGTCATCGAACCTGTGACCAGTTCGTCGCCTTCCTTCAACTCGCCTTTGAGAATCTCGGCGACTTCCGTAACGGTGTGGTCGGTGATGCCGGTGCGAATTCTGACTGGCTCGAGCGTATTGTCTGGATGCAACTTCCAAAGCAGCGCGACATCAAGACGCGGCGTCCGTCCTGGGCCGGTATCGTTCCCGCCACCCTCTTGGCCGGGCGTGCGCGCATGATATTGCTTGCCAGCAGCGCCACCCCCTGGGCTGTCGCTAGCTTGCGCATTGGCTTTGTCATCCAGTCCATATTTTTGCAACAGCGCGCGGATTTCTTCCGCCTTCAGGTCGGGTTTGTAGCGGAGGGCACCATTCGGCACGTGCAAGGCGTTGCTTGCCGAAGCGACTGGAATCGTGATGTACGCAGTCATGCCGGGGAAGAGCTTCAGATCCGGGTTATCGAAATCAATCACCGTGTTGTAGGTAACGACGTTCTGCACCGTGGTCGCGTTCATTCGGATTTGGGAGACGCGTCCGGTAAACGTGTCGCGGGGAAAGGCGTCCACTTTGAATGTGACCACCTGCCCAGTCTTGATCATGCCCACATCCGACTCATCGGTGCTGGCGTACACCTGCATCTTGGTGAGATCCTGCGCGATGGTGAAGAGCGTAGGCGCCTGTAATGATGCCGCCACGGTCTGGCCGACATCCACA
>Ga0208080_1000773_pt1 | contig 16034 bp, 19 predicted proteins | sample NGESurdeep092012_3_FD_184476 | JGI IMG/M metagenome (GOLD analysis project Ga0208080, IMG submission 184476) | Arctic peat soil microbial communities from Barrow, Alaska - NGEE Surface sample 210-3 deep-092012 (SPAdes) | ecosystem: Environmental > Terrestrial > Soil > Wetlands > Peat ...
TGGATGAATTCGGACGGTTTGGTTGTCATGGTGTGCATCGACCCGGAATGAGCTGGCGCTTGTCAGCCGCAATTGTACCCATGACGGCGTAACTGGTTGCAAAACATTGAGACGTCCTGCCACCGCTCATTCACGCGCTGCAGATTAATCAGAACTGACCGGCAGTGCCCGCACGAGCTTGTTGGCTTTCGCCTGAAAATTCAGGGGGTGCGACTCGCACAGCAGATTGGCGTGGTGCCGGATGGTCGAAGCAGCAGGCGGAAACGCGGTATTTTTCACGGCGAGCACGATTTGGTTGAAACCATCCTCGGCATCAACGATCACCCAGTTCCCGGCAAAGCTGTTGTTGATACGCGCCAGATATTCATCGTAGTGCGGATAGCCTTTCCACATGTTGACGACCATGATGCCGTTATCGGCCAGCGCGGCAAAGCAATCATCGTAAAACCGCTGGCTGCTCAATTGAGCGGGCAAACCATCCGCATCGAATCCATCCACGATCAGCACATCCGGCTGAACATTCGACTGACTGGCGGAATCGGCCACCCACGCGGCCCCGTCGCCCAGCAACACGCGAAAGCGCGCATCATCTGCGGGGATGGCGAATTCATTGCGCAGCGCGATCACATCGGGATTGATCTCGACAGCGGTGATCCCGGTACCCGGCAAATAGCGGTAGCAATACTTCGCCAGGGAACCGCCGCCCAACCCGATCATCGCGACATGCCTGGGCGATGGCTCAAGCAACAAAAAGCTCATGATGACCCGGGTATAGGGGATGACCAACTCATCCGTGTCATCGATGCTCATCTCGCTTTGTGTGGACCACTCATCAAACTGCAACGAGAGGATACCGTCACTCTCCGTCAAATACGGCTTCATGGTTTCAATCTTCATTTGAGGTTAGCCCGCCCGCGCAGCCCGGCCTGCGCCGTAAAGGTGGGCGATGATAGCAGGCAGCGCGAGCAATACGCTGACCAGCGTCATCATCACGGTGGCCGTTATCGAAGCGGCGATGCCGACAGAGGCAAGGTCGATGGCAGACAGCCGCCAGGCCATCGCGGTGTCGATCGTTGATTTTATGCAATCTGGTCTATATACTGGTCTGAATTAAAATTCGTTCCACGGGAGCAAAAGTCATGAAAATCGAAATAGGTTCATACGAGGCAAAAACCAAGCTTCCGGAATTGTTGCGGCAAGTCAAAACCGGGAAAAGTTTTACCATCACCAATCACGGCAAGCCTATTGCAGACTTGGTGCCGAGCGCGGGCGCCAAGAAAAAAGATAGAGTTGCGGCGGCAGAAAAGCTCAAGGCCTTCATGCGGGCCGATCCGGTGCGCGGCGTAAACATCAAGGAACTCGTCGAAGAAGGCCGCGCGTGAGCTTCGTTCTGGACAACTCGGTGACCATGCGCTGGTTCTTTGGCGACGGCAAGCCGCAGGAACTTGCCTATGCCGGGAAAATACTCGATGCGATGAAAAAGACCAGCGCCCACGTCCCCGCAACCTGGGGGCTGGAAGTGGCAAACGTCATCGCCAGGGCCGAAGCAAAAGGATTGGTGACAGAGGCGCGCAGCGAAGCATTTCTGGAAATGCTGGAGGGCGTGGATATTGAAGTGGACGCAGCCACCTCCGCACGTGCGCTATCGGGCACCCTGCAACTGGCACGGCGATACAAACTGTCCGCCTATGATGCCTCCTACCTCGAACTGGCTTTAAGGCTGGGTATGCCGCTGGCCACGCTGGACGAAGATCTGCAAAAAGCCGCGAAAAAGGCCGGCGTGAAAAAGTTCGCCTGACCACTTCTCCCGCACGGATTTATTCAGCGTTTCCTCAGCGCATCCTTAATTCACAGCCCCGCGTAACCCGCTTCAAGCTGGCTGCGAACCGCAAGGATAAAAACGGTATCGGCTTTGGCAATGTATCGGTACAAGGCGACATAACCGTGCGAACGCTGGCCGATCACCAGTTCCCCCTTGTCGTTATTTACCGGGCGGCCAATCAAGGGATTGTGCTCCAGCACATTGATCGCCTCGATGATCTCCCGGATGCGCGCCGCCGGATTTTCAACCTGATGCCGTGTCAGATGATCGAGGATGCGGTCAAAGTCATCCCCCACCTCGGGCGCCAGCTCGATTCGCGACATATTCAGCGTGCCAGCTTGCGGGCTGCCGGGCGCTTTGCCTTCTTACCGGCGAGACGTTCTTCCAGATAACCGCGCATCTCCTGCCACGGAATCGTCTTCCCGGAAGAAACGATACGGCTATAACGCTCCTCGGCCACCGCATCGAAATCGGCGCGTCGCTCCTCCTGCTCAGCTTTTTCTGCAATAGCCTCAAGAATGAAGCCGTGCGTGCTCGTACCGGCGCGTTTCGCCGCCGCCGTAATGCGCGCCTTCAGGTCTTCCGGCAAGCGTATCGTGGTCGTTGACATGAGATAACCTCCAACAAGTTTAAGTCACGTGCGCACTGTAGCACATTAGCGCTACAACGCGCCATGCCCCGATGGCAGACAGCCGCCCGGCCATCGCGGTGTCGATCACGGCATGAGCATCATCGCAAGCTGCGCGACCAGCACCGGCCAAGCCAAATGAATGACCCGCTGGATGAGTTGCGAGGTGGAGGAAGTGGGGCGTTCCATGTCAGTACTCTACGGGAATGCTGATTTGGATTTTGTTCGTGAGCTTAATCTAACTCAACGTGGGTCACTAAGAAGTGCGGAAAACAGCAGAAGAAGCGCTGGAAGAACTGGAGAAATAAAATGCGAAAACGCGATGCGGTGCTGAGCCGTTTGATTTTAGTTGGAGGTGTGGCATTGAAAATGAAATGCGATGCTGACCCATTAATTTCGGGTAAAAGGGATCGGAGTTAATTTATTTTTTATCCACACCAGCAACCCTCATCGAATGATTCGACCCCATTAGCTCTGCAAACAAACTTGGGGAAAGGTTGTGACTAGCTTGCGGGCGAAAGCATGTTCGTATAGTCTGCATTTGATACGTAACAATAAACACCGATGCCGACGATGTAAAATGGTTTGTCATCAAAATGACTGGGGGATAAGTATGGACTGGACAGAGATTTGGAAATGGATAGCAGGCGTTATTGCAGCATTAATTGCAGGTGGCCTTGTTATCAAACTAGCCTTTACTGCCAAATCTTCTAAAAGAAAGTCTGTACGAGTCGTGGTGCAGAAAGACATTAAAGCTGGTGGCGACGTCATCGGCGGCGATAGCATCAAGAAAACTAAAAACTAAACAGCAATGTTTACAAATCAGAGTGGCATCAACGCTGAAGGTGACGTTGTTGGCGGCAATCAGTTTAAGAGCATAACCAATAATCATGCTGGTCCATCGCCGCTTGCCAGTTTGTATGAAAAGCTGCGTTCGGCAAATCAGTCACAACCCTATTTCGCACAAATAGCAGATCAATTGCAACATTACTGTTCGGCAATCACTGATGGTGATGTGAGGGGGCTTGAGGCTAAACTTACAGATGCTAATCGGGCGAGCCAAATAGGACATGCTTCCAAGCTAAAGGAATTTGCTTCCAAGACGGTGATGAAGTGGCAGACCTCTGGTATCGCCCAAGATATTCTTACTCACATCCTCGGAAAACTCTATACAGAGTTTTTATTGCATGTGACCCCAGCAATCGAGGCAGGAGCAACTATAGCGGAAGTTGATGCGCTTATAAGCGAGAAGGTTCTAAAACCGACATCGGATATGCTTGGCGACAATGACCTTATGTTAACGCAGGCTGATTTACTAGGCTTGTTATTCTTTCTTGGTGGCAATTGTCATGTTAGGTGGGATCCATGCTGATTTACCATCCTGCATACGACGCATATCATTGCGTGTTTCGTACGCTTTTACTTACAGATTCGCTGGTTGCAATTGAAATACAAAAACTACGCATTCTGGATTTTTTCTTGTGCTTCCCAGCTGAACTCAGCAAAGTGCGTCTTCCCCGCGAACATTCAGATGCTAAAAGACTTGCGATACAACTCAGAAACGACTACCACGGCCCAATCAGCATAAATCAGGCGTTTAGAGACATGGAGCACATACATTTAGCCACATTTAGATCCCTTGCAGCATCAGCTGTCATTGATCAAACAAATATCGAGCAAGGTATTGTAAAAAGAACAGGCATTGCTCTCAAAGATGAGCTAAAAAGGAAAATTGAATCTGTTGCAGAAAGAGATAAGATTATTTTGGAATACATAGTTAACAGACTTGGTGCACTGCCCCTTAATGGCTTAAACGGGCTTAAGGATCGAACTGGACTGATGGAATACCGCTATGACATTACTTAAGCCTAGCTTGTCACTGAATAGGTTGGCTGTATTCAAGGATAATCACGCGGTCTTTGATGCTTCCTTTCATATGGGCGTCAACATCATTCGTGGGCACAATAGCTCTGGTAAGACTACAGTCCTTGATTTCATTGCTTATACGCTTGGCGCTGAATACATTCCATGGAAACCAGAAGCCCTTCTTTGTGATTATTCTATTGCCGAGGTCTTACTCAATGGTAATAAAGTAACGTTTCGGCGCGAGGTAAATGACAGGCCCATGAACCCTCTATACATATTTTGGGGGCAGATGGAGGACGCGCTTAAGGCACCTTTTTCATCTTGGGAGGTTTATGGTTTCCGGCGAAGTGCGACTAAGCTGAGTTTTACTCAGGCGATTCTTTTAGCTCTCAATCTACCAGAAGCACAAGGCGATGGCGCTTCGAACTTGACCATGCACCAGTTCTTACGAATTCTTTATGCGGATCAACCGTCACTGCATAGTCCGATTTTCCGCACTGATTCATTTGATAGCGCGCTCACGCGCGAAACCGTAGGTGCATATCTTTGTGGAATATATGATGACAATTTGTATTCTGCGCAATTGGAAAAGCGGGCGCTCGACAAGGAAATTCAGCAGTTGGAAGCTGAGCTCAAGAGTATCTTTACAGTACTCGCAAGATCAGAGCAAAACGCGAACATCGAGTTCTTGAGCCAAGAGATTCAACATACAGAAGCAAAGCGAGAGCAGAAATTAAAAGAATTGATCCGACTAAAAACTGAAAGAACTGTTACAGGCGATGCGGTTGCCGATAAAGCTGATGCCAAGTTGCGCGCCGAATTAGATGTGGCCAAGAAGAAACTAGCAGAAACCCAAAATACCCTAGTCAGACGAGAGTTGGAAATAGAGGACTCAAAGAACTTTGTCCGCGAGTTAGAGCTGAAGCTATCAACTTTGGATGAATCTCAGGTCACTCGCAACTATTTTAGTTCGCTAGCCTTTGCTTTTTGCCCTTGCTGTCTTACTGAAATCGAACCTGTCAACAAAGACACGACTGTATGCTCTTTGTGCAAGAGCCCAATTACATCTTCAGCAGCAGACGCTCAGATACTGAGGATGCGAAATGAGCTGCGGGTTCAGCTCACTGAATCCCTTAGTTTGATTGATATTCGCTTAGTAGAGTCGCGTGACCTTAGGACTCAGATACCCTCTCTACGGCAGAATCTAATGTCTTTAGAGCGCAGTTTCGATGAGACAACGCACAATTGGTCTACTGATCTAGAAGCGGCAGTCGAGTTAATTTCTAGGCAAATCGGCGGGTTGGATCAGGAAATAAAGGGGCTATACGATAGTCAGCGGTTAGCCCAAGCTATTAGGGAGTTGCAATCTCGGCGCGACAATCTCATGCAAAGAGAGAATGAAGTTGCATCAATCATTGAATCGTTGACATTTGCCCAAGAGGAAAAAAAGAGACAAGCTGCTCATGAGATCACTTCGACACTTGGCCGCTTGTTGCGGGAAGATCTGCATAGGCAAGAGGAGTTTCGAAAGGCTGAGAATATTCAATTCAGCTTTGCTGACAATACCATCACCGTTGAAGGTGCGACACAGTTTTCCGAGAGCGCCACGGTCGTCCTAAGGCATCTATTCCACTTGGCATTGCTGAGCGCATCCACACGTACACCATCAATGCGATTCCCAAGGTTCTTGATTCTTGATGGCATTGAGGACGGCGGTATGGAACTTGCGCGCTCGCATCGTTTGCAAGAAATAATCGTTAATGAATGTTCTAGCTTTGATTGCGAATACCAACTCATATTTTCAACCTCACAAATTGCGCCACAACTCGAAGTTGAAGACTTTGTGGTAGCCCGCTCATTTTCAGAGGAGCAGCGCGCTCTGCAAATTCTATGAATAAGTGGCGAAAGGAATTTGAGTTAAAGGGGGCAGCTTCAGAATGTTTTCTTGGTCCCGCCCTTCCATAGTTATCTTTAAAAGTTTTTCGATGACCCTTTAGTTCTATCGCGCCGCAGCCTTCATCGCTTGTGTAATCCGTTCCGTCTCAACGCTCACTGTGGTTACGCGCGCGAGCAGGTCGATGACTTTTTCCTTGTAGTCTGCGAAACGGTAGGTGTCGAATTTTTCGCGGATGGTTGGGTCTTTTGGTTTCGTTTCCTTGTACTGGTCGAGCACCCATTCCAGCGCGCAGCGGTTGCCCAGCTTGTAGTTCCAGGCTTCGGGTGGAATGCCGCGCAGCGTGGTTTCAGAGTCCAGCGCGATGCTGCCCGCGTCCTTGTCGGCGCGCAGCAGGGCTTTGGGTTGCAAGCCTGCGGCGCGGACTTTTTCGTCGGGGATGTCGGTGCGCTTAAGTTTGAATGGCTCGACTGATTCGTAACCGATGTGCAACTTCATCAACGCCTCGCCCCACGCCGCCCATTGCCAGAAGTCCGCGTAGAAAGGGATGCGCGGGAATTCGCGTTTCAAATTCAGCGCGTATTTTTCGCGGTACAGCGGATCGTGCAGCACGGCGTAGCAGTAATGGAAGATGGCTTCCTTGGTGATCTTCTGCGTTTTACTCCCTCTCCCGCCAGCGGGAGAGGGCTGGGGAGAGGGTTGTTCATAGTGCTGCCGGAATTGCTTGAGTCCCCAGTCGGTGATGTTGTCGGCGCGGTTGCCTGCCTCGTCGTAGCGGTACAAGGGCAACCCTTGCGTGTCGCGTGCACCTAACCCATAGTCAAATATAGAATCCGTCGCTTGCACAGAAAAATCAACTTGTTTATGAACCGTAAAGTTGATTGCAACATTCTCTTTGGGAGACGCACGTTGAAACAAACTAGGCAGCTGATACTGCATTTCGTTAAGTTGCTTGTCGAAGTAGAGATATAACTTTACGAATGGTCTATATCTGCAAGGAATAATCTTGGCATTCTGAAAAGAGTATTCAATATTTCTGCGCAAATCGTTCTTCACCGCACGACTCCACTTTATTGAGTAATCGAGAAGTGTGGCCAAATTGCTGTTGGCATGATCTGCGGAAAGCTTTACTCGATCTGCGTTGTAGGCATGCATGAGATGCGAAACTTTTGCTTTTAGGCAGTCAGCGTCAGTGTCATACACCCACTCATCGCGTGCAGTGACGACTCCAAGGGAAAACATCTTAAATATCGCCCGCTCTTTCGCCGCCGTCTTCGCCGCCTTGGTTTCCTTGCTCGCCAGCGGCAGCAAGGTATCAAAGTCGTTGTTCGCTAGCTTGATCCAGTTATTCATTTTATCAGGCTTGATAAGTTCGAACACCCTATCCCTGAGTGGTCGCGTAGTAACAAAACTCAGTTTTTCTTCTGACTTTGCGTAATCGCGGACAGGTTCGTACATGATCTTGCAACCGTGCTCACCCTTCTTCTTGACGCAAAACCAGATTGCTACGCCGACACGAATTTGGTCATCGAAAATGTTCCCACCTTCTTGACGCCGCCGCTCGCCGCTGATTCGTGCATCACCTTTAAGGTCTAACACCAAAATCTCATTGAATTCTTGAGCCAACACCTTGCGAAAACCATCAAAAGCCCTGCTGTCGATGAACGAGTTGTTACTAACGAACGCAATCACGCCGTTTTCGCTCAGCCGGTCGCTGGCCCAGCGGAAGAAGCGCGCATACATGTCGTAGAGCTTGGTTTTCTGCGCGGTGCTCGCGTGGATGTAGGTGTCCTTGATGCGCTTGTCTATGCTCGGGTATTCGCGGTTTTTGTTGTTGTCGTTCTCATTCGCCTGGTTGGCGTTATAGGGCGGATTGCCGATGATGACGCTGATGCGCTTGCTGTTCTGCCGCCTGATGCGCACGACGTTTTCCTCGCTGACGCTGCCAAAAATATCCGCCGTCGTTCCCTTGGCGGCGGTGTGCAGGCCGACGTTGTCCAGCGTATCGACAAAGCACAGGTTGGGGAATTCTTCGTAGTTTCCGGTGATCGCGGCGTAGGTGGACTCGATGTTCAGGTTGGCGACGTAATACGGCAGGATGGCGACTTCGTTGGCGTACAGCTCGTTGAGGTATTTGTATTTGAGCTTGGCGGGCTGGCCGCGAAAGTGTTCCAGCAGTTCGCAGATGAAGGTGCCGGTTCCGGTTGCAGGATCGAGGATTTCCACGTCCTTGTCGATCAGGTTTTTGCCGAAGTGCTTTTCGGTGAGCCAGTCCGCGCCGTCGATCATGAAGCGCACAATCTCGTTCGGCGTGTACACCACGCCCAGCCGGTCGGCGGCCTTGGCGTTATAGACCTTGTAAAAATTTTCGTATATGACCTTGAGGAAAGCCTGCTTCTCATGGTGGCTGCTGATTTGTGCGGCAGTCGCGCGAATCGCGGCGTAGTAGGTCTCCAGTCCTTTAAGCGTCTGCTTCTTCAGGCTGCCGGTAAAAAACTCACCTTCCAGCGCGTACAGCTCACGCGCCACGTTGTTGTGCTGGTGGAAGTTGCTGTCATCAAACACCTTGGCAAAGATTTCCTCGGTGAGGATATGCTGGATCAGCATTTCGCGCACATCGGCGTCGGTGAGGCTGGGGTTGATGACTTCCTGCGCGTGGGCCAGGAATTTTTGCTCGGCCTTACGGAAGCTGGCGTTGGAGTTATGCTCGCGCTCGATCATCTCGCGCAGGGCTTGCAGCACGGCGGGCAGGTCGGTCTTGAACTGCTCCACCGCCGCACGGAAACCGGCGATCTCAGGCCGCTCAAAGCTGAAGAACAGCTTGAGCAGCCTGGCCAGCGCGTGGGTGTCGGTCATGTCGCAACGCAGCACCTCATTGCGGTTTTGCCACAGCACGGCGGTGGCATCGTCGGAAAAGATGATGTTGTCTTGCGGGTAACCTTTCTTGAGTTTTTTGCTGATCTCTTCTTCAAGATCATCGCTTTCGTCTTTGGCTTCCCAGTAACCCAGCGGCATACGCAGTTCATGCAGCAGTGCACCATCCACTATGACGTTGGATTTGGTCGCGGTCTTGTATGGATACTCGGCCAGGAAAATCAGGTCGTGCTGTTTGCCCCAGGCCTTGAGCAAGTCCTTGAAGGCTTCGCGCACGATGGTCTCGCGCGAACTGCCGCTGGCCTTTTTGATCAGGTCGAGTTGCTTGAGGTAATCGTTGATGAGGAGCTGGCTCATATTGCTCAGTTTTCTATATGAATTAAATATCTGAGGAAATGCTAACTGAATATCACAATGCAGGGGAGTTTAAATGAGAACAATGAGGGGCAGACCGGCAATTGTGTTTCTGGTCCGGTTTTCCCATGATTAACTGGTTGCCAATCCGGGTTGCCGGTATTTGTGACGAAAATATGTAATGATGCGCAACTTTTCTTTCATTAAAAATAGTGAGATAAAAATCATGCTCAAACTCGATTCCCATCCGTCCGGCCGCCACTCCCTGCATATACCCGGACCCAGCCCGGTTCCTGCGCGCGTATTACGAGCGATAAGCTATCAGACCATTGATCATCGAGGCCCCGAGTTCGGTCAACTCGGTTTGAAATTACTTGCCGGCATCCAGCAAATCTTCAGGACCAGGCAACCGGTCATCATTTACTCGTCATCCGGAACGGGCGCATGGGAAGGCGCACTGGTGAATACGTTGTCTCCCGGGGACCATGTGCTGATGTATGAGACCGGGCAATTTGCGACGCTGTGGAAATTGCTGGCTGATCGCCTGGGTATCAAAACCGAGTTGCTGGGTTTGCCCGGCAAACAGGGATGGCGTTACGGTGTGGATGCCGCAAGGATTGAAGAGCGCCTGAAATCCGACGCCAACCATCAGATCAAGGCGGTCTGTGTGGTGCATAACGAAACCTCGACAGGTGTCACTTCCAATATTGCTGCGGTACGCAAAGCAATTGATGCGGCAAGGCATCCGGCTTTGCTGATGGTAGACACGATTTCAGGATTGGCCTCGGCAGATTATCGCCATGATGAATGGGGCGTGGACGTGTCGATAAGCGGCTCTCAAAAAGGATTGATGCTTCCGCCCGGCTTGGGCTTTAATGCCATATCCACCAAGGCTATTGAAGCGAGTAAAACGGCTAGATTGCCCAGGGCATTTTGGGCCTGGGATGAAATCCTGGAATCGAATAAGAGCGGCTATTGGCCGACAACACCTTCCACCAACCTGTTGTATGGCCTGCATGAGGCGATGGAAATGATCCTGGCCGAAGGCCTGGAGAATGTCTTTGCCCGTCATCAACGATTGGCCTTGGCATGCCGCGCAGCGGTTGCCGGCTGGGGCCTGGAAGTTCAATGCCTTGATGCCGAACGCTACTCACCCGTATTGACAGGGGTGGTGACACCGGAAGGTGTTGATGCAGATGCACTGCGCAAACTAATCCTGGAACGCTACAACCTGTCCCTGGGCACAGGGCTGGGCAAGATAAAGGGCCGGATGTTCAGGATCGGGCACCTGGGGGACTGCAATGAACTGGCGTTGCTGGCGGCAATCAGCGGCTGTGAAATGGGTATGAAAGCATTTGGACTCAAGTTGAAAGGAAGTGGTATTTTGGCTGCGCAGGAAATCTTGCAATAGTTACAGAAAATAATTTTCAGGAAATATCGAACAGGAGCATATCGTACTCGGGGCAAGCCTAAATAACATGTAAACGGCTTCTGCATCATGAAGTTTGGATGAAGAGCCGGTCAAAATTAAGGGGGGAAGATGCAAACGACACTAGCGACGACACTCAAGAATTTTCTGACATTACGCGCGACCACACTGGTGCTGGTAATGTTATGCATGATGTACTTCTTCACCTACATCGACCGCGTCAATGTCAGCTCCGCCGCAGCCGGGTTTGGCAGTGAATTCAATCTCAACAAAACCCAGATCGGTTTTGTCTTCTCCGCTTTTGCATATCCCTATTTCATCTTCCAGATCATCGGGGGGTGGGTCAGCGACACGCTGGGCGCCAAACGCACGCTTATCTACAGCGGTATCCTGTGGGCATCCGCGACTATCCTGACCGGTTTCGCCGGTGGATTTGTCACACTTATCCTGGCGCGCCTTTTGTTGGGCATCGGGGAAGGCGCAACCTTTCCGGCCGCGACCTCTGCGATGTCAGCCTGGATTCCCAAGGAAAGCCGCGGTTTTGCGCAAGGCATCACCCATGCATTTGCCCGCATAGGCAATGCCGTGGCGCCTGCCGCGATCATATTCATCATGGTGGAATACGGATGGAGATGGGCATTCTATGTGTCCGGCATCCTGAGCCTGGCATGGGTTGTCGCGTGGATCTTCGTGTTCACGGAAGACCCGGCCAAGCACCCCCGCATGACCCGGGAGGAGCTGTCCGCCAAGCCCCCGCCCAAAAATAAGAACCAGATCACGCCATGGAAATTGCTGTTCAGGCGGATGCTGCCGGTTGCGGTGGTCTATTTCTGCTACGGCTGGACGCTGTGGTTATTCCTGAGCTGGATCCCGCAATATTTCCTGCATAGCTATAACCTCAAGATCACGCAATCGGGCCTGTTTGCGTCCTGTGTATTCGTTGCGGGTTTTGTCGGCGATACAGTGGGCGGCATAATCAGCGACAAGATCCTGAAGCGCACCGGCAACCTGGTCAAGGCCCGAAGCTACATGGTGGCGGTGTGCATGCTGTTGACGATGCTATCGCTGCTGCCGCTGTTCTTTTCCCATGACGTCAATATTTCGGTCGCAAGCCTCAGCGCCGGATTCTTCTTCGCCGAATTGACGATCGGGCCGATGTGGGCCATTCCGATGGATATCGCGCCTGAATTTGCCGGGACCGCCAGCGGCATGATGAATACCGGTTCCGCATTGGCAGCCATCATCAGCCCGGTCGTGGGCGGCTATATCATCGATCGCACCGGCAACTGGGATCTGCCGTTTCTTGGCAGCATGATATTGATGGCCCTTGGTGTCGTTTTGGCGCTGCGCATGAGGCCGGATATAAAATTTGCGGACAAGGACGTAAAGCCCCAGCCAGCCTATTCGGCAAGCAGCTAGAAAACGATCGCGCCCAAAGAGGCGGTCGATCCGGATCGTGCGATCGCTTCGAACCAATTCACCGGACCGCCGGGGATGATCTTGTTCGGCGCGCTATCCCGACACCGGCATCCCCGGCTCCCGATCAACCCGTACCCCGATCAACCCGTACCCCGATCAACCCATACAAGAGTGCACGCGAATGAATCAAAAACCCTACCTGAGACAAATCGATGTGGATGCCATGTTGAAAGCCTCGAATGAATACGCGCAAAGCAGGGGATGGGCAGTCGCTATTGCCGTTGTGGACGAAGGCGGACACCTGCTGGGCTTCACCCGCAGGGATTCCTGCCCGCCGATCTCCAGCTATATCGCACAGGAAAAGGCAAAGTCGTCGGCCCTCGGCCAGCGCGAAAGCAAGTCATACGAAGACATGATCAATGGCGGCCGGCATGCATACCTCTCGGTACCGGTCTTGAGCGGCATGCTGGAAGGCGGCGTGAATATCGTAAAAAACGGTTTCACGATCGGTGCGATAGGCGTATCGGGTGTTAAGCCCGCTATGGACGCTGAAATAGCAAGAGCCGGCATCGCGGCTTTGCCATGATTTCTCGCTTGCCCTGACCTGCCCCGTGCAGCCTCCGCGGCCACATATCAGCAGGAGTTGAAGGGGCCATGTTCGAATTGTTTTTCTGCTTCTAAACTATATCGGCCCCTTTAATTACGAAACAATCGGGGACAGACCCAATGCTGTTCACTTTAGCCGTTCGTGGTGAGGTATCGAACCACTTGATGCATGCCCTTCGATACCTCAGGGCGAACGGTTTGGCTCTAAGTGAACAGCATTGGGGACAGACCACCAATAATCAAAGAGGTTGCGTCGCGCTTTACGCTGCCATCTCTTCTACTTCGCGCTCGATCCTGTCCTTCAGTTCTGCTTCGGCGATTTTCAAATCGTAGCAGAGTTGCAGATTCAGCCACGACTGAGCATCCGTGCCGAAGTAGCGCGCCAGCCGCAGTGCGGTATCTGGCGTGATCGAACGGCGCTCCTTGACGATCTCGTGCAGCCGCGTGGCGGGCACGCGCAACGCCTGCGACAGCGCATGGACGCTCATGCCCATAGGCACGATGTATTCCTCGCGCAAAATTTCTCCCGGATGTACCGGGCGCATTCCATTCTTGACCATGTTGATCTCCTTAGTGGTAATCGACGATTTCGACATCGAATACGTCGCCATTCTTAAATTTGAAACAAATACGCCATTTGTCGTTCACCCGGATGCTCCATTGCCCTTTGCGATCACCCCGCAAGGCTTCAAGGTGATTGCCCGGTGGCGCACGAAGAAAATCCAGCGTGGCTGCGGCGTCCAGTTGCGTCAGCTTGCGTTCGGCAACTGCCTGAATCGCACGGAAGCGTCGCGGATTGCTCCCTTCAAACAGCGCTTGGGTATCCTTGCAGGTAAACAACTTGATCATGACGCTCAGGATATTACGCTAGGCGTTATATGTCAACAGGAACAAATAGCGACAGGCCACCAATTTAATCAGCCAGGCTCAACACAAGGGGTAGGGCTCCCCGAATTACCAATTGTCATGACGCTTGCGGCGCTCTTGCCTGAAGTTGGTAACTGCTAGGCGGATGCCATCGGGGTCGGTGAAGTAGGTTGCCCAATAGTCCGGGGCGTAAACGGGATAGAGTAAAGCGCGTCGCTATTCAACAATCCACTTTGCCGTGGATAGTTTCGCCTTTGGCAGGGATTCAGATACGCACGTTGGAGCGTGGCGCTGAGGAGGCGGCACGCTCCACAGCTATCGTCAAATACGCACCCGGATCAAGTATTGGCAGTTGCAGCCATGACCTGGGTGAAGAGATCGTGGTTCTCGATGGGGTTCTGACTGACGAATTCGGTAGCTAACACACAGCCCTGGACAGAAATCGGGCCAGGAATCGGTCTAGCTAAAAATTGTATGTGGCTACGTAATGCGTGGTTACATGCTGGTCATTCTTGACGGCGGTGATGACCATCCCGATCGCAAAGTCATTACCCAGCTTGTCCCTGATACGCGTTTCCCCTATCCAGGAGCCATTGCGCAACAAGTGATCCCACATTTTCTTGTAGTAATCATCGCTATACCGCCCTGTCTTGAGGATACGGGGATTTTTTCCGATCAATTCTTCCGAGCTATAGCCACTGATTTTTAAAAACATATTGTTGGCCCGGAGGATGTTGGCTTCTGCATCGGTGATCAGGATCGGATCCCTGGTCTCAAATGCGACCGAGACTGTATGCAAATTTTCCTGTGCCTGCCTGAGCTCGGCCATGTTCTTCAACAAAGGGCGGAAAACCAGCAAGTAGAATATGGGGAAGATCAGGATAGCCTGCAAAGTCGAGTCCAGCAGGAAGATGTCCATTCTTGGTATCGGCGGCATCATTTCCAGTAACATCGCCGCCAGCAGATTTATAACAAATACCGATCCTGTCAATATAATCAGCAGTCGTGTTACGGACTGATGATATTTGATCTGTGATGACAAAGAATTATCGGACATAAATCAAGGCCCCCTCATTTTTCGTTTTACTATCGAAGTACTCACACGATCAGTTCTTCTTGTCATTAACTGGTTGGCTGTGCGTCCAGTTGCGGTACCCAATTGAGTGGTCAGTAAGGAACGTCATCAACCAACACCGTCCAGTCAACGTCGGTACGATCATGGGTGAATTGCGACATTCACGGTATTAAAAGGTTCAGTTTCAGTGCTATCTGCCGAGCTCGGCATGGTGATACGATCAGCCTATACTTTACAGCAGACATGAGCTCGTCACTAGTGCAAATATTTTCCAATCAGTCGGCAGGTGTATGAAGATCAATTCGGATATTTCAAAGCGCGTCGTTATTCAGCAATCCACTTTGCCGTGGATAGCTACGCCTTGGGCAGGGGTTCAGATACGCACGCTGGAGGGTGGCGGCGATGCAGCGGCGCGCGCCACTGCGATCGTCAAATACGCACCCGGATCAAGGATTGGCAATTGCACCCATGACCTGGGTGAGGAGATCGTGGTTCTCGATGGAGTGCTGACTGACGAATTCGGCAGTTACGGCAAGGGAACTTACATCAAGAACCCGCCCGGTTCATCGCATGTCTGCGAGTCCGCATCGGGATGCATGGTTTTCGTCAAACGGCATCATCTTGAAATGGATGACGATCAGCGCATCGTGGTGGATACCGCGACGATGCCCTGGTACCAGGGCATGGTAGACGGGCTCTCGGTGATGCCGCTGTCGGAGTTCGGCACCCGGCACACTGCCTTGGTGCGTTGGGCGCCGGGCACCCGGTTCAACCCTCACCGCCACTTCGGCGGAGAAGAGATCTATGTGCTGGAGGGCGTGTTCGAAGACGAATTCGGCCGCTACCCTGCCGGTGCCTGGCTACGCAGTCCACACCTCAGCGCACACTGCCCTTTCAGCATCGAACGCTGCACTATCTTTGTGAAGACCGGGCATTTGCTGCAGGACGAAATCGCGGCATGAGGCGCGCGGAATGTCGTTAACGTACCAATGAGGTCAGTTCAGTCGGACCCATTATTTACTTAAGAAAGCGCTGAATAAGTCCGTTCGTGGTGATAACCAATGACTTGCCGCTTTAGCGGCTTAGTCAGATGGCTAGTAGTTTCATCAGTGTTTCCCGTTCGCTCCTTCGATACACCGCGCTACGCGCGACACTGGTGAAGCAACTAGCCATTCGACTAGGCTACCTAACAACAGCAGC
>Ga0208080_1000774_pt1 | contig 16030 bp, 15 predicted proteins | sample NGESurdeep092012_3_FD_184476 | JGI IMG/M metagenome (GOLD analysis project Ga0208080, IMG submission 184476) | Arctic peat soil microbial communities from Barrow, Alaska - NGEE Surface sample 210-3 deep-092012 (SPAdes) | ecosystem: Environmental > Terrestrial > Soil > Wetlands > Peat ...
GTCAACGCCGTCGACCTGCGTCGACCAGTCGGCAGGCGGATGTTCTCCTCCACCGTGAATTCTGGCACCAGCCGGCGGTCTTCCGGCATGTAACCGACGCCATGGCCGGCGCGGCGATGCGCCGGCAGCGCGAGCAGATCGACATGGCCAAGCTCGATCTTGCCGGTCGCCGGAATCGCGCCCATCAGCGCGCGCAGCAGCGTGGTCTTGCCGGCGCCGTTGCGGCCGATGAGGCCGCACATCTCGCCCTCGTTCACGCTAAGCGAGGCGTCGCGAATGATCGGGATCGGGCCGATCGAGACGTTGAGGTTGGCGACCTTAAGCATGGCCGGCGCTCCCGGCAGCCGTCTTGAGCCGAACGCCGCTGATCAGTTCCTGCACCTTCGGATTATCCAGCGTCTCGGTCGGCGTGCCGTCGGCGATGACGGTGCCGTCGTAGAACGCCAGCACCCGGTCGGCAAAGCGCGCGACGATCTCCATGTCATGCTCGACGAACAGAACGGTGATCTTGCGGGTCTTGAGCGCCGACATCACTACGTTCATCAGATCGAACTTCTCTTCAATCGAGATGCCGCTAGTCGGTTCGTCCAACAGCAGCAGCCGCGGCCAGCCGACCACCGCCATGCCGATATCGAGCAGCTTGCGCACGCCCTGCGGCAGCGCATTGGCGGGTGTTTCGCTGTAGCGGCCGATCTGGAACAGCTCGATGGTCGCATCCGCTTCGGTGATCGCGTCGGGCGAATGCACCGGCGTGGCAATGTTGCCCCAGACACTGCCCGAGCGCCGGGCAATCGCGGCGGCGATGCACATATTCTCGAACACGGTGAGCGAGGGGAAAATCTGCGCCACCTGGAACGAGCGCGAGATGCCGAGCCGGGTGATCTCGCGCGACGGCTTGCCGGTGATCTCCTTGTCCTCGAACCAGATGCTGCCCTTGGTGGGCGTGAGATGGCCGGTGATCATGTTGATGAAGGTGGTCTTGCCTGCACCGTTGGCGCCGATCACGCCGACGGCCTGCTCGGCCGGCACGCTGACGGTGATGTCGCGCGCGGCCACCAGCGAGCCAAAAGTTTTTTCCAGATCGCGGACGGCGAGAATGTCGCTCACGATTTCGCCTCCCCGCGCCGCTTGAGCCGCGCCACCACCGAACCGAGACCGTCCGGCAGGAACAGGATGGTGAGCAGCAGGACCGACCCGAGCGTCATCTGCCACAGTTGCGGCATGACATCGAAAGCGAACGAGCGCACCCCCTCGAACACCAGCGAGCCGACAAAGGCCGCCGCCACCGAACCGGCGCCGGCGAGAATGGTCACAAAGACGAAACCGCCCGACGTGGTCCAATAGGCCATGTTGGGATCGACATGGCCGATCGCGAGCGCCGCCAGCGCGCCGCCCAGCCCGCCAAGAATGCCGGCGACCACCACCTTGGTATGGATGATGCTGGTGACCGAAACGCCGAGAAACTCGACACGGATTTCATTGTCGCGGATCGGCGCGGCCAGCGCGCCGGCGACCGAGCGGAAATAGACGCCGATCAGCACGGCGCCGATGGCGTCGACGCCGAGCGTAAGCCAGTACAGCGCGAGGCCAAGCGCTTCGCGATGCGGCGCGTAACCGAAAAAGGTCGGGGTCGCCACACTGAAGCCGTCGGTGGAGCCCAGCGACTCAGTCTTTACCAGCACGCCATACAAGATCATCGACAACGCGAGACTGAGCATGGCGAAGAAGATTTCGCGGTACCGCGCCAGCAGGAAGCCAATCAAAACCGCCACCAGCCCCGCCGCCACGCCGCCGATCACCACCAAGGCAAACGCATCGGTGAACCCGGTCCAGCGCGCGGTGAGCGCGACTGCATAGGCGCCGATGCAGTAATAGAGCGCCTGTCCGAAGGAGACGAGCCCGGCGCGCCACAGCACCACCAAGCCGAGCACGACCAACCCGTTGGCAAACGCAATGGTGACGAGCGAAACCACCCAATCCGGCAGCAGCGGCGCCGCCGCGGCGGCGAAGAGGAACATGAGGCCGCCGGCCAATTGCCCTCGCCCGCTCATGTCAGATCTTTCTCGGCTGGGCGCGCACGAACAGGCCATACGGCCGCACCACCAGAACCAATGCCATCACGCCGTAGATGACGAACAGCTCGATCTGCGGCACCAGATGGACCGCGGCGGCGCGGCAGATGCCGACGATCAGCGCGCCGACCAGGGCGCCTTCGATCGAGCCCATGCCACCAATGGCGACCACCGCGAAGGCCAGCACGATCACCTCGACGCCGATGCCGAGCGTGACCGCGATCTTCGGCGCCATCACTGCACCGCCCAGCGCGCCGAGCATGGCGCCGATGATAAAGGTCGCAGTGTAAACCAGCGTGACGTTGACGCCGAACGCCGCCGCCGTTTCGCGGTCGAAAATCACCGTCGTCAGCAGCCGGCCATAGCGCGTGAATTTCAGCGCCCAATAGGCAAGGCCTGCGAGCAAGGCCGCAATCGCCACCAGCACGATATCGTAGTTGGACAGCACCAGCTCGCCGATCTCGGTATTGCCGGCTGACACCATCGGCTGATAGGCCGCATACGACTGCGGACCCCAGATCAGCACGATCACATCCTCGAGGATAAGAAACACCGCATAGGTGACCAAAACGATGATCACCTCGTCCTTGCCGTAGACCAGCCGCAGGATGCCGCGCTCGAGGATGATCCCGAGTACCAATCCGACCGCCATTCCCATGAGGATCATGAACAGAAAGCCGGCGGCCGCCGGCCAATCGCCATTGGTATAGATGCCGACCGCGGTGGCGGCGCCATAGGCGCCGAACGCGTAGAACGAACCGTGCGCGACGTTCAGGATTTTCATCACGCCGAAGATCAGCGTCAGGCCGATGGCGACGATGAACAGATAGGCCGCGTAGACGAGGCCGTCAGTCAGGATGGCGGAGGCGGTCAGCACGGCGAAACCGCTTGAATTCGAGGGCGGGACGGCGGGGGGTCAGGCCGCGATTGGCCGCCCCCCCGCCGCAATGACGTTTCAACGCAAGCGCATCAATTGCGCTTGATCAGTTACACTTGATCAATTGCACTTGGCGCCCTTCATTCCCTCGGCAATCCACTTATCCGCGTCGATGCCCGCCGGCGGGTTCACGCATTCGGCCGGGAAGCGGACGATGTCGACGATCTCGGGCTCTTTCTTCTGCTTGTTGAAGCGATAGGTGCCGTAGGCCGTTTCGGTGATGCCCTGATGGCCGTCACCGATCGCCATTTTCACGTGGCCGGCCGGTCCGTCGAACTCGATGCCCTTGAACGCAGTGGCGATTTCATCCGCCGTCGGCTTGGCGCCGGCCTTGGCGGCCTTCTCGTAGGCGAGCTTCAGGCCGAACAACGACTGCGCCATCTGGTAGGCGGGATAGGTCGGCGGAAGATTGTAGCGGTCGGTATAGATTTTCTGGAACCAGCGATTGATCTCGGTGTCGCGGGCGAGCGGTCCGTTGGCGCCGCGGCCGCCGATGATGGTGCCGTCCGCCAGCTTGTCGCGCAGACGCCAGATCGCCGCCTCGCCGGTAGTCATGATGATGGTCATGCGCTTGTCGAGACCGCGCGCCTGTTCCTGGTAGACGAAGCCCTCGAGGTCGCCATCAAAGAAGCTGGTGTGCAGCGCCTGCGATTTCGAGGTCAGCAGCGTCGAGACTTCGGCGCCGTATTCACCGGCGAACAGCTTCGGAAACAGCACCTTGTCGGACGTGACGTTGGGCGCCAGCACTTTCATGGCGCCGACGAAGTCGCGCCAGGAATCCTGGCCCCAGGCGTAGTTCTGATTGATGCCAGAATAGCTGGTGACGCCTTTCTTCTTCGCCAGCAGATAGCGCGCGGCCGCAACGTTATCCATGGTCGCGTGCGGGCTCACGCGGAACACGTAATTGCGCGGCTTCTCTTCGAAGATGCGCGGCGTGCCGCAATCGTAGAACACAGTGAGCACCTTGAGTTCTTCCGCCACCGGCGTCACCGCCAGGCAGCTTCCAGAAGAAATGTAGCCGACCACGGCGTCGACCTGGTCGCGCTGCACGAGATTGCGGAATTCGGTCACGACGTTGGCGGCGGAGCCGGTCTCGTCGACATATTTCGCCTCGATCTTGGTGCCGCCGAAACCGACCGTGTTGAACGGCGCCGGCGCCTTGCCGGTATTCAGCGCCTCGATGACGATCTCGGCGCCGTTGCGGCCCGGGATGCCGAATGGCGAGGCGGCGGGGCCGGTGAGAAACGATACGATTCCGAGCTTGATCGGCGCGGCCGCGGGCGGTTGTTGCGCCTGAGCCGGCACAGCCGCCGCCGTGACGGCAAGACCAGCCAGCACCCATCGAGTCAAAGTTTTGCGATGCGACATTGCCACTCCCTCCCCTGACGTGCCCGTTGCGGGCTTCGATTTGATTGGTCGCAAGCAAACGCGATCCTGCGCCAAGTTTCAACCGCTATTTCCATATTGATGCATGCACGTTCACATAGTCGTATTCGTGCCCGCGGCTTGTGCGGCCGGCCTCGTAGCACTTTGCCGCCAATGCTAGGCTGCGCGACGCGCATCGCTTGCACTCATTAGACCGGACAACGCCGATGGCCGTCACCCCTATGCGTCGAGACGACACAGCCGCACCGGGCAGCGGCCTGGCGGCGCGGCTCGCGATCCGCGCCGGCCAGCATCGCGGGCCGACCTCGGGACTGGCGCCCGGTTACGTGCAGGGCAACCTCGCCATTCTGCCGCAGCGGCTTGCCGCGGATTTCCTGCGCTTCTGCCAGCTCAATCCGAAGCCGTGTCCGCTGATCGCAAGCTCGGCGCCCGGCGACTGGCGCCTGCCGGCACTGGCCGAGGATCTCGACATTCGCACCGACATCCCGCGCTACCGCGTGTGGCGCAACGGCGAACTGGTCGCCGAGCCGGAGGATATCCGCGAATTCTGGCGCGACGATCTGGTGAGCTTCGTGATCGGCTGTTCGTTTTCGTTCGAGGATGCGCTGATGGCCGACGGCATCGAGATCCGTCACATTGCGCTCAACCGCAACGTGCCGATGTACCGCACCTCGATCGCAACGACGGAAGCAGGCCCGTTCCATGGACCGATGGTGGTGTCGATGCGGCCGATGCGGCCTGCCGATGCCATCCGCGCCATCCAGATCACCACGCGCTTTCCGGCCGTGCACGGCGCGCCCGTGCATATCGGAAAGCCGGAACTGATCGGCATCGCCGAGCTGGCCAAGCCGGACTACGGCGACCCGGTGCCGGTGCGCGAGGATGAAATCCCGGTGTTCTGGGCCTGCGGGGTGACGCCGCAGTCGGTGATCGCGACGGTGAAGCCGGACTTCTGCATCACGCATTATCCGGGCAGCATGCTGGTCACCGACCGGCGCAATACCGACTTCGCGATTATGTAATCGCGGGCAAGGTGTTAGGCCGCGTCGCGGCCGGCATCTTTGCCGAGCAAGCCGGCCTCCACCAGCGCCTGGCGGATGCGCACGATCTCCGCGCGTTCGATCTTCACCAGCGGCGGGCGCACCACCGCGCGCGGCAGACGGCCGAGCAGCACCAGCGCTTCCTTCATGCGGTTGTGCATGTCCACGAACGGATCGGCGTAGAAGGCGCGCGCAATCGGCGCGATGCGGTCGTTGAGGCGCTTCGCTTCGGCCAGATCGTTGGCCTGCACTGCGCGGAACAGCTGCGCCTGCAAGTCGGCAATGACACTGCCCGAGCCCGACAACAGGCCGTTGGGGCCTAACACCAGCGAGGCGAACAGCCACGAACTATGCGTCGTGAGCACGTTCACCGACCGCGACAGACTTTGCAGCCTGCGAATGTGCCACTCGTGATGCGGCACATTGCCGATCCAGTCCTTTATGGCGCGGATGCTCGGCACCTCCTCGCACAGCTTCAGCAGCGTGTCCTTCGGATAGCCCTGCCCACTGGCGAGCGGATACTGGAACACGATCAGCGGCAGGTCGGTGGCATCGGCGATGCGCTTGAAATGCGCGAGCGCCATCTGCGGCGACTGGCCAAGCGTGAACGGCGCCGGCGGAAACACCAGCAGCGCCGAGGCGCCGCCTTGGGCCGCCATGCGGGCGATGCGCGCGGCCTCTAAGCTGCCGTCGGCCCACACCCCGTTCACCACCGGCAGGCGGTCGCCGAGCTCGTCCTGCGTGATGTCGAGCACGCGCCGCTGCTCGTCGAAGCTGCAGGAAGCGACTTCGGTCGAATGCGCGTTGATGGTAACCGCCGACAGACCCTCGACCGCGGCGACGTCGCGCAGGTGCTTGTGGAAACTCACCTCATCGATGGAAAGGTCGTTATCGAACGGCAGCAGCACCGCCGGGATCACGCCGTGGGGAATGTAATTCGGGTGCCTTGGCATTGCGTTGCTCCCTGGTCAGACCGCAGCTTTAACCCGTGTTTCGGCGTCGCCAGCATAGCCGAATTCGGCCGACAGACGAACAGCGGCGGCGCGCACCAGCCGCGCGCGCTTCTGCAAAGACTCGATCGACAAGCGCCAGACCGGCCCGGAAATGCCGATGGCGCCGATCACGTGGCCGCTGAAATCGCGCACTGGCAGCGCCACGCAACGCAGTTCGGAATCGAACTCGCCGTCGTCGAACGCCATGCCGGCGCGGCGCACTTCTGCGACCTCGCGACGTAACGACTCGGCGGCGGTGATCGAGTTCGGCGTATGCGCGGCAAGCTCCGCGCGCTGCAGGAAACGCTCGAACTGGTCGGGCTGCAGCGCCGCGAGCATGATCTTGCCGAGCGCCGTGCAATGCGCCGGCCGCATCACACCGACGCGGCCGGTCAACTGGAAGGCGCCGGGCCCGCTGGTGCGCGCCAGCACCACCACGGCGTCGCCCATGCGCACCGAGAAATGCGCGCTCTCGCCGGTTGCGCGCGTGAGATCCTCGAGCAGCGGGGTGGCCAGACTCGACATTTCGAGCTCGTCGAGCGCACTCGCCGCCAGCGCGAACAGCGGGCGCCCGATGCGGTAGCGCTTGCTGTCCTTGAGCTGGCGCACATAGCCGAGCGTGACCAGGGTCTTGACCAAGTGGAAGGTGGTGCTGTTGTGCAGGCCGACCCGTTTGCTCAACTCGGCCAGCCCGATGCCGTCGCGGTTGCGCGCGATCTCTTCCATGATCGCGAAAGCGCGGCCGATCGACTGTACGCCGCCGCGCTGGCGATCGGCGGCGTCCTGGTCGATGTCGCGGATGGCCGCGCTGCTGGCCCGTGGCGACTTTTTGGTTGCGGCTCTCTGTTTCGTTCGCGCGCTCACCTCATCAGCCTCCGATAGCTAGACCGGCTTCTCGTTGTCGGTGACCGGCGAGGTCACCACCAAGAATACCAGGTCAACCAGGCCGGTGTTGCAGATCGCGTGCGCGATCCCGGGCGGCAGGAAGATGAAATCGTGCTTGCGCACAACGTGGTCCTTGCCATCGATGTGCATCACGCCATCACCTTCTATCACGTGATAGACCTGCTCCTGCACCTTGTGGCTGTGCTTCTCGACGTAAGCCTTGGGCTGATACATCGAGATGCGATAGTCGATGTGATGCGAGCCCGCGGTCTCCGGCATCACCAGCGGCTTCGACAGCGCGCCGCCGAAATGGTTGGGGAATTCCAGCCACGGCACTTCGGCGATATTGCGGATGAAAGCCTTGCGACGGTCGGCGGTCATGACGCTGAAATCCTTTTCGTTATTTCGCCGGCGCAGTGTCGGGCACGAAGCGCTGGCCGAAGGCCGGTTCCTTGTAGGGCGTCGGCGGCAATTGCCAGGTCCCGGTCGCGGGCGGCCTAACCTCGGCATCCACATGCACGTCGATCAAGAACGGCTTGTTGGCCTTGATCGCATGCTCGAGCGCGCCCTTGAAGTCCTCCGACTTGGTGACGGTGATCGCCTCGACGCCGGCCGCGCGCGCCCAGGCGGCAAAGTCCGGATTGTACGGCGTCTTATTGGGCCCTTCGTGGAACATGGTGCCGAGCTCACGGCCGCCGAACATGCCGAGCTGGATGTCACGGATCGAAACCCAGCCGAAATTGTTCCAGATCACCCACACCACCGCGATGTTGTATTCGATCGCGGTGCACAGCACGTGCGGCACCATGGTGAAGCAGCCGTCGCCGGCAATCGCCACCACCGTACGGTCGGGGGCGGCCAGCTTAGCGCCGAGCGCGCCGGCGGCACCGAAGCCCATGGCGGAAAAGCCCCATGAGTTGAGCATGTTCTGCGGCGCCCGCGCCTTCCAGAACTGCATGTACCAATTGTGGTTGACGCCGACGTCGCAGCACAGAATTGCATCGGGCCGCATCACCGCCTGGCAATCCGCCACAATGCGTTCGGGCCGGATCGGCGAGGCATGGATGTCGAAATTCGGCAATGTGAATTCGTCCCATTGCTGCTGCCAAGTCTTGATGTCGGCGTGCCAGGCTTTGAGATTATTGTTGCCGCGCTTATGGCCGCGCCGCTCCACCTCGGTCAGCAATTGGCGCAGGAACGTGCGCGCATCGGCGAGAATGCCGATGTCCGGCGGATAGTTGCGGCCGAGTTCAGCCGGGTCGACGTCGACATGAATGAGCTTGCTGTGCGGGAAATTCCACGAATAGCCCGGCACCCACGATGAGGCCGAGCGGTCGTCGAAGCGCGCACCAATCGCGATCACCACATCGGCGCGGCGGCCGGCTTCGTTCGCAGGATAGGCCCCGTTGCGGCCGATGAAGCCGAGCGACAGCGGATCGGTCATGTCGAAGGTGCCCATGCCGTTGGGCGATGAGATCACCGGAATTTGCATCCGGTGAGCGAATTCGGTCAGCTCGGCGGAAGCTTCCGACAGCGTCACGCCGTGCCCGACGAAAATCACCGGATGCTTGGCGTTCAGGATCAAATCGACGCAGGCCGAAATCTCTTCCGGCGAGGCGCCGCTGCGCTGGGTGTTGAACGGCGGCGCGGGCTTTGGCGGTTCAACGTCGTCTTCTTCCTGATACACATTGAACGGCACGTCGACATTCACCGGCCCCGGCCGGCCCGACAGCATGGTCGTGGTCGCCTGGCGCAGCGCCAGCGGCAGCATATCGACACGCGTCGGCTGCCAGCTGCGCTTGACCACCGGCCGGATGATGTTGGGGAAGTCGGCCTGGAAGTGCTTGTTGATTTCCTGGAACGGGCTGCGATTGAACTGCGACGTGGGCACGTTCGAGGTGATCGCCAGGATGGCCGAAGAATCGGTCAGAGCGCAGGCCAGCGGCATCACGATATTGCAGGAGCCCGGCCCGCAGGAGGTCAAGGTCGCCACCGCCTCGTGCCGCACGCGGAAGTAGGCATCCGCCATGTGGGCCGCCACCTGCTCGTGGCGCGGCGACACCATCTTGATGCGGTCGCTCGCGCTATAGAGGGAATCGAGCATGCCCACATTGCCGTGGCCGCAAATCCCGAACACGTAGGGAATCTTGCTATCGATCAGAAATTCGGTGATGACATCGGCACCCTTCATTCGCGGCATTTGTTTCCACCCATCGTGCTTCCGGCGCTGCTTCGGCGTGTGTTATGCGGCCGGAGCACGCGTGAAACCTGTGTTTTTGCGGTTGCGATAATGCGAGAGAGACTTTAACCATATCGGTACCGTAACGACAATATCGCATCGCGACCTAAAGGCCCCTTGGCGAGGCCACCCCGGCGCGGCACAAACGCCGTCAACCATCCGTAGCGAGATCAGCGTAGCCGTTCATGAAAGCAGCGCCGTTCGAGTATTCCCGTCCCGCCGACGTCGACGAAGCCTGTGCGATGCTGGCGGCCGACGAGAGCGCGCGCGTCATCGCCGGCGGGCAGACGCTGGTGGCGATGATGGCGATGCGGCTCGCGCGGCCGACGCGGCTGATCGACATCAATCGCATCGCCGCATTGTCCTATATCCGCGACGACGGCGACACCATCGCGATCGGCGCCACCACGCGGCAATGCGTCGTCGAGCACGATCCGCTGGTCGCGGCCCGCGTTCCGCTGCTGACGCGCGCGATTCCCAACATCGGCCACGCCGCCACCCGCGCGCGCGGCACCATTGGCGGCTCGCTCGCCAATGCCGATCCGGCAGCGGAATTGCCGCTGCTCGCAATCACGCTCGATGCGAGCTTAAGCTACCGCGCCTACGGACAGACTGCCGACATACCGGCGCGCGATTTCTTCATCGGCCCGATGATCACCACGCTGCCGGCAGGCGCGGTTCTGACCGGCGTGCGCTTTCCGGTCTGGCGCGGGACCAAGGTTGGCTTCGGCTTTCACGAGGTCAATACGCGGCGCAGCGATTTCGCCTTCGTGTCGGCGGCGGCGCAGGTCGAGCTTGGCGACGACGGCCAGTGCAAGAGAATCGCCATCGGCGTCGGTGCCGCGGTCGATTTTCCCATGCGCCTCGAGCACGCCGAGCAGCAACTCAAAGGCAGCGCGCTCGCTGACGCCGCGGTGCAAGCCGCGGTGACTGACGCGCTCGCCGATATCGATCCGCTGGCCGATCTGCACGCTTCGGCCGAATACCGCCGCCGAGTCGCGATCAATCTCGCCGCGCGCGCCGTCGCCGACGCGCGCGCCCACGCGCAGGGGAGCAAAAACGATGCGCATTGAACTCAACGTCAACGGCAGCGTGCGCGAACTCGCTGTCGAGCCGCGCACCACGCTGCTCGATTGCCTGCGCGACCAGCTGGCCCTGACCGGCGCACATGCCGGCTGCGAGCACGGCGTGTGTGGCGCCTGCACGGTGCTGTTCGACGGCGTCGCGGTGCGCTCATGTCTGATGTTCGCGGTGCAGGCGCAAGGCTCAACTGTCACGACCATCGAAGGCGTCACGCCGGGCCCCGGCGAGCTGTCGCCGATCCAGGATGCGTTTTGCGAAACCCACGGCATGCAATGCGGCTATTGCACGCCGGCTATGATCCTGGTCGCGCACGCGCTACTCGCCAACAACCCCGAGCCGACGCGCGAGGACATCGTCGAGGCGATCTCCGGCAATATCTGCCGCTGCACCGGCTATGCGCAGATCGTCGAAGCCATCGCGCTGGCCGCCGATCGCCTGCGCGGCGCCAACCGGCCCTCGGAGCTGCGCAAATGAGCGAGAGCCCGGACCGCTTCCGCTTCGTCTCCACCGATCGCCGTGTGCGCGAGGACCGGCGCTTTGTGGTCGGCAAGGGCAATTTCGTCGCCGACGTCAACTTGCACAACATGCGCCACGTGGCGCTGGTGACCTGCCCCTACCCAGCCGCCCACATCAAGAGCATCGACAAGAGCGCGGCGCTGGCCGTGCCCGGCGTGCATTACGTGCTGGACGGGCGCGAGCTTAGCGAGGCCACGCTGCCGCTGATGACCGGGCTCGACACCCCGAACGTGCCGCGCCGGCCCTTGGTCCTCGATGTCGCGCGCTACGCCGGCGAATGGGTGGCCGCCGTGGTCGCCGACACCCGCGCGCTCGCCGAGGACGCGGCCGAGAAGGTGAAAATCGCCTACGAGAAGCTGCCGTTCGTGCTCGATGCCGAGCTGGCGGCCAAAGCCGGCAGCGTGCTGGTGCACGAAGCGCACGGCAGCAACGTACTGCTCGACAAAACTTTTGTGTGGGGCGAGGTCGACAAGGACTTCGCCGACAGCCCGCGCCATCTCTCGCTGCGGGTGAAATGGGGCCGCAGCTCGACGGTGCCGATCGAGACCTTCGGCGTGGTAGCGAGCTGGGACCCGTGGCGCGAAATCCTCGACGTGTACGCATCGATCCAGATGCCGAAATATCCCGAGCAGATCGCCAACGCGCTACGTCTGTCAGCGTCCTCGGTGCGCGTGCATTACGACGTCGACGTCGGCGGCAGCTACGGCGTCAAACGCGGCATCAAGCACTCGGTCCTGGTTGCTTACCTCACACGCCGGCTGGGCTTTCCGGTGCGGCTGATCGAGGATCGGCTGGAGAACATGCGCGGCGGCGATGCACATGGTCCCGAGCGGCTGTTCGATGTTGACGTAGCCTTCGATGGCAACGGCATCGTGCGCTCGATGAAGATGCGTGCCTTGGAAAATGTCGGCGCCTATGCCGGCCGCTCGCCGTTCCAACTCGGCAAGCCGATCGGCGCCATCGTCGGCCCCTATAAAATCAAAAGCGTGCAGTATCGCGCCATCGCGGTCGTCACCAACAAGACCACCCAGGACGCAGTGCGCGGGTTCGGGCAAGCGCCGACCAATGTGGCGATCGAACGCACCATGGACGAGGTCGCCAATGCGCTCGGCCTCGATCCGATCGAGGTGCGCCGGCGTAATATGATCCGGCACGAGGAATTTCCCTACACGATCCCGAGCGGCACCACTTACGACAGCGGCGACTACCACACCGTCATCGACAAGGTGCTGGCGCACACCAGCTACGAGGGCTTGAAGAAGGAGCGCGACCGCCTGCGTTCGCAAGGCAAGCTCGCCGGCATCGGCATCGCCGCCTGCCTGGAGCCGAGCGGCGGCAATGCCTCATTCGAGCCTTTGCTCAATCCCAAAAACGCCACCACGACTTGGATGGAGTCCTGCCGGGTCAGCGTCGATCTCACCGGCGCAATCACCGCCACCATGCACACCTCGTCGGCCGGGCAAGGGCATGAGACGCTGGTCGCCACCGTGGTCGGGGAAGTTCTCGAACGCGATCCGAATAGCATTCGTGTCGTGCGCGCGGATTCACTCAATTCGCTGCCGAGCAACAGCCCGGTCGGCAGCCGCATGGCTATCATGCTCGGCGGCGCCGCCTTCCACGCGGCGCAAAAGCTGAAGCACAAGCTCACCGTCATCGGTGCGCACGACCTCGGGATTCCGTCCGATCGCGCCGCCTATGCCGCCGGCGATGTGCATGACCGTAACGCACCACAAAACATGCGCCCATGGGCCGACCTGGTCCTGATCGCGCACCGCAATTTCCACCGCATGCCGCCGGACATGGAGCCGGGGCTTTCGGTGAGCCACGTCATGCAGGTGCCGACCGGCGGCGGACTGCCGACGGCGGACGGACGCATACAGATGTATCCGTGCTTCTCGTTCGAATTCCACATGGTCCTGATGACCATAGATCCCGATCTCGGCACGCCCGCGATCGTGACCTATCGCATCGGGCACGATTGCGGCACCGTCATCAATCCGAAGATCGTGCGCGGCATGACCATGGGCGGTATCGCGCATGGCATCGGCGCCGCGCTGTACGAGGAATTCGCCTATGACGGCGAAGGCCAGTTGATGGCGCAAAGCTTCATGGATTATCTGCTGCCCTCCTCGCACGAAGTACCGCCGGTCGAGATCATCCATCACGTCACGCCGTCGCCGCATACGGTGCTCGGGCAAAAAGGCTCGGGCGAATCCGGCTATCTGGGCGCGCCGGCCGCGGTGGCAAACGCCATCAACGACGCGTTGCGCCCGCTCGGCATTTCCACCAACACGCTGCCGATCAAGTTATCGGTGCTGGGCGACATGATCGCCGCGGCGCAACAAAAAGTGCAAGCAAGGGCGCAAGCCAACAAAGGACCTTGAATGATCGTCGATTGCCACGCTCACCTGGTGCCGCCCGAGCTGCTGGCGGCGATCCGCAAGAACAGCGCTAAATTCCCCTCGCTGCGGCTGATCGAGGACAGCGGCAGCCTGGCTTTCGCCTTCGCCGGGGCCAAGCCGACTCGTCCAATCTCCAAGCCGTTGTCGGATATTCCGGCGCGGCTGGCCTGGATGGCCAAACAGGGTATCGACCGCCAAGTCGTCGGCGGCTGGGTCGACATGTTCGGCTATGAACTGCCCGGCCCCGAAGGCGAGGCCTGGAGCCGGCTTGCCAACGACGCCCTGCTCGCTGCCGCGAAGGCCGAGCCGCACTTCGTGCCGCTCGCGACAGTGCCGCTGGGAGACGGCGCGCGCGCCGCCAGCGTGCTGAAGGCGGCAATCGCGGCCGGATTTCCCGGCGCCATGATCGGCACGTTGCCGCGCGGGGTCGGCAGCACGCTCGATCATGCCGATCTCGACGCGTTCTGGCAGGCGACCGACGACACCGGCGCAGTTATCCATATTCATCCGAGCTTCGATGCCGGCGACGTGCGTGTGAACGATTTCGGCCTCGCCAATGGCCTCGGCCGCATCACCGATGCGGCGATCGCGGTGGCGCGGCTGATCTCGGCCGGTCATGTCGCGCGTTACAAGAATGCGAAAATCTTCGCCCCGATGGGCGCCGCCGCCCTGCCCTTCGTGTTAGGCCGCCTCAAGCGCAACCATCAGATCACACCCGGCATCGGCGATCCGGTCGAGGCGCTCGCACACATCTATTCCGACACCATCCTGCACGACGTGCGCGTGCTGAAATTTGTGATCGAGATGATGGGGACGCAACGTCTCATGATGGGCTCCGACATGCCGTTCCCGATCGGCGATAGCGAGCCCATGCGCATCGTCACCGACGCCGCCCTCTCCAAGGAGCAGACGGCTTCGATCAACGGCGGATTGGCAGCGCGGCTGTTCCGGATCCAATGAACGGCAACAAACGATGAAGCTCGATATCGGCGGCGAGGAAATTTTCGAAGTCCCGATTGAGACGCTGTGGAACGCGCTCAACGATCCGGCCGTGCTGAACAAATGCATTCCCGGCTGCAAAGACATGATCCCCGCGGGCGAGGATCACTTTCGCTTGGTGCTCAATCTGAAAGTCGCCTCGGTCGGCGGCAGCTTCGAGGGCGAGATCAGCCTGTCGGACAAGACCACGCCGGCGCAGTGCAAGGTCGCGGTTTCCGGCTCAGGAACGCTCGGCCATGGCAGCGGCACTGCGACCTTTGCGCTCAGCAGCCAGACCGGCGGAACATCGATGCGCTATAGTGGCGACGGAGAAATCGGCGGCCTGGTCGCCGGCGTCGGGCAGCGTATCCTGAAAGGCGTTGCCAAGCATCTGATCGGCCAGTTTTTCAAGGCGCTCCGCCGGGAAGTCGCTGCCGCATCGCCGATATAAACAAATCAAGAAACGATCGCTAGAAATTGAGAACTAAAAGGGAGGATTTGATGACAAGACTTTCCGCTCTCCTACGCTCGGCCGGCTGCGCCGCGGCGCTCGCCTGCGCTGCGCTGACGGCGCCCGCGCCTGCCGCCGCACAGGTACCGGCCAAGGTCACCATCGTCGTGTTCGGCTTTCCCTCGCTCGGCGCCTTCATGCCGCCGGTGATCAAGGCCAAGAAGCTCGATGCCGCGCACGGCCTCGATATCGACTTCGTCGAGCGGCCACCGGATGCCTATACGACGCAATTCAATTCCGGCGAGTTCAAGGTCGGCGGCAGCGCGGCCGTGCTGACAGTGGGGCTCGCCGACGCCCGCGGCGTGAAGGTGAAGTATCTGTTCAACCTGTTCGACTACTGGGGCACCGTCGTCACCTCGCGGCCGGAGATCAAGTTGCTCAAGGACCTGGAGGGCAAGCAGCTCGCCGCCGCCAGTTCGACCACCAATTTCGTGATGTTCGAATTCTTTGCCAAAAAGCAGGGCGTGGACGTATCCAAGGTGCAAGTGGTCAACACCGCGCCGCCCGGCTTGGTCGGCTATGCCTTGGCCGACCGCGCCGACGCGATCCAGCTCTGGGAGCCGGCCTATACGCTGTTGAAGGCGAAGAAGCCGGATATCCGCGCGCTCGACACCAGCGTGGACAAGACCTGGCGCAGCTTTGCCGGCGGCGAACGCATTCCTTATCTGGGCGTCGCCGCGCATAGCGACTGGATCGAGCAGAACCAGACTCTGATCCCGAAGCTGTACGCGACCTACAAGGACGCCAGCGAATTCATCGCCCAGCATCCGGAGGAAGCGGCTGCAATGATCGCGCCGAAATCGACGCCGGAGGATCGCGCCGCGCTGGTGTCGCTGATCAAATCCAATGAACGGCTCGGCATGAGCGTGGTGCCGGCGGGCGAGGTCTCCAAGCAGATCGAGGCGGTCTACAAGGCCGGCGTCGACGTCGGCTATTTCAAATCGCAGCCGTCGAACGACACGATCTACCAGAAGCCGATGAAATGATGA
>Ga0208080_1000775_pt1 | contig 16028 bp, 14 predicted proteins | sample NGESurdeep092012_3_FD_184476 | JGI IMG/M metagenome (GOLD analysis project Ga0208080, IMG submission 184476) | Arctic peat soil microbial communities from Barrow, Alaska - NGEE Surface sample 210-3 deep-092012 (SPAdes) | ecosystem: Environmental > Terrestrial > Soil > Wetlands > Peat ...
GCGCCGCGAGATGGAGGCCGCCTCGGAGCGGACCGACTACGAGCGCGCGGCGGCCCTGCGCGACAAGGTGCGCTCGATCGAGCGGACGATGGAGGACCAGAAGATGGCCGCCTTCGCCCGGACCGAGCAGGATGTCCTGGGCCTCGCGCGGGCCGGCGGCCAGGCGGCCGTGCAGCTGTTCGTCGTTCGCAGCGGGAGCCTCATCGGCCGCGACGTCTTCCTCCTCGAGGCGGACCCCGGCGCCGACGACGACGAGGTCGTGGCCGGTTTCGTGGGCCAGTACTACGCCCGCGCCGCCTCCGTGCCGCCGGCGCTCCTCCTGCCGACGCTCCCGGCCGACGCCGCGGACCTGGAGACATTCCTGGCCGCCCGGCGCGGCAGTCGCGTCCGCCTCCTGGTGCCGCAGCGCGGCGAGAAGCGGCGCCTGGTGGAGCTGGCGGGGCGGAACGCCGCCGAGACGCTGGCCCGCGAGCAGGCGCGCTGGCTGGCGGACGACGGGAAGACCCTGGTGGCGCTCGAGGAGCTGGCGGCAGCCCTGGGCCTGCCGGCCCCGCCGATGCGGATCGAGTGCTACGACATCAGCACGTTCCAGGGGAGTCAGACGGTGGGCAGCATGGTCGTCTTCGAGGAGGGCAAGCCGCGGACGGGCGAGTACCGCCGGTTCCGCATCCGCGATGTGCCCGGCCAGGATGACTTCGCCAGCCACGCCGAGATGCTGCGCCGCCGCCTGCACCGGGCGAAGGCGGGCGAGGAGGGGAGTGCCGAGGAGCTGCGCTGGACGCTGCCTGACCTGATCGTGGTGGACGGCGGCAAGGGCCAGCTGAGCGCGGACGCGGAGGTCCTCGGTGCGCTCGGGCTTGCGGAGATCCCGATCGTCGGCCTGGCCAAGGAGCGCGAGGAGCTGTTCCTGCCCGGGCGCCTGGAGCCGGTGGTCCTTCCAGCCACGTCGCCGGCGCTCTATCTCGTCCAGCGCCTCCGTGACGAGGCCCATCGGTTCGCGATCACCTACCACCGGGACCTGCGGCGCAAGGCGGCCGTGAAGTCGGCCTTCGACGACCTGCCGGGGATCGGACCGGCTCGCAAGCGTGCGCTGCTGCGCACATTCGGCTCGGCGAAGCGCGTTCGGGAGGCGCCCGTGGAGCAGATCGCGGCGGTCCCGGGGATCGGCCGGGCGCTCGCCGAGCGGATCAAGGCGGGTCTCGCCGAGTAGCCGCGATGGCCCGGCCAGGCGCCCGCCAGGGGCAGGGGAGGGGCGCCGCCTCACGGGTCCGGTGAAAGCCTGTTAGCATCCCCGCCGATGCGTCGAACTACCCCAATCATCATCCTCGTCATTGGCGTGCTCTTCCTGATCTTCGACTTCTGGCCGAAGTTGACGATCCCGAACTTCAGCGACCCCAGCGGCGGCACGCGGGTCGTGGACACGAAGCTCGGCCTGGACCTGGTCGGTGGCCTGGAGGTCGTGTACAGCCTGCAGCCCGCGGGCGGCAAGGTTCCGGACGCCGGCGCGCTCGCCACGACGAAGACGATCATCGAGAACCGGGTGAACTCGACCGGCGTCTCGGAGCCCGTCGTCCAGACCGAGGGCACGGACCGGATCCTCGTCGACCTGCCCAACGTGACGAACCCGGACTCGATCCGGGCTCTCCTCGTCCAGACGGGCAAGCTGGACTTCGTGCCGCTTCCCCCGGCCGAGTACGGGACCCAGAGTGCGCCGGGGACGTACCAGGCCACGGACGGCCAGCCGCTTCCGACCACGGAGACGCCGCTCTTCGGCGGTGACCAGATCGACCAGGCCTACCCGTCGACGGACCAGACGGGCCTGCGGGCGGTCGGGTTTCGCCTGAAGTCGAACGGCTCGCAGCTCTTCGCGAACTACACCAGCAAGAGCGTCGGCCAGTTCTTCGCGATCGTCCTGGACGGCAAGGTGGTCTCGGCGCCGGTGATCCAGAGCGCGATCACCGGGGGGTCGGGGATCATCACCGGCGGTTCCGCCGGGGGCTTCTCCGCCGCGGACATGAACTCCCTGATCACCGTGCTCAACTACGGCTCGCTGCCGTTCCCCCTCAAGGAGGAGTCGAACACCACGATCGGCGCAACCCTGGCCGGCTTCTCCCTGAACCGGATCCTGGTCGCCGCGCTGATCGCGGTCCTGCTGGTGTTCCTCTTCATGCTGGTCTACTACCGGCTGCCGGGGCTGATCGCGTGCCTGGCGCTGATCTACTACGCGCTGCTCGTGCTGGCGATCTTCCGGCTCATCCCCGTGACGCTGACGCTCGCCGGGATCGCGGGCTTCGTCCTCTCGATCGGCATGGCGGTTGACGCCAACATCCTCATCTTCGAGCGGATGAAGGAAGAGATCCGCTCCGGCAAGATGCTCAACTCCGCGATGGAGGCCGGCTTCAACCGGGCCTGGAACTCCATCCTGGACTCGAACGTCTCCACGCTGATCACGGCCACGATCCTGTACGTGTTCGGGTCGGCCACGATCCGCGGCTTCGCGCTGGTTCTGATCGTCGGCGTGCTCTGCTCCATGTTCACCGCGATCACCGTGACCCGGACGATCCTGCGCTGGGTCGTCAGCCACGAGTGGGCCCGCGCGCCGCGCCTGTACGGGCTGCGCGAAGAGGAGTTCAGGGCCCGCACGACCATCGCCGGTCGCCGCGGGGAGGCGCGCACCCGTGCTTGACATCATCGGGAAGCGCCGCTGGTTCTTCCTGTTCTCGGGCCTGATCCTGGTCCCCGGCCTGTTCTTCATCATCCTGGGCCCGATCACGGGCGGGAAGGCCGGCCTCCAGTTCTCCATCGACTACACGGGTGGGACGAAGTGGGAGATCCACTTCGCGAACCCCTCCGTGACGGCGGCCCAGGTCCAGGGCGTGCTCGCCGCGCAGGGCTTCGAATCGCAGGTCCAGAACTCGTCGGACGGCTACCTGATGATCCGGACGGTCCCGCTCGGGCTCATCCAGGGCCCGGCGTCGACACCTGTCCCCAGCGCCTCGCCGGCCGCGTCGGGGAGCGTGGCGCCGTCGGCAGGGGCCAGCCCGGCCGCCTCCGCGTCTCCGGGTGCCTCGGCTTCCGCGGCCCCGTCCGCGTCACCGGCAGCGTCCGCATCCGCCGGCGCTTCGGCCAGCCCGGCCGCGTCGGGCTCCGCGGCCGCCGCCGGGGCGTCCGCGTCGCCGGCGGCGTCGCCGAGCCCGAGCCCCTCTCCCTCGCCGTCACCGACGCCGATCCCCGGTGGCGTGACCCGGACCGGTCAGATCGGGACGCTCGTGACCGCGCTCGAGGCGTCCCTCGGGCCGATCGACACGCAGCGCAGCCTCACCACCGTCGGGCCGGTGATCAGCTCGGAGCTGACCCAGCAGGCGATCCTGCTCGTCCTGATCGGGTCGCTGGGCATCCTGGCCTGGATGACGTTCCGCTTCCGCGACTTCCGCTTCGGGATGACCGCGCTCGCCGCGCTGGTCCACGATGTGATCGTGGTGGTCGGGATCTTCGCCATCCTCGGGACGTTCTTCAAGACCGAGGTGGACGCGCTCTTCATCACCGCGATGCTGACGATCATCGGCTTCTCGGTCCATGACACGATCGTGGTCTACGACCGGATCCGCGAGAACCGCGCGCGCCACGCCGGCGAGAACTTCTCGGCGATCGTCAACCACTCGATCCTCCAGACGCTGGCCCGCTCCATCAACACGAGCCTGACCGTGGTCTTCACGCTCACCGCGCTGCTGCTCTTCAGCGGGCCGTCGATCCAGACGTTCATTCTGGCGCTGCTGATCGGCATCACCTCGGGGACATACTCGTCGATCTTCAACGCCGCCCCGCTCCTCACCCTCTGGGAGGAGTGGGAGGAGCGCCGCCGGGTCGCTGCCAGCGGCCGACCGGTCCGCCGCACCGCGACGTGATCCCGCTGGGCCCGGCGGTTTCGCCGGCCCGCCGAGCAAGCCAGAGCGAAGGCCCGGATAATCCGCCCGTGTCATCCTGCATCCCGTGATCGAGCCCCGGTTCACCTGGCTCTACCCGGATCGGGCGCCGCTCGACGAGGGGTTCCTCCAGGCCGTGCGCGCGCATGGCGGCTCGTCGCGCCTGGCCCGGGTCATGTCCGGGCGCGGGATCGACCGGGACGAGGTGGATCGCTTCTTCGGGCCGGCCCTGGAGTCGCTCCACGACCCGGCGCGCCTGCCGGACGCGGACCGCGCCGTCGAGCGAATCGCACGGGCGCGAGCCGACCAGGAGGGCGTCCTCGTCGTGGGCGACTTCGATGCCGACGGGCTGACGGGGCTGGCGATCATGGTCCGCGCGCTGCGCGCGCTCGGGATCGATGCCGAGCCGCACGTGCCGAGCCGGCTGGACGACGGCCACGGCCTCTCGCTGCGTGCCGTCGAGCTGGCCCGGACCACGGACCGGCGGCTCGTTGTCACCGTCGACATGGGGAGCTCCAGCGGCGCCGAGATCGCAGCCGCCGGCCTCGCGGGGATCGACGTCATCGTGACGGACCACCACCGCGTTCCGCCCGAGCCACCCCGGGCGGTGGCGCTCGTCAACCCGCAGCGATCCGACGCTGGCTACCCGGACCGGCGGCTGGCCGGGTCGGGCGTCGCCCTCAAGCTCGCGGCGCTGCTGCTGGAGCGGCTGGGAGGGATCGCCGCCGAGCTGACCACCGCGGAGCTCGCGGACCTCGCGATGATCGGGACGGTGGCGGACGTCGCTCCCGTGCTGGGCGAGAATCGGGCCATCGCGCGGCTGGGCCTGGAGCGGGTCCGGAACGCCCCGCGGCCCGGGATCGCCGCGCTCCTCGGCGTGGCCGGCGTCACGGCCGCGGAGGTCACCCTGGAGACGGTCGGGTTCGCGCTCGCGCCGCGCCTCAACGCCGCGGGCCGGGTCGGGGACGCGGACGTGGCGGCCGCCCTCCTGCTCACCGACGATCCGGAGGCCGCCGCCGTCCACGCGGCCGCGCTCGACGCCGCGAACCAGGTCCGGCGCGACGTGTCGCGCGTCGCGCTCGACGAGGCCCGTGGCCTGGTGGACGCCCAGGGTGGTGGCGGCGGCGGGGCCGTGCTCGTGCGCGGGCCGTGGCCGGTCGGCATCATCGGCCTCGTCGCGGGACGGCTGGCCGAGGAGACCGGCCTGCCCGCCGTGGTCGCGACGCGGGTGGGGGAGCACCTGCGCGCCTCGTGCCGGGCGCCAGTCGGCTACGACCTTGCCGCCGCGCTCCAGGACTGCGCGGACCTCCTGGTGCGCCACGGCGGGCACCGCGGAGCCGCCGGCTTCGAGGTGGAGGAGCCTCGCTGGGACGAGCTGGCGGAACGACTCCGCGAGCTGCTGGCCGCCCGGGGTCCCCGGGACGCGAGGCGCTCGCTGGCGCTGGACCTTGCGCTGCCTGCGCGGTCCGTCGACTACGAGCTGCTCCGCGACCTCGCCGCTCTTGCACCCACGGGTCCGGGGAACCCGGACCCGGTGGTCGGGGTGCACGGCCTGACCGTGACCCGAATCCGCGCGGCGGCCGGCGGCCACGCCCAGCTGACGCTGCGCCGCGAGGTCGACGTGCTCGACGGGATCGCATTCGGCCGCGGTGACCTGGTCGAAACTGTTCGCGAGGGAGACCGGGTTGATGTCGCCGCGCGCCTGATGAGCCGGCGCTTCGGCGGTTACGAGTCGCTCCAGCTCGGCGTCATCGACGTCGCCACCGCGCGGACGTCCGCGACGGCACCGATCGACCGGCCCGCCGCAGCCGCCGTCACGAGCGCCTGACCGATGACCCGCCGCCCCGGCAAGGCCCAGCCCCCTCGCGGCTCCCGCGGGGATCCGTACGGGGTCGGGAACCTCGCGCCGTTCCTTGCGCCGTTGCTCTCGATGGTCGGCCTCCTCGTGGTCGCCGCCGTGACGGTCTTCGCGCTCACCGGTCGGGTGCCGTTTCTCGGAAGCCCGACCGCGAACGGAGGCGGCGGCAATGGGCCACCCGGCCGGACGCCCTCACCCAGCGCGCCCCCGGACGTGAACCCGGCGATCCAGGTCCCGGGATCCCTCGTGTACGTCAAGGCCGGCAACCTCTGGATCCAGTCCGGCAACACGGCCCGGCAACTCACGGACACGGGCCGCGATTCGCAGCCGACATGGTCACCCGACGGCAACTGGGTCTACTTCATCGAGACGCGCGAGACACCCGGCCGCTTCCCCGCCGAGGGGTCCGTGAAGCGCTACGACCTCAAGTACCCGATCCTCACCCGGATCCACCCCGATGGAACCGGCCGCGAGTCGATCCTGTCCGGCCTCTACAAGACCGGGCCCGCCAACGCGTACACATGGTTCTGGTTCCTCCTGGACCCGGCCGTCTCGCCCGACGGCACCCAGGTCGCGGTCATCTCGGACGGGCCCGATCCCAGCCGCAGCGATCCCGTGCTCCAGTTCGTCGATCTCGGGACCAAGCACCTCGTGAATCCCGGGCTGCCCGAGAACGCGCCGCTGGGCCAGCAGGACCCCGCCTGGCGTCCGGGCGGCAGCTCCATCCTCTACGTCGTGAACGCGCGCAACGGGAATGCCGGCGCGCCGTCAATCTGGCAGTACAACCTCGCGACGAAGGCGAACACGCCGTTCACCCTGGCCGGGTACACGGGGCCCGCGTGGTCACCGGACGGCAGGTACGTGGCTGCCGTGCGGACCACGTCGCTCGGCACGGACGTCGTCGTCCTCGACGCGAAGGGTGCCGAGCTGGCCCGGGTGACCACGGACGGCCGGTCTTCGAGCCCCACCTGGTCGCCGGACGGCACGCAGCTCGCCTTCCTCCGGCTTTCCGGCGACACCGTGGACGTCCAGCTCGCCACGCTCCAGCGGGAGACGAACGGCGGCGTGTCAGTCGTCAAGGTGGACCCGCTCACCACCTTCAGCGGGCTCGACGGCAACAGCCGACCGGCCTGGTGGGGAGTGCCGCCACCGCCTGCGGCGACGCCGTCGCCCTCGCCGTCGCCGGCGCTCACCCCGTCGCCTTCGCCGTCGCCGTCATGAGCGACGGCTACCTCACGGCGCTCGAGGCCCGGACCGCGACCGTCGGGAACGTGCTGTGCGTCGGGATCGACCCCACTCCCGATGCGCTCCCGGTCGGGTTTCCCGCCGGCCTGCCCGGCGTCGAACGGTTCGCCCGCCTCCTGGTCGAGGCGACGGCACCGTTCGCCGCGGCGATGAAGCCGAACCTGGCCTTCTTCGAGGCGTTCGGGAGTCCCGGGCTGGCCGCCCTGGAGCGGGTCCGGGCGGCGATCCCCGCGGGCATCGTCGTCATCGCCGACGCGAAGCGAGGCGACGTCGAGACGACCGTCGCGCGGCAGGCGGTCGCGCTCTTCGAGCAGCTTGGCGTGGACGCCGTCACGGCGAGCCCGTACCTGGGGCTCGGGGCGCTGGAGCCGTTCCTCGAGCGCGAGGACCGCTTCACGTACATCCTCTGCCGGACCTCGAACCCGGCCGCCGGCGAGCTGCAGGACCTCGTGGTTGCCGCCGACCCCGACCACGCGTTCCCGGCCGAGCCGCTCCACCGGCGCGTCGCGCGGCTCGTTGCGGCGGCCGGGCTCGGCGAGCGCGCCGGCCTCGTCGTGGGCGCCACGGCGCCGGCCGAGCTGGCCGGCATCCGCGCCATCGTGCCCGGCCTCGCCTTCCTCGTGCCCGGGGTCGGCGCCCAGGGCGGCGCCGCAGCCAGCGTCCTCTCCCACGGGTCTGCCACGGCCGTGCCGGCGGGCGGGGGGGCGGGTGGCGGCCTGCTCGTGAACGTGTCGCGAGGCATCGCCGCAGCCGCGCTCGGGGAATCGGCCGCGGGGCTGCCGGCGGATCCCGGGGAGCGTCTTGCGGCTGCCGCCCGCGAGTGGGCGGCGCGTCTCCCTGTGCTACGCTGAGGCGGCCGCGACTGGCCCCGGATGTGCCGGCGCCGCGGCCAAGATCCCGTCACCAGAGGTTCGCCGCGCATGCCGAACATCGGCCCCGTCGAGCTGGTCATCATCCTCGTGATCGCGCTCCTCGTCATCGGTCCGGGGAAGCTGCCGGACGTCGGCTCGGCGCTGGGCAAGAGCATCCGCGAGTTTCGCAAGGCCGCTTCGGACGTGCAGGAGTCGGTGAAGCTCGACGCTCCGGTCGCGCCCGCCGTCCCGGCCCCGGTAGCGCCCGCCGCCGCCGCGCCGCCCACGCCGGCCGCCGCCGTCCCGTCCGTGCCCGTCCCGAACACGCTCGCGGCCCCGGCGACGCCGAACGAGCTGGGCACCCCGGCCGCGTCCGACCCCGCCGCGACGGCCGCCGAGGCGGCAACCGAGGCGAGGGTCTAGCGACCTTCGACCCCGATCAACATGGCCGACGCCGACCTCGTTCGCGACGGCGCCGGCGGTCTCGTTCCGCCCGCGCCGCCGCCTGTCACCGCGCCCGCCGTCGGCGACGAGACGGTGATGTCGCTGGTCGACCACCTCTCGGAGCTGCGGCGCCGCATCGGGATCTCGCTCCTCGCGGTCGCGATCGGGAGCGTGATCGGCTTCTACTTCGCGCCGCAGCTCATCTCGATCCTCAAGGCACCGCTCAACCTCGGCAAGCCGCTGGTCTACACGGGCCTTGGCGACGCGTTCTTCATCAACCTCAAGATCGCCATCGTCGTGGGGTTCGTCCTGGCGATGCCGGTGCTCGTGTGGCAGCTGTGGGCCTTCATCTCGCCGGGCCTGACCCGCGAGGAGCGCCGGATGGCGCGCCCGTGGGCGCCGCTCGCGCTGGCGTTTTTCGTGATCGGCGTGGTCGTGGCCTACGTGATCCTGCCGTTCGCCTCCACCTTCCTGCTGAGCTTCTCGTCGCCCGACCTCCAGCCCCTGATCACGGCGAGCGAGTACTTCGGCTTCGTCACGACGCTCTGCCTCGCGTTCGGCCTGGTGATGGAGTACCCGATCGTGCTGGTGCTCCTGGCCAAGGTCGGGATCATCACGAGCGCTCGCCTGCGCAGCTCGCGGCGCGTCGTCATCCTCGCGATCGCGATCATCAGCGCCGTCGTGACGCCGGGGGGCGACCCGATCAGCCCGACCGTGCTCGGCGTCACGATGTACCTGCTCTACGAGTTCTCGATCGTGCTGATCCGCGCCGGCGGCCGTTGAGGGCGGCGTAGACTCCGCGGCATGGGGACGAACCCGCCGGTGACGCTGTTCGGGCCGCGCGACGAGGATGATTCGGGCCCGGGCCGCGAAGCCGGCCAGCACGTGGTGGTCCTGTCCGGGCTCTCCGGCGCCGGCAAGACGGCGGCCACGAAGCTCTTCGAAGACCTGGGCTACGCCTGCGTGGACAACCTGCCGGGGGAGCTGCTGGCGGGGCTTGCTGACCTCATCGCCGGCGAGCCATCCCGTTTCGACCGGGTCGCGATCGTGCTGGACGTGCGCGCCGGCGACGCGGCAGTGGCGTTCGCCGCCATGCGCGGGGCGCTCGAGGGCCGCGGCATCCGCCCCCAGGTCTTCTTCCTCGAGGCGCGTGACGACGCCCTGATCCGTCGCTACTCGGAGACGCGCCACCGCCACCCGCTGGCTGGACCCGGCGGCATCGCCACGTCCATCGCCGAGGAGCGCCGCCTGCTGGCGCCGGTCCGGTCCGAAGCCGACGTGGTCCTCGACACGTCCGACCTCTCGCTGCGCGAGCTGAAGGAGCGGATCTTCGGCCAGCTCTGGCAGGTCGTGGACCCCGACCAGCTCGCGATCCAGCTGATCAGCTTCGGCTACAAGTTCGGCGTGCCGCTGGAGTGCGACCTGGTCTTCGACGTGCGCTTCCTCCACAACCCGTTCTACGTGCCCGAGCTGCGGCGCCTCTCCGGCCTGACGGACGACGTCCGGGCGTACGTGCTGGACCAGCCGCTCGCGCGCCGGTTCCTCGCCGCCGTCGAGGAGCTCCTGGACGTGACGCTGCCGGCGTACCTCGCCGAGGGCAAGACGCGACTCACGATCGGGATCGGGTGCACTGGCGGGTTCCACCGTTCGATCGCGCTGGCGGAGGAGATCGGAGCCTGGCTCGCGACTCGCGGGCACTCGCAGATCAGCATCTTCCACCGGGAGCTCGAGCGAGGGTGAGGCGCGCATGAACCTTCGACGCTGGCTCCGGCCTGGGATCGGGATCAAGCGCTGGCTCGGCGTCGCCTTCATCGGCCTGACGGCGCTTGCGCTGGCCGGCGCGCTGGCGCTCCGGCAGTTCTATCGCGACGTCGCCGTCGACGGCCCGGTGCAGGCGGCGGTCTCGGTGGTCACCCTCCAGTTCCTCCAGTACTGGGTTCGGGCGGCGATGCTCCTCGGGATCGGCGTCTTCCTGTTCGCGTACGGTTCGTACCGCGTCGTGCGCGCGCTCCTCGGTCCCTTCACGGAGAGCGCCGACGAGCCCCTCGTCGACCTCGTGTACCGGCGCCGCCTGCTGGCCCGGGGGCCGCGGGTCGTCACCATCGGGGGCGGGACCGGGCTGTCGACGCTCCTGCGCGGTCTCAAGGAACACTCCGCGAACATCACCGCGATCGTCTCGGTCGCCGACGACGGGGGGTCGTCCGGGCGCCTGCGCGAGCAGCTGGGGATCGCCGCCGTCGGGGACATCCGCAACTGCCTCGCCGCGCTCGCCGAGACGGAGACGGCGATGGGGGAGCTGCTCCAGTACCGCTTCACCCAGGACGAGGGCAATCTGGCCGGCCACGCCGTGGGCAACCTTCTGATCGCGGCCATGAACGCGATCGACGACGGCGACTTCGAGGAGGCGATCCGGCACATGAACCGGGTCCTGGCCGTTCGCGGCCGGGTCGTGCCGGCGTCCGGGACGCCGCTCACGCTGCACGCGCGGCTCCGCGACGGCAGCCTGGTCGAGGGCCAGTCGCGGATTGCCAGGACGCGCGCGATCGAGACCGTCTGGCTGGAGCCGGCCGACGTCCGCGCCTCGCGCGACGCTCTCGCCGCGATCGCGGCGGCCGACCTCGTGGTGCTGGGCCCGGGCAGCCTCTACACGTCCGTGCTGCCCCCGCTCCTTGTCCCGGAGATCCGGGCGGCGCTCGCGTCCACGCCCGCCCTGCGCGTCTTCGCCTGCAATGTCGCGACCCAGGTGGGTGAGACCGAGGGCTACGACCTGGCCGACCACGTGGAGGCGCTCGTTGCCCACCTGGGGCCGCTCGCCGTGGACGTCGTCCTCGCCAACAACCACCTCGACGGCAGCACGCCCGACCAGGAGCGTGGCGTGCCCGTGAAGCTCCGCTGGCCGCCCGTCGGCGCGGCGCGGCGGCCGCGGCTGGCGCTGGACGACCTGGTCGATCCCGCGAACCCGCACCACCACGACCCCGAGCTGCTCGCCGCGTCGCTGCTCCGCATCCTCGCCCGCGAGGGCGTGCCCGGACGGCGGCTCGGGGTCGCCCGGTCCGCCTGACCAGGCGTGAGTGGCGCCGACCGCGACCTGGTGGCCGCTCTCCGGGCCGAGCTGGCGTCCGTCGAGCCGTTCCGTCCCTGCGACCGTGCCGCGGAGGCCGCCGGGCTCGGCACGGCGGCGATCCGGGGCGACCGGCCCGCGCTCGCCCGGCTGATGGTGCGGCTCTTGCGCGAGGACGACTCCCACGGGACCCGCCGCGTCACCGGGTCGGCGTTCGACTGGGACCGCGCCGCCGACCATTGCAGGGCCGCCTACCTGCGCGGCCGCTTCCTCGTCCGCGGCTCGCTCTCGATCACCGCCGGTCGCTACCACCTGGAGTTCGTCGTCCCCGCGGACGAGGGGCCCGTGCTGGCCGCGCGCCTGGCCGCCGTGGGCCTGCCGGCGGGCGCCCGGGTGCGACGCGGGCGCGGCGTCGTGACGTGGAAGGGCGGCGAGGCCATCGGCACGTTCCTGCGGTGGATCGGGGCCGGCCCGTCGCTCCTCGAGCTCGAGTCACGCCAGGTCTCGCGATCGGTCCGAGGCGACCTCAACCGGCTGCTCAACGCCGAGTCGGCGAACCTGGATCGGATCGCGGCGGCAGCCGCCCGCCAGCTGGCGGCGATCGCGGTGCTCGACGCCGACGGCCGGCTGGCAGACCAGCCGGACGCTGTCCGGGCGATCGCGGCGCTCCGCCGGGCCATCCCGGAGGCGTCGCTGGCCGAGCTTGCCGCCGAGCTGGGAATACCGCGCGGACGCGTCCAGCGCGCGCTGGACAGGCTGGAGACGCTGGCTCTCCACGCGGCGGACGTGCCGTCGGATCGTCACGGCCGGGCCGAATGGCATGCCCGGGCGCGACGCCCGGCCCCGCCGCGGGAGCGTGGGCCGGTGGCATGATGGGCCGCATGCGTGACGTGATCGTGGCCGCCAACTGGAAGATGAACACCACCCCTGCGGATGCCGCCGAGCTGGCCCGCACCATTGCCACCCGGACCGCCGAGCCCGGGGTCGTCCGCGTCATCTGCCCGCCGTTCGTGTGCCTCGCGGCCGTGCGCGACGCGGTGGCCGGGCAGGGGATCGCGGTCGGCGCCCAGAACATCCATCACGAGCTCGCGGGGGCCTTTACGGGCGAGGTGAGCGCGCCGATGCTGGCCGGCCTTGCCACCTGGGTGATCCTCGGCCACTCCGAGCGGCGCCGCGATGCGGCGGAGTCGGATGCCCTGATCGGGCGCAAGCTCGGCCGCGCCGTCGACGCGGGGCTCCGGCCCATCCTGTGCGTCGGCGAGCAGCTGGCCGAGCGGGAAGCCGGCCACGCCCAGGACGTCGTGGCAGGCCAGCTCTTGGGCGCCCTCGCCGGCCACGACCCGGCCGCACTGCTGGCGGCCGGCATGGTGATCGCCTACGAGCCGGTCTGGGCGATCGGGACCGGCCGGACCGCCTCCGGCGCAGATGCCTCGGCGATGGCCGACGCGATCCGGGCCACGCTCCGCTCCGGCGGCTGGGGCGCCCGGGCCGACGCCGTCCCGGTCCTCTACGGCGGGTCGTGCACCAGCGCAAGCATCGGCGAGTTCCTCGCCGAGCCCGCGATCGACGGCGCCCTGGTCGGGGGCGCGTCCCTCAAGCCCGACGAGATGGCCGGCATGGTCGCCCGCGCGGCACTGACCGCCGCGGCCCGCCGCGCCGTCGTCTGACCGTCGCGACAAGGAGCTGTCCGATGCCGACGCTCGTGCTCCTCCGCCATGGCGAGAGCACCTGGAACAAGGAGAACCGGTTCACGGGATGGACCGACGTCGACCTGTCGGAGACAGGCCTCGACGAGGCGCACGAATCCGGGCGGCTCCTCCGCGCGGAGTCATTCCGCTTCGACGTCGCGCACACGTCCGTGCTGAAGCGGGCCATCCGCACTCTCTGGATCGCGCTCGACGAGCTCGACCAGATGTGGTGCCCGGTCCGCAACAGCTGGCGCCTGAACGAACGGCACTACGGCGCCCTGCAGGGGCTCAACAAGGCGGAGATGGCCGTGCAGTTCGGGGAGGCGCAGGTGAAGCTGTGGCGCCGGAGCTACGACGTGCCGCCGCCGGCTTTGACCGATGACGACGAGCGATTCCCGGGCCGCGACGCGCGCTACGCCGACCTTGCGGATGCCGACGTGCCACGCGCCGAGTCCCTCAAGGACACGGTTGCCCGGTTCCTGCCGTACTGGGAGTCGGACATCGCGCCGGACCTGCGGGCCGGGAAGCGGGTCCTCGTCGCGGCGCACGGCAACAGCCTTCGCGCGCTCGTGAAGTACCTGGACGGGATCTCCGACGAGGAGATCGTGGGGCTCAACATCCCGACCGGGGTGCCGCTCGTCTACGAGCTCGACGACGCGCTCCGCCCGCTCGGCTCGCGGTATCTCGGCGATCCGGCGCGGGTGGCCGCGGCGGCCGCGGCAGTCGCGGCGCAGGGAGCCGCAAAGTCGGCGGGCTGATCCGGTGCCGTGTGGCCGGGCGCCACGTGGCCCGGCGCCGCGAGGCGTAGCGCGAGGCGAGGCGGAGGCCGAGGGCCACCCTGTGCTACGATCGCCCGCGGCTCGCCCCTAGGAGGATCTCCCCAGAGTGAACACGTTCCTGGCCATCGGCCAGCTCATCGTCAGCATCGGCCTGATCGCCTCGGTGCTGCTCCAGGCGCGAGGGACCGGGCTCTCCGCGGCCTTCGGCGGTGACTCGGCGGTCTATCGGAGCCGGCGCGGCGTCGAGCGACGGTTGTGGCAGTTCACGATCATCCTCGCCATCCTGTTCGCCGTCTTCTCCCTGGCGAGCTACGTCTTCGCCCCGACCGCAGCCCCGGTCGCGTAGGCCCGGTACGTCGCCGGCTGCTTGGTGAGCCGTCGAGACGGCGCGTTCGTCCTGGTCCTCGTCCTGGTCCTCGGCGCGCTCGGCGCAGCCATCGCCGCGCCGGCATTCGCGCCGGTCGTTGCGCCGCTCCCGACGCCGACGGCAGCCCCGGTCGCGATCCACCGGGAGGCGGTGGTCGGCCTTCCGAGCTCGGTCAACCCGGTCACGGCGCGGACCCAGGCCGACCGCGACCTCGTGGCACTCCTCTTCCGCGGCCTGGTCCGCTCGGGCGTGGATGGACGACCCGTGGCAGACCTCGCAGCGAGCTGGACGATGGAGGCCAAGGGAACCCGCTGGACGTTCCGGCTCAGGACGGACGCCTTCTGGCAGGACGGCGTCCCGGTGACGAGCGACGACGTGGTCTTCACCGTGCGCGTCCTCCAGGACCCGGCCTACACCGGCCCGCTCGCCGCCGGCTGGCAGGGCGTGACCGCGACCGCGATCAACGCGGCCACCGTGCGGTTCGACCTGGCGGTGCCGCTCGGCGGCTTCCTCCAGGCGGCAGCCCAGCCACTCCTGCCCGCCCACCTGCTTGCCAACGTGCCCGTGGCGGATCTCGCCGACGCGCCCTTCTCCACGCGCCCGGTTGGCAACGGGCAATTCGCGCTGACCGACCTGACCCCGCAGGCCGCCCTGCTCGCGCCGGTCCTCACGCCGCTCCAGCCCGGGTCCGGCCCGCTGGCGACGCTGGGCCCGCGCGCCATCTCCCCCGAGAACCCGCTGTTGGCCGGCATCGAGCTGCGCTTCTACCCCGGACCCGACGAGGCGGCGGCCGCATACCGTGCGGGCGAGGTGGACGCCGTCTCGGGCCTCCCACCGGCTGCCGCAGCGGCCCTCGCGACGCAACCCGCGACGCGCGCAATCGCCTACCCCGGGACGACCCTGACGGGCATCTACCTCAACCTGCGGCCCGGCGCCGCGCCGTTCAGCGATGCGCGGGTCCGGACCGCCCTGCTCGCGGCCGTCGACCGGGACACGCTCGTCACCGCGCTCCTTTCCGGGTTCGGGCAGCGGGCGGACACGGTGATCCCGCCATCGTCGTGGGCGTACGACCCGAAGGCCACGCCGGTCGTGCTGTACGACCGAAAGGCGGCGACGCTCGACCTGCGCGCCGCCGGCTGGACGAAGACTGCCGCCGGGTGGCTGCCCCCAAAGGCGAAGAAGGCCGTCACGGTCGAGCTGCTGGCGGCCGATGCGAGCGTGAACCCGGTGGCGGCGGGTGCTGCCGCGCGGGTCGCCGCGGCCTGGTCGTCGCTCGGGATCCCAACCACGGTGACGTCGCTGGCGGCCGGCGCCCTCGTGGCGCGCCTCCGCGCCGGCACGTTCGTGGCAGCCGTCGCCGACGTCAACGTCGGACTGGACCCCGACCCGTACCCGCTTCTCGGCAGCACGCAGGTGCAGACCGGGGGCTCGAACGTCTCCGGGTTCCAGGATCCGGCCCTCGACGCCGCCCTGGCCGCTGCCCGGGCGCCGGGGACGGATGCTGCGCGAGGCGCTGCCTACAGTCGGCTGCAGGCGCTCCTCGGAAAGCTCGAGCCGATCCTGCCGCTGTTCTTTCGTGACAACGTGTTCGTCGTCTCGGACCGACTCGTCGGGCCGCGTCCGGTCCCGGTGGCCGATCTCAGTGGCCGGTTTTGGGACGTGGTAACATGGTCCTCCTTCGGGCGGTGACCCTCGCCGTTCGATCTGCAGCGCGCCGAGGTGGCGGAATCGGTAGACGCGCTAGCTTCAGGAGCTAGTGTCCGCAAGGGCGTATGGGTTCAAATCCCTTCCTCGGTACCACTCGATCGGGAA
>Ga0208080_1000779_pt1 | contig 15991 bp, 9 predicted proteins | sample NGESurdeep092012_3_FD_184476 | JGI IMG/M metagenome (GOLD analysis project Ga0208080, IMG submission 184476) | Arctic peat soil microbial communities from Barrow, Alaska - NGEE Surface sample 210-3 deep-092012 (SPAdes) | ecosystem: Environmental > Terrestrial > Soil > Wetlands > Peat ...
ACGATCGAGTGCGCGTTCGGCGTCGGCGATTGTGAGCGGCGTGACTTCAATGGGCGAGCGGTAGTGCGAGCGAAGCACGAGGAGTCGATACGCGCGCGGGTCAGTCTTCGCCAAGAGATCAGTCAGCGACGTAAAGTTATTGAGCGACGTGCTCATCTTTTCGCCATTCACCATCACCCAGCCGTTGTGCGCCCAGTGACGCGCGAACGACTTGTGCGCGGCCTCAGCTTGTGCGCGTTCGTTCTCGTGATGGGGGAACTTGAGGTCGAGTCCACCACAGTGCAGATCGAATCCTTCGCCGAGGAGACTCAGCGACATCACCACGCACTCGGTGTGCCAGCCCGGGCGCCCCTCACCAAAGGGCGCGGGCCAACTCGGTTCGTCGGGCTTCGCGTTCTTCCAGAGCGCGAAGTCGAGCGGCGAACGCTTTTCGTCGTTACCCTCGACGCGCGCACCGACTCGAAGGCTCTCAAGCGCCTGGCCGGCCAAAAGACCGTAGTCAGGGACCGACGAGACGTCAAAGTACACACCATCGCTCGTGACGTACGCAACGTCGCGCTCGAGGAATGACGCGATCAATTCGACCATTTCTGCCACGTAATGCGTCGCGTGAGGTGCATCGTCGGGGAGAGCCACGCCAAGGCGACGCATCGCGTCCCACCACTCTGCTTCGTACTGTTCGACAACGTCGACTTCGCTTCGCGATTCGAGCCTCGCGCGCGCGATGATCTTGTCGTCCACGTCAGTGATGTTCGAGACGTAGTGCACGCTCAGACCCTGGAAGGTGAACCAGCGCCGAGCTACGTCCCAGACCAGGGTGAAGCGTCCGTGTCCCATGTGGGGCAGATTGTCCACCGTGGGGCCGCACACGTACATCGACACGCGTCCGGGACTGCGCAACGAGAGGTCACGAACCTCACCGCGAGCCGTGTCATAGAGGCGAATCACTGTTCTAAACTACGCCAACCATGCCTGACGCTTCCACGCCCTTTGCCCACGCCGTGCCCGAAAAACCGTCCGTCGACGGTCTGGAGACGACGTGGATGACGCGTTGGGACGACGAGGGGACCTACCGCTTTAATCGCGACGCCCCTCGCTCGTCGGTCTACAGCATCGATACGCCACCGCCCACGGTCTCTGGCACACTCCATATCGGTCACGTCTTTAGCTACACCCAAGGTGACCTCATCGCGCGATTCTGGAGAATGCGCGGCAAAGACGTCTTTTACCCCATGGGCTGGGACGACAATGGTCTGCCCACCGAGCGCCGCGTCGAGAACTTTTATGGCGTTCGCTGTGACCCCTCACTCGCCTTCGACCCCCATTTCGTCGCGCCCGAGAAACCTGCGGAGAGGAAACTCGCCATTTCGAGAAAGAACTTCGTCGAACTCTGTCAGAAACTCACCGCAATCGACGAAGAGGCCTTTAAGACCTTGTGGCGGTTCCTGGGCATCAGCGTCGACTGGAGTCTCGAGTACTCAACGATCTCCCCACACGCCCAAGCCATCTCTCAGCGTGGATTCATCGAAATGCTACGGCGAGACGAGGTCTACTCGAGTGTGGCGCCCACGCTCTGGGACGTCGACTTTCGTACCGCCGTCTCCCAAGCCGAACTCGAGGACCGCGAACGTCCCGGCACCTATCACCGACTTTCCTTCGCGCGCGTGGGCGCAGGTGGCACACTCGAGATCGAAACGACGCGACCCGAGATGTTGCCCAGTTGCGTGGCGCTCGTAGCCCACCCCGACGACCCTCGCTACCAAGCGCTCTTCAACTCACTCGTACTAACACCCCTGTTCAACGTCGAGGTACCAGTGCTCGCGCACGAACTGGCCGATCCCGAAAAGGGCTCTGGCATTGCGATGATCTGCACGTTCGGCGACACGACGGACGTGACGTGGTGGCGCGAATTGGATCTCCCCACCCGTGCCCTGATCGGTCGCGACGGGCGATTCCTCCCCGCTGATTTTGCGTCGTCGATGTTCCCTTCGAAGGATCCAGAGGCGGCGAATGCGCTGTACGCGGGCATCGAAGGTTCCACCGTCAATCAAGCACGCGCCACGATCGTCGACGCGCTGCGCGACGCGGGCGCGCTGATTGGAGAACTGAAACAGATCACGCACCCCGTGAAGTTCTACGAAAAGGGTGAGCGTCCCCTCGAGATCGTCACCTCGCGTCAGTGGTTCGTCAAGACCCTGGAGAACCGCGACGAGTTACTTCGCCGGGGCGAAGAACTGCACTGGCACCCCGACTTCATGCGACACCGTTATAAGTCGTGGGTGGAAGGCCTCAACGTTGACTGGAATATCTCGCGCCAGCGTTTCTTCGGCGTGCCCATCCCCGCATGGTACGCAGTGGATTCTTCCGGCGCAGTCGACTTCGACCGTCCGATTATTCCCACTCTCGTTTCACTGCCCATCGACCCCTCAAGCGACGTCCCCGACGGCTACGACGAGAGCCAACGCAACCAAGCCAACGGCTTCTTGGGCGACGCCGACGTGATGGACACGTGGGCTACGAGTTCACTCTCGCCCGAGATCGCAGGACATTGGGGCAGCGAACTCTTCAAGCACGTCTATCCAATGGACCTGCGCCTCCAAGGACACGACATCATCCGAACCTGGCTCTTCTCGACGGTCGTGAGAGGTCACCTCCAACACCACAGCCTTCCCTTTAGCAACGCGCTGATCTCTGGTTGGGTGCTCGACCCGGACCGAAAGAAGATGGGTAAGTCAACGGGCAACGCGGCAACGCCACTGCCCCTGCTAGAACAACACGGCGCCGACGCGCTTCGCTACTGGGCCGCCTCGGGTCGACCGGGCACCGACACCGCCGTCGACGAAGCGCAAATGAAGATCGGTCGACGACTCTCGATCAAGGTTCTCAACGCTTCCAAGTTCGTGCTCGGACGACTCGACGACGCGCAGACCTCGCCGAGTGACGTCACGGCGCCCCTCGACCAAGACCTGATCTCCTTGCTCGGTCAACTCATCGTGGAAACGACAAGGTCGTTCGAGAAGTACGACTACGCGCGCGCGCTCGATCACGTCGAGTCGTTCTTCTGGTCGTTCTGTGACAACTACGTCGAACTCGTAAAGATCCGCGCCTACGGCGAAGGTACTGACGACGAGGTCACCTCGGCGCGCGCGACCTTGAAGATCGCCCTCTCGGTGCTGCAACGACTCTTAGCGCCGTTCCTACCCTTCGTCACCGAAGAGGTCTGGCACTGGTGGCACGACGACTCGGTGCACCTGGCGAACTGGCCGACGCTCGACGAACTAGGAACACTGTCGGTGGATCCGGGGTCCATCTACCAGCCGGTCTGTGACGCGCTCGAGGCGATCCGCCGAGAAAAGAGCACCGCCAAGGTCTCACAGCGCGCGCTCGTCGAGCGAATGGTTGTCAACGCACCCGAAGAGTTCGTCACGGCGTTGCAACTCGCCAAGAATGATCTCATCGCCGCGGGCAACGTAGGCGAGCTGGAATTTGCTAGGGCGAGCGAACTTAGCTTCGACGTGACGTTGGAGAGCGTCTAGACCAACACGACGTCAGAGTGCGCGTCGCGCACCGTGACGGCACGCGTGTCGACGTCGTAGTACGCGAATTGGTTCCACGATCTAGCGAGCGCCTTCGCGTTCTCGCGCGCCGACCCGAGGAGCGCGAAGCCCAACTCGTCGGACCATTGACCACTGACGTCACGGCTTCGCGTCTCGACGAAGGTCGCGCCGTGGCGCTCTAGCGACGCGCGCATCGACCGTCGTCGAGTTTCATTTTCGTGTTCATTTAGGGCCTGTGAAAAGGGATTATCCGAGGTCACCACGCAAAAAGGGCCGAGTGTCGACGCGGCTTCTTGCGCGTTAAGCCACGTGTCGTTGCCGACGTTGACCAGCAATTGCGTCGGTGGCACTTGATAGTTCGCGACGAGTTCGTTAGAGATCGTGGGGCGCTTTAGCGCAACGGACTCGGCGAACGCCACGGCGGCGCGCGTCGTCGCTGACGTGCGCGGGCTCGCCGTCACGTCAAAAGCGTGCTGGGTGAAGGGGAGTTCGATGTGATAAATCGGCGCGAAGGCGACATCACGAAACTTCGACACGAAAGCCCTTGCTACGTTCACGTCAACGAGCGTGTCGTTCACGCCCTGGACTACAAAGAAGGGCGGCGCGTCCTTCGCGATGCGCTCGTAGGGTGACAGCGATCGATACAACTCTTCGTGGCCCGTGTAGGGAAACTGGACGACGCGACGTTCGAGGAGTAGTCGAATACCGCGTCCCAGACCGCGCCAGTGTTCTTGGTCACCGGTCATCTCGAGCACGCCATAGAACGACATCGCCCCGCGCACTGACCAGTCGGTGACGTCACTCATCTGTTCGGGGCGCCACGTGTGATCGTCCGCGCTCAAGGCCAGCAGCGAGGCGAGGTGACCGCCGGCCGAACCGCCGGCGATGACGACGCGATCCGGGTCACCGCCGTAGGTTGCGATGTTCTTCTTGATCCATCCCAAGGCCCGCGTGGCGTCTTCGATCTGCGCGGGCCAGGGAAATTTCGGCGCGAGACGATAGTTAATCGCCACCACCACCCATCCCCGTCGCACGAACTCATGCAGCATGGGACGTCCTTGCTCGCGCTTGTCCCCGAAGGTCCACGCGCCACCGTGCAGGTAGTAAATGACGGGCGCGTCCTTGGGGGTGGTGGACGTTCGCCACACGTCGAGGCGATGGCGTTCGAGCGGGCCGTAAGCGATGTTGCGACTTATCTGCATGTCGCGAGGGTGGAAGGGGACGAGCAGCGCCGTGCGCCACCAATTGCCAAAGAGGTCCTCACTCGGGGTGGGCACCTTGAGGGGCCGATCGAGCGATCGTTCCATGGCGCGACGCACGACACTACGAGAACGAAAGAGGATGGCGAGAAGAGCGAGGTTTTCTACGACCACGACGCTCGCGAGCACGAGGACGAGCAGGCTCAGCCAGTTCGTCGTCGGCCACCCCCACCACCACAACAGCCCCACCAACGCCGCCTCCGCCACGACACCCTGACCCGCCAACTCCCCCGCCGCCCACCCGACGGGATACGCCAGAGCCGCAAAGAGCCCCCGGCGCCCCGGGCGAAGCGCCGTCGCCGCCGACAGCACCAAGAAACCACTGGCGAGCGCGACGAAGTAAGCCATCTCCCCATTCTGACGGCTGGCTCCGTGTCGTGTCGCCCTAGAGCGGTGTCTAGGCTTCGCTTCATGGCAACGTGGCCCGAGCCCCTAGAGAAACTAAGAGGCACCGTGGGGGTATGGACGATGGCCCACGAATGGGTGGCGCCCGAGCGCAGTAGCGACATCGCCCTCGAACTCGAATCCCTGGGCTACAGCGCGCTGTGGATCCCCGAAGCCTGGGGCAGAGAGTCGTTCACCAGCGCGTCGCTGTTACTCGCGGGCACGTCCTCTCTCGTGGTGGCGACGGGCATTGCCAATATCTGGGGCCGTGACGCCGTCACGGCCGCCAACGCGGCCAAGACGCTCACGGCCGCCTCTTCGAACCGCTTCGTGCTCGGACTTGGAGTGAGTCACGAACCCTTGGTATCGCGACTGCGCGGTCACGAGTACGCCACGCCGCTTCGTCAGATGAAGGAGTTCCTCAGCGCCATGGACAAAGCGCCCATGCTCGCCCATGAGGGCGAGACGCGTGTAGCTCGAGTACTCGCGGCACTCGGGCCCAAGATGCTCCAACTATCCGCGACCATGGCCGACGGTGCCCATACCTATCTGGTGACACCCGAGCACACCGAGCGCGCGCGGGCGCTGCTCGGCGACAAATTCCTGGGCGTTGAGCTTTCGGTGGTCCTCGGTCACAGTCGAGAGGAGTTCCTTCGCCGCGCCCACGCCCACCTCGAGGTCTATACCGGGCTTCCGAACTATTGCAACAACTGGCGCCGACTTGGCTTTGGCGACGACGACTTCATCCGAGGCGGTTCAGAACGGCTCTGTGACGCCCTCGTGGTCCACGGCGACGAGAGCGCGGTGTTGGCGAAAATTGACGAGCACCGAGGCGCCGGCGCGGACCACGTCTGTCTCCAGGTTCTCGGCGAGGAGATCTCGTCCGCGCCCTTGGAAGAGTGGCGTACGCTCGCGCCCGTGCTCACGTCGCGCTAGCGAGGAACCCTTTCACCACCACATTGGTTGGCTCGTTCGGACTAGCAAAATACGTTAATTTCAGCGCATTTTGAATACAAGAGGACTCCTTAGCGAGTAATTTCACAAGGTGACCAATTCCTCCCACGAATACCCCACGCGCGAAATTTTGATCGAAGCGACCTCGAAACGACTCTGGAGTGCCGACGAAAGCGAATTAAGAATACTGGACATTTGCCAGGAGACGAACCTCAGCACGAGTGTCATCTACGGACACTTTCGCTCACGCCAGGGCCTCATCGACGCGTCACTTTTGCACATCTTTACGATCGTGACCAAACAAATGCTCGAGAACCTCGAGCTGGTAGCGGCGGGTCCTCACCAGAGCGGCTCATTTGTCGACACCTTGTATGAATTACTCACCAATCCCGACCACCAATCGCAAATCACGAGTCAACGTCAAATGTTCCTGCGGGTGTCCGCCTCGGCGCTATCCAGGCCGAGCATCCGTCCAGGATTCCAAAAACTCTACGACGAGTTCATGGTCCAAATGGACGCACAGTATGACGAGTTGGTCCGTCGCCAATTGCTCAGCGACCAGTTAACGGGTCACCAGTGGGCGCTCTTCTTTGAGGGCCAGATGCTAAGTCGCGCCTTCCACGACCTCTCGTCAAAGTGGGACGATCAGGGGGACTGGAATCGAGCGGCCCGTCGGTTACTGAACGCCGCAAAACCCTAGGTCATCTCCGCGCGATTGAGCGTCGCCGCCCAGCGACGAATAGTCGCTCAGTGATCGTGGGGATCGATCACGATCACGGAATCGTCGCGCGACGATCCTCGCATCGCTCGCACCAACAGCGCCACCATCACGAGCCACGCGAACTCTACGAATCCGATGCCGATCCAGCCGAAGGTGATCAACAAGAGTCCGAGCAAGAATCCCTTCAAGATACCGAAGTGGATCATGCACGCGATCTCCATGGGGAACCAAGCGAAGAGCCAACTGACCAAGGGCGCAATGACGACTGCCCCTACGCGCCGACGCCAACCCAAATAGGTCCCGAGGACGGCTGAGACGCCAAAGCCGCTCACGGTCACACTCGCCGACGGTGCCACGACCTCGAGAAAGAGCACGACCGTCATGGCCAGCGCCCACAACACAATGGGCGTCGACACATTCCCCCGATGGCGATCGCGGAACTCGATGACGACGTTGCTCACGCCTCCAACCTAGCGAAACTCTTATTTCTAGCCGCGTTCGCCACGATACGCTAGCGAAATGGCCAGAGGCGTCCTCGCGATACTCGGTTCAGGTGAGACCGCCCCAGGAATGACCAAGGTCCATCGTGGGCTGCTCGCTCGACACGAACCCGTACGTGCCGTGAACCTGGACTCGTCCTATGGCTTTCAGCTCAACGTGCCCCAAATGAGCGAGAAGCTCGAAGAGTATTTCAAGGTCTCGCTCCAGATCGACCTGACCACACTGCACTTGGCCAACTTTCACCAATCGAGTGAACTCGAGCGAACTCTCTTCAAGCAACGTGCCCGTCAAGCAAATTATGTCTTCGCTGGACCCGGGAGCCCGTCCTACGCGCTCAACCAGTGGTCACCCCTCAACCTCGGCGAGGACTTGCTGCACGTGCTCGATGAGGACGGCACGCTCTGCATCGCCTCTGCTGCTGCCCTCACGCTGGGCGCCTTCACGGCCCCCGTCTACGAGATCTACAAGGTCGGTGTCGAACCGTACTGGCTCCCCGGCCTTAACATCCTTGCCAACTACGGCCTCAACTGTGTCGTCATTCCCCACTTCGATAACAACGAGGGTGGTAACTACGACACTCGATACTGCTACCTCGGCCAACCCCGCTTGGAGGGTCTCGAGCAGCAACTTCCCGAGGGCGTCTCAACCCTTGGTATTGACGAGCACACCGCACTGATCTTTGATTTCGCTAACGACACCCTCAGCGTGGAAGGAAAGTCGAACGGCTACTGGCGACAGGGCAACGAATCGAGGATTCTTGAAAACGGATCGACAACGTCGATTGACGAACTTCGCACTACGAAGGTTGTCCCACGAGTTGTCCTTACGTCCGAGATCGATCTGGGACTCGATATGGATCCCTCAGAACTCGGTCGTGTCATTCTCGAAGGTGGGCCGTCGTCGTTGAGCGCCGTCGCACAACTCGTCCAACTCGCCGAACGTGGTGGTGAGGGATTCATAGATCCAAGCTCACTCATCGAAGGTCTCTTGGCGGCACGACGTAGTGCTCGCGATGCCGGCCTCTACGACCTCGCCGATCAACTCCGCGATGTCCTTCTTAACGCCCGTATCGAAGTAAACGATGCCGTCGATGGCACGACCTGGTCGCTCCACTAACACTGCCGCAGAGCGACACTTCGACCTAATGCTCCAACCAGGCACGGTTCAGATCAGCAGCCTCACGAAATAATGAAACGACCCTCTCCCGAAGGAAAGGGCCGTTTCTAGAACTTCAAGTGCTACTTAGTGTTGAGTGTAATTCACCCTCACGGACTTGCCGTTAGCCAAGATGATGGTGAAGGTGTGAACGCCACGCCTGTTGCCGCGGACCGTCACCCTTACCGTCAAGCGTGTACCAGTGTCACCAGTCACGCGAGCTGTCGTGCCCGCGGCGTTGCTGATGATTCGTGGCTGACCGTAGAAGCCAGTACCGGTGATGATGATCGTCACGGTGCGGCCGGTCAGAATCGTGCCGTGCACGCCACTGACCATCAGAACCTTCACTACTGGCGGCGGGGGCGTCGGAGCCGGTCCGCCGTTTAGGGCGAACGACACAGCGCCACCATCGGCGTTCTTGAAGACAATGGCAGTCGAGGTACCAGCTGTCGCCGCCGACGTTGTCGTCACCGACAGCGTCGCGGTCGTACCCGCACCACTTGCGTCAATGCCACCAATTCCAGCCAGCGTCACCGTGTACGCAGGGTTGCTGCTCGTTACGGTCATGCCAGTAGTGAAGCCGGTGCCATTAATGACAACTGCAGCGTTCGTACTGAACGTTGGCACGTAGTACGTACCGGTCACCGTAGGCAGAATTGGAACTCCGCTTGAGGTGCCAGACGTCTTGGCGTTCGCTTCGGACGACGGCGCTGAGAAGGCCAGACCGTTGTCGGCGACAACAACGAAGTAGTACGTGGTACCGGAGTTCAGTCCCGTGACCGTGTAGCTCGTACCCGTCACTAGCGCCGAGTTCACCGGAGTGGCCGACTCGCCACCGGCGGAAGTGCCGGCGTAGACGAGGTACCCGATGATCGGAGCTCCGCCGGTGCTGGCCGGTGCTGACCACGAGAGGCTCGCGCTCGTACCCGCCGTGCTCGACGCACTAAGACCCGTGGCGACACCGGGCGAACCGATAGCCGTGTAGGAGATCTCCTGCGCCGTGAACAACACGTTGTAGCCCGGGGCCGAACTGCCATTGGCGTTGACCGCAACCACCGTGAAGAAGTACTTCTTGCCCAGCGTGAGGTTAGGAATCGCCACCGTGGTACCAACGATCGGCGACACGCCGTTCACTGGCGTCGTGGTCTCAGCGCCCGAAGCAGTTCCCTCGAAGATGTTGTAGCCCACGATGTCTGATCCACCCGTCGCGCTTGGAGCAGTCCAGGACAAGTTAACCGTCGACGTCGTGGCGCCAGGCGCCGCCGCGAAGTTGGTCGGTGCCTTAGGTACCGTACCGGTCGCCAGGAGCTTCAGTGAGTTCGAAGCCGCCGAAGTCGCATGGCCGTTTGTGTTATATGCCGCGACGGTGTAGGTGAACGTCGGCGACGTTGAGGCGCCGATGTCGTAGATGGTGCACGTCGTCGAGGCGGGGACCGCTTGGTTCGACGTATCCACGCTGTCCACACCACCAGAGACGTAGCCCTGGGGCACGATGCAGTACGAGGTCACGTTCGCTTTAAAGTACGTCAACGCAGCTGTTTCAGAGGCCGCGTGAAGACCAGTTGCTTGGTTGTACGCCCAGAGCGCGCTGGCGACGGTGTAGTTAGCTGTGACCAGTGTCGCGGAGTTCGTCGAGGTCGCGGTGTAGAGCGTGATGCCGCTTCCACCGTCGGTCGGCTGATTCCAACTTAAGCTCACCGAGTAGACAGCTGCAGCCGTACCTACCGCCGATGCCGTGACGCTCGGGGCCGCTGGCACGCCAAGAGGCTGTGAAACCATGTTCGCCGCCTCGCTCACCGTTCCAGTAGCCGTGGTCACTGACACCATGATGGTGTAGGTAACGCCGTTGGTGAGACCGACGATGGTGCACGAAGCGTCCGAGGTGCCCGTGCAGCTAAGGCCGCCCGGGGACGCCGTAGCGCTCCAGTGAAGGATCGTCGGGCTGCCCGTGAGCGAACCGTGGGTGACGTTCATGCCAGTCGTCATGCCGAAGTTCGCCTGAGGAGCGTTCGAAGTACCCGTTATGAACGTGGGAGGCGCCGTCACAATCACTGAGACAGGACCGCCCGGAGAACCGTAGGTCAGGCCGTCATTGGTCGACGTGACCCAGAAGTTGTTCGTGCCAGCACTGAGACCGCTCACGACCGCTGTGGTTCCGCTCACCACGTTCGCCAGGCACGCGCCGCTCTGCGGGCACGCCTTAAGCGCAGTACCACCGAAGGTACCCGAGGTGTTCGTGTACACGCCGTAACCGATCGCGGTCGTGCCATCAGCGTTCAACGGTGCGTTCCACGACACGGTGACCGACGTACCGGTCTGCACGGCGGAGACACCCGACGGAGCGCCCGAAGCCGCAGCGGCCTTGAACGTCACGATCGACGACGGAGCCAGGTTGTGGGTACTAAGCCCATCAGAGACTCCGATGGCGTTAACCGGGACCAGGATGAACGAGTAACTCGTACCACCGGTCAGGCCACCAATGTAGTAGTCGGTTGCGTCGCTGTTGGTCGAGTCCACGCACGGTGTTCCCGCCACGCAGGCAGTAAGCACCGACAACGCTGGATGCGACAAGGCACCGGTAATGTCAGTCCCCGTGACTTGGTAGACGGCGTAGCCGGCTGCCGGCGCGAGAATCGAGCCTCCACCGTCATTTGTCGACGGAGTGAACGAGATTATCTGCTCAGAGGCACCCGTCGCTGGGTTGTAGGTGTCGCTCGAGTAGAGCGAGGTAGTAAGAGCGGTCGGAGGCGTCAACGGGGTACCGGCACCACTGGTGGCGACGGCTTCGTTCGACACGGCACCAATTCCGAGGTTGCTCTGAGCAACGATCTGGAAGTAGAAGGTACCGCTCGTACCGACCGTGTAAGTGGCCGAGGTGGCTCCACCGTTCGCGATCTCGGCGACCAGCGCCTCGGATCCCGACGTGGTTCCTACAAGGATGCCGTAGCCGGCGATGGTCCCACCTTCTGAGTTGGCACCACCAGTAGCGTTAGCCACTGGCCAGGTCAGCGTGGCGACGCCACCACTGATGGAGACGCCAAGAGCCTTGACGGCCGACGGAACCGTAGTCGCCGGAACCACTGAGTTAGACGTCGTTGAGAAGGCACTTTCTAAGTTCTTGGAGTTGACCGCAGCGACGTCGAAGACGTACGTCAATCCGTTGGTCAGGCCCGTGACGGTCAAGTGCGTGGCACCAGAAGTAGCCGCGGTAGTGCCAGCCGTCCCCCATGTCGCGCCGTTGTTGCTCGAGGCTTGCACGACGTAGTGGTCAATTACCGATCCACCGGTGTTCGCTGGCGCGGTCCAAGTGACGGTCGCCGAGGTGTTAGCTCCGACGGCGGTCACGCCCGTCGGGGCGCCCGGTAGTCCGGCGCCGGCAACGTAGACGACTTCATTGGAAGGAGTGGAACTGCCACCAGCGTTGATGGCTTTGACGTAGAAGTAGTACGACGTGCCCGTGGTCAGACCCGTGACGGGGTAACCATTCCTGTTGCCCAGTGCGGCCTGAGGGTTGTCCGCCAGAGGAGCCAAGTTGATCGGTGTGGCGGCTTCGCCACCCGGGGTGGTTCCTTGGTAGATGTTGAACGTCTCGCCGGGAACCGAGGGCCAAGTCACTTCTACCGTCGTGCCGGGCTGACCAATGGAGATACCACCGATAACGGAAACGCCAGTGAGTGCGGTCGCAACCGTACCGGGAGTGGTGGCGGAGGATGAAGCGAGGGCGCCCTGTGATTCGCCCACACCGTTCACCGCGGTCACTACGAAGTAGTACGCAGTCCCGTTGGTGAGACCAGTGATGGTTTCCGACGTTCCCGTAATGAGGTTGCTCGGCGAGTACGCGCCGAGGGCCGTGCACTCGGCGCCGTTGAACGGCACGTACACGAGCGAATTCGCCGCTGAGGCCGCAGCGATTGAGAATGGCGTACAGGCCGGCGCGTTAGAACCGTTGACGCCACCATTGACGTTCAACCAAGAACCACCAGTTGAGGTGTTCAGAGCGGTCACGAAGGCGTCGGTGCCAGCCACTGGAGCCGTCGTGGTGACGTAGACGTTGTAGCCGACGACTGCCGAGCCGTTCGTCTTGGCCGGGGCGGCCCAACTAATTGTGGACTGTCCGTTGCCACCGGCGATGGTGACCGCAGTCGGAGCCGACGACGCGCCAGCCGGCGTGTCGGTGGCTTCGGTGGATGCAGTAGACGAGCCATAGGCGTTCACGGCCTGGACGGTGAAGAAGTAGGCCGTTCCGTCGGTCAAGCCGGGAACCGTCATCGAAGTGCCAGTGAGTGGAACAGCTCCGTTCAGCGGTGTCGTGGACTCACCACCAGCGGTGGTTCCTTCGTAGACGTTGTACCCGGTCGCAGCAGACGCACCGTTGGCGCTGCCGTATACCGACGCGGTCCACGTAAGACCGATCGTGGCGTTAGTGACGCCGCCAGTGCCAATGGACGCAGAGTCGAGACCCGACGCAGCGATCAAACCGGTCGGCGCCGCAGGTGGAGTGTTCGGGCTAAAGGTGGCAGCACCCGCCGTGTTGGCGAGTGCGAACGGCAACGCGCTGGCGAGCAGCAGACCGCCCACGGCAGTTGCCTTCACTAAATGTTGTGATATCCGTCGCAAACCATTCATTGCGATTCCTTCCGTGGTAACGGCGCTCTTGTTCACTTCACTCCATTCACAGGGGTCGAACGAATCGACCTTTTTATCTCTAGGTACGACGTTACTGCACGAGCTCTGAGGTGAGCGGCCGCGACACAACACGGCCACTTCCTCAAAAGCAAGTATAGAGAGGTCGCTGGACCCAGTACGAATGCTGAACCGTTTTCTTGTCAGCGTCGCGTTGGCGCGCGCCGCTTCACTGCCAAGAGCATTTTACCTGATAAACGAGCAATAACTAGCACGCCCGGCTCGTCGAGGTTTCGTACAACCCGCGATAGAAGTGAAACGTAATGAATTTGTAACCGGCTCTTGGTCCGCCTTTCAGTATGCAAAAGGCCGCTCGAACCGTTTAAAACCAACGCCGTTCGCGTGATGGGCCTTAGCGTTTGGACATTCTCATGCCGACTAACGACGACGCGAACGTAGACGGGTTTTTTGATCTGTCAGGAGAGTAAAGATAGGTCGCGACGTCGAAGTTAAGGGCAGCAAAGGTGCACTTCGCACGATGAGCGAATCAACGACGCAACGCCGCGCGCGCTTAGGCAATTGCGCAGCGATTGGGGCCCAACTCAATCTCACGGGCGTCTTCGCCAAAGGGATCATTACCTGCGTTAATCATGACGATTTTCTTGTAGTTCGGCGGGCGGTCTTTCACGTTAGCGACCGCCCACGCCACGAACTCCGATTCGCTGAGGGCCAACGCCGGCAAGAACTTTCGCAGTTCACCCAGGGGTTTGGCCACGAACTGCCCCACGTGCACCAAGACGCCGGCGCCGTAGTGCGCGGGAAAGACCATGACATTGTCGCCGAGGGGCAAGACCCGCTCGTGCAGGCTTCTATATAGATGGTGAGCGAAATGCTCCGCTTGGTCGGCGAGGTCGGGTCGACCGACACTCTCGAGGAACAAGGTGTCGCCAGTGAATATTGCCTGATCACCAAGCTTATAGAGCGTCGAACCTTCCGTGTGTCCCGGCACACTGACGGCGGCCACGCTCAGTCCCACGTTCGGCGCGAGTTCAATGGTGAGCCCGTCGACGAGCGGTTCAAAGGGATAGGTGAAGGAATCGAACGGGCTGAGTCGAAGCGTCGCGCCGGTGGCCGCAACGAGCGCACGCGCACCGCTTAAGTGATCGGCGTGCAAGTGCGTGTCGAGAACGTCGGCGATGTGCCAACCGTGCGATGCAGCGACGCCGAGATAGCGGTCAACGTCGAGCGAGGGATCGATGACGAGTGCTCGCTCGCCCGCGCCAACGACGTAGGAGAGACAGCCCTTGCCACGGCGACGAAGCTGCACCACTGTCGCGTCGTCAAAGAGTCCCTCGACGCTGTCGTACGTCGAAGCCCACGCGCCCATGCCACCCGCCAGCACCTGACTCGTCACGCCCCGGGTCCGAAGAACCTCCGCGCCCTCGGCGGCACGTAGTCCCTTCGCGCAGATCATCACGACGCGCCGATCACTCGGCACTTCGCTCGCGCGATCGGCCAACTCGCCGAGAGGAATATTGACGGCGCCAGGAATCTGCCAGTCGGCGAATTCGTCCGGTTCACGAACGTCCACCATTAAGAGGTCACGATCACTGTCGAGAAGTTGGACGAGCTCGTCGGTTGAGAGAAGGGTGGTACCGGCGTCGTTGCCCATTAGACAAAGTCTAGGAGTAGATTCAAAAAAAGTAAGGTCCTCACGACAGTCGAAACCGTGAAGAAGTGGAGCGTCCAGCAATGCCCGTGAGTGAAGTCAGTGCCAGCGAAGCCCTCGAACTCGTTGAAGGAGACGCCTTTCTCCTCGACGTACGCCAAGAGAGTGAGTGGGAGGCTGGTCACGCTCCGATGGCCTCATTGATTCCTTTGGGCGAGCTCCCCGATCACCTCGAAGAGTTGCCCCGTGACCACCTCATAGTCTGCGCGTGTCGATCGGGAGGACGCTCGCTGCGCGCCGCGACCTTTCTTCAAGAGAATGGCTTTGACGTCGTCAATCTCACGGGCGGCATGATGGCTTGGTTCGCCGAGGATCTCCCCTTCGAGAGCGACAGCGGCGACGCGACGATCGACTAATTCATCGTCGTCCCACGAACCGTGTCCTCGCCGGTACGACCGCGCGCCGGCGTGACGCCGTCGCACCAATTTTCCTGGCAGTCCCAACGGGATTTGAACCCGTGTCTCCACCTTGAGAGGGTGATGTCCTAGGCCACTAGACGATGGGACCATGAATGAGTCGACGGCACTGTCGTCTCTTCGCTCGGGGGCAAGGACTCGAACCCTGAATAACTGGACCAGAACCAGTTGTGTTGCCAATTACACCACCCCCGAAGGGCTCGGCAATCTTAACCGAGTCGACTTCTCAAGTGCCAGACGGGACCCTGACGTGATTCGCCGATGTCGTCCACGAACTGAGTCGTCCGAAGCCAACGACACGACCCACGCCGACTTCGAGCGTCTCTTTGAGGTAGTAACGCCACAACGAGTCTCTGCTCGTGGGCGATTTGGAGACTGGCGACGGATATGCAGTGAGTCCCTGGGCACTCGATATGGCCATCGCTCGATACTCGTGAAAGGGATCAGTCACGGTGATGACCGTCTTTATATGACGCGATCGCAAGTTTTTGATTACTGACGTCACGTTCTGCCACGTGTCAGTCCCGCTTCCCTTCAAGATCGCCGTCGACGCGACGCCGTGATGTTCTAAGTACGTCGCCGACACGCCAGCTTCGGTGTAGACGTCGCCCGGTCGATTCCCACCGGTCACCACTAGCCACGTAGCTCGACCCTCGTGGTAAAGGGTCAACGCCTGGTTGAGTCGGGCCGCC